>Ga0187893_10001751_pt1 | contig 50296 bp, 47 predicted proteins | sample MA1701074metaG_FD_139574 | JGI IMG/M metagenome (GOLD analysis project Ga0187893, IMG submission 139574) | White microbial mat communities from a basaltic lava cave in the Kipuka Kanohina Cave System on the Island of Hawaii, USA - MA170107-4 metaG ... | reverse complement strand
CCCGGTCGCCCGAGCGCGACGGGAAAGACCTTGCCCTGCCTGGGAACTGCGCTTCCCTTGCCGCTCGCAACTAGGCAAGCTAAGTCCGCGAAATCACGTAGCGGCACACATCTTGCTCGTGGGCGCCTGGGTGCCAGTGGAGGCTGGATGAGATTCTTGCGTCTCGGTCGTGGTTTCGGCTCTTTGCTGCTCGGCGCCCTCTTGCTGTTACTGGTCGGGCTGGCCGGCAGCGAGTCAGCGCAGGCCCTCACGATCTTCGGGACCGGCGCCCAGACCGAGGCCGCGGACGTCCCGGTGTTCGACCCGACCAACTACGAGCTCGGCACCGTCTTCATGTCCTCGGTCGCCGGTGAGGTCACTGCCCTGCGCGTGTACGTGGGCCCGGTCGAGGCCGTCGATCCGGGCACGATCACCGGCACGCTGTGGGATTCCGCGGGGAACGTGCTGGCGTCGGCTACGTACGGCAGCATCGTGCTGGGCTGGAACGAAGTGAGCTTGTCCACAGCGATTTCCATCGCTGCGAACACGACCTACGTCGTTTCAGCCAACACCAACGCGGGGACGACCCAAACGGGGTCGTATGCGTTCAACAGCGCGGGCGGCGCCGGCTTCTTCGGGGGCGGGGGGTTCGTCAGCGGGCCGCTGACCGCGACCGCCGGCGTCTTCAATACGACAACAGGCGCCTTTCCCACCCTCAATTTCCCCCCCACGAATGGTGGATCCAGCTACTTCCGCGACGTGCAGTTCACCGCGGACGTGCCCGAACCGTCCACCGCCTGGCTCGTGGGCCTGGGCCTGGCCGCCCTGTCCCTCTCGACAGGTTGGAGACGGACCGGATAGGTCGCGACTCGCAGCCCCGCCGCATGCGAGGGGTGATGTTCGGGTGAGGGCGCCAGCTCGCGGAGACGTCGCCTTGCCGACGTAGCCACCTGCGCGACCGCGGTAACCCTCCGCGCCGCGTCGCGAGGCAGCACTGCCCGCGCGCGAGGCAGCTGCGCCCGCGCCGGACGTGCCATCGCGAGCAGGCGTCGGCCGAGCCGGGCCGCACCTTGCCCGGATCCGAACGCGGCACACGGCTTGCTTTGCCCGGGTCAGATCCCGGGAGGAGCCATGACCGCGCTGAGACCCCGCGTCCGCACCCTCGTCCTCGCACTTCTCGCGGCGCTCGCCGCCGCGGGCTCCGCGCACGCGCAGGACGCCGCCACCCAGGAGGCGCTCGCGAGGCTCACCACCGCGAGCAGCGACCTCCGCATCGGCATCGACACGGTCTGGGTGCTGGTCGCCGCCATGCTCGTGTTCTTCATGAACGCGGGCTTCGCGCTCGTCGAGAGCGGGCTCTGCCGCGCGAAGAACACGACCAACATCCTGGCCAAGAACTTCATCGTGTTCGCGATCTCCACGCTCTCGTTCTGGGTGCTCGGTTGGGGCCTCATGTTCGGTGACGGCAACGGCTTCCTGGGCCTCTCGGGCCTCTTCTTCGTCGCCGGCGCCGACAATTCGCCCGCGCTCGGCGAGGCATACCTGGCGATGAACCCGTTCTCGACGGCGGTGTACGAGGGCGTCTACAGCTCGATCAACTGGACCCCGGTGCCGCTCTGGGCGAAGTTCTTCTTCCAGCTCGTGTTCGCGGGCACCGCGGCCACGATCGTGTCGGGGGCCGTGGCCGAACGCATCAAGTTCGGCTCGTTCATCGTCTTCAGCTTCGTGCTCGTGGCCCTGCTGTATCCGATCACCGGCCACTGGATCTGGGGCGGCGGCCTGCTCGGCGCCAACAACTTCCGTGACTTCGCCGGCTCGACCGTCGTTCACTCGGTCGGCGGCTGGGCGGCGCTCGCCGGCATCCTCGTGCTCGGCCCGCGGCTCGGGAAGTACGGCAAGGACGGCCGCGTGACGCCGATCCCCGGCCACAGCATGACCTCGGCCGCGCTCGGCGTGCTGATCCTCTGGCTCGGCTGGTTCGGCTTCAACCCCGGCTCGACGATGGCAGCCATGAACGGCACCGCGATCGCGCACATCCTCGTGAACACGAACGTCGCCGCGGCAATGGGTGCGCTCGGCGCGACGGCGACGGCGTGGCTGATGCTCGGCAAGCCCGACCTCTCGATGATCCTGAACGGCTGCCTCGCCGGCCTCGTCGCGATCACCGCACCCTGCGCCTTCGTGACGATCGAGGCCGGCGCCTTGATCGGGCTGATCGGTGGCGTGCTCGTGGTGCTCGCGGTCATCGGCTTCGACAAGGTGAAGGTCGACGACCCGGTGGGCGCACTCTCCGTGCACCTCGTGAACGGAGTCTGGGGCACGCTCGCGCTCGGCGTCTTCTACGACAACGACGTGGCCACCAACATCGCCGCGCTCGCGACCGGGCTCTCGCCCTTCGCGCAGCTCATGGTCCAGCTCAAAGGCGTCGTCTACGTGGGCGCGTTCACCTTCGGCGCCTCGTTCGTGGTGTGGTACGCGATCAAGCTCGTGCTGGGCGTGCGCGTGTCGGCCGACGAGGAGTTCGAGGGGCTCGACGTCGGCGAGCACGGGATGTCGGCGTACCCGGACTTCGCGACGCACCCGTCTTCGTTCGGAAGCATCGCCCCGGGTCTGCCGGCCGCGGCGGCAGCCGCCGCGGCGGCGAAGCCCGTGACCGCGAAGCCCTGAGGCCAGGGTCCCGGGTACGTGGCCGGTCGTCGCTTCGCGGGATCGGGGCCCCGCGAGAGGCGCCCGGCCACGTCCTAGGAGCCTGACCGGGGAGCGCGCGACCGCATCCGTCACGCGGCCGGGGTAGGCTCCGCACCGATGGCCGGGGTGACCGAGGCTCGCATCCTGATCGCGAGGGGCGCGCTCGCGGCGGAGGCCTTCCTGCTGGGCGAGCTCCGCGCGCTCTCCGACGCGGCGCGCGCCGACTGGTCGCTGCTCGCGCGCCCGGTGCGCGTGGTCGTGCCCTCGCGGAGCCTGCGCGATCACCTCGCCGCGCGGCTCGTCGCGGAGCTCGGCGGCGGCGCGGCCGGGATCGCGATCCAGACGCTGCACGCGCTCGCCTACGAGATCCTCGAGCGCGCGGGCGAGGGCGCACGCGGCGGGCAGACGCTCCTCCCCGTGCTGGTGCGGCGCTTCGCGGCCCAGGAGCCCGCGCTCGCGGCCGCGCTCTCGCCCTTCGACGACGGCTTCTCCGTCGCGCTCGCGACGGTGAACGACCTCCTCGACGCCGGCCTCGACGCCTCGCTCGCGGAGGGCGCCCTCGACTGCCTCGCCGAGGCGGCTGCCGGCGCTTCGCCGGCGGTCGCGGCCCGCGCGGAGGCGCTCCTCCGCGTGGCCGAGCGCGTGCGTGCCGAGCTCGCGCGCCAGGGCCTCGAGCCGCGCGCGGGCTTCTTCCGGCGCGCGCAGGAGGCGCTCGAGCGCGCGCCCGAGCGGCTGCCTGCGCGCGCGCTCTTCCTCCACGGCTGGGCCGACGTGACCGGCGTGCAGCTCGATCTGGTGGAGACGCTCGTGCGCGCGCACGGCGCGCGCACCGTGCTCGACCATCCCGCCGATCCGGCGGATCCCGGAGACCCCGGGCCCGGTCCGCGCTGGACCGAGCGCCTGCGCGTGCGGCTCGGCGGGCCGGAGCAGGCGCTAGCTCCCACCGGCCCGGAGCCCACTCTCGCGGGCGTCGAGGCCCCCGGCACGCACGCCGAGGCGCGCGCGGTCGCGCTCGCGATCCGCGCGCTCCTCGACGCGGGCCTCGCGCCCGAGTCGATCGGCATCGTGCTGCGCGAGCCCGCGCCGTACCGGCACGCGCTCCACGCGCAGCTCGGACGCCTCGGCGTCCCGTTCTCGGGGAGCGCCGGCTCGCTCGGCCCGCTCGGCCGGCGCGTCGCGGCGCTGCTTGCGCTCGTCGAGCTCGACGAGGCGTGTCCCGCCGACCGCTGGCTCGACGCCCAGCGGACGAGCGCCCACGAGAGCGACGCCGACCTGCGCCTCGCCTTCCACGGCATCGGGGTCGGGCGGCTCGGCGACGTGGCGAAGCTCGACCTGGCGGAGCTACTCGGCGAAGCGCACGCGTACCCGCTCCGGGTGCGGCGCGGGATCCGGACGACCTCCGCCGAACCCGTCCGCGAGGGCGAAGGCGAAGCGGGCGCGGAGCCCGAGCCCGAGCTGAGTACGCACGTGACGCGCCGCACGGTCTCGCGGCGGGCGCTCGCGCGCGCCGCCGCCCGGGGAAAGCGTGCGCTCGGCGAGATCGCCGCGCTTCGCGCCGCGCCGCAGCTCGGGGCGCAGCTCGCGGCTCTCCGCGCGCTCCTCCACGCGCTCGGCTGGCGGCCCCGGGAGGGCGATGAAGACGCGCGCGAGCTCTACGGCGCGCTCGCCGCGCTCGAGAACGAGCTCGGCGGCCAGACCGCGCTCTCCGCCGACGAGCTCCTCGTCGTGCTCCGCCGCGCGTTCGCCGAGCTCGGGCGCGTTCCGCTCGGCGGCAACGGCGGCGGCGTCGCCCTCCTCTCGGCGGTCGAGGCGCGTGGCCGCACCTTCGCGCGTCTCTTCGTGATGGGCATGAACCGCGACGTGTTCCCGCGCCTCGTGCGCGAGGATCCGCTCCTGCCCGACGCGCTGCGCCGCGCGCTCGAGTCGGTGCTCCCCGACGTGCCGGTGAAGCAGCGCGCCGAGGACGAGGAGCGGTACCTCTTCGCCGCGCTCTCTTGCGCGGCGCCCGCGGTCACGCTCTCGTGGCTGGTGACGAGCGACGACGGGAAGGAGCGACCGGCCTCGCCGCTCGTCGAGGCGCTCCGCGGGCGGTTCGTGACGAAGCCCGCGCCCCTGCTCCTGGGCCCCGTGCCCGGGCCGCGCCCGGCCTCCGAGCACGCGCTCCAGGCCGGCATCGCGCACGAGCGCGGCCGCGCGCGTGAGGCACTCGCGCTGGCGCTCGGGAGCGAGCCCCTCGCTCGCGCGCGCGCCGAGGCCGCGGAGAAGCTCGACGTCGGCGAGTGGGCCGAGCGGCTCGGGCCCTTCTTCGGCTTCGTGGGCGCTCCAGGGCGCGGCGATCCGCGCATGGGCGAGCTCGCAGTCACGCGCCTCGAGGGGATGGCGTACTGCGCGTGGCGGACGTTCCTCGAGCGCGTGCTCCGGCTCGAGCCGCCGCCCGACGCGCTCGCCGAGCTCCCCGACGCGACGCCGCTCCTCGTGGGCAACGTGGTGCACGCCGTGCTCGAGGGCCTCATCGTCGAAGCGGGTGGCGCGGCCAAGATCCCTCTCGCCGATGCGCTCGCGCGTGGGCCGGTGCGCGTCGCCTGGCCGGAGCCGAGCCAGCTCGCCGCGCTCGCCCACGCGGCCGCGGAGGAGGCGGCGCGCGCCGAGGGGATCGTGCAGCAGGGGTTCGCGCGGCTCCTCGTGCGGCGCGCGCTCCCGCTCCTCGAGCGCATCCGCGCGCTCGACTTCGCGGGCGGCGGCCGCGAGGTGCTCGGCGCCGAGCTCGAGGGCTCGTTCGAGCTCGCGCGCGCGGGCGGCCGCGCGCGCCGCGTCAGCTTCCGCGCCGACCGGGCGGACCCGGTGGATGGCGGCGTCGCGCTCGTCGACTACAAGACGGGCGCTCCCGTCCATCCGACGGCGAAGGGTGAGGGCACGCGCCGCGAGCACCTGCTGCGCCAGATCGCGAACGGCCGGCGCCTCCAGGGCCCGGCCTACGCGTTCGCCGGCCCGCCCGTCCGCGTGGGCGGCTACCTCTTCGCGAAGCCGGAGCTCGAGGACGGGAACGCCCGGGTCGCGATCGCGCAGGACGACGGGGGGGCGCGCGCGGCCTTCGAGGGCGCGGCGTCGGATCTGCTCGCGGCCTTCGAGCTCGGCGCGTTCCCGCCGCGGCTCCTCGGCGGAAAGCGGGCGGGGAGCGCGCGCGCCTGCGCGACGTGCGACGTGTCCGAGGCGTGCCTCCAGGGCGAGACCGGGAGCCGCCGCCACCTCGCCGCCTGGCTCCGGCACCACGACGCCGCCCCCGAGCGGCTGCGCGGAGCCGCCGGCGCGGCGTACGCGCTCCTCGTGCGCACGGAGGAGAAATGAGCGCGGCCCGCGCCGACGCCGCCGCGCGCCGCCGCGCGCAGACGGAGTTCGAGGCGCCGCTCCTGCTCGAGGCGGGCGCGGGCACGGGCAAGACGGCGGTGCTCGTCGCGCGCATCGTGGCCTGGTGCCTCGGCCCGGGCTGGGAGCGCGCGGGCCCGCCCGAGCCGGAGGCCACCCGGCCGGACCCGCGGCGCGCGGCGCGCGTGCTCCGCGGCGTCGTCGCGATCACGTTCACCGACGCCGCCACGGCCGAGATGGCGCACCGCATCGCGACGGCCTTCGACGACATCCGCCTCGGCAAGCTGCCCGTCGGCGTGCTCGAAGCGGCGCTGCCGCCAGCAAGGCTCCGCGAAGCGCGCGCCGCCGCCTTCCGGCTCGCGCTCGACCAGCTGCGCGTGCACACGATCCACGCCTTCTGTCTCCGGCTCCTGCTCGCGCATCCGCTCGAGGCCGGCGTGCACCCGCGCCTCGCGGTCGACGCCGACGGCCAGGCGGTCGCCGCCGCGGTGCGCGAGGTGCTCGAGGAGGAGCTGCCGCGCGCCTTCGGCGCCGAGCCCGACCCGCGCTGGCTCGCGCTCGCCGACGACGGCGTCGGGCCGCGCGAGTTCGAGGCGGCGCTCGCCGCGCTCCTCGGGGACGGCGTGACGCCCGGCGATCTGGCCGACGCGGGCCCTGCCTCGCGCCGCGCGCGCGAGCTCGTGACGCGGCTCGCCGACGCGCTCGCGCGCTTCACCGCCGCGGAGGGCGGGCGCCTCGAGGCCGTGAAGGGGGCGGCGAAGGTCGCGGCGACGGCGCGCGCACTCCGCGAGGCGGGAGCGCCCGCCGCGCGCGCGACGGAGCTCGAGACGCTCGCGGCGGAGCTCGCGGGGCTCCCGGGCTTCGCGGACGTCTCCGGCAAGCTCGCCGAGTTCGCTGCTGGAGACTTCGGCAAGCGCGGCGGGGACGCGATCGAGGGTGCAGAGGCGGTCCTCGCGGAGTCTGCCGCCAGGCTGCTCCCCCTCCTCGAGCATCTCGCGGAACTCGACGTCGAGAAGTTCGCGATCGCACGGAGCGTCCTCGCCGAGCTCGCTAGGCGCGTCCACGCGCGGCTCCGCCAGCGCGGCGTCGCGACCTTCGGCGCGCTCCTCTCGGGCGCGCGTGACCTGCTGCGCGACGCCTCCGTCCGCCAGCGCGTGCGCGGCGAGATCCAGCAGCTCCTCGTCGACGAGTTCCAGGACACCGACGCGCTCCAGTGCGAGATCCTGCGGGCGCTCGCGCTCGACGCGCCGGCTGCGCCGCGCCCGGTGCTGTTCCTCGTCGGCGACCCGAAGCAGTCGATCTACGGCTGGCGGAACGCGGACCTCCGCGCCTACCAGGAGCTTCGCGACGCGCTCGAACGGGCGGGCGGCGTCGCGAAGCTCGTGGTGAACTTCCGCTCCGCGCCGGCGATTCTCGACGAGGTCGGGCGCCTCGTCGCGCCCGTGATGGAGGCGGTGCACGGCCTCCAGCCGCCCTTCGAGGCGCTCGTCCCGAGCGAGGCCACGCGCGCGCTCGGGGGCTACGTGGCGGGCGGACGCGCGGCGGTCGAGCATTGGCTGCCCGGGCGCCGGGGCCCGAGCGGCAGCTTCGAGGTCCCGGAGGGGCGCGAGCCCCTCGCGGAGCACGAGGCGCGCGCCGTGGCGCGCGACATCGCGGAGCTCCGCGCCGCCGACGTCCCGCTCGATCAGATCGCGATCCTGCTCCGCGTCACCGCGGCGTTCGAGCCCGTGCTCGAGGCGCTCCGGGAGGCGGGCATCCCGTACCTCGTGGAGCGCGAGACGGACTTCTACCAGCGCCGCGAGATCGTCGACGCGGTGGCGCTCGTGCGCTGCCTCCTCGATCCGCACGACCACCTCGCGCTCGTGGCGGCGCTGCGCTCGTCGCTCGCGGGCGTCCCCGACGCGGCGTGGCTGCCTCTCTGGCGGCGCGACTTCCCGGCGCTCGCGGGCGCGATCGACGGACGGAGCGACGCCCCGCTCGCGGCCGCGTGCGAGGCCGTCCGCGCCGCGGCGGCAGAGCTGCCGCCCGACGTGCCCGAGGCGCACGAGCTCGCCGGCTGGCCCGCGGCGCTTGCCGATTTCCTCGGCGCCCTCCACGAGCTGCGTGGCGCCTACGAGCACGACACGCCCGAGCGCTTCGTCGAGCGCCTCCGCGAGCGCGTGCTGCTCGAGGCGAGCGAGGCGAGTCGCCACCTGGGTGAGCACCGCGCCGCGAACCTCGACCGCTTCTTCCGCGACCTCGTGCTCGCGCTCGACGAGGCGGCGGGCTCGGCGGCCTCGCTGGTCGCCTTCCTGCGCCGCGCGGGCTCGGTCGCGCGCGAGCACAACGAGGGCCGGCCGCGCGCGGCGAGCGGCGGCGCCGTGCACGTGCTCACGATCCACCGCGCGAAGGGGCTCGACTGGGAGCACGTCTATCTGCTCGGCATGGACCGCGGCCAGCGCGGCGAGGACACGAAGCGGACGGCCGTGGTGCGAAGGGGGAGCGATCTCGGCTTCGTGCTCTTCGGCTGGCCGGAGCCGGGGCTCCCGGTCCTCGCAGCCGAGCGCGTCGACGTCGAGGCGGCCGAGCGTGTGCGCCTCCTCTACGTCGCCACCACACGCGCGAAGCAGCGGCTCGTGATCGGGTCGCGCATCGCGAAGCCCAAGGACTGGCGGCGCGCGAGGAGCTTCGCCGAGCTGCTCGCGGAGCGGCACTCGGACTGGGAGCGCACGGCGGCGGCGGGCGCGGCCGGCGAGGTGTCGGAGGGCGTGCGCTTCGTCGTGGCGGAGGCGCCCGAGGCCGCGCGAGGCCGGCGTCCGCACGCTCCGCTCGCGCTCCCCGACGCCGCCGAGGTGGCGCGCGACGACGAGCGGCTCCGCGCGCTCCGAGGCGAAGCGGCTCGCCGCGCCAAGCGCCCGTTCGGGGCGACGGCGAGCGCTGAGGCGCATGCCAAGGAGGCGAGCGCCGAGGCCCTGGGCGGGGAGGGCGGGCCGCGCCGCCCGCCCGCGGGCGAGGGGGGCGAGCGCAGCTTGGCGCTCGCGGGTGCCGAGCGCAGCGTTGCGCTCGCGGCGGGCACGGCCGTGCACGCGCTCCTCGAAGCCGGCCTGCTGGACGGCGACGCCGACACCGCGCTCGAGCGGGCGGCTGCCCTCACGGCGGCGCCCGGCGAGCGCGACGCCGTGCTCGAGCACGCGCGCTCGCTCTGGAGGCGCTTCCGTGCCGGTCCCCTCGCGCCGCGGCTCGCGGCGCTCGCGCCCCACGTCGTGGCGCGGGAGCTCCCGGTGTGGGTGGAGCCCGCGGGCGACGGCGAGGCCGACCCCGTCGGCTTCGTGGCGGGTGCGATCGATCTCCTGTATCGCGATCCCGCGACGGGAGAGCTCGTGGTGGCCGACTACAAGACCGACGCCGTGGACGCCGCCGGCCTCGACGCATACGCCGCGCGCTACGCGCCGCAGGGGCGCCACTACGTGCGCGCCGTGGCGCGTGCGCTCGGCCTCGCGCGGGCGCCGCGCTTCGAGCTCTGGTTCCTCGCCGCGGGCGAGGTGCGGACGCTCGCGCCGTGAGGCCGCGGCGGCGCCGCCGCGGCCGGCCCTTCGCGCTTGCGCTCGCGGCCGTCCTGCTCGCCCCCGTCGCATGGGTGATCGGGCTCGCCCTCGTCGAGGGCCACGATCTCGCCGCGGCCTGGCGCGCCTTCCGCGCGCCCGCGCCGGAGCCCGTCGCCACCCCGCTCGCGCTCGCCCCCGCGCCCTATGGCCCGGCCCTCCACGTCGGGAGCCTCCTCGATCCCGAGCTCGTCGAGGTGAGCGGGCTCGTGGCGTCGCGCCGCCGCGGAGACGTGCTCTGGGCCGTGAACGACGGCGGCAACACGCACCGCCTCCACGCGCACGGGCTCGACGGCGCCCGGCTCGGCGCCTTCGACGTCGCGGTCCCTGCCGATCCGTGGTGGGGACGCTCGGACTGGGAGGCCCTTGCCGCGTTCCGCCACGAGGGCACGCCCTATCTCGTGATCGCCGACGTCGGCGACAACTGGAGCTGGCGGAGGAGCGTGCGGCTCTGGATCGTCGAGGAGCCCGACCTCGCGGCCGCGCCGGCGCCGCTCGCGCCGCGCTTCGCGATCGATCTCGTCTACGCGGACGGGCCGCACGACTGCGAGGCCGTCGCGGTGGACGAGGCGGAGCTCACGGTGCTCCTCGTCTCGAAGCGGACCGCGCCGCCCGTCGTGTACGCGGCATCGCTCGCGCCGCTGCTCCGCGGGGGCGGCGGCGAGGTCGTGGCGCGCCCGCTCGCAGAGCTCGCGCTCCCGCCGCCCTCGACCGTGGCCGCCGACGCGCTCGCGCCCGCGATGCTCCACATGCCCACCGCGCTCGACCTCGCGCCCGACGGCTCGGCCGCGCTCGTGCTCAGCTACACGACCGGCTTCCGCTTCCCACGGCACCCCGGCGAGAGCTGGGCCGAGGCCTTCGCGCGGCCGCCCGAGGCGCTTCCGCTCCCGCCGCTCGCGCTCGCCGAGGCGGTCGCCTACGTGGGCGACTCGCTCTACGTCACGAGCGAGGCGGATCGCCTCGCGCTCGTGCGCTGGCGCGCGCCGCTCGTGCGCTTCGATCCGCTGCCGGCACCTCCAGATACTGCACGCTGAAGCGCCGCGCGCGGTCGGTCCAGACGCGCCTCACCTCGAGCCCGGCGCGGCGCGCGAGCCGCGCGAAGCTGGTGAGCGTGTACTTGTGCGAGTGCTCCGTGCAGATGGTCTCGCCGCGCGCGAAACGGATGGCGAAGCCGCCCACGTGCGCGACCTGCGCGACGTTCGAGACGAGGTGCATCTCGATGCGGCTCGCGCTCTCCACCCAGGGCGCGCGGTGCGAGAAGCGCGCGAGGTCGAAGTCGGCGTCGAGCTCGCTGTTCATGCGCGCGAGCAGGTTCAGATTGAAGGCGGCGGTGACGCCTTGTGCGTCGTCGTACGCGCGCTCGAGCACGCGGGGATCCTTCCGGAGGTCGACGCCCACGAGCAGCGCGCCGCCCGGCCCGACGCGCCGCGCCACGCCCGTGAGGAGCGCCCGCGCCGCCGCGTCCGAGAAGTTCCCGATCGTCGATCCGGGGAAGTAGACCGCGCGGCGCGCGGCGCGCCGCGTCAGGCGCGGCAGGGCGAACGGCACCGCGAAGTCCTCGCACACGGGCTCGATCGGGAGGCCGGGGTAGTCGAGCCGGAGCGCGAGCGCCGTCTCGAAGAGGTGCTCGCGCGAGACGTCCACCGGGACGTACGCCGCGGGCCGTTCGAGGCGGTCGAGGAGCAGGCGCGTCTTCACGCTGCTCCCGCTCCCATACTCGACGAGGGCGAGCTCGGGGCCGAGGCAGCGCGCCATCTCCGCGGCGTGTGCGCGCAGGATGCCGAGCTCGGTGCGCGTGGGGTAGTACTCGCGAAGCGTGCAGATCTGATCGAAGAGCTTCGAGCCCTCGGCGTCGTAGAAGTACTTGCAGGGGAGCGTCTTTTGCGGTTGGCGCAGGCCGGCGAGCGCGTCCGCGAGGAAGCGCTCGCGTTCCGTGTCGTCGTGCGCAGCGGTCAGAAACGCAGCCACTCGACCTCCAGACGCTCGAGCTCGAGCACGCCCACGGTGTTGTGGCCCGGCAGCCAGCCGGCGGACTCGCCCGGATTCACGACGAGCGCACCGTTCCGGCGCTCGCACACCGCCCGGTGCGTGTGGCCGTGCAGCACGACGTCGTGCGCGGTGAGCTGCTCCGCGCTGAGATGGTACGGGTCGTGGAGGACCAGCAGGCGGCGCCCGGCCCACGTCACAGAGAGCGGCGGCTCGGCGAGGCGCATCGCGTGGCGCTCGGCTACCGCCTGGAGGGCCGCGCGCTCCACGTCGTTGTTGCCGAACACGCCGACCAGCTCCGCCCCGAGGCCCGCGAACAGCTCGAGCGTGCTCGCCTTCGTGATGTCCCCGGTGTGTACCACGCGATCGACCGCTGCTGCGTTCATGAGCTCCACGATGCGCTGCACGTTCCGAAGGTGGTTGTGGGTGTCGCTGACGATTCCGATGCGCACGCGCCCCTCCCGGTAACGCTCAGAGCAGCTTCAAGATCCGGGCCGAGTTGTCGCGTGCGAAGAGCGGCCAGACGTGCCGCGCGAGGCCGAGCTCCGGCAGCCCTTTGTAGAAACGCTCGGCAGAATCGCCTGCCGGCGGCTCCGAGGCGAAGACCAGCTGGTGCGCGCCGTCCTCGTTGGCGAAGGCGAGGACCTCGGCCGGGAGCTCGCTCGGCGCGAGACCGCCCGTGGCGTACGACAGGTTCGGGTGCCGCCGCATCAGCAGCACGGCGAGCACCTGCCAGGGCTCGCAGCCGCCGCGCATCACGATGCGGAGCTCGGGGAAGTGGCAGGCGATGGGGTCGAGGCGCTCGGGCTTCTGCGGCGAGAACGGCACGCGCTCCCGCGGGACCCCGACGCTCGGGCAGAGCGCGACGTCGAGCTCGACGCACTTCGCGAAGAGCGGGTAGCAGCGCGCGTCGTCGAGCGGGAGGAAGAGGCACGCCGGCGAGAGCGTGACGGCGCGGAGGCCGTGCTCGCGCGCGAGCGCTTCGAGGCGGCGGAGCTCGGCGAGGCCGCGGCGCGGGTCCGCCTCGCAGCGCGCGAAGAAGCGGGCCGGGAAGGCCGCGAGCGCGGCGCGCGCGAGCTCAGGCTCGCGGTCGAGGCAGACGCCCGCGCGCTCGATCCCGAAGCGGTCGAGCTCGGCGAGGGCGGTCGCGAGGCTCGTCTCGACAGGGGCGCTCGGGCGACGCACGAGCGCGTAGAGCGGGTCGATCAGCGACAGGGGGGCAGGGGGCATCGCCTCTCCGGTCGAGCCATTCTAGATGCGCTCCCGCGCGGGCGGTAGAAGCGGCCCCCATCGCGCGGGACCAACGACCAGAACGTTGGCAGCACGCTCGGGCGCGTGCGGCGCGCGCTCCCCGGTGCCACCTTTCCGCCCGACGGAGGAATCGCTTGAGCTACGACACTCTCGAGATCGCGCGCGAGGACGGCGTCCTCACGCTGACCCTCTCGCGCCCCGACCGCCTGAACGCGTTGAACGTGCAGATGCTCGAGGAGATCCTGCGCGCGCTCGACGAGATCGACGCCGACGACACCGTGCGCGCCGTCATCGTGACGGGCGCGGGCCGCGCCTTCTGCGCGGGGGCCGACCTCGGCGGAGGCGGTGCCACCTTCGACACGAGCGCCGCGAAGAGCGGCATCCCGCGCGACGGCGGCGGCCGGATCACGCTGCGCCTCTACGAGTGCAAGAAGCCCGTGATCGCCGCCATCAACGGCGCCGCGGTCGGCGTCGGCGCAACCATGACGCTCCCGATGGACGTGCGCATCGCGAGCGACAAGGCCCGCTTCGGCTTCGTGTTCGCGCGGCGCGGCATCGTGCCCGAGGCGGCGAGCTCCTGGTTCCTGCCGCGCGTCGTCGGTATCAGCCAGGCCATGGAGTGGGTGGCGACGGGCCGCCTGTTCCCGGCCGAAGAGGCCCTCGCCGGCCGACTCGTCTCGCGCGTCGTGCCGCACGACGAGCTCCTGCCCACGGCCCGAGCGCTCGCGCGCGAAATCGCTGACCACACCAGCGGCGTCTCCGTCTGCCTCGCGCGCCAGCTTCTCTGGAAGATGCTCGGCGCCGACCATCCCATGGAGGCGCACAAGCTCGACTCGCGCCTCATCCACGCCATGGGTGCGTCCGCCGACGCCTACGAGGGCGTCCAGAGCTTCCTCGAGAAGCGCCCCGCGTGCTTCACGATGCAGGTGTCGAGGGATCTGCCGGAGGTGTACCCGTGGTGGGGGGAGAGGAGGTTCGAGTAGCGGGATTCCGAGACGGGCGACCGCGCGGCATAAGAGGCTGGTGGGAACGGGCGCTCGCCTAGCGGCCGCTCGACTGCAGCGAAGAAGGCTTGGGAGGGCGACGAATAGGCCCCTCCTCGCCTTTCTTCCTTCCCTCGAAAGCCATGCCCGGGTTGTGCCGCCTCACACTCGATCGAGCCTCCCGCGGGCGGGCTGGTCCGCGCTACTCCAGCACGGCCTCGGGCGCGTCGCCCCCGGGCAGCTCGTTGGGATCGACGAGCCCATGCCTCCGCCAGCCCACCCTGAGGAGCCAGCTCCGGGCACGCGCTACCTCACAGCCTGCGTCGGGCTCCGGAAGGCGGCTGGCGGCCTGACGCCGCCAGCCGTCGAACCAGCGCGCCGAGCTCGCGGGGTCGAGGAGCGGAGCGGGCGCGCGCGGCACGCGCCTGGCCTTCGCGAGATGGCGGCGTGCGTTGAGCAGGACGTATGCGAGCGCCCGCCGCACCTCGCGCGGCGAGCGGAGCGAGCGATGGTGGTAGCGGCCGTCGAGCACGGGCCCGCTCCGCCCACCGGTCCTGTTCACCGCGCGCGCCAGCCGTGCGGCGATGCTCTTCATGCCGTTCGCGAGCGCCTCCTTGCCGTGCGCCTCGACGATCAGGTGCGCGTGATCGCCCTGGAGCGAGTAGTGGGCGACGCGGAAGCTCCCGCGCTCGCTCGCCTCGGCCAGGGAACGCCTGAACTCGTGGACGAACGCTGCCTTGCGTAGTGACGGAACGCCGGCGCGGACACGGAGCGTTACGTGAACGGGGCACCCGCCCGGCACCGGCCCGCGCTCTCGATGGAGCACCCTCGGTCGCGGGCCGCGCGGCCGCCCGGCGCCGGGGCGCGGACCGCCGCGACCGGCCCGCTCGCGGTAGTCGGTGAAGGTGAGCTGCTTCGGTCGGCGCGGCATGTCGATAGATTAGGGCCATGTTATGCCGAGGTGGCGCAGTGTGGGCCGGGCTGTCGAGGGAAGGGCCACGGCGACGGCGAAGCCTTCGCCCTCCCTGGCCCTCTTCGGCCCAGGTCGCGCGCTGTCAGCTCGCGGCGGGCAGACGCACCCGGAAGCGGGTGCCCGCGCCGCTCGTCTCGACGTCGATCGTGCCGCCGTGGCGGCTCACGATCTCGCGCGTGACCGCGAGGCCGAGGCCGGTGCCCTGGCCCTGGGTCTTGGTCGTGAAGAAGGGCTCGAAGATCCGCGGGGCGACGTCGGCGGGGATGCCGGGACCGTCGTCCTCGACGCGGAGCTCGACGCTCTCGCCCGCGGGCTCGACGACGACGCGCACGGAGCCGACGCGGCCCGCCGCGACGAGCGCGTGGATCGCATTCTGGAGGAGGTTCAGCACGACCTGACCGAGTAGGCCGGAGTCCCCGAGCACGGGCGGGACGGCGGCGAGCGCGGTTTCGATGCGCACGGCGTCGCTGGCCTCGTGACGCACCATCGGCAGCACGGAGCCGACGACGCGGGCCAGGTCCACGGGCTCGCTGCCGCGCTCGCCGGTCCGCGCCAGGCGCAGCAGCTCGTCCACGATGCCGCGAAGGCGCGCGACGCCCTCCTGCGTCTCGAGGAGCACCTCCTCGATCTCGGCCTCGCTGCCCTCCTCCTTCCGCAGCGCCTGGAGGTGGTTCAGGTTCGCGAGCACGAAGGCGACGGGGTTGTTGATCTCGTGGGCCAGCCCCGCCGCGAGCGTGCCGGCCGCGGCGAAGCGCTCGCCGTTCGCCAGCTGGATCTCCTTCTCGCGGAGCGCCTGGGTGCGCTGCTCGACCAGGCGCTCGAGCTGGTGCGCGCGCGCCTCGGCCTTCGTCATCGCGTTGGCGAAGCGCCGGATGCGCGCGGCGGTGAAGGCGACCACGAAGCCGAGGAAGCCGAGCGGGAGCATCGAAGGCATGTCCACGAGCCCCGCACCCGCCGCGAGATCGCTGAGCGTGCAGACCGTCCAGAGGAGCGCTGCGCCGGGGACCCTGCGCAGCGTCGGATCGCCGCCGTCCTCGCGGCGCAGGTAGACGAACAGGAGCCGGGCGACGACGACGAGGAACACGACCAGGATCGACTCGCCGAAGAGCGTGGCCTCCGCGTCGAGGTAGCTCGAGCCGAGCAGCGGGCGCTCGATCGCGCGCCCGGTGAAGGTCAGCCCCGGCACGAAGGAGGCGACGAGCAGGAAGGCCAGCGCAGCGACGGCGAGCTGCTCGACGCTGCGCAGGTTGGTGCCGAGCAGCGACTCGGAGAACCGCACGAAGCCGACCGTGTGGACGAGCAGGCCGACCAGGACGGCGCGGCGCAGCACGATGACCTCGGCGACCGAGCCGGCCTCGTAGATGAAGGCGATGGGCACCGCGAGGAGCGCGACGCCGAGGCCCGCGACGCCGAGCCAGAGGTGGCCGCGATCGTGGCGGCCGAGCGCGAAGATCCAGAGGTTCAGCGCCGTCGCCAGGAGCGCGATCCCGCCGAGCGCGGCCGTGAGGGCGGCGATGGGGCTCACGGCTGCGCGTCATCCTCGGCGGGCGGGAGGTGCACCGAGAAGGTCGTGCCCCGGAGCCCCGTCTCGACGTCGATGCGTCCACGGTGGCGCGCCACGAGCTGGTGCGTCACGGCGAGCCCGAGCTCGGCACCGCCGGCCTCCGGCCGCGGCGGCGCGAAGGGGTCGAAGAGCCGCGGGAGTACGTGGGGCGCGAGCTCCGGTCCGTCGTCGTGGACGCGCAGCACCACGGCGCCCTCGCAGAAGCGCGTCTCGATCTTCACCTCGTGCGCGTCGGGCCGGCCCTCGGGAATCGAACGCAGTGCGTTCACCACCAGGTTCAGCACGACCTGACCGAGCAAGCGCTCCTCGCCCCGTACGAGCGGCACGCGCTCTAGCTGCGTCGCGATGCGCGCACGCCAGCGCGACTCGGCCCGCACGATCGGCAGGATCGACTCGACCACGCGGCAGAGGTCGACAGGCCCCTCCGGCGCCTCGGCGCGCCGCGCGAGGCGCAGCAGCTCCGAGACGACCTTGCGCACGCGCTCCACGCCTTCGCGGCTCTCCGCGAGCACCTCGTCGAAGGTGCCCGGATCGGTCGTGCGCCAGGTGCGGGTGATCTGGTTCAGGTTGCTCGACACGAAAGCGATCGGGTCGTTGATCTCGTGGGCGAGCCCCGCGGCGAGCGTGCCGACCGTCGCCATGCGCGCGCCGTGTGCGAGCGCGAGGTCGCTCTCGCGGAGGCGCCGCGTGCGTTCGTCCACCTCGGCCTGGAGCGCCTCGGCGCTCGCCTCGAGGCGCGCGTTGGCCTCGACGAAGCGCCGCATCAGGATTCCCGTGAAGATGCAAGCGAACACGAGGAATCCGAACGACATCAGGTGAATGCTCCGGAACCCCACGTGGTTGACGGCGATGTCGTTGGCCGTGCAGAGCGACCAGATCGCGAGCGCCGCCGCGAGCAGGCGCCCGTCCGTGGGGTGCCGCGGGTTCTTCGCGTAGGTCCAGATGAGCTCGGCGAAGACGGGCATGAAGCCCAGCATCACGAGGCCGGAGACCGGCGTGAGCACGGCGAAGACGTAGGACTCGCCGAACGGCCCGTGCGCGCGCCCCACCTCGCCCGAGAAGAAGATGGAGGGCTCGAGAGTCGGCACGAGCACCACGGCGAGGGCGTAGTAGGGGGCGACGCGGAGGAGCGGGCCGGACCGCGTCTGGAGGAACGCCTCGGTGAAGCGCTTGAAGCCGATCACGATCGGGAGCGCGCCGGTCAGCGAGACGAGCTGGGCCTCCTGCGCGCGCGTGAGCGTGTCGGCGCCGTAGAGGGCGCACGCCCCAGCCGCGAGCCAGGACACGCCCGCGGCCGCCACCGCGAGCCAGAGGTGGGCCCGCTCGCGCGGGCGTTGCGCGAAGATCCAGAGGTTGAAGATGGCCGCGCAGAAGGCGAGCAAGGCGAACGACGCGGTCAGGAGCGCAGCAGGGCCCATCGCCGCTCGCATCGGCGGAGCGCGGATTCGTCTTGAGATCGCTGGGTTATGTTGCCGACGTGCCGATCGAGATCGCGCTCGCCGCCTGCCTTCTCGTCGCGTTCGGCTGGCGCGTGCTCGGCGGCTACCCGGCTCCGGCCGGGCCGCTCGCACGGCTCTCGCGGCGGGAGGCCGCGTTCGTGGCGTCCGCGGCCGAGGCGCTCTTTCCGCCGGGGGGCGCGGTCCCGCCCTCCGGGCTCGAGGCCGGCGTCCCGGCCTGGTGCGATCGCTGGCTCGACGCGCTGCCGCCCGCCACGCGCCGGCTCGTGCGCCTGCTCTTCGTGCTCGTCGAGCACGCCACGCTCCTGTTCCCCGCGCCGGGCTGGGACGGCTGGCGCCGCTTCTCTGCCCTCGATCCCGAACGCCGCGGCGTGGTGCTCGAGCGCTGGCGCACGAGCCGCTTCTTCCTGCGCCGCCTCGTGTTCACGAGCCTGCGCGCGATCGTGACGCAGGGCTACTTCGCGGACGCCGCGGTGCTCCGCGCGCTCTCGCTCGCGCCGCGCGAGATCACGGCCCCTGTCCACGAGGCCGACACCCTCTATCCGCCGGTCGGCAGGCCGAAGAGCGAGATCCGCTTCCGCCCCGAGCGGGTCGCCGTGCGCGGGCCGCTCGACCTGCCGCCGGCCGGCGTCCCGCTCGGCCCGCACGGCGCGCTCCACCCCGACTATCGGGAGAGAGCGCGATGAGCGGCCGCGTCCACGTCTTCGCGGAGTACGAGCGCGAGATGCGCGAGGACGCGGACGTGGTGGTCGTCGGCTCCGGCCCCTGCGGCGCGGTCGTGGCGAAGGAGCTCGCGGAGGCCGGCAAGCGCACCGTGCTCCTCGAGGAGGGGCCTCCCTTCACGCCCGAGGACTTCGCGCTCGACGGCGCGCTCTCGATGGCGCGCACCATGCGCGAGGCGGGGCTCCGCGCAACGCGCGGTCACGTGATGCCCACGATGCAGGCAATCGCCCTCGGCGGCGGCTCGCTCGTGAACTCGGCGATCTGCGTGCGGCCGCCGGCCTTTGTGTTCGACGAGTGGGCTACGCGCTTCGAGCTCGCGCACACGAGCCGCGCCGACCTCGATCCCCACTTCGATGCCGTCGAGGGGTTCCTCGGCATCGAGCCGACGCCCGACGCGGTGCAGGGCCGCCGGAACCTGCTCTTCCGCGAGGGTTGCGAGAAGCTCGGCATCTCCGTCGAGCCGATCGCGCGGAACGTCCGCGGCTGTCGCGGGAGCGGCGAGTGCTTCACCGGCTGCCGCGCGCGCGCGAAGCAGTCGATGGACATCTCCTACGTCCCCGCCGCGATCCGCGCGGGCGCGCAGGTCTACACCTCGGTGCGAGCGGAGCACGTGCTCGCCGAGGGCCGCGTCGCGACCGGCGTGCGCGCGCGCGTGGTGGCGCCGTGGACCGGCCGGCGCGGCCCCGCCCTCGAGATCACGGCGAAGGCCGTGGTGCTCTCGGCCGGCTGCATGGCGACGCCGCTCCTGCTCCTCGCGAGCGGCGTCGCGAACCGCTCGGGCCAGGTCGGGCGGAATCTCCAGTTCCATCCCGGCGTCGCGGTGATGGGCGTGTTCGAGGAGCGCGTCGACCCGCAGTTCGGCGCGACGCAGGGCATGCAGAGCCTCCACTTCCTGCGCGACGGCTACAAGCTCGAGACGCTCTGGGCGCCGCCGGCCGTGCTCGCCGTGCGCCTCCCCGGCGCGGGGCTCGCGCTGAAGGAACGGCTCGCCGAGATCCCCCACGCCGCGATCGTCGACGCGATCGCGAGCTGCCACCACTCGCTCGGCCAGGTGCGGCCGCGCCGGCGGGGCTCGCTCGACCCCGTGCTGCACTGGCGCCTCCACCCGGACGACCTGCCGGTGCTCGCGAAGGCGCTCCGCACGATCGTGGACGTGCTCTTCGCGGCCGGCGCGCGGAAGCTGCTGCCCGGGGTGCACGGGCTCCCCGACGAGCTCGGCCCCGCGGACGCGGAACGGCTCCACCGCCAGCGCTTCCGCCCGAGCGACTTCGTGATGGCCGCCAACCACGCCTTCTGTACCACCCGCATGCACGGGGATCCCAAGCAGGGCGTGGTGGACGAGTGGGGGCGCTGCCACGAGCTCGACAATCTCTACGTGGCAGACACCGGTGTGTTCCCTCGTTGCACGTCCGTGAACCCCATGCTCACGGGCATGGCGCTCGCCCACCGGACGGCCCAGGCGCTCCGCGACCGCCTCTGAATCCCCACGGTGCGTGACGCTTGCCACTCCATTTCCGGCGCCGGCGGCCGATAGGAGGGGACCCTGGTGTGTCCGCACCGGGGGGAGGGCGCAACGTGCGCTTCGCGCGGATCGGTAGCGTCGTGCTGGTGGTCGCCTTGATCGCCGGGCCAGCGCTCGCCGCGAACAAGAAGAACCGCGGCGAGTGCAAGCGCATGACCCGCCAGATCGAACGCTACGAGCGCGACGCGAAGTGGGCCGACGCGCGCGGCAACGAGCTCTGGGAGGACGCGAGCAAGGATCGCGTGAAGCAGCTCAAGGCGCGTCGCGAAGACCGCTGCGCGCAGTACAAGAAGAAGAACCCGCTCGTGGCCTTCGCCAACCTGGTGGCGAACGCCGCCAAGATCGCCGCACCCTACGTGATCCCGGGCCTCTAGCCGAACGCCCTCCGGCGGCTCCCCCAGCGCACGCTGACGTGCCGAGCGCGCGGCTTCCGCCGCGCCGTGATCCGGACTACCCATTCCGGAAGGGGGAACCCATGATCACGGTGCGCAAGGCGCAGGAGCGCGGGCACGCCCGCCACGGCTGGCTCGAGAGCTTCCACACCTTCTCGTTCGCGGGCTACCACGACCCGGCGCACATGGGCTTCCGCGACCTCCGCGTGATCAACGAGGATCGCGTCCAGCCCGGGCGCGGCTTCGGGACGCACTCGCACCGCGACATGGAGATCGTCACCTACGTGCTCTCCGGCGCGCTCGCGCATCGGGACAGCCTCGGCACCGGCTCCGTCATCCGGCCGGGCGACCTGCAGCGGATGACCGCGGGGACGGGCGTCTCGCACAGCGAGATGAACCCGTCGGCGACGGAGCCCGTGCACCTCCTCCAGATCTGGATCCTGCCGGAGCAGGACGGCCTCGCGCCCTCGTACGAGCAGCGCCACTTCCCCGCCGCGGAGCGTGCGGGCCGGCTCCGCCTGGTGGCGTCGCGCGACGCGCGCGAGGACTCGCTCCGCGTGCACCAGGACGTGGCCGTCTACGCGGGGCTGCTCGGCCCCGGCGACGCGGTCGCGCACGCGCTCACGCCCGGCCGGCACGCGTGGCTCCAGCTCGCGCGCGGTCGCTGTACGTTGAACGGCGTCGCGCTCGAGGCCGGCGACGGATCGGCGGTCTCGGACGAGACGGCGCTTCGCATCGGCGGCGCGAGCGACGCGGAGCTGCTGCTCTTCGATCTGGCGTGACCCGCGGAGCGTGGTCCGCTTGAGTCCGAGGAGCGCTACCGCGTGACTGAGCTTCTCGTCGCCCACCGAGCAGCACGACCGACGCTAGAATTCCCGCCGCCCTCGGCCACCGGAGGTGCGGTTGGAGGCGGGTGACCGAAACCCGGAGCGCGCGGACGACGCGGATTCGACCTTCGCGGCGCAGCCCGTCACGAGCGAGCGGTCAATGGGCCCAATAGGCCGGTACCCAACGAAAGACGTCGCGGGTGACCGCCACCCGGCCGGCGGCCGGGAACGGCACGTGAGTGGGCACCAGCGGCTGGCCGGTCGCCGCCAGCTCCCGCAAGAGACCGACCCGGACGCGGACCGTCTCCTCGGGCTCTTGGTCGAAGCCGTTGTGCCAGTGGGGGCAGTCGAACCCGGGCGGGAACACGGAGTCGCCGCCGAACATCAGCCGGTCGCCGCCAGATTCCAGGCGGACCACGCTGTGCCCGGGGGTGTGGCCGCCGGTGCGACGGACGAGCACCCCCGGCGCCACCTCGTGTTCCTTCTCGAAGGGCTGCAGCCGGCCGTGGTACTCGTCCAGGAACCGCCTGGCGACCGACCGAAGCGACTCCGGCACCCCCGGCGGCATGGTGGCGCGCGACAGATCGGCGCGCCTCGCCCAGAACTCGGCCTCGGCGGCCGCCACATGGATCCGCAGGTCCGGCCGCAGCCGAGCCCTCAAGCCGAGCAGCCCGCCAATGTGGTCCATGTGCATGTGGGTGAGCACCACGTCGGTCACGGATTCGAGACCGAGGCCGGCGGCCTCCAGTCGCCGGGTCAACTGCCCCGCCCCTGCAAATTCCGGGAACTCCGCACCTAGTCCAGCGTCGATGAGTACGGTCCGGCCGCCGCTACGCACCACGCCCACGTTGAGCGGCCACCCGAACCTCGCCGGCAGGAACATGCCGTCCAGCCACGCCCCGAGGTCGGCGGGGGCGGCGTTGACGGCCAACGTTGCGGCTGGGATCGACATCGTTCCGTCGCTGACCACCAGCGCGTCGATCTCGCCGACCCTCTTCCAGAAGGTCGTCCAGAAGGACAAGACTGCGCGTTGCTTCGTGACCCCCGAACAACACGAGCTTGGACACGACCTCACACGCCGCTGGACCGGGGCCCGAGGGACGTTACTCCGCCTCGGCTGAGCTGCCGAGAAAACAGCCGGCAGCGCCTCGGTGGTACTTGCTGGGACAGGGCGGCGCGCCCTACTGTGACAACGGTCCGCAGCACGCCCAACGATCCGGTCCTTCTCGCTGAAGGGAGAACGAGATGACCACGATCACCTCCCGCGATGGCGTCGAGATCTACTACAAGGACTGGGGTCCGAAGAGCGCCCAGCCCATCGTCTTCCATCACGGCTGGCCGCTCAGCTCCGACGACTGGGACACGCAGATGCTCTATTTCGTTGGCCAGGGCTATCGGGTCGTCGCGCACGACCGCCGCGGCCACGGTCGCTCGAGCCAGGTCGGCGACGGCCACGACATGGACCACTACGCCGCCGATGCCGCCGCCGTGGTCGAGCATCTCGATCTCCGCAACGCAGTCCACGTCGGCCACTCCACCGGTGGCGGCGAGGCGACGCGGTACGTCGCGCGCCACGGCCAGCCGCAGGGCCGCGTTGCCAAGCTGGTGCTGATCGGAGCCGTGCCTCCGATCATGGTCAAGACCCCGTCGAATCCCGGAGGCCTGCCGATCGAGGTGTTCGACGGCTTCCGTCAGCAACTCGCCGCCAACCGCGCACAGTTCTACCTCGACGTCGCCAGCGGTCCCTTCTACGGCTTCAACCGGCCGGGCGCGAAGGTCTCGCCAGCCGTGATCCAGAACTGGTGGCGGCAGGGCATGATGGGCGGCGCGAAGGCGCACTACGACGGTATCAAGGCCTTCTCGGAGACCGACTTCACGAAAGACCTGAAGACCGTCGACGTCCCCACGCTCGTGATGCACGGCGACGACGACCAGATCGTGCCGATCGCGGACTCCGCGTTGCTGTCGGCCAAGCTGCTGAAGAACGGAACCCTGAGGGTCTACCCGAAGCTCTCGCACGGCATGTGCACGACGCACGCCGATGTGATCGACACCGACCTGCTCGCCTTCGTCAAGAACTGACGACAACCTCCGCGGCCGCGTACAGGCCGGACAGGCGCGGACCGTGCCGGCGGCTCCGTAACTTGTTCTCAGGCCCGTCGCTGGCACGGCCTCAGCATTTCGCGATTCGCAGTCATCCCCTACTCGAGGAGGTTTTCATGTCGTCACTGATGATCAGGAGATTCGTCGCGGCCGCTTCGCTGGCCCTGATCACCACCGTCGCCGAGGCGCAGGAAGCCGGGCACACGCCCCGGATCGAGGGCCTCTCTCGGCAGCCCAGCCCGGCGGCCAGCGAGGCCCTGCTCGATCCGAGCGACGCGGTCGTCCTGCTGCTCGACCATCAGACGGGCCTGTTCCAGACCGTCAAGGACATGCCGGTGCGCGACCTCCGCGCCAACACCGTGGCGCTCGCCAAGATCGCCGCGCTGGCGAAGATGCCGATCATCTACACCGCATCGGAGCCCAACGGCCCCAACGGCCCGATCATGGAAGAGCTGGCGGCCGCCGCGCCGGGCGCGAAGTACGTCGGGCGCAAGGGCGAGGTCAGCGCATGGGACAACGCGGACTTCGTCGCGGCGGTGGAAGCGACCGGTCGCAAGACGCTGATCATGGCGGGCGTGTGGACGAGCGTGTGCGTCGCCTTCCCCGCGCTCCAGGCCAAGGCCGACGGCTACAAGGTCTACGCGGTCATGGATGCGTCGGGCGACGTCAGCGAGATGGCGTCGGACGTCACGCTCGCGCGCATGGTTCACGCGGGAATCGTGCCGGTGACGACGAATACCGTTCTCAGCGAGTCGCATCGGACCTGGAACCGGGCCGACGCCGCGAAGTGGGGCGCGCTCTACTCCGAGCTCGTGCCGCACTACCGCGCCGCCGCCGAGAGCTACCGGAGGGCCCAGGAGGCCGCGAAGGGCGCGAGGTGAGGGCCGGTCTCGCCGCGCTGATCCTCTCCGTGCTCGCCTGCGCGAGCGCGGCCGAGGATCAGCCGGCGCCGCCGGATCTCATCGTGCACAACGCGCAGGTCACCACGCTCGACGACACGCGCCCCCAGGCGCGCGCGTTCGCGCTGCGCGGCGAGCAGTTCGTCGCGGTCGGGGAAGAGGAACAGGTGATGAAGCTCCGCGGCGCACGAACCCGCGTGACCGACGCGGGCGGGCGGCGCGTGATTCCCGGACTGAACGATTCACACCTGCACGCCGTACGCGGCGGGCGGTTCTACCACCTCGAGCTGCGCTGGGACGGGGTCCCTTCGCTCGCGCGGGGCCTCGAGATGATCCGCGAGCAGGCGAAGCGCACGCCGAGAGGGCAGTGGGTGCGCGTGATCGGCGGGTGGTCGCCCTACCAGTTCGCGGAGCGGCGCATGCCCACGGTGGCCGAGCTGAACGAGGCGGCGCCGGACACGCCGGTGTTCGTGCTCTTTCTCTACAGCCAAGGGCTCGTGAACCGGGCCGGCGCCCTGGCGCTCGGGCTCACGCCGAAGAGCGAGCCGCCCGAGGGCGGTCGCTACGAGCTCGTCGACGGGGGCGCCATCCTGCGCGCCGCACCGAGCCCGACGATTCTCTACACGACGATCGCGAAGCTCCCGCAGCTGTCCGCGGAAGAGCAGGTCGATTCGACCCGCCACTTCTACCGCGAGCTCAACCGATTCGGGCTCACGAGCGTCGTGGATCCGGGCGGCGGCGGTCATGCCTATCCCGCCGACTACCAGGCCAGCCGAGTCCTTGCGCTCGGTCCCGGGTTCCCGCTCCGCATCTCGAACTACCTGTTCGCGCAGAAGGCGGGATCCGAGCTGCAGGAATACACCCAGTGGACCGCCGAGGAGCGGCTGAACCTGAACGCGGCGGTGGCGCGCCTCGACGGCTACGTCATCGAAGGCGCCGGCGAGAACCTCGTCTGGTCGGCCGGCGACTTCGAGAACTTCATGGCGCCGCGGCCCGAGCTGAAGCAGAAGATGGAGCAGGAGCTGGGCGCCGTCGTCCGCCTCCTCGCGAAGCACCAGTGGCCGATCCGCATCCACGCGACCTACGACGAGTCGATCACGCGCATCCTCGACGTCTTCGAGCCCATCTTCTCCGAGACGGGCTACCGCGCGCGCTGGGCGATCGACCACGCCGAGACGATCAGTGCAGGAAATCTGGCGAGGATCAAGGCGATGGGCGGCGGCATCGCAGTCCAGGACCGGATGGCGTTCGCGGGAGAGATCTTCGCCGACCGCTACGGCAAGGACGCGGCGAGTCACGCGCCGCCGCTGCGCGCGATGCTCCGGGCCGGCATCCCGGTCGGCGCGGGCACCGACGCCACACGCGTGAGTAGCCACAACCCGTGGCTGGCGCTCTACTGGCTCGTGACGGGAAGGACCGTCGGCGGCACGCAGCTCGCCGCTACGGAGAATCGTCTCTCGCGCGAAGAAGCGCTGCGGCTCTACACCGTGGGTAGCGCCTGGCTCAGCGGAGAGGAGGCGGTGAAGGGCCGAATTGCGCCCGGCCAACGCGCCGACTTCGCGATCCTCTCGGCCGACTACCTGACGGTTCCCGAGGAGCAGATCCGCGACATCGAATCGGTGTTCACGGTGATCGGCGGGGACGTCGTCCATGCCGCCGACGCTTTCCTGGCGTTGGCGCCCCCGCCGCTGCCCGCGGTCGCGCCCGCGTGGTCGCCTGTCGCGCACTTCGGCGGTTACCAGGTGCGCCAGGCGCCGCGGTGAGTCGATCGCCGACGGGAACCGTGAGCACGGGCGCGGGCGCCACGCGACGCGGAAATCGCCCTGGCACCGGACGTGGAGCCGGCCCGACGCCGCGAAGTGGGGAGAGCTCTACGGGGTGGCGGTGCCCAACTACCGGGGGCGGGGGGAAGTGAGGCGGACTTCGCGCTCGCGTTCGCGGCGCCGGCGCAGGAATCGCGGCATCGTCTGAGCATGGATGTCCGCGGCGCGATCGAGTTCACCATCGTCGAGCGCTCTCCCGAGCGCGTGGTCGGCCGCATGCCGATCCAGCCCGGGATCCTGAATCCCTACGGCGTCGTGCACGCGGGCGCCGTGCTCTGGTTCGCCGACGTCTGTGCGACGTACCTCGCGCTCGGCGGCGCCGACGCGACGCCGGGCGGCAGTGGCTTCCCGCTCGCCATCGACCTCCATGCCGCCTTCCTTGCGAACCAGCGGGACGGCGTGTTCGAGGCGCGCGCGGCGTTCGTGAAGCGCGGCCGGCGGGTGAGCGTGATCCGCACGACGGTCACGGGGGCCGGCAGCCGCATCATCGCCGACGTCACGACGACGCACGTGCCGGCCGGATGAGAGAGGAGGCTCGATGAAGCGAGTCCTTTGGGCTCTCGTGCTCGCGACGGTGGCGCCGCACGCGCACGCCGAGGCGGCCGTGGAGAGCCGCTTCGCGGATGTGAACGGGACGCGCCTCCACTATCTCAGCGCGGGACGTGGCGAGCCGGTCTTGCTCCTCCATGGCTACACGCAGACGAGTCACATGTGGCTTCCCCTGATCGCCGAGATGGCGAAGACGCACGCGGTGATCGCACCCGATCTACGTGGCGCGGGCGGGTCCGCGAAGCCCGAGAGCGGATACGACAAGACGACGCTCGCTCAGGACGTGCACGCGCTCGTCGAGTCACTCGGACACCGGCGCGTCAGCCTCGTCGGCCACGACATCGGACTGATGGTCGCGTATGCGTACGCCGCCCAGTATCCGCAGCAGGTCGAGCGCATCGCGTTGATGGACGCGTTCCTGCCGGGGGTCGGCGACTGGAGGAGTGTCTGGTTGCTCCGCGATCTCTGGCACTTCCACTTCTATGGCGAGACGCCCCTGAAGCTCGTCGCCGGCCGTGAGCGGATCTACTTCGAGCACTTCTGGAATGATTTCGCCGCCGACCGCACGCGCTCCGTGCCCGAAGCGGATCGCGAGCTCTACACGAGGGCATACGCCCAGCCGGGGGGCATGCGAGCAGGCTTCGGCTACTTCGCGGCGTTTTCGCAGGATGCCGTCGACTTCGAGGCGTTCGCGAAGACGAAGCTGCCGATGCCCATGCTCGTCCTCACCGGCGAGAAGGCGTCGGGCCCCTTTTTGATCGAGCAGGGACGTCTCGTCGCCAGCCGGGTCGAGGGCGTCGTGATTCCAGGCTCCGGACACTGGCTGATGGAAGAGGCGCCCGGCGAGGTCATCCCCCGCCTGGTCTCGTTCGTCGGGCTCTGACAAGCTGCTCGCCAAGGAGGCTCCATGAAGCGCAAGGCATCCGCCCTCTGGGAAGGCGGCCTCAAGGACGGCAAGGGTAAGCTCTCGACGGACAGCGGCGTGCTCTCGAACACGCAGTATTCCTTCAGCACGCGCTTCGAGGACGGCATCGGCACGAACCCGGAGGAGCTGATCGCCGCGGCGCACGCGGGCTGCTTCTCGATGGCGCTCTCGGGCCAGCTCGGGAACGCGGGCATGACGGCGCGCAGCATCCGCACCACCGCCACGCTGACGATGGAGAAGCTCGATGCAGGCTTCACGATAACGGCGGTGCACCTCGATGTCGCCGCCAGCATCCCCGGCGCCGATCCCGCGGCCTTCGCGAAGGCGGCCGAGAACGCGAAGGCCGGTTGTCCCGTCTCGCGTGTGCTGAACGCGAAGATCACCATGGACGCCCGGCTCGAGAGCTGAGGTGGCCCCCGCCGAGCTCGCGAATGCGCTCGCCTTGGTGGGCGTGGTGATCCTGATCGCCGCGCTCCTCTCCGGGCTCGTCGAGCGGAGCGGCGTGCCGCAGGTCGCGATCTTCCTCGCGCTCGGCGCGGCGCTCGGGCCAGCGGGCCTCGGTGCCCTCGACGTCGGGCTCGACTCGCCCGCGCTCCACATCGTGGCGACGCTCTCGCTCGCGCTGATCCTGTTCACCGACGCGCTCGGGCTCGATCTGCGCGAGGCGCGGCGGCATCGCGTCCTCGCGCTCCTCGCGCTCGGGCCGGGGACGCTCCTCTCGGCCGCGCTCTTCGCCGCGCTCGCCGTCTGGCTGCTCGACCTCGCGCTGCCCGCCGCGGCGATCCTCGGCGCCGCCCTCGCCTCGACGGATCCGGTGCTGCTCAAGGGGCTGCTCTCGCGCCCCGAGCTCCCGGCCAGCGCGCGCCACGCGCTCCGCCTCGAGAGCGGGCTCAACGACGTGGTGCTGCTGCCGATCGTGCTCGTGGCGCTCGTCTTCGCCGGCGGCGCGGAGCCCGGCGCCGCTGCCGTAGCAAAGCTCGGCCTCGATCTCTTCCTGCTCGGGCCCGGCGCCGGCGTGCTGGTCGGGCTCTTCGGGCTCGCGACGCTCGACCTGATGCGCCGCCGCGTGGGCGTGCGGCGCGACTACGAGTCGCTCTACTCGCTCGGCATCGCCTTCGCCGCCTTCGCGGCTGCCGAGGCGGTGCACGGGAGCGGCTTCCTCGCCGCCTTCGCGGCGGGCCTCACCATCGCGCTCTTCGACGTGGAGCTCTGCGACTGCTTCAAGGAGTACGGCGAGACCACGGCGGAGCTCGCGCTGCTCCTCACCTTCGTGTTGCTCGGCGGCTCGCTGATCTGGAGCGGCATCCCGCTCGCGACGGGCGAGACGCTCCTCTTCGCGGTGCTCGTGCTCGTGGCGCGGCCCCTGGTCTACCTCGCCGCGTTCGCGCCGGCGCGCATCGAGCGCCCGGCGCGCCTGATGGTCGCCTGGTTCGGCCCGCGCGGGCTCTCGTCGCTGCTGCTCGTGCTGCTCGCCGTGTTCGCGGGCGCGGAGCAGGGCCCGGAGCTCTTCCGCATCACCAGCCTGGTGGTGCTCCTCTCGATCCTCGTCCACGGCGGCTCGCTCGTCTGGATGGGGCGCGGCCGCGCCCGCGCGACGCCTGCGCCGGCGGTGGCACCGGCGGTGGCGCCAGCGCCCACGCTGGCGCCACCGCCGGCCCTGGGTTCGACTGCGAACGTCGCCACGGCCGACCCCGTGCTCGTGAGCGCGGCGGAGCTCTCCGCGCTCCTCGCCTCGGGGGCGCCGGTGGTCCCGCTCGACGTGCGGCGCGACGAGGCGCGGGCCGAGAGCTCGTTCCAGGCCACGGGCTCGCGGCGCCTCGCGCCGCAGCTCGCGGTGGCCGACGCGCGCCGGCTCGGCCTCCCCAGCGACGCCTGGCTCGCCGCCTACTGCACCTGCCCGCGCGAGGAGACGAGCGAGCGCGTGGCGCGTGACCTCCAGCGCGCGGGCTTCGCGCGCGCGCGGGCGCTGGTCGGCGGCTTCGACGCCTGGCGCGCGGCCGGCCTCCCGCTCGAGCCGAAGGCGTGACAGAATCCGGCTGGAGGTTCCCATGAAGCTCTACGACAGCGCCGCTGCTCCGAACCCGCGCCGCGTCCGCATCTTCCTCGCCGAGAAGGGCATCACGGTGCCGATCGAGCCCGTCGACATCGGGAAGGCCGACAACCGGAAGCCGCCCTTCCTCGCGAAGAACCCGCTCGGCGGCCTGCCCCTGCTCGAGCTCGACGACGGCACCTATCTCGCGGAGAGCGTCGCGATCTGCCGCTACTTCGAGGAGACGCACCCGCAGCCGCCGCTCATGGGCACCGACGCGAAAGACCGCGCGCTCGTCGAGATGTGGCAGCGGCGGATGGAGCTCGAGCTGTTCCGCACCGTGACGGGCTGCTTCCAGAACACGCACAAGTTCTTCGCGGGTCGGATCCCGCAGGTGCCCGAGTACGGCGAGGTGTGCCGGAACGCGGCGCGCGCGCGGCTCGCCTGGCTCGACAGCGACCTCGGAGCCAGGCCCTTCATCGCGGGTGACCGCTACACGATCGCGGACATCACCGCGCTCTGCGCCGTCGACTTCGGCCGCGTCTCGGACATCCGCATCGCACCCGACCAGAAGAACCTCGCGCGCTGGCACGAGGCAGTCTCCTCCCGCCCGAGCGCGAAGGCGTAGCGGGGACGTTGATTGACTAGTTGACTCGTTTGGTCAACTACGCAAAGAACGTCCCCGCTCATCCCCGCTCACCCCGCATCTTCTGCGAGCCGGGCCAGCTTCGCGAGATCGCGGCGCACGAACCCGCGGAAGAGCAGGCCCGCGGCGCGGCCGAGCCAACGCGAGCCCTCGAAGTGCGCGAAGCGCGTCCGCCCCGCGCCCTCGGCGCGCGCCGCCATGCCGATCTGGACGCTGCCGCTCGCGGTGTGCATCACGCACCAGCCCGGGCGGAGCACGGCCTCGAGGCGGAACGAGAGGCCGAGCGGCGCCTCCGACGCGAGCCAGAGCCGCTCGCCCTCGCGCCGCAGCACGTGGAGCCGCTTTACGTTGCCCTCGAACTGCGGCACGCCGCGCTCCAGGTCGTCGACGAACGACCAGACGCGCGCGAAGGGCGCCTCGATCACCGCCTCCTCGAGGGCCGCGTGCGGGAGCGCGGCCGCGAGGGCGCGGAGGCGCACCACCGGATCGAGCTCGACCTCCGGCCAGCTCACGACGACCACCTGCGCCGGAACGCGGCCCGGGCGCGCGAGAGCCGCGACTTCACCGTGCCGAGCTCCACCTCGAGCAGGGTGGCTGCCTCCTGCTCGGAGAGTCCCTCGAGGTCGCGGAGCACGAGGATCGCGCGCTGCTCGGCGCCGAGCGCCCCGAGCACGCGGCGGACGTCGCTCGCGAGCGCCGGGTCGCCGGGCGCGGGAAGCGCCGCCGCGACCGCGTCCGTTCCGCGCGCCGCCTCGCGCCGCGCGGCCCGCGCGTGCCGCACCGCCTCGCGCGCGGCGATCCGCCGCGCCCAGCCGTGGAGCGCGCGCGGCTCGCGCAGCGAGGGCAGATCGCGGAGCAACGCGATGAGCGCCTCCTGCGCCGCGTCCTCGCCGTGCTCGAGCGCGATCGGCCCGCAGATCCTCCCGACGAAGGGCGCGAGGCGATCCACCAGGCTCGCGAGCGCGAGCGCGTCTCCGCGTTGTGCAGCGCGCACCAGCTCCGCCTCCGCCTCCGCCGAAGCGTCCACGCCAGGAGGGGGAGGCGAGGGCGCGAAAGGTTCCGCCGGGTCCCGCCCGCTCATCAGAACGTGAATTCGCCGACGCGCGAGCTGAACACGTTCCACTCGGCCAGGCCGCGCAGCACGCGGCGCTCGCCGCGCGCGTCGATCGTGATCGACCACACCACCACGTCGGCGCCGCCCGGGCAGCGCTCCTGGTAGTCGACGCCCACCCGGTAGCTGCCGCGGAGCGGACGCGCGAAGCGCACTACCTCGATGCGGGGCGCAGCGGCGTCGCAGCGCAGATCGCCCTCGAGCGCGCCGCCCGAGCGCACCGGCGTGTTCGCGTAGTAGACCGTTTCCTCGAGCGGGTCCGAGACGTAGAGGTCGAGGTCCGCGCCCGCCTCGAACGCGAGCCGCACCACGAGTTCGCTGCCGGGCGCTGCAGGCTGCGCGGCCAGCGCCGCCTCGAGCGCCGTCGCCGCGCGCTCTCGCCCGTCGTCCCACGCCGGCGGCTCGTGCGGCTCCGGCGGCCCGCTCGCGCAGGCCAGCCCGGCGGCGGCGAGCGCCGCTATCGTCCGCGAGATGCCGAAGCGCCGCGCACGCCGAGCTTCCACCGCGCGCAGCATAGCCGCGGCGCTCCTCGTGCCTGCGCTCGCGCTCCTCGCGTGCGACGTGGCGCAGCACAGCGAGCGCGCGCGGCGCGTCGAGGCGACCGGCATCGTCGAGGCCGTCGATCCTGCGCTCGCACAGGTGATCATCGACCACGACGACATCCCCGGCGTGATGCCGGCGATGTCGATGAGCTTCGACGTCGGCGACCCTCGCCTGCTCGAGCTCCTGGCACCCGGGCAGAAGATCGCGTTCACGCTCGAGATCCGGGGCCGGCACTTCCGCGTGGTCGCGGCCGAGGTGCTCGAGGCGGCGGGCACGGCGGGGCGCTCCGGCTCCCTCGGGCAGGGCTTCGCGGGCGCCGTGGGCGAGGCCGAGCCCGCGCCCGACTTCGCGCTCCGGGACCAGGACGGCCGCGCCGTGTCGCTCACCGACCTGCGCGGGAAGACGCTCCTCCTCGACTTCGTCTACACGCACTGCCCGGGCCCGTGCCCGATCCTCACCGGCCGGCACGTCGCGGTGCAGCGCGCGCTCCCCGCCGGGCTCCGCGAGCGCGTGCGCTTCGTCTCGATCTCGCTCGATCCGGCGCGCGACACGCCGGAGGCGCTCCGCGCGTACGCCACGGCCCGCGGCGTCGATCTCTCGGGCTGGTCGTTCCTGACCGGCGACGAGGACGCCGTCGCGGACGTGCTCCAGCGCTACGGCGTGGGCGCGAAGCCGGGGAAGAACGGCGAGATCGATCATCTCGTGATCACGTACGTGATCGATCGCGAGGGGCGGATCGCGCGCCGCTTCGCGGGGCTCGAGCACCGCCCGGAGACGCTCGGCGCCGCGCTCGCCGCGCTCGCGAAGTGAGCCGCGCGCCCGACGCGATCGTGGTAGGCGGCGGCGTGGTGGGCGCCGCGGTCGCCTGGTCGCTGGCGCACGAGGGCCTCACGGTGCGGCTCCTCGAGCGGGGCGAGCTCGCGGGTGAGGCGTCGGGCGCCGCGGCCGGCATGCTGACGCCGATCGGTGAGGGCCACGCGGCGGGCCCGGCGCTCGCGGCGCGGCTCGCGAGCTTCGCGCTCTTCCCGGACTGGGTGGAGGCACTCCGCGCGGGCTCGGGCATCGATCCCGAGTACGTCATGTCGGGCTCGCTCTTCGTGGCCGCCGGCGCCGAGGCGGCCCGCGTGCTCGCGGCGCAGGTCGAGCGGCACGCGGCGCTCGGGCTCGCCTTTCTCGCGCCCGACGAGCTCCGGCGGAGCGCGCCCGCCCTCGCGCCCGCCGCGTGCGCGCACGGCGCGCTCGTGGCGCCGCGTGACGCGCACGTCCGGAGCCCGCTCCTCGCGCGCGCGGCGGCGGCCGCAGCCGCGCGCCTCGGCGCGAGCATCGAGACGGGCGTCGCCGTGCGCGGTCTCCTCCGCGACGGGGCGCGCGTCGCGGGCGTCGAGAGCTCGGCGGGTCGCCTCGCGAGCGGCCTCGTCGTGCTCTGCCCGGGCTCCTTCGCCGCGGAGTGCGCGGCCTGGATCGGGCCCGCGGCGCGGCTCCCGGTCGAGCCCGTGCGCGGCCAGATCGTGGCGCTCGAGAAGCCGCCGTCGCTCCCGCCCACGATCGTCTCGGGCCGCGACGCCTACCTGGTGCCGAAGCTCGACGGCAGGCTCGTGGTGGGCGCCACCACCGAGCGCGTCGGCTTCGACCGGCGTGTGACTGCGCACGGCGTCGCGAGCCTCCTCCGCGCGGCCGAGGCGCTCGTGCCCGAGGCGGGCGGCGCGCGGTTCCTGGGCGCATGGGCGGGGCTCCGGCCCGACACCCCGGACCACCTGCCCCTCGTCGGCCCGTGGCCCGAGACGCCGGGCCTGGTGGTGGCGGCCGGTCACTACCGGAACGGCGTGCTGCTCGCGCCGCTCACCGGCCAGCTCGTGGCCGACGGCGTGCTCGGCAAGGGCTGGGGCGAGCCGGCGTTCGATCCCGCGAGGTTCGGGTGATCAGAGCCGCTCCCAGCCGCGCCCTTCGTGGCCGAAGCGGAACGTCGCGGGCGCGAGGATCTCGGCCAGGATCTCGAGCGACTCGACGAGGCGCGGGCCGGCGCGATTCATGAACTGGTTCCCGTCCGCGAGGAACACCTGCGCGCCGCGCACCGCGCGAAGCCTGCTCCAGCCAGGCAGCGTCTCGAGCCGCGCGAGCTCGCGGCGCGTCGTGGCGAGCGGGCAACCGCAGGGCGCCACCACGATCACGTCGGGATCGGCCGCGCGGAGCGCGTCCCACGCGATCCAGATCGAAGGGCGCCCCGTCTCGGCGAGGAGCGCCTCGCCGCCCGCGAGCGCCACCAGCTCGGGGAGCCAGTGGCCGGCCGTCATCAACGGATCGAGCCACTCGATCACCGCGACGCGCGGGCGCGGCGAGCGCCCGCCCGTGCGCTCGCCGATCGCGGTGATGCGCGCGCCGAGCGCAGCGAGGAGCCGCTCGCTCTCGGCGGGCAGCTCGAGCGCGGCCGCCACCTCGCGCACGCTCTCGAACACCTCGCCGAGTGAGCTGGGCGCGACCGATACGATGCGGGGCGTGCGGCCGAGCCAGCTCGCGAGCGCGCCCTCGACGTCGCCGAGGCTCACCGCGCAGGCGCGGCACTGGTCCTGCGTGAGGATCAGATCGGGCGCGAGCGCGCGCAGGCGCTCCGCGTCCACCGTGAAGACCGAGAGCGCGTCACGGAGGAGCGCGCGCACCTCCCGGTCGATGCCGGCGCTCGCGGCGGCGGCCGCGAAGCGTGGGCCCGTGAGCGCGGGGAGGCGGCCGACCTCGGCGGGGTGGTCGCACTCGTGCGAGCGCCCGACCAGACGCGCGCCCGCGCCGAGCGCACAGACGATCTCGGTGAGGCTCGGAAGCAGCGAGACCACGCGGAGCGGCACGCGGCTAGCCTATCAGCCGTGGATCTCCCGCGAGACGTGATCGAGCGCCTGCTCGAGCGCTGGCCGGTGGCGCGCCTCGCGACGCTCGCGGAGGGCGGCGCGCCCGCGCTCGTGCCGGTGGTGTTCGCGGCGGCCGGCGGCCGGCTCTGGCTCCCGGTGGACGGGAAGCCGAAGCGCGGCGGCGAACTCGCGCGCGTCGCGAACGTGCGGCGCGATCCGCGCGTGGCGCTCCTCCTCGACCGCTACGAGGCGGACTGGTCCGCGCTCTGGTGGCTGCGGATCGACGGCGCCGCCGAGGTCGTGGCCGGCGCGACCGCGCCGGGCGTGGCGGACGCCGCCGCGGCGCTCCGCCGCAAGTACCCGCAGTACGCGGCGACGCCGCTCTTCCGCAGCGGGGAGCCGCTGCTCCTCGCCGTCGAGCCGCGGCGCATCACGAGCTGGGCCGCGTCGGAGGCTGCAACGGGGACGTTCTTCAAATCCTCGAATCGTTGAATTCAGCCGGCTCACGGTCGGTTGTCGCCAGGGGTCAACGTGGAGAGTGAACGAGTCAAGGATTTGAAGAACGTCCCCGTTCCCGTCGCGTTCCTCTGTCTCGGCGCGATGGGCGCGCCGCTGGCCGGCCATCTCGCGCGCGCGGGGCACGAGGTCGTCGTGTGGAACCGCACGCCGCGGCGCGCCGAGGCATGGCTCGCCGCGAACGCGGGCCGGCGGGCGGAGTCTCCCGCCGCGGCCGTGGCCGCCGCGCGCTTCGTGTTCGCGTGCACGGGCGCGGATCCGGACCTCCGCGCGATCACGCTCGGCCCGGGCGGCGCGTTCTCGACCCTGGCGCAGGACGCCGTGTTCGTGGATCACACCACCGCCTCGCCGGCGATCGCGCGCGAGCTCGCCGCGGCGGCCGCGGCGCGCGGCGCCGCGTTCCTCGACGCGCCCGTCTCGGGCGGCGAGGACGGCGCGAAGCGCGGCACGCTCACCGTGATGGTAGGCGGCGACGCCGGCGCCCTCGAGCGCGCGCGCCCGCTCATCGGCGCGTACGCGAAGCAGGTGACCTGGCTCGGGCCGTCCGGCGCCGGCCAGCTCACGAAGCTCGTGAACCAGATCTGTCTCGCCGGGCTGATCCAGTCCCTCGCCGAGGCGCTCGCCTTCGCCGAGCGCGCGGGCCTCGACGCGCACCGCGTGGTCGAGGTGATCTCGAAGGGCGCGGCGCAGTCGTGGCAGATGGACCATCGCGCCGAGACGATGCTCCAGGGCCGCTACGACTTCGGCTTCGCGGTGGACTGGATGCGCAAGGACCTCGCGCTCGCGCTCGCCGAGGCGGCCACTTGCGGCGCGCGGCTGCCGGTCGCCGAGCTCGTCGACGGCCTCTATGCGGAGGTGCAGCGGCGCGGCGGCGGACGTCTCGACAGCTCGAGCCTGCTGACGCTGCTCCGCGAAACTCGATAACGTCCGGCGGCCGGCGCGCGCGACGGGGGCCGGTCGGTGGGGGACGTGATGCGGGCTCCGAGCTGGCTCGGGGGCATGCTGGCGGCGCTCGTCGCCACGACGGCCGGCGCGCAGCCGGTGCTCGAGGAGGCCGGGCTCGGCATCGAGTTCGTGACGGACGCGCTCTCGACGCCCGCGAGCCTCGGCTTCATCGGCGACGGCGACTTCCTCGTCATCCAGAAGGACGACGGGCAGGTGATGCGAGTCACCGGCGGGAGCGTGAGCGGGCCGGTGCTCGACCTGCCGGTGAACAGCGCGGGCGAGCGCGGCGGGCTCGGCCTCGCCGTGCACCCCGCGTTCGGCACCGGCGCGGACCGCGACTGGGTGTACGTCTACTACACCGAGAGCGGCGCCGCGGGCGACGTGAGCTCGGGCGGCGGCCCCTTCCTGAACCAGGTGGTGCGCTACGAGTGGAACGGCAGCGCGCTCGTCTCTCCCACGCCGATCCTCACGCTCCCGGGCGACGACAGCACGCACAACGGCGGCATCCTCGTCTTCGGCTCCGACGGGATGCTCTACGGCGTGAACGGCGACAACCAGCGCGACGGCCAGCTCCAGAACAACGCGGCCGGCGCCCCGCCCGACGACAGCGGCATGATCTTCCGCGTGGACGAGAACGGCGCCGCGCCGGCGGACAACCCGTTCTTCGCGCTCGGCGGGAGCCTCCAGAAAATCTTCGCCTACGGCGTCCGCAACTCCTTCGGGCTCGGCGTCGACCCGTTGAGCGGCGACCTCTGGGACACGGAGAACGGGCCGGGCTCGTTCGACGAGGTGAACCGCGTGGTGCCGGGGTTCAACAGCGGCTGGCGCGACGGGATGGGCCCCGGCATGCCGGCCGGCCTGGTCGAGTTCGCCGGCTCCAGCTACCGCGACCCGGCCTACTCGATCCAGAACCCGGTGGCGGTCACCGGGATCGCCTTCGCGAGCGAGGCCACGGCGCTCGGCGACGACTACGTGGGTGACGCGTTCGTGGGCGACTTCAACCAGGGGCAGGTCTACCGGTTCCCGGTGAACCCCGCGCGCGACGGGCTCGCGCTCGGCGACCTCGTCGCGAACGACCAGGCCGAGCTCGACGACTTCCGCTTCGCGCGCGGCTTCGCGGGCGGCGTGACCGATCTCGAGGAGGGCCCGGACGGCTTCCTCTACGTGGTGGAGATCTTCGGCGGCGCCGTCTGGCGGATCGGCCCCTCGCGCGACTTCGCGGTGACGAAGCTCAAGCTGCCGCGCCGCGTCTCGCTCAGCGTGGCGCGCCCGGTCGTCGTCAAGAAGGGCTCCGTGCAGCTCCGGAACCAGGGCGCCGGCCCAGAGACGATCGCCGACGCCGACGCGCTCGCGGCGCTCCTCGGCCTCGCGATCACGCCCACGAGCGAGGCGTGCCTCGCGCCCGCGGTGGAGTGGGTCCCGCCGAAGCAGGGCTTCCCGCTCGTGGTGCGGCCGAAGAAGAAGCTCAAGCTCAAGTTCCTCGTCTCCTGGGACTGCGTCGGCGGCTTCGAGACGACCTTCACGCTCTCGCTCCCCGAGGACGTCGATCCGAGCGACGACGTCTGCCCGCGCCCGCGCGCCGGCGCGGACAAGGGCTGCGGCAAGAAGCCCCTCGGGAGCCCGCTCACGACGGACGTGATCCAGAAGTAGTCGCTAGACTGCCGCGCCCTCCCAGCGGAGACCTCGCGTTGGCTCACGAGTTCGTCTTCACCTTGCAGGACCTGCGCAAGGTCGTGCCGCCCGATCGCGTGATCGTGGACGGCATCACGCTCGCCTTCCTGCCCGGCGCGAAGATCGGCGTCCTCGGCCCGAACGGCTCGGGCAAGAGCAGCCTGCTCAAGATCATGGCGGGCGTGGACAAGGACTATCTCGGCGAGGCGCAGCCCGCGCCCGGCCTGCGGATCGGCTACCTGCCGCAGGAGCCCGAGCTCGACCCGGCGAAGGACGTGCGCGGGAACGTCGAGGACGGCGTCGCGGAGCTCCGCGATCTCCTCCGGCGGTTCGAAGAGGTCTCCGCGAAGTTCGGCGAGCCCCTCTCCGACGACGAGATGACCGCGCTGATGGAGGAGCAGGGGAAGCTCCAGGACCAGATCGACGCGGCGAACGCGTGGGAGCTAGAGCGCACGCTCGAGATCGCGATGGACGCGCTCCGGCTCCCACCGGGCGACGCCGACGTCAAGACGCTCTCCGGCGGCGAGAAGCGCCGCGTGGCGCTCTGCCGGCTCCTCCTCAGCAAGCCCGACATGCTGCTGCTCGACGAGCCCACGAACCACCTCGACGCGGAGTCGGTGGCCTGGCTCGAACGCTTCCTCGACGAGTACCCCGGCACCGTCGTGGCCGTGACGCACGACCGCTACTTCCTCGACAACGTGGCGGGCTGGATCCTCGAGCTCGACCGCGGGCGCGGCATCCCCTACCGCGGCAACTACACCGGCTGGCTCGAGCAGAAGCAGGGCAGGCTCGAGGTCGAGGAGAAGCAGGCCTCGGCGCGGCGGCGCACGCTCGCGCGCGAGCTCGAGTGGGTGCGGCAGAGCCCGCGTGCACGCCAGGCGAAGAGCAAGGCGCGTATCGCCGCCTTCGAGGCGCTGCGCGCCGAGGAGGAGGCGCGGATCCCCGAGACGGTCGAGATCACGATCCCGCCCGGCCCGCGCCTCGGCGACGTGGTGATCCAGGCCGAGCACCTCGCGAAGGGCTACGGCGACCGGCTGCTGATCGACGATCTCGCCTTCTCGCTCCCGCCGGGCGGCATCGTCGGCGTGATCGGCGCGAATGGCGCCGGCAAGTCGACGCTCTTCCGCATGATCGTCGGCGAGGAGAAGCCCGACGCCGGCGCGATCCGTTCCGGCGAGACGGTGCGGCTCGCCTACGTCGACCAGGCGCGCACGCTCGACGCCGAGAAGAGCATCTTCGAGGTGATCAGCGACGGGCAGGACCTGCTCAAGGTCGGCCGGCGCGAGATGCCGTCCCGCGCCTACGTCGGGTCCTTCGGCTTCAAGGGCGCCGAGCAGCAGAAGAAGGTGGGGCTCCTCTCCGGCGGCGAGCGCAACCGCGTGCACCTCGCGAAGCTGCTCCGGAGCGGCGGCAACGTGCTGCTCCTCGACGAGCCGACGAACGACCTCGACGTGGACACGCTGCGCGCGCTCGAGGACGCGCTGCTCGGCTTCGCGGGCTCGGTCGTCGTGATCTCGCACGACCGCTGGTTCCTCGACCGCATCGCGACGCACATCCTCGCCTTCGAGGGGGACAGCCACGTCGAGTGGTTCGAGGGCAACTACCAGGAGTACGCGGCGGACTGGAAGCGCCGGAAGGGCGTGGACGCAGACCAGCCGCACCGGATCCGCTTCAAGCCGCTGGCGCGCTGAGCGGGCCCTCGGGATGGCAGCGCCGGAGCGCGTCTGGATCGTCCACGGCACCGACGCCTCCTACTTCACGGGCAAGCTCGAGGCGACGCTGCGCGCGAAGGGCATCGCCTACCGGCTCGAGCCCTTCAGCGCGTCGAGCATGCGGCGCTGCGCGCGCCACACCGGGGTGGTGCAGGTCCCGCAGGTCGAGTGCCCCGACGGCAGCTGGCTCGTCGACACGAGCCTCATCCTCGAACACCTGGAAAGGGCGCACCCCGAGCCGGCGCTCTCCCCGCGCCTCCCCTCGCTCCGCTTCCTGAGCCTCCTGCTCGAGGACTTCGCCGACGAGTGGCTCTGGCGCCCGGCCATGCACTACCGCTGGTCGTTCCCGGAGAACGCGCGGCTGATGAGCGCGTGGCTCGCGGAGCACGCCGCCGAGCGCCGCGCGCCGGAGTGGCTGAAGCGCCGCTTCTGGCGGCGGCGCCAGTACGGGACCTTCGTCGCTGGCGACGGCGTGACCGAAGCCACGCGGGGCGCCGTCGAGGCGGCGTATCTCGACACGCTCGCGGCGCTCGAGCCGATCTTCGCGCGCCGCCCGTACGTGCTCGGCGAGCGGCCGACCGAGGCCGACTTCGGCTTCTTCGGCCCGCTGTTCCGACACTTCGCGTGCGACCCGGTGCCCGGGCGCATCCTGCGCGCGCGGGCGCCGGGCGTGCACGAGTGGGTCGCGCGGATGTGGAACGCCCGGCCCGAGCGCTTCCTGGGCGTGCCGCTTCCCGACGCGATCCCCGCCGGCCTCGGGCCGCTCCTCGCGCCGGTCGCGCGGGACTACGTCCCGTACCTCACGGCGAACGCGAGGGCGTACGCCGAGGGTCACGCACGCGTGCGCTACGAGGCTCACGGCGCGCGCTTCGAGGAGCCGGTCAAGCCCTACCGCGTGTGGTGCCACGACCGGCTCGGGCAGGCGCTCGCCGCGCTCGACGCCGGCGAGCGTGCGGCCGTCGACCGTACGCTCGGCCGCGAGCTCACGGCGCGGATCGCGGCGCCGTCGCCGCGCCCCGTCGCGAGCGCCGTGCCCCCGCTCCCGATCCGGCCCAGCGCGCCGCGCGCGAGTGTCGACAGCTGGTGGCGCCCGGGCGGTTAGCCGGGCTCAGCTCTACGCCGCTGCGGTCCGGCGGGCTCCGAATCGTTCGAAGACCGAGGGCGCGCCCGCGAAGAACCAGAGCGCGACCACGGGGTCCATCACCGCGCATCCCAGCGAGGACATCTCGTCCCAGTGCCAGAGTGTGTTGCCATGGAAGTGGTGGAGGAGATCCCAGGCCGCATGCATCAGCCACGCCACGCCGATCCAAGGGTACGAGCGCTGCCCGCGATAGGCCGGCACGGCCGCGATCGCCATGTACACGAACTCCCAGATCCCGAACCCACCGTTCAGGTAGAGCCCGGTGAATCCAGCGGCCGTCAGGGCACTGATGCGCATTCGCATCGGCTCGCGAATCCACGACAAGGCCAGGATCACGACCGCTGCGGGGATCAGCGGCAGCAGCAGAGCCGGTAGCGTGATGATTCGAGCCGCTGATTCCATGGGTGTCTCCTCGTTTCGACGAAACGGTGCGGACACTCGCGAACGATGGCGAGCTGGAAATCTGCCGATCTACGTCGATTTCCAGCCATCTCGGGGCTCTGGCAGTTTTTCGATGTAGCCTAGATTCCGGTCATGCACCGCGTAGCCGTCGTAGCCGCCGACGGGGTGATTCCCTTCGACCTGGTCACGCCCGCCGCCGTCTTCAGCTGCGCGCGCTTGCCGGCCGGCCGGCCGGCCTACGACGTGCGCGTGTGTGGCACGGCTCGGGAGGTGGACGCCGGAGCCTTCTCGATCCGCGTTCGTGCCGGGCTCGGAGAACTCGCCCGAGCGGACACGATCATTCTGCCCGGACTCTCCGCCGGAACACCGATTCCCCGCAGGCTCGTCGGCGCGATCCGGAAGGCCGCGGACGGCGGGACGCGGATCGCCTCGGTTTGCGGAGGCGCGTTCATTCTCGCCGAGACAGGGCTTCTCGATGGTCGCCGAGCCACCACACACTGGGTCGCCACGCAGGAGCTCGCCCGGCGCCATCCCCGCGTTCGAGTGGACCCCAACGTGCTCTACGTGGACGAGGGCCAGTTCCTGACCTCTGCCGGAGCCGCCGCAGCCTTCGATCTCTGCCTGTACATGATTCGCCTCGACCATGGATCGGCCGTGGCGCTCGAAGCTGCACGCGCATCCGTGGTGCCCCTCGAACGCGAGGGCGGCCAGTCGCAGTTCATCGTGCACCAGCCCCCGAACCCCGACGGCTCCTCGCTCGCCCCGCTCCTCGAGTGGCTGGAGGGGCATCTCGAGCGAGACCTTGCACTCGAGGAGATCGCGAAGCGCGCGGGCATGAGCATCCGAACACTCAACCGCCGCTTTCGGGAGCAGACCGGAACCACTCCCCTGCAATGGCTCATCAAGGCCCGGCTTCGTCGGGCGCAGGTGCTTCTCGAGACCACCTCGCAGTCCGTCGAGCGAATCGCGGCGCACGTCGGATTCCGCTCCCCTGCGGCACTTCGAGAGCACTTCCGGCGGGCTGTCTCGACGAGCCCGGTGGCCTACAGACGCTCGTTCCGGGGAGGGCGCGCGCCGCGAGCCCGAGGCATCGGGCGCCGAGGACCGCGCGCGTAGCCTTCGCTGCGGTTCAGTCCTTGGCGAACTTCCACTTCAGCGAATAGGTGAGCTCGCTCTGGATCGGGAGCGTCCCGCCCCCGACGCAGATCTCGTAGGTCAGCACGTCGCCCGCGCTGTAGCTCCACGTGACCGGCACGTCCTCCTTCAGCTTCGCGCGGCCGTTCTTCACGTCGAACTGCTGCGAGTAGACAGGCGTGAGCACGTCGTTCAGGTACCAGTTCAGGTCGATGTTGGTCGGCAGGAACTCGCGCTGATCCTTGAACTGCGGCCGGATCTTGAGCGAGGTCGTGCCGCGGAAGGGCGGCGTCGAGGCGTCGATGGCCCAGGTGTACGCGCCGAGCGTGAGGCAGGGGTTGATGTCGTCGAGCTGCTCCCACGTGCGGACGGTGTGGCTCCAGCGGGCCTGGCTGCCGGGCAGCCAGTCGCAGGCGAGCAGGCCGAGGAGCGAGGTCACGAGAATCAGCGCGAGGGGCGTCGTGAAGCGCACGGGGGGATCTCCAGTTCGAGGCGCGTCTAGGCTCCGACGGAGACGGGACGCCTGTCAACCGGTTTTCGCTGCGTTCCCGAAGGTCGAGTCGGGGCGCGGCCTTTTCGCCCCTCTGCTCGGCCGCCCGCGCTAGGGGACGTGGCGCGAGAGCTTCTCGAGCTCGGGCTCGAGCTTCCGCTCGAAGAGCTTCGGGTCCTCGCTGTGCATGCCCGTGAGCGAGACCATCGCGGCGACGTTCCCGCGGCGCGCGAAGAGCACGTGGCCGACCGTCTGCCGGTCCGCGCGCACGATGCGGTAGCACTTCTTGTCCTCCGCCCACGCGCCCCCGCTGTGCACCGGGAACCAGGCGATGGCCGGATGCTTCGTCCGAGACGTCGCCAGCAGCTTCCGGTAGGCGGCATCCGCCTCCGCGGGCGAGGTCGTCCAGTAGATGCGCGAATCGAGCGCGATCGCGAGCTCGCCGTCGTCCCCGAGCCAGTGGTACTCGAGGATCACGATCCCGTCCCGGGCGGTGCGCGTGAACGTCTCGCGTTTCGTCTCGAGCGTGTAGCTCGCGAGCCAATCGGCGAAGTCCTCGCGCGTGATCGCCACGTCGCGGTCGGCCGGACTGGGCGGCGGCTGGCTCACGCAGGCGAGCGCGGCGAGGACGGCGAGGAGGCACGGGGCGCGGCGCATCCTCGTTTGGATCGGCGGGCTAGGCTCGCGGCATGAGCGGGTCGATCCGTGATGCCACGTCCGCCGACGCGGCCGCGATCGCGTCGATCTACAACTGGTACGTCGAGCACACGACCGTCACCTTCGAGGAGGAGCCGGTGCCGGCGGAGGAGATGGCGCGCCGCATCGAGGCCGTGCGCGCCGCGCACGACTGGCTCGTGCTCGAGGGCGGAGACGGGCTCCTCGGCTACGCCTACGCCGCCCGCTACCATGCGCGCGCCGCGTACCGCCACGCCACCGAGTCGACGATCTACCTGCGGCACGAGCTCGCGGGGCAGGGCCTCGGCACGCGGCTCTATACCGCGCTCGTCGAACGCACCCTCGCGCGCGGCTACCGGCACCTGGTCGGCGCCATCGCGCTCCCGAACGACGCCTCGGTGCGGCTCCACGAGAAGCTCGGCTTCGTGAAGGTCGGGCACTTCGTGCGGATCGGCTGCAAGTTCGGGCGCTGGGTCGACGTCGGCCACTGGCAGCTCGAGAGCTACGCTCGGCCGCCGGAGGCCCGTCCATGACCGCCGCCCACGCGCCCGTTCCCGCCTTCCAGGTCGAGCCCATCGCCGGCGCGCTCGGCGCGGAGGTGCGCGGCCTCGACCTCGCGCGCCCGCTCGACCCGGCCACGAAGGACGCCCTCCACGCTGCCTGGATGGAGCACCAGGTGCTCTTCTTCCGCGATCAGGCGATCGACGTGGACGCGCACAAGGCCTTCGCGCGGAACTTCGGCGAGCTGCACGTGCACCCCGTGCTCCAGCAGATGGCCGCACAGGGCCACCCCGAGATCGTGGTGCTCGAGAGCGACGCGAGCCGGCCGATCGTGGCGGAGCGCTGGCACAGCGACGTGACCTTCGAGAAGTGCCCGCCGCTGGGCTCGATCCTGCGCGCGGTCGCGGTGCCGGCGGCCGGCGGCGACACGATGTGGGCGAGCATGTACGCCGCGTGGGCGGGGCTCTCCGACGCGATGCAGCGCCTGCTCTCGGGGCTCAGCGCTCTCCACGACGGCGGCGGCTTCGCGCGCATCGCGAAGGACGAGGCGCAGCGGAAGGATCTCGCGAACCGACAGACCGCGGTGCATCCCGTCGTGCGCACGCACCCGGTGACCGGCCGCAAGGGCCTCTTCGTGAACTCCGTGTTCACGAAGCACATCGTCGGCATGAAGCCCGCGGAGAGCGAGGCGCTGCTCCGCTTCCTCTATCGCCACGTCGAGACGCCGGACTTCTCCTGCCGCTTCCGCTGGCGCAAGGACTCGCTCGCGATGTGGGACAACCGCTGCACGCAGCACCGCGTGCTGGCCGACGCGCTCCACGAGTACCGGCGCATGGAGCGCGTGACGCTGATCGGAGACGCGCCCTTCTAGGCAGACCGCGCCAGCCTGCACGGGCTCAACCGCCGGCTCCGGCCGGCCGATCCCAGGGACATGCTCCCGAACGCGACGCAGGTTCCGCTCGCCTCGCACTGGCAGGCGGGCGGCTGGTTCGGCGCCCAGCTCGGGGGCACCGCGTGGCTCCTGATCTCCGCGCTCGTCGTCGCCCCGCACGCGCCCCCGTCGGCGGCGGTGCTACTGGCCTCCTTCGCGGCGGCGAACGGGATCGGCCTCCTGCTCTGGATGCAGCGCGCGCGGCTCGATCCCTATCGCGCGCTCCAACTCCTCCTCGCCGCGAGCGTGCTCGCGGGCGCGGTCGCCACCCGCTGGCTCGAGCTGCGGGGCGAGTTCGCCCTCCTCGACCCGCGCATCAGCCCGCGCACCATGTACGGGCTCCTCGCGCTCCTCTGGCTCGTGCTCGCGGCCGTGTTCGTCGCGAAGGGCCGGGCCGCGCGGAGAGCCGCCGCGGTCTGACGCGCTAGCGCTCGGCGGCCCGAGCGGGCTCCGGCAGGCGCAAGAGCTCGAGCACGTTGCTGAAGTCGTCGCTCCAGAGCGGCGTCCGGCCGACGCGCTCGGGGTCGAGGCGGTGGGCGCCCGTCAGCGGGTTTCCGCCGGGTTTCGGGAAGCGCGCGGCTTCCGCCTCGAGCACCTCGAAGTACGCCGGGTCGCGCGCCAGGACGACCCAGCGCGACTCCTCCGCGAGCCGCCGCGGCGCATTGCGATTCACGACGCGGAAGGCGGAGAGGCCGACCGCGCTTCCGAGGCGCGCGACCTGGTGCGTCAGGTCGAAGCTCCGGTTGGAGACGTGGACCGCGAGTACGCCTCCCGGCGCGAGGTGCGCGGCGTACACGCGGAAGGCCTCCGCGGTGAGCAGGTGGAGCGGAACGGCGTCGCTGGTGAAGGCGTCGAGCACGAGCACGTCGAAGCCGCGAGGCGCGCCCCCGGCGAGCTCTGCCTCGAGGGACAGGCGGGCGTCGCCGATCACGATCTCGATCCCGGCCGCGCTGTCGGCGAGATAGCTGAAATGGCCCGAATCCCGGGCGATGCGCACCACGTCGGGGTCGATCTCGTAGAAGACGATCCGGTCTCCCGCGCGCCCGTAGGCCGCCAGCGTGCCGACGCCGAGACCGACGACCCCGAGCGAGAGCGGCGGCCTGCCGTCGCGCGTCCGGTCGGCGAGCACGAGCCCGATGCCGGTCGTCTCGCCGTAGTAGGCGGTCGGACGCTCCTTCAAGCCGGCGCTCTTGTACTGGAGGCCGTGGCGGGTGGTGCCGTGACGCAGCACCACGAACGGGGTCGGGCCATCCGACTCGAGCACGCGGAGGATGCCGAAGAAGTTGCGCTCGACGAGGACGGCCCCGGGCTCGACGCCTTGCGTGCGGAGCGCCCAGACGACGGCGCCGATGCCCAGCGCCGCGAGGGCCCACGTTGCGGCGCGCAGGCGCCCCGCGAAGACACCCGTGGGCGACCGCGCGATCGCGACCAGGGCCAGCAGCCAGCACGCCGCGACGCCGAGCGGAAGCTCGTGGTAGCCGTGGAAGATGCGCGGCGCGAGCAGGCCGACGAAGAGCCCGCCGAGCGCGCCGCCGCCGGCCACCGCGAGGTAGAAGGCCGTGAGCTTCGACGGGCCCGGTCGCAGCCGGTAGAGCTCCCCGTGCGCGATCATGCAGCCGAGGAAGAGCGCCCCGCCGTAGCCCAGCACGCTCGCTCCGACCGAGCCGCCCGCGAACGGATCGCCGGCCCGCGAGAAGAGCCTCGCCAGCAGCCAGACGAGGCTCGCGACCGCGAGCGTCACGAAGACGCCGCGGACGTAGACGCGCTCGGATCCGAAGCACAGCACGAGCGTGACGAGGTAGATCGAGAGCGGGACGATCCAGAGGAAGGGCACGCTCGCGACGTCGAGGCAGAGCTGATTCGTGACGCCCATGAACATCACCACCGCCGACGCCGGGAGCAGAATCCAGAGCGCGACCCGTCCCGCGTCGACGGCCTCGCCCGGGCTTTCTTGCGTCTGGCTCCGTGCGCCGGATCCCGACCGCGCCGCGAGCAGTGCGCAGGCCAGCACCCCGAGCCCGGTCGCGGCGAAGCTCCACGACCAGAGCCGGCCCTGCTGCGAGAGCGCCAGGTTTGGCTCGACCGCGAACGGGAAGCTCAAGAGCCCGAGCAGCGAGCCGAGGTTCGAGACCGCGTAGAGCGGGTACGGGGAGCGGCCGGGGAATGCGCGCGCGTACCACGCCTGGAGCAGCGGGCCGGTGGCGGCGAGCATGACGAAGGGGAGTGCCACACTCGCCGAGAGCATGGCGAGGATCTGGAGCGTCGCGTCCGCGCTCGGAGCGGGCTTCCACGTCGCGCCGGGCAGCACCGGGAGCACGAGGAGCGCCGCCAGGAAGACGAGCGCGTGCACGAGCGGCTGCCAGAGCGGCGGCACGCGCGCCGCGAGCGCGTACGCGTAGGCGTAGCCCAGGAAGAGCGCCGTCTGGAAGAAGGCGAGGCAGGTCATCCAGACGGACGGAGCGCCGCCGAACCAGGGCAAGATGTGCTTCCCGACCATCGGCTGGACACCGAAGATCAGGAACGCGGACGCGAAGATCGCGACGACGAAGAGCCAGACCGCGGGCGGCACAGCCGCTCAGCTCTTCTCGCGGTCGCCCCAGCCCGAGCCCGCACCCTTCACCATCGCGAAGGGCCCGACGGGCCAGCGGAAGCAGTCCACCATCAGCTGGTTCACCTGCTCGTGCGTGGCGACGCCTTCCTCGACCACGCGCGCGGCTTCGCGCAGCATCGCTCCGTAGACGCGGTTCGCGACGAAGCCCCAGGCCATGGGCTGGTCCTTCACGACCACGGGGTGCTTGCCACAGCGCGCGGCGACCTCGCACACGCGGTCCCGGACCGCCGGCGCGGTGTCGGCAGTGACGACGATCTCGGCGAAGCGCATCACGTAGGCGGGCGAGGCCCAGTGCCAGCCGATCACGCGCTCCGGGCGCGTGGTGACGCCGGCCATCGCCGCGATCGGGAAGCCGCTCGTGTTCGAGGCGAGGATCGCGCCCGGGGGCGCGGCGCGGTCGAGCTCGCGGAACACCCGGAGCTTCACGTCGAGCCGCTCCGGCACGCACTCGATCACGAGGTCGCAGGCGGCGGCCTCCTCGAACTTCGGGGTCCAGGTGATGCGCGCCCGCGCGGCGTCGGCCCCGGCGGCGCCGAGCTTCCCGCGCGCGACCGCGCCGGCGAGCCCGAAGCGCCCGCTCTCGGCGTCCTGCTTCGCGGCGTCGAGCGCCTTCGGTGCGATGTCGGTGCAGACGGTCGGGTAGCCGGCCGCGACCGTCGACTGCGCGATGCCGCCACCCATCACGCCCGCGCCGATGATCCCGATGCGAACTTCACTTCGCTCGCCTGCGGCTCGCTGCGCGCCCGCCTGCGCGGGCTTGCTCTCAGGCATCGCCGCCTCCCCCGAGCACGAGCCGCACCGAGAGGGCCGCGAGCACGTGCGGGTACAGGTCCGACTTGAGGCGCTTCATCACCGGGTGCGCCTTCCCCGCCAGGCTCCCCGCGAGCTCGAACGCGCGCGGGAGCAGCTCGGCCTCGGCGAGCGCCTCCTCGACGATGCCGGCCGCGCGCGCGTCGCCGCCGCCGTAGCGCCGGCCCGTCGCGATCACCTCGTGGGCGGTCTGCGCGGGAAGCCGCGCCGCGAGCACCGCTGTCATGCCCGGGTGCAGGAAGGCCCGCATGTCGATCTCGGGCATGCAGAAGAAGCCGCGGTCGGCGCGCATCAGCCGGAAGTCGTGCGCCACGAAGAGGAGCGCGCCCGCGCCGAACGCGTGGCCGTTCCCGGCGGCCACCGTCGTGCAGGGGAGGGTGAGGACTCGCCCGATGATCGCGAGTACCTCGCAGATGTAGTCGGGGAACGAGTCCTTGCGTTCGCGGAGGGCCCAGTCGAGGTCGAGGCCGTTGCTGTAGAACTTCCCGGCACCGGTCGTCACCAGCGCCTTCGGGCCCTCCGCGCGCTCGACCTCGTCGAGCGCCGCGTTCCAGCCGCGGATCGACTCGTCCTGGAAGCGGTTCTCGCCCTCGCTCCAGTGGAGCACGAACACCGGACCTTCGCGCTTCAGATCGACCACGCTCACCTCCGGCCGAACACGCGCTGGATGCGCGCGAGCGCCTCTTCGATGTTCTCGCGCGAGTTGAAGGCGGAGAGCCGGAAGAAGCCCTCGCCCGCCGGGCCGAAGCCGGCGCCCGGCGTCGCGACGACGTGTGCCTCGGCGAGCAGCCGGTCGAAGAAGTCCCAGGACGAGAGTCCGCCGGCCGTGCGCACCCAGAGGTACGGCGCGTGCACGCCGCCGAACACGCGGAAGCCCGCGGCGGTGAGGCCCTGGCCGAGCCGCCGCGCGTTCTCGCGGTAGAACGCCACCTGCTCGTCGGCCTGCTTCCTGCCCTCGGGCAGCAGCACGGCCTCGGCCGCACGCTGCACGAGGTAGGGCACGCCGTTGAACTTGGTGGACATGCGCCGCGCCCAGAGCTCGCGCAGCGGCACGCGCTCGCCCGCGGCGGTGGTGCCCGTGCACTCCCGGGGCACTACGGTGTACGCGCAGCGGAGCCCGGTGAAGCCGGCGCGCTTGCTGAAGCTCCGCATCTCGATCGCGCAGGCACGCGCCCCTTCGATCTCGTAGATGGAGCGCGGCAGGGTCGGGTCGCCGATGTAGGCGTCGTAGGCGGCGTCGAAGATCAGCACCGCGTCGTGCTTGCGGGCCCACGCCACCCAGCGCTCGAGCCGCGCCTTGTCGAGCACGCTGCCCGTCGGGTTGTTGGGCGAGCAGAGGTAGGCGACGTCGGCCCTCTCCGCGGGCGGATCCGGCGCGAAGCCGTTCGCCTCGTTCGCGGCGAGGTAGAGGATCCCCGCGTGTCGGCCCGCTGCGTCGGCCTTCCCCGCGCGCCCGGCCATCACGTTCGTGTCCACGTAGACCGGGTAGACCGGGTCGGACACGAGCACCTTGCAGTCGAGGCCGAAGATCTCCTGGATGTTCCCCGAGTCCTGCTTGCTGCCGTCGGAGACGAAGATCTCGTCGCCCGCGATCTCGACGCCGCGCGTGCGGTAGTCGTGCTTCTGGATCGCGTCGAGCAGGAAGTCGTAGCCCTGGTCGGGCGCGTAGCCCTTGAACCCCTCGGGCGTGGCGAGCTCGTCCACCGCGCGGTGGAGCGCCTCGATCACGGCGGGGACGAGCGGCAGCACGACGTCGCCGATGCCGAGCCGGATCAGCTTCGCGTCGGGGTGAGCCTGCTGGTAGGCGCGCACGCGGCGGCCGATCTCGGGGAACAGGTAGCCGGCGGGCAGGCTGCGGTAGTGCTCGTTCACGTGCGCCATGGCGCGGCAGCATACCGACGGAGGCTCGGCGGGGCGCGGGCGAGCCGCGCCCCGCGAGGGGACGCCGGCAGTGCGTGCGCAGTCACCCGTACCGCCGGCGTCGACGTCTCAGCTACTGGGTG
>Ga0187893_10001750_pt1 | contig 50324 bp, 56 predicted proteins | sample MA1701074metaG_FD_139574 | JGI IMG/M metagenome (GOLD analysis project Ga0187893, IMG submission 139574) | White microbial mat communities from a basaltic lava cave in the Kipuka Kanohina Cave System on the Island of Hawaii, USA - MA170107-4 metaG ... | reverse complement strand
CGCCCTTGAACTGCGGATCGGCGGCCGTGGCGCGCACGGCATCGCGCAGGCGCTGGATCACGGGCGCCGGCGTCGCCGCAGGCACGAACACGCCGGACCAGATGTAGAACTCGACATCCTTGTAGCCCAGCTCCTTGAATGTCGGCAGCTCCGGCATCATCGGCAGGCGCTGGTCGCCCCAGCCGGCGAGCGCGCGCATCTTGCCGCCCTTGATCTGCCCGACCACCGCCCCGGGCCCCGAAGCGAGCGCGTGCACCTGACCGCCGAGCAGCGCCGCCGCCGCGGGCCCGCCGCCCTGGTAGGGCACGTGAAACAGCTTGATCCCGGCAGCCGCGGCGAACATCTCCATCGCCACGTGCAGCGTGCCGTAGACACCCGAGGAGGAATAGTTCATCTGGTTGGGATAGGCCTTCGCCGAGGCGATGAATTCCTGCACCGTCTTGTAGGGGCCGTCCGCCGACACGACCAGGATCGTGGGATCGGCCGTGACCAGCGCGATCGGCGCGAAATCCGCGAGCTGGTAGGGCGCCGGCTTGCCGTTGATCGGATCGGACACCGGAAAGATCGAGATCGACGACAGCGACATGAGGATGGTGTAGCCGTCAGGCGACGCCTTCGCCGCCGCAGTGGTGCCTACCGCGCCTCCGGCGCCGGCGCGGTTCACCACCAGCACCGGCTGTTTGAGCGTCTTTTCCATCGACGCCGCGAGCGGCCGGCCGACGATGTCGGCGACACCGCCTGGCGGGAACGGCGCAATCATGGTGACGGGTTTGGAGGGATACGGCTCCTGCGCGTGCAGGAAGGGCATGGACAGGGCGAGGAAAACGGCGGCAAGAAATCTGTGCATTTTTCGAACTCCTCCAGGACCGCATCTTACAAGTGGTTACAGAGTTTGCACCTGGGTAACGGACAACCGACCACGCGGCGCGTCAAATGGGTACGTCAACCGAAAAGGAGACGACCATGTTGACGAAGAAGATCGCAATGGCAGCAATCGCAGGCACCGCGCTTCTCGCCGCATCCGGCGCCTATGCCCGCGACGACCATTGGGGCTACGGCCCGCGACACCATCACCACCGGCACGGGCCGCGGTTCGTCGTGCGCCCGGCCCCGGTCTACTACTACGCGCCGGCACCCGTGTATTACCCGTATTACCCGCCTCAGCCGGTGTACTACGCGCCGCCGCCGAGGCCGGTAATATTCGGCTCGATTCCGATCGGCGACTCGCGCGTGCGCATCGGCCTGCGGTTCTGAGGCGCACGCCCCGGCAGTCAGGTTTCGTGCCTTCCTCCGACCAATCGGCAATAATCGGACAAAGGAGGAAGGCATGAACCGCCGTTCGCTGCTTACGCTTCTCGCGCTGGGGCCCTTCTTCACACACGCCCATGCTCAGCCGAAGACCACGAAAGGAATCAAGGAGATGCAAGACAACTGGAAAGCCCTGCTCGCCCCCGGCACCGCGGTGCCGAGCGTCACGGAGCCGCTAAAGCTGTCCAAGGACGAGTGGAAGAAGCGCCTGAGCCCGGCGTCCTACGATGTGCTGCGCGAGGAAGGTACCGAGAGGGCCGGCACCAGCCCGCTCGACCGCGAGAAGCGCGCCGGCGTGTTCGTTTGCGCGGGTTGCGGCCTGCCGCTCTTCACCTCCGAAATGAAGTTCGATAGCGGCACCGGCTGGCCGTCGTTCTTCACGCTGATCCCGGACTCGCTCAAGACCAAGACGGATTACAAAATCATCTACCCGCGCACCGAATACCATTGCGCGCGCTGCGGCGGCCACCACGGCCACGTGTTCGACGACGGCCCGGCGCCCACCGGCAAGCGCTACTGCAACAACGGCGTGGCGCTGAAGTTCATTCCGCAGAAGGGGTGATTCGAAGCTCCTCGGCCAGCGGTTTGGCCGGGAAATGGAAGCGCACCGGGCCGTCCGGCAACGCCTTGAGGAACTGCTTGAGGTAAGGATCTTCCGAGGCGAGCAGCTCGTCGGGCGTGCCCTCGCCCATCAGCCTGCCCTCGGCGATGACGTAGATGTAATCCACCAGCTTGAGCGATTCCGAGACATCGTAGGTCACGATGATCGAGGTCAGGCCGAGCGCGTCGTTTAGCTTGCGCACCAGGGTCGCGATCACGTTGAGCGAGATCGGATCGAGGCCGGCGAAGGGCTCGTCGTACATCACCAGCATCGGGTCGGTCGCGATGGCGCGCGCCAGCGCGACGCGGCGCGACATGCCGCCGGAGAGGTCGCCCGGCATCATGTCGCGCGCCCCGCGCAGCCCGACCGCATCGAGCTTCATGAGCACCAGCGCGCGGATCAGTTCTTCGGGCAGGTCGTAGTGCTCGCGGATCGCGAATGCGATGTTTTCGTACACCGAGAGGTCGGTAAAGAGGCCGCTCGACTGGAACATCATGCCCATCTTGCGCCGCAGCGCGTACAGCTCGTCGGTGGAGAGCTTGTGCACCAGCTTGCCGTCGACGCGGATCCAGCCGCGCGCGGGTGAGAGCTGGCCGCCGATCAGCTTGAGCAGCGTCGACTTGCCGCTGCCGCTGCCGCCGAGGATCGCCACCACCTTGCCGCGCGGGATCCTGAGCGACAGGCCGCGCAGGATCGGCAACTCGCCATGGGAGAAATGGAGTTCGGAAATTTCGACCAGGTCGTTCGCTTCAGCCACCGAGGGCCTTGAACAAGTCCGCCACTGCAGCTCTCTGTGCGCGCAAGGCTTCATGGCGCGCCATTTCGGCAGCCAGCAAGCTGCGCTGGGCGTCGATCACATCGAGCTGGCTGGCAAGGCCGTTATCGTAGCGCAGGCGCGCGAGCCTGAGCGCGGCGCCCAGGGCTGCGGTGCGCGCGGCCTCGGCTTCGACGCTCTCACGCGCCCGCGCCTGTGCGGCCAGCGCCGCGCGCACCTCTCGAAACGCGTTCTGGATCGCGCCCTGGTATCCCGCGAGCGCCTGCTTCTCGCGCGCTTCGGCCGCTCCCACCTGCGCCTCGAGGCGACCGCCGGCGAAAATCGGCGCCGCGACCGCCGCGGCGAGCGACCAGATGCCGGCCGGGCCGGAGAACAGGCTCGATAACATCTGCGCCTCGCTGCCGAGCACACCGGTCAGCTGAATCGACGGAAAATAAGCCGAGCGCGCCACCGCGACGCGTGCATTGGCGGCGACCAGGCGCTGTTCCGCCTCCACCAGGTCGGGGCGCCGCAGCAGCAGCTCGGATGGCAGGCCGGACGGGACCACCACCGCAAGAAGCCTGCCGTCCTCTGCCGCGCTTCGGGATATCCCGTTTTCCAGGATTTCCCTGGGGCTGCGGCCAAGCAATACCGACAGCGCCGCTTCCTGGATCTCGCGATCGCGCTCGAGCGGCGGCAACTGGGCGCGCGCCGACGCTGTTTCGGCTTCGAGCTGCCGGTAGTCGAATTCCGAGATCACGCCGCCGTCGAAGCGCTTTTGCTGCAGCTTCAAGCCGTCTTCGCGGAGCGCGAGCGCGCGCCGCGTGCGCTCTACCTGCGCGTCGAGCGCGCGCAGCGCGAAATAGGCCTTCGCCACATCGGCCGCAACCGTGATCCTGACCGTGTCGCGCGCGGCCTCGCTCGCGAGCAAATCGGCCCTGGCGGCCTGCGCCGTGGTGCGCAGCCGGCCCCACAAATCGACTTCGTAGGAAACGTTGAGCGCGGCGCGATAGTTGTTGCGTTCGCGCTCGATCCCGGGCGGCAGTAACCCGGTCGCGGCGGAGGAGAGGCTCCGGCCGCGGGAAAGGCTGGCGTCCACGGACGGATAGAACGAGGCGTCAGCCTGTGCGAGGAGAGCCCGCGCCTCATCCACGCGTGCAGCGGCCACGAGCAGGTTGGAATTTCGCGCGAGCGCGTCCTCCACCATCTTCTCCAGCGCCGGATCGGCGTAGATGCGCCACCAGTTGCCGTCCCTGGCGAAGTTCTGCGCGCTTTCCTTCCAGGCAGCGGGCAATTCGACCGCCGGACGCTTGTAGTCCGGCTGAACGGCACAACCGGCGAGAAAAATCATCGAAACGAAGAAGGCCTTATTCAATTCCGGACTCCTTCTTGCTCCTGGCTTCCTCGATCTCATGGCGGATCTGGGCTGTCGTGCGCTTCTCCGTCAGGTGCCGGTCCGTGATCAGCTTGAAGAACATCGGCACGAAAAAAATCGCCAGGAAAGTCGCCGCGATCATCCCGCCCATGACGCCCGTGCCCACCGAGTGGCGCGCGCCGGCGCCCGCGCCGGTGGATACCGCCAGCGGCAGCACGCCGAGGATGAAGGCGAGCGAGGTCATCAGGATCGGGCGGAAACGCAGGCGCGCGGCTTCCAGCGCCGATGCCGAGGCCGAGATGCCCTCGTGGTGCTTCATCACTGCGTACTCGACGATCAGGATCGCGTTTTTCGCGGCGAGGCCGAGCAAGGTGACGAGTCCGATCTGGAAATAGACGTCGTTGGTGAAGCCGCGCAGCCACACCGCCGCCAGCGCGCCGAAAGTGCCAAATGGCAGCGCGAGCAGCACCGAGAGCGGCAGCGACCACTTCTCGTACTGGGCGGCGAGGATCAGGAACACCATCACCGCGGCGAGGCCGAGCGCGATGCCCGAGGTGCCGCTCGATTTCTTCTCCTGATAGGAGGCGCCGCCCCAGTCGTAGCTGAATTCCGGCGGCAGCACTTCCTTCGCCAGGCGCTCGACTTCCGCGATCGCCTGCCCCGAGGAAACGCCCGCAGCGCCCTGGCCGAAGAGCTTCACCGCGGGCAGGTTGTTGAAGCGCCCGAGCGCATCGGGGCCGGCGGAGAAACTCACCGTGGCGAGCGACGCGATCGGCACCATCTGGCCGGTTTCACTGCGTACGTAGATATTGCCGATGTCGTCGGGCCGCTCGCGGAATCCCGGTTCTGCCGACATCAGCACCTGCCAGGTGCGCCCGTAGCGGTTGAAATCGTTGACGTAGAAATTGCCGAGGGTCGCGGCAAGCGTGTCGAAAACGTCGTTTATGGGCACGCCCAGCGCCTTCGCTTTTTCCCGGTCCACGTCGACGCGCAGCTGCGGCACGGTGGCGCGCCAGAGCGTCTGCACCCCGCCCAGCTTCGGATCGCTGTTGGCGGCGCCGAGGAACCTGCCGAGCGCCTCCGCCATCTGCTTCGAGCCGCCTTCGCCGCGGTTCTGCAGGTAGAACTCGAAGCCGCCCGCGGTACCCAGGCCGAAGATCGGCGGCGGGTTGAAGGCGAGCACCAGCGCCTCCTTGATATGGCCCGTCTTCATGAAGAGTTCGCCCACCAGCTGGGAGGCCGTCACCTTGCGGTCGTCCCACGGGATCTGCGTGACGAAGATGGTGGCCGCGTTGTTGCGGAAGCCGCCGCCGAGGAAGTCGAGGCCGGTGAAGGCGACCACGTCCTGGTTGTTGGGATTCGACCTGATGATCTCGATCACCTGGCTGACCACCTTGTCGGTGCGCTCCAGGGTGGCGCCGTCGGGCAGGATGACCGCGGAGATGTAGAAACCCTGGTCTTCATCGGGAACCAGGCTGCCCGGCGTGATGCGCCACAGGCCGGCGGTGACCGCCACCATGCCAAGGAACAGGATCACGCCGACCATGCCGCGGCGGATCATCCAGGCAACGCCGTCCGAATAGCGTCCGGTGACGCGCGTGAACCAGTTGTTGAAGGCCGTGAAAAAGCGGCCCGGGTTCGCACTGTGCTCGCGTTTGAGCATCGCCACGCAGAGGGACGGCGTGAGCGTCAGCGCGACCAGACCGGAGATCACCACCGCGATCGAGATGGTCACCGCGAACTGGCGGTAGAGTTCGCCGGTCAGGCCGCCGAGGAAGGCGATCGGCACGAACACCGCGCACAAGGTGAGGACGATGGCGATGATCGGGCTGGTCACTTCGTGCATCGCTTTGACCGCCGCGTCGCGCGCCGCCAGGTGCTCCTCGCGCATGATGCGCTCGACGTTCTCCAGCACCACGATGGCGTCGTCCACGACGATGCCGATGGCAAGCACCATGCCGAAAAGGGTCAGCGTATTGATCGAGTAACCGAGCAGCATCAGGCCGGCGAAGGTGCCGATCAGCGACACCGGCACCGCGGCGATCGGGATCAACGTGGCGCGCCAGTTCTGCAGGAACAGGAACACCACCAGCGTCACCAGCAGCATCGCCTCGGCAAGCGTAATCACGACCTCGCGGATCGAAACCTCGACGAAGCGCGTGGTGTCGTAAGGGATCGAATAGGTGTAGCCCGACGGGAAGCGCTGGGCCAGGCTCGCCATCGTCGACTTGACGCTGCCGGCGACGTCCAGCGCGTTCGCGCCGGGCAGGAGGAAAATCCCGACCAGCGTCGCGGGCTTGCCGTTGATCCGGCCGATGAAATCGTTGTCGCGCGAGGCGAGTTCGATGCGCGCCACGTCCTTCAGCCGCAGGGTCGAGCCGTCCGGGTTGGCGCGCACGATGATGTTCTCGAACTCGCGCGGCTCGGCGAGGCGCCCCCGGGTGGTGATGGTGTAGACCAGTTCCTGCGCACCGCCAGTCGGGCTCTGGCCGATCTTGCCGGCGGCGAACTGCGCGTTCTGTTCGTTCACGGCGCGCAGCAGGTCGGCGGTGGTGAGCTTCAACTGGGTCATGCGGTCGGGCCTGACCCAGATCCGCATGGCGTAGTCCTTGGCGCCGAAAATCTGCACGTTGGTGGTGCCCGGCACGCGCTTCAACGCATCCAGCACGTTCAGCGTCACGTAGTTGCTGATGAAGAGGTCGTCGCGCGTGCCGTCGGGCGAATAGAAGGCCAGCACCTGCAGGAAGGCCGACGAACCTTTCTCCACCGTCACGCCCTGGCGGCGCACTTCCTGCGGCAGGCGCGGCTCGGCCTGCTTGACGCGGTTGTTGACGTTTAGCGCGGCCTGGTCGACGTCGGCGCCGATGTCGAAGGTGACCTGGATCTCGACCACGCCCTGCGAGGTCGAGGTCGAGCTCATGTAGATCATCTTCTCGATGCCGGTGATCGCGTTCTCCAGCGGCGCGGCCACCGTCTGCTCGAGCACCTCGGCCGAGGCGCCCGGGTACACCGCGCGCACGGTCACCACCGGCGGCGCGATCTCCGGGTACTGGGCGATCGGCAGCACCCGCATCGAGGCGAGGCCCGCGATTAGGATGAAGATGGAGAGGACCGCCGCGAATATCGGCCGGTCAATGAAGAATCTTGAAATCATTTCTTGGCAGGTTCTTTTTTGGCGTCTGCGACCTGTACCGGTGCCCCCGGCATGAAAATGCGCGCCATGCCGTCGACGATCACCTTGTCACCGGGCTTCAGGCCCGACCGGATGATCCATTCGTCGCCGAGCCAGTCGCCGACCTGCACCGGGCGCGGGTCGGCCGTGCTCTTCTCGCCGACGACGTAGACGAACTTGCCCTGCGGACCCTCGAGCACCGCGCGCTGCGGCACCGTTACTGCGTTCGGGCGCGTCGCTCCCTTCAGCGTTATGCGCACGAACTGGCCGGGGCGCAGGATCCCTTTCGGGTTCGGCAGCTCGGCGCGCGTTTCGCTGGTTCCCGTGGCGCCCGAGACGCGCACGTCAGAGAAATTCAGCTTGCCGGTGTGCGCATATGCCGTGCCGTCGGCGAGCTTCACCGACACCTCGAAGTTCCCGCCTTTCGGCAGCTCGAGCCGGCCAGCTTCTCTTTCGCTGTTGATGCGCAGTTGATCGTTGTCAGCGATGCCGAAGCTGACCCAGATCGGGTCGATCTGGGTGACGCTGGTGAGCAGCACGTCCGGGCCCGAGACCAGCGACCCTTCCGAGCGCTGCGCGCGGCCCGCGACGCCCGCCACCGGCGACTCGACCCTGGTGTACATCAGATTGAGCTGCGCTTCGGTCAGGCGCGCCTTCGCCGCCTTGAGGTCGGCGTCGGCGATCGCCTCGGCCGAAACGGCGTCGTCGAACTCCTTCTGGCTCACCGCTTTCTCGGCGTAGAGCGGCTTCAGGCGCGCGGCGTTCTTCTTCGCCTGCGCGAGGCGCGCTTCGGCGGCCGCCACATCGGCCTCGGCGCGCAGCGCCACTGCGATGAAAGGCGCCGGGTCGACCGTGAACAGGGATTCCCCTTTGGCGACTTTCCCGCCTTCTGTGAAATTGCGCGTCTGGATGACGCCGGTGACGCGGGCGCGCACCTCCACTTCGCGCGAGCCGAGCGTCTGCCCGGTGTATTCGAAATCCGCCGCCAGCGTTTTCGGTTCAACCGTGATTACGGATACCTGGGCCGGCGGAAAGCCGCCCGGCCCGCCTTTCTGATCACCGCCGGAAGGGCCGCAGGCGGCCAGCGAATAGGCGAGCAAAGCCGGCAAAAGCTGTTTGAAACGCATGGTTATTTTCTGATCGGGTGACGCGCGAGGGCAGGAATTCTACCGCGGAAATTTACGCGAATTGCTCCGGCGGCACGTGAATATTCACGTCCGTTCTGCTCAGGGCGGATACGTGCTCTTCATGTCTTGGCCTTCCACAATCCCATCATGCGCCCCTCGGGATCGGTGAAGAGCGCAAACTTGCCCATGCCGGGAACCTTCTGCTCTTCGATCGCGATCTTGCCGCCTTGCGCTTTGACTTTCTTCCGGTACGCCGCAAGATCGTCCACCAGGATATAGAAGAGCATGTTGCCCGGCCACGGCCCTTCGCGGTCCGGCTTCACGATGCCGCCGTTGATGCCGGGCATGCCGGAAGCCTTTGCATCGGTATCGACGACGCGGTAGTTGATCTCCGGCATGTTCTTGACCTTCCAGCCGAAGGTCTTCGCGTAGAAGTCCGACACCTTGGCCGGATTCTTCGACATCAATTCCCAATGCACGACGGGGTTACCCATGAGCGAACTCCTTTGCAGGTTGAATTGGAGGAAACGCGAGCGACAACCACCCAGCCGTAGCCGATGCGCATCAGGCTGCGGCTTTCTGCATCACCGCGATGTCGAGCTTCTCCATCTTCACGACCTCCTTCATGACTCTCTCGGACGCGGCGGCGTCCTGCATGAGTTGCGGCAGGATCGCCGGCACGATCTGCCAGGACAGGCCGTATTTGTCGCGCAGCCAGCCACAGCGCTCGGTGGCGCCGCCCGCCGAGAGCTTGTCCCACATTGCGTCCAGCTCCGCCTGCGTTTCGCAGTTCACCATCATCGAGACGGCGTAGCTGAACTTGAATTGCGGGCCGCCGTTCAGCCCGAGAAAGGCCTGGCCGTCCAGCTCGAAGGCCACCGTCATTACCGAACCCTTGCGGCCTGGCCCGGTGTCGCCGTAGTGGGTGACCTGCTTGATCCTCGAGTGGGGGAACACCGACACATAGAATTTCGCCGCCTCTTCGGCCTGGGTGTCGAACCAGAGGCAGGGCGTGATCTTCTGCATGGCTATCCGGTTCATCGCCGCTCCTTTCAGTTTTCGGAAATTTTCTTGAGATTGACGAGACCGGCCTCAAAATCCGCGCCGATCATTTTGTCCATATTGAAAAACACGCCCATCAGCTTCGAGATGAAATTGGCGGGCCCGTACATCGCCCAGGTCACCGTTGTCATGCCGTCCTTCTCGCTCATGGCGAACTCGGCCGTGTTGTGCGCCTCGAAGGGCTCGAAAAAATCCAGCTTGATGACGATCTTCGAGGGCGCCGCCGCCTCTATGATCTCCATGCGGCCCTTGCCGACGTCCTTATTGCCGTTCCATGCGTAGGTCGCGCCTTTCCCAGAGGCGACGGCGCCGTAGCTGCGCTTCATCGCGGGGTCCTTTTTCTCCCAGGGCGACCACGCGGCCCAGGCCTTCAGGTCGCTGACCTGCGCGAAGATCTTTTCCGGCGGCGCCTTGACGCTGGCCGAGCGTTCGATGCGAAAAGTCTCCGGCCGGGTGGCGGCGTAGATCAGGATTCCCGCCAGGATGACGGCGACGGCAATGGCGATGATCTTGAGCATGGCCGGCTAGCCGGGGATTTCCGGCTCGACGAGGTTCGCAAGCGCGGCCAGGGATTCCTGCCAGCCGAGATAGCACATCTCGACCGGGATTGCCTCCGGAATGCCTTCCTGCACGATGTTCAGGTCGGTGCCGCTGTTGAAATTCGTGAACGACATCCTGAACGTCCCGCCGGCCCTGGCGTCGAGGTGATGCACCGTGCAGGTGAAGCCGTTGGGAGGAATCCACTTCGCCATCGCATCGGCATTCAGGAACGCGCGATAGACCCGTGCGGGGGGCGCGCGCAGCACGCGGTGAAGACGAACGGTATTGCCTGCCATGATGTTCTATCCTTTCGCAAGATAAGCGATGAGTTGTTCCATGGTGCCGGTCCAGCCCCCCTTCATGCTGTCGCGGCCCTTGTCGAAGGTGCCGATCTCCAGTTCGGTCGAGCCATCGACCGGAATCCACTCGATCGTCACTTCGGTCCTGCCGCCCAGGTCCTTGAAGCTCGCGGTGCTGTGCATCTCGCGCGGCCAGTTGGGGCTCATCGGATGCGAGGTCAGGCCACCGTCCTTATCCGAGAACGAATTGATCCACACCAGGCGCTCGGGCGCGACGATCTCCCGGTAGACGAACCGGCCCCACATCTCGCTGCCGTCGGGCGCGCGCAGGCAGTAGTGCCCCTTGCCGCCCGGCCGCAGGTCCAGCTTGCAATGCGTGACGGTGAAGCCCTTCGGCCCCCACCACTGTTTCATCTGCTCGACCTCGGTCCAGGCCTGCCAGACGCGCTCGCGCGGCGCATCGAACACGCGCGAGATGACGAACGGCGCAGTCACGGGCTCACCACCACCTTGAAGCCGCCGAAGATCATGCGCTTCGCATCGAAGGGCATCTTCTTCGGGTCCATCATCGAGGCGAGGCGCTTGTCCTTCATCACCTTCTTCATCACCGCATCGCGGTGCTTGCGGTTCCGGTAGACGATGTAGGAGAACCACACTGCCTCGCTGGACTTGAGCTTCACGCTGCGCGGGAACGAGGTGCGCTTGCCCCAGGACACGTCGTCCGCAAGGCACTCCTTGTACTCGAGCGCGCCGTGATCCATCCACACTTTGCAGGCCTTGCGCGCCATCGCCGCGTAGGCCGCACGCTTCTTCTTCGGCACCGGCACAACGAATCCGTCTACATAGCTCATTGCAATTCTCCTTTCAGGATTGTTCCAAGGGTGTCCAGCGCGCCGTTCCAGCCTTCCTCGTGCGTCGGCTGGTCGACGAAGTCCAGGTAGCCTTCGTGCAGCAGGTCAAGCTGCGTGCCGGTTCCGGAGGGCCGCAGGTTTACCGTTACCAGCGATACCTGCCCGGGCTGGTTCTTCCAACCCCAGGTCATCACCAGTCTGCGTTCGGGCACGACCTCGCGGTAGGCGCCGGAGAGGTCGAATTCCTCGCCCTTCGCATTGATCATCAGCACGCGAAATCCTCCGCCAACGCGGACATCGGATTGCGCAACCGGGACCGAGAACGATGCGTCGGGCCGGAACCATTGGCCAAGTGCGCGCGCGTCGGTCCACGCCCGCCAGACCTTCGCCGGGGCAACCGGAAAGAAGCGGTTCACCTTGAGCGACGGGCGCTCGCCGACGATTTCTTTCGCCATTTCCGCCCCCTATGCCCGCAGCAGGAAGGCTTCGAGCTTGCCGAAGGTCACCGTCCAGCCGCGCTCATGGCCGTCGCGCGCCGCTTGGTCGAAGAACTGCTCGTGGCGGAATTCCATGTCGGTGCCGCCACCCTCGGCGCGCAGCAGGATGGTGATCTGCGAGATGCGGTCCGGCGTGCTGCGCGGCCAGCACCAGGTGAACACGAGCTTGCGGTGCGGCTGCACGTCCTTGTAGAGGCCAGCCGCCTCATGCTCGTTGCCGTCCGGGCCGCCGAAAACAAGGCGGAAACGCCCGCCGACGCGCAGGTCGATGTCGGCGACCGACACCGGCTGCTGTTCGCCCGCCGGGCCGAACCAGCGTTTCAGCGCTTCCGGTTCGGTCCACGCGCGCCAGACCTTCTGCGGCGGGACGGGGAATGTGCGGTGGAGCGTGAGCGAGGGTTTGCCGGTGGATTTGTCGCCGGGTTTACCGGTTTGAAGGCTGGCTTGTTCCATGTCTGCAACTCCTCTTGCTGGTAAAGGTAGCGGGCGAGCGAATCGAGCTTGTCGCTCCAGAACTTCTCGTAGCGCGACATCCAGGTGGATGCCGACTTCATCGGCGCGGCGGAGAGTTCGCAGCTCACCACGCGCCCTTCCTTCTCGCGCGCGATGAGGCCCGCTTCCTCGAGCACGCGCAAGTGCTTCATGAAGCCCGGCAGCGACATGCCCGAGGGCGCCGCGAGTTCGCTCACCGCGAGACTGCCCCCGCTGAGCGACTCGAGCACGCCGCGGCGCGTCGGGTCGGAGAGCGCCGAAAACACCCGGTCGAGCACCGCTGCTTCATACTTAACCATAAGGTTTAGTATTAATCAACCCGCCTTGCGTGTCAAGCGCCCTAAAATGTCCGCGTGGACTCAAGGCCTTACGCGAACCTGACCCCGGACGCGGTGCTCGATGCACTCGAGAGCATCGGCCTGCGCGGCGACGGGCGCCTGCTCGCGCTCAACAGTTACGAGAACCGGGTCTACCAGGTCAGCCTGGAGGACGATTCCTACGTCGTGGCGAAGTTCTACCGGCCCAGCCGCTGGAGCGATACGCAGATCCTCGAGGACCACGCGTTCTCGCTCGAATTGTCGGGGCGGGAAATTCCCGTCGTCGCGCCGCTTGAAGTCAAAGGCAGCACCCTGCACCACCACGCCGGGTCCCGATTCGCAGTGTTTCCCCGCCGCGGCGGCCGCTCGCCGGAACTGGAAGATGCAAAGGTGGTGGAGTGGATCGGGCGCTTCCTCGGGCGCATCCACGCCGTCGGCGCGACGCGGCCGTTCGACGAGCGCCCGGCCCTGAACATCGACACCTTCGGCACCGAACCGCGCGACTGGCTGGTCGCCTCGGGCATGGTGCCGGAAAATCTGCGCGAGGCGTGGCTCTCGACCATCGATCTCGCGCTCCAGACGGCCAGAAACAGCTTCGAGAGAACCGGCCGCGTGCGAGCGATCCGCTTGCATGGCGACTGCCACGCCAGCAACATCCTCTGGACCGAGGCCGGAAACAAGGCCGAAGAGCTCGGCGGCCCGCACTTCGTCGACCTGGACGATGCGCGCATGGGCCCGGCGGTGCAGGACTTGTGGATGCTGCTGGCCGGAGACCGGGAAACCGCGACCCGGCAGCTCAAGGCCCTGCTCGAGGGCTACCGGCAGTTTCACGCCTTCAACGAGGAAGAACTCGGCCTCATCGAAGCGCTGCGCACGCTGCGCCTGGTGAATTACTCGGCCTGGCTGGCGCGGCGCTGGGAAGATCCGGCGTTTCCGGCCGCCTTTCCCTGGTTTGGCACCCAGCGCTACTGGCAGGATCGCATCCTGGAACTGCGGGAGCAAACCTCGAACATGGACGAGCCGCCGCTGGCCGCGTAGGCAAGTGCCGCCGCTCGCGGCGGAGTGTCCTTATAATTCACGCCTTTTTCACGCCCCACCGGGACTGCGCAACACATGCTGCTATTCGCCACCACCGTATTCACCAGCGCATTTCTGCTGTTCCTGGTGCAGCCCATCATTGCCAAGCAGATCCTGCCCTGGTTCGGCGGCAATGCTTCGGTGTGGACGGTGTGCATGGTGTTTTTCCAGCTTCTCCTGCTGGGCGGTTACGCTTACGCCGATGCGCTCGTGCGCAAATGCGCGCCACGCAGGCAGGCGATCGTACATTCGTTGCTGCTCGCCGCGAGCCTCGTCTTCCTGCCCATCCTCGCCGCCGAGAGCTGGAAACCGGCGCCGGACACCGAGCCGGCTGCGCGCATCCTGCTCCTCCTCATGTCGACCATCGGCCTGCCCTACTTCCTTCTCTCCACCACTGGGCCGCTGGTACAGGCCTGGTTCGCGCGCAGCTTCCCCAGCGCGACCGTCTACCGCCTGTTCGCGCTTTCCAACTTCGCTTCGCTGCTGGCGCTGATCGCCTACCCGCCGCTCATCGAGCCGGCGATCTCGCTGCAGGCGCAGTCCTGGGCCTGGAGCGGGGTCTATCTCCTCTTCGCCGCGCTCTGCGCGGGCGCGGCGTGGAAAGCGGCAGCCAGGCCCGCTGTCGACACGGAAGCCGTCACTGAAGTTGCGCCCGCGGACGCGGCGAATCCGTCCCCCAGGGCTACCGACTACCTCCTCTGGCTGGGACTGTCTGCTCTCGGCTCGTTGATGCTGCTTGCCGTCACCAGCCATATCACGCAGAACGTCGCCTCGGTACCCTTCGTCTGGATCGTGCCGCTGGTGCTGTACCTGTTGTCCTTCATCCTCGTCTTCGACGTGGGCGGGGCGCGGGCGAAAAGCGGCTGGTACGCGCGCGCCTGGGGGCTGCCGGCGCTGTTCGCGCTGATGCTCGGCATGTCCTGGTTCCTCTACCAGAACCTCGGCGTAATGGACATCCGCTACTCGATTGCGCTCTACAGCGCGGGCCTGTTCGCCGCCTGCATGTTCTGCCACGGCGAGCTCGCCGCGATGCGGCCCGCGCCGCAGTACCTGACGCGCTTCTACCTCATGATCTCCATCGGCGGCGCCGCGGGCGGCCTCTTCGTCGGCCTGATCGCGCCGCGCATCTTCTCCACTTTCGTCGAATTGCCGCTCGCGCTCGTCGTTTGTGGCGCGCTTGCCGCGCTGCTCACCTGGCGCTCCGCGCGCAAGGTTCATGTATCTTCTTCAGGGAAAAAAATCCAGTTCGTTGCGCCGGTGGTTGCGCTCGCGGTGACGGCCGCCGTGGGCTGGCACGGCTACAAGTACTATGAGTACACCCACAGCAACGCCATCGTGATGACGCGCAATTTCTACGGCACGCTGCGCGTCAAGGAGTACGACCGCAGCGGCGAGGAGCAGATGACGCGCGCCCTGGTGCACGGCGTCATCAACCACGGCTGGCAGTACACCGATCCCGTCCTGCGCACTCAGCCGATAAGCTACTTCGGCCCGGGATCGGGCATCGCGCGGGCGCTGGCGTACTACGACAAGGGACCGCGCCGCGTCGGCGTCATCGGCCTGGGCGTGGGCGTGTTCACGGCCTGGGGCCGGCCCGGCGACAGCTTCCGCATCTACGAGCTCGATCCGGACGTGGTCAGGATCGCGCGCGAGCAGTTCTATTACCTCGCCGACTCGAAGGCCAGGATCGAGGTGGTCACGGGCGACGGGCGGCTCAACATGGAGCGCGACCCGCCGCAGAAATTCGACCTGATCTCGGTGGACGCATTCTCCAGCGGCTCGATCCCGATCCACCTGCTCACGCGCGAAGCGCTGCAGGCCTACAGGCGCCACCTCGCGCCAGGCGGCGTGGTGGTCTACAACGTCACCAACCGCTTCGTCAATCTCGCCCCGCTGCTCAAGCTGGTTGCCGAGGCTGAAGGCATGAAGGCGCTGCTCGTCAAAGACGACCCGTCGGAAGAAAAGTATTCCGGCACCGCCTACGTGCTGGTGACCGATAACGCGAAGCTGCTCGCCGACAAGCGCTTCGACAACGCCGACGACATCGAGCCGATTCCCGGCCTCTCTGCCTGGACCGACACCTTCAACAACCTGTTCAAGGTGGTGCGCTGACTACTCGCGCAGGTCGTCCAGGGCGCTTTCGAGATGGGCGGTATCGGCCCAGTTGCGGATGTGCCAGCCTGCGGCCGTCAATTCGACCCGGTTCAATCCCGCATTGGGAATGCCGAATTCGCGCTGCGCCGTGATCGGCAGGCCAGTGATGAAGCGGTAGAGCTTGTCGAGGATGCCGCCGTGCGTGAAGACGAGAATGCTCTGGCCTTCATGCGCCTGCGCGATCCGTGCAACCACGGCAATGCTTCTGGCGTAGAAATCCTTCAGGCTCTCCCCGGTGCGGAACGCGTAGTCCGGGTCGCGCGCCTCGAAGCGGGCGTAATCCTCGGGATAGCGGGCCTTCACTTCGGCATAGGTGAGCCGCTCGAAAATGCCGTAGTGCCTTTCGCGCAGGTCCTTTTCCAGCAGCACCATCATCGACAGCAGGCTCGCGGTGGGTTGCGCGGTCTGGCGCGCGCGCGACAGGTCGCTCGAATAGATGACGTCGAATTTTTCCTGCGCGAGGACCCGGGATGCGGCAAGCGCCTGCGCCTGCCCGGTCGCATTGAGCGGCACGTCGAGCTGCCCCTGCACGCGATGCTCCGCGTTCCAGGCGGTTTCGCCGTGGCGCACGATGCACAGCCGCGTGCTCATCGCTTGCCGCTCCCCATCCAGGCGATGGCGCCGACAACGATGAAGGCACCCACGACCTGCAGCAGCGCCACGGCCTGACCGAGGATCATCCAGGCGAGCCCGAGGACCGCGATCGGCTCGAAATTGAGGACCGCGGCGTTGTTGACCGCGCCCAGGCGCGGCAGCAGCACGAACACCGACGTGATGGCGATGGCGTAGAAAATCGTCAGCAGAACGAGCGCGATCCAGCCGGTCTGGTCCACGGGCAGAGCGAAGGCGTTCGCAAGCGTACCGCCGGCGAGCGTCACCACCGCTACCACGCACATCGAGAGGAAACTGCGCAGGCGCCCGTCCATGCTGCCGAGCCACCGCGTCATGAGATACAGCGCCAGCGCGAACGAGACCGAGGCGCCCAGGGCCCAGAGCACGCCGGCGCCGACCTCGGCCCAGCGCCCCGCAATGTCGCCGCTTTTGCCCCAGACATCCAGTGCGAGCGCGAGACCGATCAGGGCCACCGGCATCGCGAGCAGCACGCGCCGCGTCGGCCGCTCGCTACCCGCGATCCATGAGGTCAGCGCGAGGAGCATCGGGAAGGTCTGGAACACGAGCAGCGCCAGCGCCACCGGAATCACCGCCACCGCGGAGTACAGGCAATAGCTCTGGATCGCGATCAGGAGGCCGATCAGGACCGAGCGCGCCAGCGTTCCTCCTGGAACGCTTAACGAGATTCCATTGAACAGAAGCAGGGCAAGGACGATCAGCGCCGTTCCGGTGGAGCGGAACGCAACCGCGGTCGTGACGTTGCTGCCGTGGTCGAACGCGACGCGCGCCGCGATGTGGTTGCCGCCGAAAACGGTGGCGATCACGAGCAGCAGCGCGATCCCGACCCAGCGGGAAATCGGCGGGTGGACCAACGCCGGCTCAGTCCGTCTTGATGCCGTTGTCCTTCACGATCCTGCCCCACTTCGCCATTTCGGCCAGGGTCCACTTCTGCAGTTCTTCCGGGCTGCTCACCACGAGGTCCATGCCGAGCGTTTCGCTGAGCGTCTTGCGCACGTCGGCCTGGTTCAGGACCTTCACGAGTTCGGCGTGGAATTTATCCATGATCGGCTTCGGCGTTCCCGTGGGCGCGTAAATGCCCCACCAGGCATAGGCCGTGAGGCCGGGGAACCCCTGCTCGATGAGCGTCGGCACGTCAGGCAGTGACGACGCACGTTTCTCACCGGCAGTGGCGATGGCGCGCATCTTGCCGCCGCGCACCTGCGGCGTGAGCAGTGCCACCGAACCGACGCCCATCTCGATCTGGCCGCCGAGGATGTTCTGGTTCATGGGCCCGCCGCCGGTGAAGGGCACGTGCGTGACCTTGAAGCCGCCCATCTGCTGCGCCTGCGTGAGCAGCAGGTGGCCGATCGTACCGTTGCCGATGGAACCGATGCTCACCGAATCGGGTTTGACCTTGGATGCCGCCGCCACTTCGGCGAAGGACTTCCAGGGCTTGCCGGCCTGTGTCGCGATCGCATAGGGCGCGGTGCCGACCAGCATCACCGGCGCGAAGTCCTTCGCCGTATCGAACGGCAGCGTAGGTATCAGCGCCTGGTTGACGCCGTGCGAGTCGAAGACGACCGCGAAGGTGTAGCCGTCGGCCGGCGCCTTGGCCGCGATCGCGGTGCCGATGGAGCCGCCCGCCCCGGGCCGGTTTTCGACGACGAACTGCTGCTTCAATGTATCGCCGAGCTTGGCGCCCAGCAGCCGCGCGAGCGGATCCACGGAGCCTCCGGGCGGGAACGGCACGATGAAGCGCACCGGTTTCACCGGCCAGTCCTGCGCCATGGCGGGGACTGCAACGGACAGCGACAACAGCAGGAAACAGGCGGCCGTGCGAATCATGTGTTCTCTCCTCCAGACCGATATTATCGCGTGCAGTAATACCTGCGCCGGGCCGACGCATGAGGCCCGGGTGGTCCGCCCGACCCGAACCCGAATCCGGCTTGTACGCTGGTGGTGGATGGTTTCGCGGAATTGGCAGACAAACTCGACAGGAGAACTGCATGAAAGCGTTCGATCTCAAGGGCAAGGTCGCAATCGTTACCGGCGGCAACGGCGGTATCGGCCTGGGCATGGCGCGCGGCCTCGCTGCCGCGGGCGCGAAAGTGGTGGTCGCGGGCCGCAACGCGGCCAAGAGCGCCGCGGCGGCGAAGGAACTGGGTGGAATTGCCGTCGACGTTGATTTGCTTAGGGAGTCTGACTGTAAAAAGCTGATTCATGAAACTGCAAGGCAATTGGGCCGGCTCGACATCCTGGTCAACAACGCCGGCATCAACATCCGCAAGCAGCCGCAGGAGTACACGCTCGCCGAGTACCACGAGGTCATGAACACCAACCTCACCAGCGCGTTCAACTGCTCGCAACTCGCCTATCCCGAGATGAAGAAGGCGGGCGGCGGGAAAATCATCAACATCGGCTCGATGATGTCGATTTTCGGCGCCTCGTTCACGACCCCTTACGCGACCTCGAAGGGCGGCATCGTGCAGATGAGCCGCGCCATGGCCTGCGCCTGGGCGAAGGACAACATCCAGGTGAACTCGGTGCTGCCCGGCTGGATCGACACCGACCTCACGCGCGGCGCGCGCAAGCAGGTCGAGGGCCTGCACGAGCGCGTCCTCGCGCGCACGCCGGCCGCGCGCTGGGGCGACCCGGCGGATTTCGCCGGCATCGCGGTGTTCCTCGCCAGCGCGGCGTCGGATTTTCTTACGGGGACCGCGATCCCGGTGGACGGGGGATATTCAGTCCAGGGTTGAGGCGCTCGAGCCTCGATGCCTCGCTTTCGCCCCGCGCGGCATCGACGAGTTCAGGGTGCATGTGCGAGTCGAAGATGCCGGCGCTGAACCTGACGTACTTCCGCTCGCCTGCGCCCACGGCAAAATGCACGACCCTGTGGGTCATCGTCGTGGTCGCGGCGTAGCTCCCGGGCGGGACATCCTTGTAGTACACGCCGCGGCGGTCGAGCTTGCCCAGTCTTTCGCCGTTCAGCATGACCTCGGGGTATAGGACGTGCCGGAGGCGCTGCTGCGGTAGAGGAACACCCGCCCTTTGCCGGTTTCCAGCGCTGGAAAAGCCTGCACCGCGTCGCTCGACAGCAATCCACCCGCGCATGCCGACACTGCAAGGAGCACGGCGCCGCAGCAGCTGATTCGCGCGAGCCTCACGCGCCAAGCCACCGCCGCATCGCCCGGTTCACCTGCTCGGGTTTCTCCATCGTGGAGACGTGGCCGCACTCTTCGATCACCTCCAGCTTCGCACCCTTGATGCCGGCCGCCATTTCCTCGTGGCGGTCGAGCGGCGTGAGCTGGTCCTCGCGGCCGCACAGCACCAGCGTCGGGCATTTGATCGCCGCGAGCAGCGGCCGGCTCTCCGCGCGGCTCATGATCGCCTGCTGCTGGCGCACGAAAGCGTCCTTGCCTACATTTGCCGCCATCCGCTTGATTGCTTCGGTCAGGGATCTGTCGCCCAGGCGCGAAGGATGGACCAGCTGCGGCATCAAAGCCTCGGTGACACCGGCAAACTTGCCGCGTGCCGCAAGCTCGATGAAGGCATGGCGCCGCTCGCTCTGCTCTTTGCTTTCGCCGCGCGCCGAGGTGTCGAGCAGCGCGAGCCTGCGCACCCGCTGCGGCGCCTGGCGCATGATTTCGAGCGCGACGTAGCCGCCCATCGACAATCCCGCCAGCGCGAAGCTGTCGTAAGGCGCATCGGCGAGCACGTCGCGCGCGACCGCCGACATCGTGGCCGAACGCGTATGGTCGGCAACCCACATCTCCGCGGCATCCGCCAGCAGCTCGACCTGCGCGCGCCACAGCTGCGCGTCGCACAGCAGGCCGGGAATCAGGACCAGGTTCATTTTTTTCCATCTCAGATCATAATTTCAGTTCCCACACCTCGGCCACCAGCTTTTTGCCGAAGCTGGAATGCCTCCGTCTGGATTTCAATTCGAAATTTTCGGATTTATAGATCGCACGCGCAGCGTGGAGATGGCTCTGTGTCCAGAGCACGATCTTGCGGTATCCGGTACGCCGCGCGAAAGCGATGCAGGCCCGGGTCAGGCGCCTGCCGAGGCCTCGCCCGCGCGCCCTGGGATGAATGATGAGCAGGCGGAGTTTCGCCACTGTGGGCGATTTGCGGACGAGGAATATCGAGCCCACCACTTCTCCGTCCGCCTGCGCGATCCAGCAGCGCTCGCGCTTGCGGTCGTAGCCATATACGAAATCCGCGGCAACCTGCGCCACCAGGGCTTCGAACGTCCAGTCGTAGCCGAATTCCCTCGCGTAGAGTTCGCCGTGCATCTGCACCACGCGGCCCATGTCCCCCGCGCGCGGCGCCCTAAGCGAGACGGGGCTTTTCTTCTTCATCAGGGGTGATGATCTGCGCGTCAAACTTCAATAAGGGGCTTCGGCCCCTTTTCTATTTCCGCCCTGGATAGCTAACCGCCATTCCGGCGCGCACGTCCTGCTGGATGCCGTACTGAGCGAAGGGGTAGCGAAAGCCGTTCTTCGCCAGCGCTTCCATGCCGGCGATGGCCTTTTCCAGCTGCCCGGGCGGCAGCGCCATCAACATCTCGTCGTCCAGGACGCCGCCGTAACGACGTTCGGCAAAACAGGGAATCGACAGGCTCGGCTCGCGCGTGCGCAGCGCCCTGCCCCAGGAATCGGCGCAGGCCGATTCGCCCACCACGCTCCAGTCGAAGCGTTTGTAACCCGACCATTGCAGGCCGTTGATGAAATACATCATCGCGCCTGGCGTGGCGTAGAAAAGCGCGATGTCCGGCGGGTTGATGCGCCCTGAAGCAAGCGGCGCCACCGCGAGCGCCTTGTATTTGCCCGCAGGCACCACATGCATCGCCTTCTGGTGCGCGGACGCATCCACCTGCGTGGCGAACCATACGCCGGTCATGTGCTGGCCGGAGAACCATTTCTCGTCCTGGCCTCCCAGACCCACGACAGAGCGGCATTGATCACCGACCAGATCATCGGTGATGATGCCTACCGTCCATCCCAGCCGCGCCGCCTGCGCCACGATCTGATCCAGCGTGTGCACCGATTCCTTCGGCCGGCGGATCTTCGGGATCGCCTCCATCTCCGCCACGGTTTCGTAGAGCTTCATGCCGAACGGAATCGACCGCAGGCGCAGCAGGCTTTCGAGCTTGGCGACGAGTTCTTTCATGGTCAGAAGAGGGAGTACCCGCCGTCAATGAGAAACGTGTCGCCGGTGTGGTAGCTGCTCGCGTCGCTCACCAAATACACCGCGATGGCGCCGAAGTCTTCGGGTTTGCCCCAGCGCCGCATCGGCACGCGCGGCAGCACCTTGTCGCGGAATTTGTCCCAGTTAAGTGCCTTCTCGGTCATCGCGGTTTCGATCCAGCCCGGCAGGATGGAATTGGCGCGGATGCGATCGCGCGCGAATTCGACCGCCAGCGCGCGCATCATCGAGATCAGACCACCCTTGGTCGCGGCGTAGTGTTCGGCGCGCGGCGGGCCGGAGATCGCCGCGAGGCTCGCGGTGCCGACGAGCGAGCCGCCGTGACCGCCCTCGCTCATGTGGCGCGCCGCCGCGCGCAGCGTGTAGAAGGCGCCATCAAGATTCACGCGTGTGACGCGTTTCCACTCCTCGGTGCTCATTTCGGCGAACGAACTGACGTTGGAGCGCCCGCTCACGCCGGCATTGGCGAAACAGGCGTGCACAGGTCCCAGCGCAGCGACGGTCTCGGCGAAGCGTTTCTGCACCTCCTGCTCGTCGCCGACATCGCAAGGCAGCGCCAGCGCTTTCGCGCCGAGCGCCTTGAGTTTCGCCAGCGCGGCCGCGTTTTTCTCCGCGCTGGTGCCCCAGATGCAGATCGCCGCGCCTGCCTGCGCCAGCGCTTCGGCCATGCCCATCCCGATGCCGCTGTTGCCGCCCGTGATGAGGGCTGTCTTGCCGGTCAGGTCGAAACCCTTGTACGCCATGGCTGGTTTCGCATTCTAGATAGAAAAACGGGGACAGACCCCATTTTCCACTAATGCGAAAATGGGGTCTGTCCCCATTTTTCCGCCACATTTTTCCGCCATGAACGAAAAATACGGTATCGGCCAGCCTGTTGCACGCTTCGAGGATCCGCGCCTGCTGCGCGGCGAGGGGCGCTACATCAACGACATCGTGGTGCCGGGCATGGCGCATATCGCCTACCTGCGCTCGCCGCACGCACGTGCCCGCATCGTCTCGATCGACCCTTCCGCCGCGCTCGCTGCGCCCGGCGTGCTCGGCGTGTTCACGGCCGAGGACCTGGAGCGCGACGGCGTGGGCACCACCGCGCCGACCTTCAAGCGCAGCCGGCCCGACGGCAAGCCGATGTTCTGGCGTGCGCACCCGGGACTCGCCAAGGACATGGTGCGGCACGTGGGCGACCCGGTCGCCATCGTTGTCGCGCAAACGCTGCCGCAGGCGAAGGATGCGGCCGAGCTGGTGCAGATCGAATACGAGGCGCTGCCGGTCAGCCAGCCCGTCTGGGACGAATGCGCCGACAATGTGAGCAACGTCTTCGAGGCGGGCAACCGCGCAGCCACGGATGCCGCATTCGCAAGCGCGGCGCAGGTGGTAAAGCGGCGCTACCGCGTCTCGCGCGTCCACGCCCAGTGCATGGAACCGCGCGGCGCGATCGGCGAATGGAATCCGGGCGGCGCCCGCTACACCCTGCAATGCGATGTGCAGTACCCGCACCGCGTGCGCGAGGTTCTCGCCGGCGTGCTCAAGGTTGCCGAGCACCAGATTCGCGTCGTGAGCAACGATGTCGGCGGCGCCTTCGGCGCCAAGGGCTGGGCGCACCTCGAGCATCGCCACGTGCTGTGGCTTGCGCGCAAGCTTGGCCGCCCGGTGAAATGGACCTGCGACCGCAGCGAAGCGCTGCTCGCGGACGAGCATGCGCGCGATGTGAGCGCCGAAATCGAGCTCGCCTTCGACGCCGGCCACAAGATTCTTGCGCTGCGCGCGCGCACTGTCAGCGCGCTGGGCGCCTACGTTTCCACCGACCGCAACCTCCTGCCGAGCTTCGCCAACCTGGGCTCGCTGGTCGGCATGTACGCGATCCCCGCCGCGCACGTCTCGGTGATCGGCGTCTTCAGCCATACCCACTCGCTCGCGCCGTATCGCGGCAACGGCCGGCCCGAGGCCATCTACTTGCTCGAGCGCCTGATGGACGACGCAGCGCGCGAACTCGGGTTGGACCGCGTGGAATTGCGCCGGCGGAACCTGATCCGGACTTTCCCCTACAAGACGGCGATCACTTTCACCTACGACTGCGGCGATTTCGAAAAAGGATTGGACAAGGCTCTTGCGCTTTCGGATTGGAAGAATTTTCCGCAACGGAAAAAACAATCCCAGGCGAAAGGCAAGCTGCGCGGCATCGGCCTCGCCAATGCGATCGAACGCGCGGCAGCGCCCGGCATCGAGTACGCCGAAGTGCGCTTCGAGCCCAGCGGCACGGCGACACTGGTGCTGGGCAGCAAGAGCCTGGGCCAGGGCCACGAAACCATCTATCGGCAGATCGCGGCCACGCGCCTGGGTCTTGATCCCGAGGAGACGCGAGTCATCGAAGGCGACACCGACGCGGTCGCGTTCGGCGCCGGCAGCTTCGGCTCGCGCACCGCGGCGATCGGCGGCACCGCGCTGTGGCTCGCCGCGGACAAGATCATCGCCAAGGGCAAGCGCATCGCCGCGCATCTGCTCGAGGCCGCGGAGGCCGACGTGAGCTTCGCCGCCGGCCGCTTCAGCATCGCCGGCACCGACCGCGGCGTCTCGCTCAAGGAAGTGGCGCGCGCCTCGTTCGCCTTCGCCGCGCTGCCCGCCGGCGTCGAACCCGGCCTTTTCGAGCACGCCACGTTCTCGCCCGTGCAGGAGACCTTTCCGAACGGCACGCACGTCTGCGAAGTGGAAGTGGACCCGGATACCGGCGCAATCGAACTCGCGCGCTACGTCGTGGTGGACGATGTCGGCACCGAGATCAACCCGCTCACGCTGCACGGCCAGGTGGCGGGCGGCATCGTGCAGGGCCTCGGACAGATCCTCATGGAGCAGGTCGTCTACGACCCGGAAACCGGGCAACTGCTCACCGGATCGTTCATGGACTACGCCATGCCGCGCGCGGGCGACCTGTGCGGCTTCGAAGTCGGCCACAACGTCGTGCCGACCAAGCTCAATCCGCTCGGCGCCAAGGGCGCAGGCGAGGCCGGCACCGTGGGCGCGCTCGCCGCGGCGATGAACGCCATCGTCGATGCGCTGGGCGCGGAGCGGATCGAGATGCCGACGACGCCCGAGCGCGTCTGGCAGGCGCTGCAGAAGAAAAACCAGCCCTAGGTACGGGCAGCGCGCCGGGCAGGAAATTGATGGCGCCGCAATCGAGCGCGATGCGGGGGCTGCTGCCGTCCTTCTTTTCTACCCGCCTATCGAGGATCCTGCCCCAGTGCCCGGCGAGGCGGTCGGGATCCGGACTTTCGATCTCGACCGCGACCATGGCGCGCGTGACGTCCTTGCGGATTGCGGACTGCCAGTCCGGCCCCGCAGGCGCATAGGGTCCCATCAACTCGGCGCCACCGGCCGTGCGGTTGAATTCGAGCATCGCCGCACCGGATCGTCGCAGTCCATGATCAGCATGTAGCCGTAGCGCCCGCCGTGGCGCTCAATAAACCGGCCTGCGGCGGTGCCGGGGCGCGTCGGTGAGACGATTTCGATGAAACTGCTGCCCACCGGAAAGAGCACGTTTTCCAGGCCGTACTTTGCAACGTTGCTATCGCGGTAGCACTCTTCCAGTCCGAGTCGCGACTTGATGCGGGCAGTTTCGCGCGCGAAGTCCACGGCGACCAGGCAGACCTGGCGCAGGCGGAGGTAAGGCGCCATGCACCTGCGCCCCTGCTTCAGGCGCCGGTGAACGCCGGCGCCCGCTTCTGCACGTAGTGCGCGACCCCTTCCTTGAAATCCGCGCTGGCGAAGCTCTTCTGCATCTCGCCGTCGGCGAGCGCGAGCGCGTCGTTGAAGTCCTGGCACAGCGCCTTCCAGACCTGCGCCTTGATCACCGCGGTAGAGCGCGGCGACACCGTCTGCGCGAGCGTGCGCGCGTAGGCCATGACGTCCTGCATGAACGTCGCCTGCGGCAAGACCTTGTTGACGAGGCCGATGCGTTCGGCCTCCGCCGCGCCCAGCTTGCGCGCCGAGAGCAGCAGGTCGAGCGCATGCGCCGGCCCGATGAGGCGCGGCAGCAGCCAGCTGATGCCGTGTTCGGCAATCAGGCCGCGCTGCGCGAACGAGGTGGTGAATTTCGCTTCGCTCGCGGCGAATCTCACGTCGGCGTAGAGCGCGAGCACCAGTCCCAGCCCCGCTGCCGGCCCGTTGAGCGCGGCGACGACCGGTTTGCGCGCCTGCAGGAGGTAGCCGAAGCGGCCGGCGTAGTGCGGCCCGACATCGGGGCCGAGTCCGGAATAGAAGTCCTGTTTGGGTTCGGGCGCCCGCGTCGCGGTGCTGCCCGGCGCGATATTCTGCAGCAGCTTCATGTCCGCGCCGGCGCAGAATCCGCGCCCCGCGCCGGTCAGCACGACGACGCGCACCGCGCTGTCCGCGACCGCGTCCGCGACGGCGCGCTTAAGTCCCAGGCCCATCGCGGCGGTGAAGGCATTGAGGGAATCGGGGCGATTCAGGGTCACCAGGCCGACGCCGTCTTTCACTTCGTAGGTCACATCTTCGTAGACGCTCATGGGATCTCCATTCCGGGCCGTGATATAACTCGCGCAACAGGTGGATTTTCGCTAGCGCTCCGCAACGCCAGGCCGGCGCGACGCGGCTCTTCAGGCTAACGCACGTTGGCCAGCCGCTGGTTCGCCATCGCCAGGCGATCGACGACGTTGCGCGTAAGCGCGCGCGTAAGGTGCAGTTGGCCGGAGGTGCTCATTTTCTCCATCGCCGCGACTTCGAACTCCGCCATCAGCAGATCCGTCATCGCGTCGGCGGTGGCATGGCGCGGCTGCTCGCCGCCCCAGATGTAGCCCATGTCGCCGAAGAATTCGCCCGTGCCCACCATGTTGATGAGCCGCCCGCCGCGCACGATCTTGACCTCGCCCTTGGCGGCGAAGAAAAAGCTCGTTCCCGGTTCGCCCTCCTTGACGATGTTCGACGCCCGCGCGACACGCGACCATGTGCCCGCACGCGCGAGTTCCCAGATCTCGGCATCCGACAGCGCCGAGAGGATCGCCACGCGCTTGAGCGAGACGAATTTCTCGCTGTCCGGGATCGCATCGGGCGGCAGCACCAGGGCGCCCAGGCGCGACAGCTCCAATGCGAGCTCGTTCCAGGCGGTGAAGCGGTGCTCGGGCCGCTTGCCGAGCAGCCGCAGCATCGCCATGTCGATGTCCTTGGGCAAACCCTTGCGCAGCGTCGAGGGCGGCGCCGGATTCTCGGTGAGGATCTTCTTCACCAGCCCGTCCAGGTTGTCGGAGACGAACGGGCGCCTGCCGGTGAGCAGCTCGTAGAGCACCACGCCGAGTGAGTACATGTCGCTGTGCAGCGTCAGTTGCTTGCCTTCGATCTGCTCGGGCGACATGTAGAACGGCGAGCCCATGGCCGCGGTCTGCACCGCCTGGCTCTTCCTCAGGAAGGCGGCGCCGAAATCCGCGATCTTCACGTCCGTGCCCTGCACGATCATGATGTTGGCGGGCTTGAGATCGCGGTGCACGATGCCCTGCGCGAAGGCGTAGTCGAGCGCGCCGCAGCACTTGAAGCCGATCTGCAGCACGTCCTCCACCGGCAGGAGCTTGTCGGGCTTGACGAACTGCGCCAGGTCGCCGCCGGCGACGATCTCCATCGCGATGTAGCCCGAGTCGGCCTCGACCACCGCATCGAGAATAGCGACGATGTGCGGGTGACGCAGCTTGCCGGCGAGCGAGGCCTCGTTGAGGAACTGCGAGCGGTACACCGTGCCGAACTCAGGATCGCGGAACACTTCGGGCTCGATGGTCTTCAGCGCCACCTCCTTGCCCGAAAAAGTGTCCTTGGCAAGGTAGACCGTCCCGGTCGCGCCCTTGCCGAGCAATTTCTGCACGTCGTACTTGCCGACCTGAAGGCTCAGGTCGAGCGTGAAATCACCCGCCATGCGCTTGAATTTACCTCAGATGAGTTGCAGGAAGATCATCGCCATGCCGGCCACGGAGACGCCCCAGACGGCGGTGCGCACCCACGGCAGGCCCGCGATGTAAACCAGCGCGTAGGCGATCCGCTCGTAGAGGAAAATCTGCGCGCGGCGCGGCCGCCCCAGCCGCCTATGTCGGGCATGCCGTCGCGGTTGCCCGCCAGCTTCACCAGCCCGACCTGCATCAGCGCGCCTTGCACGGCAACAACGGCCTGCACCAGGGTCAGTACGGCGGCCCACGCCAACAGCGTAAGTTCCGGTTTCATGTCGGTTTCTCCCTCAGTCAAACAGACATAGGATACCCCTGCGGTTACATCTGGAAACACTTCATTACCAAATTGTGCGCCTGCCCCTGAACGCGCGCTATATGCTCCCGGTCCAAGAGAGGTGCATATGAAAATATCCAAAGCCGCCTTCGCAGCCTTGGCCATCCTCCTTGGCGGCATCCTTGCCTCCGAGGCCGCGGACGCACATGGACCGGGACCGCGCACACGCGTCAGCGTCGGGCTCTACTTTGGCGTGCCGCTCGCGGGCTTCGGCTACTATGGCTTCTACCCGCCGCCCTACTACTACCCGCCCTATTACTTCTATCCGCCCTACCATCCGGCGCCGGTGGTCATCCAGCAGCAGCCGACGGTGTACGTCGAGCAGAATCCGCAGCCTGCGCCCGCAGCTTCGCCGTCCGGTTCGTACTGGTATTTCTGCGCCGACTCGCGCGCCTACTATCCGTACGTCAAGGAATGCCCGTCGGGATGGCAGCGCGTCGCGCCGCAACCTGGTTGATTTGAAAACGTGAGGTTGAAGCTATGAAAACTCCCGCCAAAGTCGCTACGCTCGGCGCCGTGCTGCTGCTCGCGGGCTGCGTCAGCATGCCCAGCGGCCCGGCCGTGATGGTGCTGCCGGGCAGCGGCAAGAATTTCGACCAGTTCCGCGCCGACGACATGGAATGCCGCCAGTTCGCGAGCAGCCAGGTCGGCGGCAACACGCCCGACGGCGCCGCCGAGAACAGCGGCCTGAAGAGCGCCGCGGTCGGCACCGCAATCGGCGCCGCCGCGGGCGCGATCATCGGCGGGCGCCAGGGCGCGGCGACCGGCGCAGGCGCGGGATTGATCGTCGGCGGCGCCTCGGGCGCCGGCGCGGCCGCGGGCTCGCAGCGCAGCCTGCAGGCGCGCTACGACATCGGCTACCAGCAATGCATGTACGCCAAGGGCCACAAGGTCCCGGCGGCAGGACGCTTCGAAAGCACGCGGCCTGTCGCCTCCAGCTCCGTCTACGCGCCGCCTCCCCCGCCCACCGGAGTTCCACCCCCGCCCCCGCCGGGCATCAAGCAGTAGCACACGATCTAGCTCGCCCGCGTCAGACGGACGGCCGGGTTTCCGGATCGAGTGGATAGACGGGCCGCCGCACGCGCCTGAACTTCAACTGTGAATAATCTGACGTACAGACACCCTCCCCGGCGCACTCGACCACCGCCTTCGCCATCGGCCCCAGTCCGGCGCGCCAGTGCACGCGGCTCTTGAGCATGACGTAGCGCTTGCGCGCCGGATCGATGCCGAGCGCGCGGAACGACGCGATGTCGTGCGGCTCGACGTGGCGCGAAATCACGGCGATTTCCACCTTGCCCGTATCCAGCACCGCGGAGGCGCCCATGTCGGCCAGTTCGCCGCGCGCCATCGGCCCTTCGTTGCGATAGATGCCGTCAATGATGCGGCGCACCTTGCCGGTCACCGTGCGCGGCTTGCCCTTCAGGCCGAGCGCCGGCATCTCCAGGTTGCCGCCGAGCGGGATCGTGACGCGCGCGCCGGCCCCGGCACGCTGCATCTGCTCGACCGCGCGCGGGTCGAAGACTGCGAAGGCGGCGACGTCTTCGAGACCCGCATCGAGAATGCCGCCCAGCACCGCCATGGTGTCCATCGTGCCGCCCGAGGCGCAATTGTCGTAGTGATCAAGCAGCATCACCGGGGAACCGCGCATCTCCTTCGCGCGCAAGAGGGACTTCTCCAGCGGCTCTGCTTCGTAGACGAACTGCTTGCGCGCGTTCCACGCCATGTCGAGCAGCTCGTCGCAAAGCGCATGTGCCCGGCCGGCGTCGCCGTCGGTCACCACCACCGCCGACGCGCCCGCGTACGGAATGTCCGCGTGCGGGAAGCCGACGAAGAACGTGGCGCACAGCGCGCCCTGCCTCTCCATTTCTTTTGCTCTTGCCTGTATCTCCCGGTTCGGAGAATCCAGGCTGGATTGGCGCATGACGTGCGGCAGCATTGGACGATGACCGAACGCGAGAACCGGCTTGGACGTTTTTTGCAGCAGGGAAAAAATGGATTTCCCTGCCCGAAGACCTGTCTCATACATATCCACGTGCGGGTAGGTCTGGTAACCCGCAATCACGGTCGCGTCCCGCGCCATCCCCGGGAACAGGTTGGTGTGCATATCGAGTGCGACGCCGATCGGTACCTTGGGCGCGACTTTGCGCAGCCGCGCGAGCAGCTCGCCTTCGCCGTCGTCGAAGCTGCGCGTCACCATCGCCCCGTGCAGATCGAGCAGCACCGCGTCGCAACCCTTCGCAACGGCGGCCACGATGCGCCCGGCCATCGCCTCAAAGGCCTCGTCGTCCACCGGCGCGCTCGGCGCCGCGTTGCCCGCGACCGGAAACACGGTCTCGGCGCCCGCCTGCTCGGCCAGGTCGATGAAGGCGCCCAGCGCGGTGCCCGTGCCCTTGTACGCGTCGCGCACCGCCGTCCCTTCCAGCGGCAGCGGTGCGCCGTGCGCGAAGCGCGCGAGCGGCGTCGGCACCGGCGAGAAGGTGTTGGTCTCGTGCTTCATCTGCGCGATCACGAGGCGCATGGACAGGGGCCCCCGCTTTTGCGGGGATCCAATTCTTTCTAAGGCGTGCCGATGAAATCGCGCTTGCCGATCTCGACGCCGTTGTGGCGCAGGATGTCGTAGGCGGTGGCGGCGTGGAAATAGAAATTCGGCCAGGCAAAGCCGAGCAGGTACTGCATGCCCTTGAACGGCACGTCCCTGCCCTGCAGCTTCAGCACGATTTCCTTCTCCTCCGTGCCGTCGATCTGTGCCGCCTTCAGCGTGGCGATGAAGGCGAGCGTCGTGGCGATGCGCTCCTTCAGCTCGTCGAAGGTCTTTTCAGTGTCTTCGTGCTTCGGAATCTCGACCCCGGCGAGGCGCGCCACCGCCCCCTTGGCCGAATCGCAGGCGATCTGCACCTGGCGCGCGAGCGCGAACATGTCCGGATACAGGCGCAGGGACAGCATCACCTGCTCGTCGATCTTCTTCGCCGCCGCATGCGCTTTGGCCTTGTCGAGGATCGCCGCGAGGTTGCCGAGCGTGTTGGCGAAGCGCGGCGCGCTCGCCTGGTACATGGAAATGTTCATCTGCAGGCTTTCTGGGATTGGAATTTCGAAGCCCTCATGCTCTCACACGGGGAGGCAAGATATGAACAGCTACAATCCGGCCGTCGCACTCGAATTCTTCAAAGCCGCCGGCACGCCGGAGAAGGTCGCGGCAGGTCACACGTTTTTCACCGAGAACCAGAAGGCGCGTCCGCTGTTCTTCATGCGCGACAAGATGTACCTGCTGCTGGAGGGCGACGTGGAGCTGGTGCGGCGCAAGAAGGTCATCGGCACCGTCGGCAAGGGGCAGATCTTCGGCGAGATGGCCTCGATCACCCATGCACCGCGCAGTGCGAGCGCGGTGGCGAAGGCTGCCTGCCGCGTCATCGCGCTGGACGACAAGCAGTTCCGCAAGGGCCTGCAGACAACGCCCGCCTTCGCGCTGATGCTCATGAGCATGATGATCGCTCGCCTGCGCGAGACCTTTACCGCGCTGGCCGAACAGACCACGCTGCGGGGCGACGCGCTGGTGAAGGAATCCGTGGTGTTCGATGCCAGGCGCCTGGCCGAATTGGCCGAGGGTCTTGCCTGCGCATGTACGCAGTACTCGAAGGGCGCGTCGCGGTCACGATCGGTGGCAGCGGGATCATCGAGCGCCTGGGGCCTGGCGGCGTGTTCGGTGAACTCGCGCTGATCGAACAGGCGCCGCGGCTCGCCAGCGTGGTCGCGGAGACCGATTGCCAGTTGCAGCCGGTCAGCCGTGCCGCGTTCCTGCTGCTGGTGAAAACCAGCCCCGATTTCGCCGAATCCCTGCTCGGCGCGCTCGCCGAGCGCCTGCGCCTGCTGACGGCGCGGCTCAAATAGCACCTTGCACTGCAAGGTGCCGGATTACTCCGGCTTCAATCTCGCTTCCTTGACCGCCCTTGCGTAAGCTTTCTGTTCGCCGGCCAGGCTTGCGCGCAAACGGAGCCTGCCGCCGCAGCGAGCAGCAACGCGATGAGAATTCTCATGGCGGAATTCCAGTCCCTACTGCGGCGGCCGGCCGGGAATAGATGCAGTTCGAGCGCCGCGAGCTTGCCCTCGGGGCCGACAGCAGGACAAGCTCTACTCGTTTCATTTCGTCCCTTCCTCGAGGCGCTGCAACTGGGTGTCGATGGCTTGTAGCGTAGGATGGCCGGGCTCGGTCTTCAAGTAAAGCTCGCGCGCTTCGCCCAGCGCCTGGCGCGCGGTACCGCGCAGGCCGAGTTCCGCGAGGACGCTGCCCAGGTCGTGCAGGTCGGAGCGCAGTGCGAGCCGCTGCTCCGCCGTCTCGGGCGGCGGCATCGCGCGCACGGTGTCCACCGCGAGCGCGAAGTTTTCGGCCGCCTCGCGCGTGCGCTTCTGGTCGCGGTAGAACACGCCGAGCATGCGCAAGGACCGCTCCTTCAACATGTTTTCGCGCGGACCGAGCGTGGCGACGATGGCGCGCTGATCGAGCTTGAGCGCGACCGCCACGCCATCCTTGAGCCAGGCCTCCATCTGCCGCGCGGCGCGCCGCTGCAGGCCCATCAGGCCGCCGCAGGTGACGAGCGCGAGCGCGTGGTGTTCCGCACCCGCCTCCGCCGCCGCCTCCACCGCCTTCCCGCAGGCATCGAGCGCCTCCTGGTAGCGTTGCGCGCGGTAGGCGGCGAGCGCTTCCTCACTCGATGCGCGCCAGGCAAGCGACGCATTCGCCGCGGCCTTGGCGGGTTCAGCCGGCAGCGCCTTGCCGGCAGTGGGTTGCGGCGCAGCAGTCGCATACAGCGTCCATTCCAGATTCAGCTCGTACCTGCGTCCGATGTCGAGGACGCGCACTCTGGCGAAATTGCCCTCGCGCGTGCGCACGGCGAACACCGCGCCCTTCTTCACCGGCGCATCCGGCCCCCAGGCCGAATACTGGTTCGGCGCATAGCTCAGGCGTGCGAGGTAGGCCGCGTCCATCTCCCCCCAGCGCGCGCCGTCGGCGCGCGCGATCAGCGCCTCGCGATAGGAAGCAAGGTAAGGCTGGTCGCGCGCCTGCATGCCCCAGTGCAGGTCGCCGCCCGGTGCGCCGGGCGCGCCGCTTTCCAGGTCCACCGTAGAGCTCGGGCGCACGACCGCGCGCTGCATGCCCGCCTCGGGCGCCTGCGCCCAGGGCGCGCCGAGCATCCCGGTGTGCAGGAAGCCATAGGCAAACACGGCCGCGGTGACCAGCGCCATGATTGCCACATACGCTCGCATCGACATTCCGCCTCCGCCCTTGCCGGCTATGCGCCGCCCGGAACGCTACACTTTCCCATGCCTCCGGCGCCCCGCCGCATTATCCACCTCGACATGGACGCCTTCTACGCGTCTGTGGAACAGCGCGACGACCCGCGCCTGCGCGGCAAGCCGGTGGCAGTGGGCGGCTCGCCGCAATCGCGCGGCGTGGTTGCCGCCTCCAGCTACGAGGCGCGCGAGTTCGGCGTGCGCTCGGCGATGCCGATGTCGCGCGCGGTGCGGCTCTGTCCGGAACTGGTGATCGTGCGGCCCGATTTCGCGCGCTACCGCGCCGCCTCGCAGAAGGTGATGGCGATCCTGCGCGAGTGCACGCAGCTGGTCGAACCGCTGTCGCTGGACGAAGCCTACCTGGACGTCACCGAGAACTTCTGGGGCGAGCGGCTCGCGAGCGTGGTCGCCAGGGAACTGAAGAGACGGATCCTCGCCGAAACCGGCCTTACCGCCTCGGCGGGCGTGGCGCCGAACAAATTTCTTGCCAAGATCGCCTCGGGCTGGCGCAAGCCCGACGGGCTCACCGTGATCGCGCCCGGGCGCGTCGAGAGCTTCCTGCAGGAGTTGCCGGTGGAAGCGCTCTGGGGCGTCGGGCCGGTAACGGCGAAGAAACTGCGCGCGCTGGGCGTCGAAAGGCTGGTGGACGTGCGCGATTTCGACGCGGCCTCGCTGCAAGAAGCGGTCGGCAGCCTCGCAGCGTGGCTGAAGCGCCTGTCGCACGGCGACGATCCGCGCCAAGTCACGCCCGACCGCCCCTGGAAATCGATTTCGTCCGAGACGACTTACAGCATCGATCTCGAAGCGTTGGATGAAATGAAGGCAGAAATTGCAAAACTTGCGCTGCGCGTCGCGACTTCCCTCGAGAAAAAGAACCTCCTCGCGCGTACCGTCACCATCAAGGTGCGCTACAGCGACTTCAGCCTGGTCACCCGCAGCCACACGCTGGAGCGCCCCACGCGCGACCCGCAGGGCTTCGTCGAGCGCAGCGCAGCGCTGCTGGATCGCACCGACGCCGCGCGCCGCCCTGTGCGCCTGCTGGGCGTGGGCGCGCACGGCCTGAGCGGCAAGGACGCCGCGCCGCAGCCCGCGTTCCCCGAACAACTCCCGCTGGAGTAGCATGTCCGTCCGCAATCCGAAAGTGAGCCGACCATGAGTGGTGGGGGAGAATCCGCGCCGGCGCCGGCGAAAGCCGCGCCCGTCGCACCAGTAGATCCGGTCGAGGAACTGGCGAGGAAGATCTTCATCGAGCTCTCGGCGCAGGTGCATGCCCGGGCCGGCGAGAAGCCCGAGCACAAGAAGCTGGTGGAATTGAGCTTCCGCCTCGCCGAGGCCTTCCAGGCCGGCAACCTCGAATTCAACACCGCCGCGCGCGCGCGCGCCGAGGCGAAGGCGAAAGCAAGCGTGGACGTGGGGAAGATCGAGATCGACTTCGGGGCGGTCGGCGCGGCGGCGAAGAAGTAGCCACTGCGCTGGCGTGGTCCTTCGGCTAGTGCGGCAGCTTGTCGCGCTCTAGGGCGTCGCTGTCCGGCAGCGTCGCGTCCAGCGCCGCGCGCGCATCCAGGATGCCCTTGCCATAACGTTCGTTGGGCCAGCCATCCGACGGACCCACGTTCTCCAGCAGGATTTTCTTGAACGCGGCGACGCGCTTCCAGGATTCGGGATTTTGTGCATCGAGCTCGCCCCGATGCTTGACCTGCCATAGTGCGGCGGTGCTGGCGCCCGGTGGCGTCGGGTAGGACGTGCCGGCGCCGTGACCGTACTCGAACTTGCCGCGCGGCGTGGTGGTCGCCCGGCGCAAGGGCGAGGACGGCGCGCAGAGGTCTACGGCCCTGCCGAAGCTGCTGTCCGACCAGGGCACGTCGTTGGGCGGGACGCCGCCCAGCTGCTCCGCCCGCGTCGCACCCCGCAGCGCGCGCGTTTGGCTCACCGCCGTCAGCGGATCGCCCGACGCGCCGTCGTCAGTGCGTTCCGCGACGGCGTCGGCGAACTTCTGCAGCTTCGGCGGCTGCGCGACGACCAAGTAGGCGCCGTCGGCAAAGGGTGAACCTTCTATTGCTGCTAGCGGTGTTGCGGAATGAGCTCGTGTATCTCCGCGAGCTTGTGTCTTGTCGATTGGTTGGTCTCGATGTCAAGAAAGTCAAATTCGACGTCCGTGGCTGCGGCACAGTACTGGTAAGCGCCCTTGTTCGTACCACCGACGCGCCGCAGGACGAGCATGGGCTCGTTTCCAGCTTGATAGTTTGGAATGATCTTCACCACGTCGCTCAATGACCAGGTTGTGTCCTGGCACATCGCGAATGGTTCCGCGATCGTGATCGTTCCGAACTTTGGCTTCGCAGGTTTGCCGTCCGCGCCAATCGGCACAATCGTGTCCTGGAAGATGCGTAGCGCCTTTTCCATGTTTAGGCGACTAGCTGAATAGACGAAGGGCTTGAGGTCCGGGTCGAAATCCGCCGACGCGATTATTCGGTTTCTAAGTTTCAGGGAATCATGGATCCCCTCGGAGTAGAGCAACGCAGCCGTCAGGCTGACCAACGGTGCCGCTAGCGAGGTCCCGGAGCTTCGCACCGGTTTGCCCGCGAACGTTACGGTGTTCAGGGAGCAGCCTGGTGCCGCGAGATCCACCACCTGACGACCCCTATTGGAGAATTTCGGCAGCTTGCCGAAACCATCGTGCGCAGCGACGGTTATCACCTTCTCCTTGAGATCGCGGCGATACTCGACGGGGTAGACCTCTTTCTTCTTCATGTCGATTGGCTCTCCGTCATTGCCGGCAGCCAGTATCGAGAGGTACTGGGATCCTCGCAAGTAGTCGCGAATCGAATGGAATGGCGTCCCACTCTTGAGACTGACATTTAGGATCGTCGGTCTTGTACGCTCTGCGTAGGAAAACGCCCCTTCAACGCCACTCGCTGGAATGTACGCGAAGAATGTCCGTGCACCGCTCTCATCCGGCGGATTCACCTGGGTGTCGACGACATTCGCCAATGCGATCCGCAACCGATCACGAATCAGCTTCCCCAAGTCGGGCCCGGCCCATGGTCCTGCCAGGATGCCGATTACCTGTGTGCCATGATCGGCATCAATGAAACTCTCGATTGCGGCCGGAAACCCCGGCTCTCGATTCATGTTGGCGCCGTGAACGTCGTATCCGTACTCGTTGAGGTCGTTATCTTCGTCGGGACGCGTTCCTGGTCCGGTTTCCCCCGGATTGCGCCAAAGCGGAAAACTGTCCTTGTCCGCCTCCGCGATACCGGTGTCGGCCACCAGGACAACCGCCCTCTGTCTTACAAAATCAAAATCAAACGCTTTGGCGTTCTCAGTCAGCACCGAGAAAATCCGCGCGGCATCGAACGGCCAGGCTCCAGTTCCAGGGGGGCAGTTCTCAATCGCCGTGACGGGGATTATTCTATTGACGGAAAACTGGGCTCCGGCTCCCGTACTCACGTAGTTGTTGACAAAGCTGTCGCGCAGCAGAGATGGAAACTCACGGGCCAGCATCTTGGCGACCTGTTCGGGTGTTCCGGCCCCAGGTTTCAGGAAGAAGCTGAACGCTTTTACCGTATAGGGGAGCACGATCGTCCGTCGATCGCTCGTGAGTCTCCCGTCCGGGGTCATCGTGGAGGGATTGCGGATCGCGACTGCCTTGACGGTGGCATTGCCAGCGAATCCCGTTCGCAGTCGAAGTACCCGCTGAATTTCGACGACCCCGCTGACGTCGACCGAGGTCTCGAACCTCCAGTAAGGACAGGGAGGCAGGTTGACGATCCTGCTCTCGTCCTTTGCCGGAAATTCAAGCTTAGAATTTGCGCGCGATATCGCAGCGCGCAACGGAGGCGAGATGAAGCCGCAGTGCTGCCGGAGTACATCGTCGACGCTGCGACCGCCCGGCACCTCGACGGGCTTGAGTTCGCCGACCTTCAGGAGCGTCGCAAACAAGCGCGCCTGCAGCTTCTCGTCCGGGCTAGGAAGCATTCGCAGCGTCAGCTGCTGCTGCGCGAACGATGGCGCCACGAGCAAGGACAGCGCACAGACAAGCGCGACAAGCTTGGCCCCGGGGGTAATCGATCGCCCAGCTGACCGAGCGGACACGTCGGGTCTCGCTATTGGGCTTTCCTGCAGTTCGCCGCGTCAGCGTGCAGGCCGCAAAGCTTCGCGGAGTTTTGCGCGCTCCAACTCGTCAGAAAGTCCGTCGCCGACTGGGTAGTGACACTCGACAGATAGGAAGTGTCCTTGATGTTGCCACGCGAGTTCACAGAGACGACCACGCGGTCGCGCTTGTTGGCATCCAAGTAGAGGAATGCGGGACCTCCACTGTCTCCGAAGCAGAGCGCGACTCCGCCCTTTGTCAGAATGTCGTTACTGTTGCCGGCAGGAATCTGCGTGACACCGACTTCTCCGATGCGATAGATGCCATCGTTTCCTCCGGTTCCCGGGCTCTTTACGCAGCCGTACCCGCTCAGCAAGAGTTCGGTGCCTACCTTGACATGCGAGGCATCCGTGTTCAGCTTCTCGAACTGGATGCCCGTGACGTCCTTGCCCAACAGGCAGAGCGCCCAGTCCGCCGTCGGGTTGTTCTTGTAGGTCGGTGCATGGGTGCAGGTGCCAGCGAAATCGGTTCCCTTGAAGTTGAGGACGACCTGGGCACCATTGTCCATGCAATGCGCGGCAATCAGCATTACCCGCGACGATACAAGGGTACCGGTGCAGGAGCCGCCATCGCTCCGAGCGTAGAAGGATGCGGGAAAGTCCGTCGATCTGGCCTCCCGACCGCCAATCAGTACGGTTCCGACGCCCTTTTGCTTCAGCTCCAGGACGGAATGGAATCGTTTTGGACCCGTTTTCTGCTTCTTGTCATCCTGAGCAGAAACCGGCACGACGCCAAGCAGGCTACAGACTGCGATCGTCACTGCACAATTCTGGATCAACGTCCTCACGTCAGCTCCCCCTTCAAAGTTGTCTATTTGTTGGCTGCTTCCAGCGCATCCCGAATCGCCTTCCCTTGGGTCGCTAGCGCGTCGATTATGGAGATTGCGTTATTCGGGCTCGTGCTCTCGGTCTTCACGGAAGCACCGCATTCGGAGTGCATCGTCACGGATCCCTTGTACGGCAATTGAACGTACTGAACGAAGTTCGGATCCGCTATACGAACTGGCTTGGTCACCTTTTTTGTTCCTTGCTGAAACGTGACCTCGGCGTCGCGACATGCTGCGTAGAAAAACTTGCTGGTGTCAGTGCCGAATTCGAAGCCCTGGGCTATCGGCTGGGCATCTGCTGCAATTGCGCCAATGGATACTGTGACGCAACCAGCAACCGACCCGTCAATCTGAACGACGTGCGCTTTCGGGTCGTTTTTTGTAGGCAGGATGAACTTCATCGGAAAGTCGTCTTCTGTGACACAGGGCGCAGGGGCCTGCACCCCGGAAGTCGGCTTGGATACGGTTGCGACGAAGGAAAGTACCTTCACGATCGCGCCCCCAACCTGGTTGATCAGGGTCACCGTGTTGTCAGTCGTTTCCGCGCCGAACGTCGAAACTAGATCGGTGTTGTCGATCTTGCCGATATTGATCTTGGTTGTGACGCGCATGGAATCGGCAGGCCTCACACCGACCTTGAAGCCTTCAAAGGCTTTGGGTTTCGAGACGATCGTGTACTCCTCCGTTCGCTTGCCCGTCTTTTCGTTTTCGCGGATGGTAAGTCCGAGCGTGATCTCCGATCGGGCCAAGTAGAACGAATCAGTGATGTTCACCCGCTGGGTGTTGTTCTCGATCTTGGTGTACTGAACGACAGGGACGACGTTGCACCCCGTCAATACGAGCAGAACAGTAGCGGCGCGAACGGCCGCGTTCGCAATGCGAGACATGTTCTTATCTCCCCTTGTTGAAGCGTCTCCGGCCGGGCGGCCTTCAATCGCTTGCGCGCTGAAGACGCCCAACTGCCCTAGGAATGCATTGTCGGTCGTTGACGACGAATGTCCATTAGGGTAAGTAGATAGCCATCTAGATTCTCGATGGCGGATGTTCTTGCTAAAGGATCTGCAGTGCTTCGTCGCCGTCTACGAATCCGGCGGGTTCGGGCGCGCGGCTGACGTTCTCGACAGCGTGCAGTCACAAGTGTCTATGCGTATGAGCCGATTGGAGAAATCGGTGGGCGCGCCGCTGTTCGAGCGGCTGCATCGCGGGATCAAGGCGACCGCGAAGGGAGATCTGCTCTACCGGCACGCAAAGCGCGTGCTTAGTGAGGTCGGCGACCTGGAGACTGCGATGAGGGGTCGCGACGCGGCTTGATGGGCTGGCCTATTGTCAGGATTTCCTGACGAGAGTGAAAAAAATCTAGCGCTTACCCCTCGGCTTCGGGCAGGCTCGCCGCGTCTCGCGCCATTTGGTAACGTCGACCGAGGGCCCTGCATGCAGAACGAGGGGCCGGTATGGGACGTGCCTTCGAAAGCGATCGCCGTGCCTGACTTTGCTTTCTCGCCGCTGCCGAAAACGAGGATGTAGGTCTTCCTGTTCCGGTTTACGACGAGGCAGCCCGCCTCGACGCCGGCTTCGACGTAGCCGGGCCTTTGATCGTGCCGTTGTTCCATAGGGCTGCGACGACCCAGATTGTTTTGCTTGTACTCGTGGGATCCGCTTGCGTCACGCACCCCCACGAAGGTGTGAACGCGCGCGCGCGCGCCGAAGCGAAGGCGAAGGCGAGCGTGGACGTGGGCAAGATCGAGATCGATTTCGGCGCCATCAGCACCATCAGTAGCGCCAAGAAATAAGCAGCAGGGCCCCGGCCACCAGCATTGCGCAGGCCGCCAGCAGCGCGGCAGAGATGCTCCCGCCGGCGCTCACCAGGAAGCTCACCGAGAGCGGCCCCACGATCTGACCGAAAGCGAACGCGGCCGTCATCGCCGCCATCAGCCGCGGCGCGCCGGCGCCGGCCACGCTGCGCGCGTCCTGCAGGCCGACCAGCGTGAAAACGACGAAGGTGCCGCCGACGAAAAGCGCGGCCAGCGCGATGCCGCCGATGCCCGGCCAGATCACTGGCGCCGCGACGCCGAGCGCCATGACGAAATGGCACGCGATCGACACCGCGCGGTTGCTGTAGTGGCCGGCAAAGCGCGCCACAGCCAGCGTCGAGAGCATGGCCGCGGCGCCGTACATCGGCCAGGCCCAGCCGAACACCGCCGGCTCGCTCACCACCTCGCGAGCCATTACCGGCAGGAAGGTCGCGGGAATGATGTAGCCGAAGCCATAGGCGCCGTACGCGAGCACGAGGCGCGCCTGCTCCCAGGTCCAGCGCTGTGGCGCGCCCGTCCCCGTGTTTTGCTTGCTCGACGATTCGAAAGCGGTCCAGAGCAAAGCTGCAATCGCGAGCGAGGCGATGCCGAGCACCAGCCACGCCGCGGATGACCCGGCGCCGAGCGCCATCAGCAACACGCACAGGATTCCGGCGAACGTAACGCCCGTTCCCACGCCGGTATAGAGGACGCCGGCGAGGATCGGCCTCTTGAGCGGCGCGAGGCGCTCGAGCACCAGCGCCGACGTCTGGATCATCACCCAGGCGCTGCCCACGCCGGCGACGAAGCGCAGCAGCGCCCAGGCCGCGAGACCGGCGTCGAGCGCCATCGCCAGCGTCGCAACGCCGATCGTCGCCAGCGCGGCGCGGATCGCGGTGGTCGCATTGACCCGCACCGCGCCCGCCCACAGCGCGCCGATGAAGTAGCCCAGATAATTGGCCGAGGCAAGCCAGCCGCCCGCGGCCACCGACAGGCCCGCGTCCTGCTGCATCATCGGCAGCAGCGGCGTGAAGGCGAAGCGCCCGATGCCCATCGCCACCGCCAGCGCCGCAAGGCCGGCGAGCGCGAGCACCATTCCGTTGCGCATGGCCGCAGTCTAGCCTGTCGAACCTGACCCCCGCGGCGCGCGCGGGCGGAGTACCCTGCTCGCAGCAATGAAGCGCCTCTTCTACGGCTGGTACATGGTCGGCGCCGGCAGCGCGATGCAATTCGTGCAATCCACGCTGCTGATGCAATCCTTCGGCGCCTACTTCGCGGTGCTGCGCGACGACCGCGGCTGGTCGAAAACCGAGCTCTCGGGCGCGGCGGCGCTGCACCAGGTCGAGGCCGCGATCCTCGGGCCCCTGCTGGGCTGGTTCCTCGACCGCTTCGGGCCGCAAGGCGTGATCCGCGTCGGCGTGGTGATTTTCGGCTCGGGCTTCATCCTCCTAAGCTACGTCGACTCGCTCCTCGCCTTCTACGGCGCGTTCGTGCTCACCGCCATGGGCGCGAGCCTGTGCGGCTTCTTCCCGCTCAACGTGACGCTCATCCACTGGTTCGAGCGCCACCGCGCACGCGCGCTGTCCTCGATGCAGATCGGCATGGCGCTGGGCGGGCTGTGCCTGCCGCTGGTGGCCTGGGCACTCGCGACGTGGGGGTGGCGCGCGACCGCTTTCGGCTCCGGCGTCCTCATTATCGCGCTGTGCCTGCCGCTCGCCTTCGTTTTCCGCCGCCGTCCCGAAGACATGGGCCTGCGCCCGGACGGCGCCGTGAGTGTCCTGCCGGATCTGATTTCGGCATCGAAACAGGAAAAAAAGGACTTGACCCGGGATTTCACCGCGCGCGAGGCGCTGCGCACACCGGCCTTCTGGCTGCTCTCGTTCGGCCACGGCTGCGCCCTCTTCGTCGTCACGGGCATCAACACCCATGCCATCACGCACATAAAGGAAGGCCTGGGCTACAGCATCGAGGCGGCCTCGTTCGCCATCATGCTGCAGACCGTGGCGCAGCTGGGCGGCGTGGGCATCGGCGCCTGGATCGGCGACCGCTTCAACAAGCGCAAGCTCTCGGCGCTGTGCATGCTGGGCCACATGTCGGGGTTGCTGTGCCTCACCTACGCCGACTTCCATCCGGCCGCGACCACCGCGATGATTATCGCCTACGCGCTGCTGCACGGCACGGCCTGGGGCCTGCGCGGCCCGTTCATGCAGGCGCTGCGCGCCGATTACTTCGGCCGCAGCGCAATCGGCATGATCCTGGGCCTGTCCTTCATGATCATCACCATCGGCCAGATCGGCGGACCGATGATCGCGGGGATACTTGCGGACCTGACCGGCAACTACCGCGCCGGCTTCACCACCCTCGCGCTGCTGGCGGGACTGGGGTCGGTGTTCTTCCTGCTGGCGAGACGTCCGACTCGACCCGTCCTTTGATCACCCTCACGCGGTCGCCGATATTCCACTGCGGCGCGTTCGTTTCGCGCAGCACGCGCGTCGAGCCGTCGTCGTGCACCACCGAGGTTTCGTAGATCCGCGCCGGCCGCGCGCCGGGTCCGGCGGCGCCGCTCAGCGCCGCGACCAGGACAATCGCGCCTTCGGCGCGGCTGCCTTCGAGCGCCTGCGCGGACCCGGGCTCGACCTCGCGCATGCGCTCGACCACGCCGCAGATGTTGCATGACGAAGCGTCGGCGCGTGTCGATGGCGCGGTACGCCCCTCTTCGAGGATGAGCAGGGCGAACCAGGCGGCGACCATCGCAAACGCCGCGATCACCACGATCGCGGTGACGATGCCCAGCGCATAGGAGGAATCTTCCTGCGTGCCGGGTGAAATGCGGGGGAATGAATCGTGCTCGCGCATGTCCATAGCGGCCTCCTCGCATCGCGCGCATTACCCCCGTATTGCGTGGCGATGCTTCCGTATGACAAATCCTAACGATTCAGGATACGCTCTGTCTGCCCAATAGTTCTCTATTTCTTGTCGCCTTATCACGACGCCGGTGTACCGGATCAGCGACAGATTGCCGAGCAAATGAGACTGCCGGTCGCAGTTCTGCTTTTCCGTCTGGTGCTTGGCGCCGGCCCCTGCCTCGCCGCCGAGGAACTCATCGGCACGGCGCGCTACGCAAGCGGCGAGCCGGTGCCCTACATCCTAAACACTGACGGCGCGGCGCCAAAATACGTCGTGATCCTTTTCCCCGGCGGCTCGGGCGCCGTCGATCCGCGCATCGAGAACGGCAGGCTGGTCTACGGTTTCCGCGGCAACTTCCTCGTTCGCTCCCGGCACCATCTCGTCGATGCAGACTTCGCCGCCGTCACCACCAACTCGACGAGTAGCCCGGAGCGCATCCAGGCCGTACTCGATGACTTGAAGCGCCGCTTCCCCGAGGCGCGTGTCTACGTCATGGGCACGAGCAAGGGCACGGACGCCACCATGAACCTCGCTGATTACCTCTCCGACAAAGTCGCGGGCCTGATCCATACGGCGTCGGTGAACAGAATCAGCAACCTGGACGCGAAGCGCTACAGGAACCGCCAGCTGGTGGTGCATCACAGGGCGGACACATGCCGCGGAACGACATTCTTCGACGCCAGGGCTTCGCACGAGCGTTTCGGCAACGATTTCATCGCCATGGAGGGCGGGATCTCGGCCGGCGACCCTTGTGAGGCGTTCGCGCATCACGGCTTCAACGGCATCGAACGCGAAACCATGGACGCGATCAAGCAGTGGATCAGGAAGGGCGGCTAAGATCGCGCCATTGATGAAAACAGGGACAGACCACGTTTTCCCCGTCGACCCGCACGGCACGCGCCTGCCGATCAAGCTCGACTCGACCTCCAACGGCGAGTTCGTGCCGGTGCCCCTCTCCGCCACGAACCGGGCGGCAAACAGGCTTGCGCATGAATTTGCTTCTTCTTTTTCTAAAGAATTAAACCTGACCCGACGAGAATTCCTGGTGTCCGCCTGCGGGGCAGCATCCACCCTTCTCGCCTTCAACCGCGCCAACGCCGCCGCCGGAAAAACCGGCGGTTATTTCGATCTTTCCGCCGAGGCGGCGCTCGAGCCGCAGCTCGCGCGGCTGCAGACCGGCGCGGCAAAGGAGGAATTCATCTTCGACGTGCAGGGTCACTTCATCGCCCGCCCGGCGGGCAATCCCAAGGGCGCCGAAACGTTCGTCAAGGATGTCTTCATGGACAGCGACACCGACCTCATGGTGCTGTCTTTCGTGCCTTCCACGCAGGAGAACGAACCCGTGCGCATCGAGGAGGCCGACGCCGTGCGGCGCATCGTCGACAAGCTCGAAGGCACGCACCGGCTCCTCCTGCACGGCCGCGTCAACCCCAACCAGGAAGGCGACGTCGAGGGCATGGACGAGCTGAAGGGGAAATGGGGCGTGAGCGCATGGAAGACCTACACCCAGTACGGCCCCGGCCGGCGCGGCTTCTTCATGACCGACGAGCCCGGCATCCGCATGGTCGAGAAAGCGCGCGCACTCGGCGTCAAGGTGATCTGCATCCACAAGGGCCTGCCCTTCGGCAAGCAGTCCTACGAGCACAGCCAGTGCTCCGACATCGGTCCGATCGCCAAGCGCTTCCCCGACGTCAAGTTCCTCATCTACCACTCGGGCTTCGTCAGCGCCGAGCGCGAGCAGGCCTACGCGCACGAGGCGAAGCGGGATGGCATCGATACGCTGATCCATTCCCTGGTCTCGAGCGGCGTTGCGCCCAACTCGAACGTCTATCCCGAGCTCGGCAGCACCTGGCGCTTCCTCATGCGCGACCCCGGACAGGCAGCGCACGCGATCGGCAAGCTGCTCAAGTACTGCGGCGAAGACAACCTGCTGTGGGGCACCGACTCCATCTGGTACGGCTCGCCGCAGGACCAGATCCAGGCCTTCCGCAGCTTCCAGATTTCGCCCGAACTGCGCGCCAGGCACGGCTACCCGGAAATCACCCCGGCGCTGCGCGCCAAGGTTTTTGGTTTGAACGCCGCGCGTGTGTATGGGCTGGACGCGGCGGAAGTCAGGAAATACACCCGCCGCGACCGCGTCGCGCACGAGAAGCTCGCTTACCAGGAGCATCCCGAGCCGCACTTCCTCACTTACGGGCCGAAAACGCGGCGGGAGTTTCTGCAGCTGCCACCGGGGCCATGAGGTTCGTAGTATTCCTGCTCATCGCACTCGTGCCGTTCTGCGCCCCGGCACAGCGGGCGGTGCCGCCCGAGGATGCGCGCGCGGTGCGCGCGGTGATCGAGGCGCAGCTCGATGCTTTTCGCAGGGACGACGCGGAGCGCGCGTTCTCGCTGGCGACGCCCGGTATCCGCGAAACTTTCGGCAGCGCGGAAAATTTCATGGCGATGGTGAAAGTCGGCTACGCGGCCGTCTACCGGCCGAAGAGCGTCGAGTTCCAGGCGCCGCTGCTCGCCGGCGGCGAACTGCTGCAGCCGGTGCGCCTCACCGACGCCGAGGGCCGCGCCTGGATCGCGATCTATCCGATGCAGCGCCAGCCCGACGGCAGCTGGCGCACGAACGGCTGCCAGCTCGTGCGCGCCGCGGGTACCGCGACCTGATTTTCTGTCCCTGATCTGCGACAGTGACGTAGTTCACTGTCGCCGAATTCCGGAATATTTTTCGCACGCCATTGCATCGGTAGCCGATCGGGTGAAAATTTGTTCCATCGGGCGCCAGCGCGCGCCCTCACCGGTCCGGAGATGGAACATGAGCGTCGAACTTCCCATGCTGGCTCTTGGTTTCGTGTTTGCGGTGGTGATCGGAGCCGTGTTCTGGTTCCTGTCCGCTTCGCGCGCGGGCGACCGGCAGCGCGAAAAGCGCAAGACGCGGAGCATCGCGCAGCAGCCCTGGGACGCGCAGAGCGCCGACGGGCGCGGCAACCGCTAGCCGCTCACTTTACCTCGGCGTTTTTTACTTCCGCGATCTCGACGCGGTCGCGGCCCCGCCGCTTGGCAGAGTACAGGGCGGCGTCGGCGGCGCGCAGCAGTTCGGCCGCCGTCCTCCCCTGCGCGGGGAACGCCGCCACGCCGAGCGAGGCGGTGACGCCGCGCAGCAGCTCGCCCTGGAAATTGACGTGCAGGCCCTGCACGCCCTTCCAGAGCTCCTGCGCGCGGCTGCGCGACATCTCGAGCGAAGCCTCGGGCAGGATCACGACGAACTCCTCGCCGCCGTAGCGGCAGGCGATGTCCTCGGTGCGCACGTGGCTGACGAGGTAATCGCCCAGCCCGCGCAACAGCGCGTCGCCGGCGACGTGGCCGTAGCCGTCGTTGAATTCCTTGAAATGGTCCAGGTCGAGCATGATCACGCCCACCGTGCGGCCGTTACGCGTCGCGCGCAGGACTTCACGTTCCAGCGCGCGCTCCAGGTAGCGGCGGTTGTAGAGGCCCGTGAGGGAATCGTGTACCGCCTGCGCGCGCAGCGTGTCGCGCAGCTTCAGGTTGGCAATCGCAAGCGCGATGTGCTCGCTCACGGTGAGCGCCCAGGCCTGCTGGGACTCGAACTGGCGCTTCTGCACCGCCTCGGGCCCGCCGGCCTGTGTGGCGGCGTACTGGACGTGCAGCATGCCCAGCACCTCGCCCTGCCCCATGAGCGGCGCGCACAGGTAGGCGCCCTGCGGCGCGGCAATGAGATGCTGGCAGCTCAGCTTCGAGTGCGCATGCTCGACGACGTGCAGCTGGCCGCGGCGCAGCGCCCAGCAGTCGTCGCGGCCGATGACAGGGTCACCGGCAGCGCCCGCCGTCCCCCAGGTCGCCACCGCTTCGAGCAGGTCGTTGGCGAAGTTGAGGAGGTACAGGTTGCCCGAGGTGCCGGGAAAGAGCTTGTCAACGAACTGCGTCAGCGCAGCCTTCGCTTCCACCTCCGATTTGCACATCTCGAGCAGGTCGCCCAGCTTGTGCAGCGCGAGGTTTTCGCGGTTGCGCTGGTCCAGTTCCAGCACCGTGGCCTGCAGCTGCCGGTTGCTTTCTTCGAGCGCGATTTCGGCCAGCCTGCGCGCGGTGGTGTCGCGCGCTACCACCACGACTTGCATGATCTTGCCTTGCGGATCCCTGATGACATCGCCCTGCGATTCGATGTAGCGGATGCCGCCGTCGCCGAGCAGGAAGCGGTACTGGCAGCGCTGGCCGGCGCCGCGCTCGACGGTGTCGCGGAACACGCGCTTCACGCGCTCGCGGTCTTCGGGATGGATTTCGCGGAAGGAATCCGTGCCCTTGAGATTCCGGTCGCCGAACAGCGTGTTGTAGGACGGGCTGTTGTAGAGGCGCCTGCCCTCGGTGTCGAGCACCGCCACCAGGTCCGACATGTTGTCGAGTACCGGCTCTAGAGCGCGGTAATGGTCGGATTCGGCGGGTAGCGAGGCCATCGTCGGGGTTCCAGGACTGCGGGAACCGCGGAATACTAACCCCATTTGCCTCTTGTGGGTTTGCCTCCCCATGTCAAGTCTTGTAGCACCCATCCACGCGGAAAGCCATGTTTTTCAAGGCACTAGCGACCGGCAGCGATCACCTTGCTCGATTTCCCATGCACTCGAAGGACAGACCTGTCCGTGTTTGAAGGAAACGGGGTCTGACCCCGTTACTCACCCCGTTACTCCGCCATTTCTTTCCTCCCGGCCAGCACCGCACAAATGCTGACACGATTTTCCGCAATGGATGGTCTTGGGATATTGCCAATGCCGGGCGTCAGAGTAGATTCGCTGCAGTGAAATACGGGGCGGTTCCGCATCCAAAGCATCGGGAGACAAGATTGAAAAAAATTCTGCTGGCGTTGAGCATGGTCGCCCTGAGTTCGGCCGCGCAGGCGCAAGTCATCTTCAGCGACAACTTCGATGCCAACACCCCGGGATTGAATGCCGTTCCGTTCGGCTGGACGGTGAGCTCCGGCACGGTGGACATTATCGGCTGGCCGTATTTTTACGACTTCGTTCCCGGCAGCGGCAGGTACATCGATCTCGACGGTTCGACGGGCAGCGCCGGCGTCCTCTCCACGATTCTGACGCTCGAGTCGGGCACGCAGTACACCGCCAGCTTCCAGCTAGCAGGGAACCACAGGGACGGGAGCCCGGAAACGGTGACCAGCATCCTCGGCGTCGGCATCGGCAATGTGTCCAATACCTTCAGCCTGGCGCAAGACGCCGGCTGGACGGACTATTCCATGGTGTTCACGCCGAGCGTCACGGGGAACTACATCCTGTCGTTCGGCAACAGCGGCGGCGACAACATCGGCATGCTGCTGGACAATGTCAGCGTCGATGGCGGCGCGATCACCAGCCCGATCCCCGAACCCGGGACCTATGCCATGCTGCTTGCCGGTCTTGGATTGCTCGGATTCGCAGCACGCCGCAGGAAGCTCAAGGCGGGCTAGCGCCCGGCGTCGATTTCCCTGATCACCTTGTCGGTCAGGTCGATACGCGCGTTGACGTAGGCCGCGTCCAGAAACACGATATCGAACTTCTCCGCCACGGCGATGCGCCGGATCGCGGCGTTGGTCTTCTCGATGAACTGCTTCACCGCGTCCTCGCGCCGCTGGGCCGCGTCTTCGGCGAGAACGGCCTTGCGCCGCTCGATGTCGGCCTTCGGCCCGGCCTCGATCTCGCGTTCGCGCTTCTTGAACTCGGCTTCCAGGTTCTTGTACATCTCCTTCGATACGCGCGAGTCCTTCATGACGCGATTCGCGTTGACGACGCCGACCTTGTCCCCGGCCGGGGACGCCTGCTGCGCTGCGGCTGAGGCCGCAACCACAAGCACTGACAGCATCCATGCAAATCTGAATAGTTTCATCGGTTTCCTGACAATCAAGCCGCGGCCAGCTCCGAGCCGGCATCCGCCAGATAGTCCTCGTAGTTGCCCTGAAAATCCAATACCTGCGCGGGATCGTCAGGTTTCTTTCCGGGCCTCAGTTCGAGGATGCGCGTGGCCAGCGAGGAGACGAACTCGCGGTCGTGCGACACGAACACGAGGGTGCCCGTGTACTTGTCCAGCGCGGTATTGATCGACTCGATGGATTCCATGTCGAGGTGGTTGGTCGGCTCATCCAGCAGCATCACGTTGGGCATCTGCAGGATGAGCTTGGCCGTCAGCATGCGCTGGCCCTCGCCGCCCGAAATGACTTTGAGCGACTTCTTCTGCTCGTCGCCAGAGAAGAGGAGCTGGCCGAGCGTTGCGCGCACGATGAGATCGTCCTGCTCGGTGCGTTCCTTGCGCCGCCAGCGGCCAAGCCACTCAGACAGTGTCTCGCCGCCCTTGAACTCATCCGCCGGGTCCTGCGCCCAGTAGCCCAGGCGCGCTTTCTCCGACCATTTAACTGTTCCGGCATTTACTTCCGGTTCTTTCGAAATACACCGAAGCAGAGTGGTCTTCCCAATGCCATTCGGTCCGATGACGGCGATTTTTTCGCCGGCCTCGATTGAAAGATCCAGGTTTTCGATCAAATTCCTATCACCCCAGGATTTTGAAATCCCCCTAACTTCGACCGCCAACCTGTGTAATATTTCTTTCGGGTCGATCTGAAAGCGGATGTACGGGTATTGGCGGCTGGAGGGCTTCACGTCCTCGACCTTCAGTTTCTCGATCTGCTTCATGCGCGAGGTCGCCTGCCGCGCTTTTGCCTTGTGCGCGCGGAAGCGCCGCACGAATTCTTCCAGGTCCGAAATGCGGTCCTTGGCCTTGGCGTTGTCCTTCTGCAGCTGCTGCTTCGCCATGGTGGAGGCTTCCATGTAATCGTCGTAGCTGCCCGGGTAGACCTTGATGCCGCCGTAGTCGACGTCCGCCATGTGCGTGCACACCGCCGAGAGGAAGTGCCGGTCGTGCGAGATGATCACCATCGTGCTCGTACGCCGGTTAAGCACCTCTTCCAGCCAGCGGATGCTGTTGATGTCCAGGTTGTTGGTCGGCTCATCGAGCAGCAGGATGTCCGGGTCGCCGAAGAGCGCCTGCGCCAGCAGCGCGCGCAGCTTCCAGCCCGGCGCCACCGCGCTCATCGGACCGTTGTGCTGCTCGATCGCCACGCCCAGGCCCAGCAGCAGCTCGCCCGCGCGCGATTCGGACGTATAGCCGCCGTACTCGGCGTACCTCGCCTCCAGCTCCGCCGCGTGCAGGAACTCCTTCTCGCCGGCGTCCGGATCGGCGTAGATCGCGTCGCGCTCGCGGCATCGCCGCCCACATCTCGGCGTGGCCCTGCAGCACCACGTCCAGCACCCGTTCATTCTCGTAGGCGAACTGGTCCTGCCGCAGCCGTTGGCCCCGATCAAGCCATAGCGGTTCCCGCCCCCGAACTTCACGGAGACGTCCGCGAACAGGGGCTGGGCGCCGAACTGCATGGCGATGTTGGAGGCGACGATCACTGGGTTTCCAGAAACAAAAAAGCCGGCCTAAGCCAGCTTCGGATGGACTCACTTCGAGGGCCGATTATAGCAGCGCCGGAATGATCTAGGGAAACACTGAACAACTGACCGCGCAGAGCGACAGATGAACGCGATTGAGTTGAATTTGTGAATTAAAAGGAATTTTCATCGATATGCAGGCCGTTTTGATGGCGAAAGCGGGGTATT
>Ga0187893_10001749_pt1 | contig 50333 bp, 53 predicted proteins | sample MA1701074metaG_FD_139574 | JGI IMG/M metagenome (GOLD analysis project Ga0187893, IMG submission 139574) | White microbial mat communities from a basaltic lava cave in the Kipuka Kanohina Cave System on the Island of Hawaii, USA - MA170107-4 metaG ... | reverse complement strand
CGCGGCGAAGATAGATGTCCGGATGATCGGTGGCATCCGAACCCGACACGACGACCGGCACTCCGGCGCGGCGCGCGCGATCGATCATGTCGAGCGCCGCGTCCCGCATGCGGAGCAGGCACATCTTGCTCAGATAGTTGAAGCTGTCTTCGTAAATGACCGCGAGCCGGGGCCGGTGCCGTTCGAGCAAGCCTGTCCATTCTTCGGTGGAGCTCGCCAGCATCGCGTCGAAGAGGCCGACGCGATAGCCCTGCTCGCGCAGGTACGACGCCGCGTACAGCGTGCCGAGCGGCGCGTACGGCTGCTGCGCCTCCCACAGCTTGGGATCGAAACGCAGGTAGTAGGCCTGGCCGAGCAGCACGTCAGTCATGCTTCACCCGGGCCTTCTCCCAGCACATCAGCGTGTGATCGCCGAGCCGATTGAGCAGCGGCCAGGTGGCCGTCATCCGGTCGAGCGCGGCCACGGCCAGCCGAATCGGGCGCGGCGCCTGCTGCCATCGCGGCTCGAGATAGGGCGGCGGCACGAACACGCCGAGGCCGATCGTCGCGCGATGCGAGAAACCGGCGCCGAGGGCGCGGGCGACGTCACGCTGCCGGTGGTAGAACGTCGGCACCTCGATGCCGGCGACGGGCACCGACACCGTTGCCGCACGGCGGCGCGCTGCTCTCACCCGATCACCGCGCAAGCTGAAGTAGATCGTCTCCCACAAGCAGGATCGGCCGATGAGACCGATCGCGACCGTGCCCCGCGCCCGGAGATGACGGCGTCCGAGCATGCCGAGAGCGTCGAGGCACGGCACGCAGTTCAGCGCGCCGAAGTTCGACACCACGGCGTCGAACCCTTCCGCGTGATCGAGCACGTCGAGAAACTTCGGCAGGTCCTGAAGTCCGCACGGCAGCAGGCCGACCCGGTCGCCGACGCCGGCGGTTTCGACGCGGCGCCGCGCACGGCTCACCATTTCCTCGGAAGGGTCGCAGGCCACGACCCGGGCGCCGATGCCGGCGAGAAAGACGGTGTCGAGCCCGGTGCCACAGCCGATCTCGAGCACGCGGTGGCCGGATTTGATCCAGCGGGCCAGCGCGGCGTGGGTTTGCGCGCGCTGCCGGCAAAACGTATCGCGCGACACCAACGAGTCGTACGCCGGTGCCAGCCGATCGAAGGCCGTCGCCGGAGCAGTGCGCTCGATCACCACGACCGCCCTCGCGTCATCGACTTCACGGGCACCGTATCCGCGTTATCGAGCAGCGAAGACGCGGCCACCGGCGCCGCCGCCACGCCGGCCGCGCGATGGTAGACGGCCAGCATCTCTTTTGCGGTCTGCGCCCACGAAAACGCACGCGCCCTCTGCAACCCGCGCTGCGCCAGGTCCGCTCTCAACGCTTCATCCGTCGCCACGCTCACCATCGCGTCAGCGATCGCATCCGCATTGGTGGGGTCGACGGTCACCGCCGCGGTGGCGGCGATTTCGGCGAGCGACGAAGTACTGGATGTGATCACCGGCAGCCCCGAGGCCATGGCCTCCACCACCGGCAGGCCGAAGCCCTCGTACAACGACGGGAACACGAAGAAATCCCCGAGGTTGTAGATAGCCGGCAGGTCCTCGAACGACGCGTAGCCGGTGAAGTGCACCGCGTCGGTGATGCCGAGGCGATCGATGCGGCCCGCGAGATCGCGCGACGACCATCCATAGGGACCGACGCACACCAGGTGATGCGGAATGCCGCGGCGCCGCGCCTGCGCGAACGCCTCCACCAGCCGCGACAGATTCTTGCGCGGCTCGATCGTGCCCACGTAGAGCACGAATCGCTCCGGCAAGCCGTACTTCGACCGGACCCGATCCAGCCAGGCCCGATCGGTGATCGGCCGGAAGGCGGGGCTGGCGGCCTCTTGCACCACCGACACGCGATCCGAGGGAATGCGGTGAAGCCGCAGCAGGTCGCGGCGCGCGCTCTCCGATACGGTGACAATCGACGCCGCCTGCCGAATGGCCACCTGCATCAACGGACGGTTCAGCAGCAATCGCCGCACCGGATGACAGCGCGGGTACAGCCGCAGACTCATGTCGTGAATGGTGACGATGGTCGAGACCGGCGAGGCGATCGGCATCATGCCGTTGGTGAAATGCGCCACGTCAGGACGCAGGGCATCGAGCGCACGCTGTGCCCGCATCTGCATCCAGCCGATCCGAACCGGGAAGCGATGCCCATGGTGGACGCGCACATGGGGCGGCAGCGGCGACTGCGTGTCGATCGGCTGGTTCGACACCACGACGATCTCGTCGCCCGTCACTTCGACCTCGCGGGCCAGATGCTGCAACAGGTGCTCGGTGTAGTAGCCCACACCGGTGCGGCCGGGCGTCAGCGTGGTGCCGTCAAACGCGATGCGCATGGCGATAGAGCAATCCCGCCGCGATGGCGAAGATCACATAGGTCGAGGTGAAGGTCAGAAACGAATCGACGACGCCGTGGGCGGCAATCGCAACGCAGGCGGCGAACGCGGCGGCGACCAATGGCATGGAGCCGGCGTCGGCGCCGGCGATCAGCGAGGCGCTCGAGCGCGCCGCGGCCGCCGTCAACCAGACGAACACCGCAGCGCCGAGCAGTCCCGTTCCAACCAGGACTTCGAGATACATGTTATTCGCGTGCACCCGGGTGTCGGACGCCGCAAGGCCGAGGTACTTGCCGTAGGTGTGCCGGAAGTTGTCGGGGCCGATCCCAAGCGCGGGCCGGTCGCCGGCGATCTGCCATGCGGCGCCCCACAACACCGACCGCGGCATTCGCATCACGCTGCTCGGCATCCGTCCACGCGATGGCAGCGGGCCGCTGACCGGCTCGCCCTCCACCGTGACGATCGTCCGTCCCGGATACACCCCTTCAAGGCTCAGCCACGTGCGGTGCTCCTGCACGACGTCCCACACCAATACATACGTGCCGGGGTAACCGGGGGCCCGCACGCCTGCCGTGACGTCTACCTCGCTGCCCGGCGCAACGGGCCGCTGGAACGGCGTGCGGAGTCCATCGTAGAGCACCACGTCCTCAGTGTCAGCAGTCAGTAAGTGATACGACAACGCGAACACCGGGGCGTTCGACGATTGCCACGTCAACCGTCCGCGGTTCGACAGCGTCACCGGGATGTCGTTGAAACTGTCCGGGCGCAAGGTCAGGCGCTCGGGGACGTGATACGACGCGCCGTACCAATCCTGTGAGAAGTCGGTGCTCATCCGCGCGATCAGCAACTGCGGCGACCGTGACACCATCGCCAGCGCGACGAGCACGGCGGCGAGCGCAGCCAGCGCGGTATGCTCGCGCTGCCAGCGGCGATCCTTCCGGTACCGCAGCGCACCAAAGGTCAGCATGCTCATGGCCATGGTGATCAGCCCGGCCCGCGTGAAGGTGGCGATTACGCCGGCGCCAGTCATCACCAACGCCGCAAACCCGGCGCGGCTCGCGACCCAGATCAGCCCGAGCGCGAAGATGACCTCGAGATACATCGACGCGATGGTGGGATAGAACAACGTCGAAGTGGCGCGAAGCTGGCCGCCGACAACGTGAAAGCCGGGACGGAACGCTTTCAGCGCATCGTGCACGAATGGCGCCTGCGCCAGTTCCAGTACCGCCACGACGCCGACCACGGCGCCCGTCGCCACCACTACGGCGGCGATCTGCCGGGCCGCGCGCATCGGCGCCGCCGCATTCGCCACGACGGTGAAGAGCAGGATCGCGACCGCCAGGCGCGCCGAGGCCCGCAGCGCGTTCGCTTGGAATTCCGGCGCCGCAATCGCCGCCACCACTGCGCACGCCAGCACGGCCGTCAACGGAACCGTAATCGGCGTCCGCCACTGAAACGCCCGCGGTTCGCGCACCCAGGCGAACGCGGCGGTCGCCAGTGCCACGACAATCGCGAGTTCGACCGTCGTGATCGTCAAGCCGAAAATCGATCCGGAAATGGGGCGCTCGAAGGGCGACACGGCGGCGACGAGCAGGAGACTCGCCGGCACGGCCCACGAACCCGCTTGCGCCTGCGAGAACGCGCGGGGCACCGGAATTGCGACGACCTCGGACAAGGGTGGCTATCGAAGTGCAATTCAGGTGCCCCTCTTCTGAGATCGGCGGGCGGGTACGAGAGGTGCATTTCGCCTGATTTCGTCGCATCATGCGCTGCACACGCGCGGGAGACACGGCCGGGGTTTTCCGGAAATGAAACTGCTTTCGCGATTCGTAACCCTTCGACTCGCATTCCATCGCTTACGCGATGGAATGCTCGCTCAGGGCAGGCCCGCGTACGCATGGAGGGTTGTGTTCAAGGCGGGGGCCGACGCGGGCGGCAAGGCGGTGATGCTCGTCATCACCGTGGTCGCCGCTCGCCGTCTGAGTCCGGATCCCTTTGCAATCCTGGCACTGGCGATGGCCACCGGGTGGCTGCTGGGCGTCGCCACCGACGCCGGACTGTCGATGCACCTCGCGCGAGAGACCGCGCGCGATCCGCGCCGCGCCCGCCAACTGGTGCGGGAATGCGTCGCGCTACGGGCCGGGCTCGCGTTTCTCGCCGCTACCAGCGTCGTGCTGTTGACGCCGTACCTGGTGCCGCGGCACTGGGGCATGCAGTTCATGCTGATCGTGCTCGTCCAGCTGTGCGGCGCGGTGACCGAAACCATCGCGCACTACTTCCGCGGCCTGCAGCGCAGCGAGATCGAGGCCGCCATCCACAGCGGGCAGCGCCTGACGACGCTGGTGCTCGCGCTGATCGTCTTGTGGTGGTGGCGGCGCCTCGATTACCTCGGCATGGCCATGCTGGTGCCGGCGGTGATTGCGCTGCTGGTTTCACTCGCGATTGCCATGAACCTCTCCGCTTCGCGAGAGCCGGTGATGGCCGGACACGGCCTTTCGCCGCGGCAGTTTTTCATCGACGTCTTCCCTCTCGGCGCGGCCGCGTTGCTCTCCGCGTTGTATTTCCGCATCGATGTCTACTTCATCCAGCAGTGGCACGGCTTCCAGCCCGTGGGCGGCTACAACGCCGCGTTCCGTCTTGTCGAAGCCCTGCGACTGCTGCCCGCGGCGGTGATGGCCGTGACTTTCCCGCTACTGGTTCAGACGCGCGATACCAGAATGGTTCGAGCCATCGGCGGCGGACTGGGGATCGTGGGAGCGGCGCTGGCTGCAGTGTGCGCGCTCGGCGCGAACGTCATCATGCCGATGATCTACGGCGCGTCGTACGCGTATGCCGCGCCGGCATTCGCGGTGTTGTCGCTCGCTCTCCCGCTGTTCTTCCTGAATTACGCGCTGACCCACCAGGTGATTGGCTGGGATCGACAGCGGGCCTATCTGGCGATCGTACTGCTGGCCCTCATCGGCAACGTGGCCGCCAACCTGCTCCTCGTGCCGGCCCGCGGCATCGTCGGCGCGGCGATCGCGACGGTGCTGACCGAGATCATCGTCACGGCGGGATGCGTCTATGTGCTGGCCCGCCGACATTTCGGGATTGAGAGATTTGCCCAGGCCCGGCACGAGGCGGCGTCATGACCCCGACGCGCGAACAGGAGCTCGCCGTGCTTCGCTCGGTCATCTACGCGTCGCTGTTCGACTATCCGCTGACGCTGTCTCAGTTGTGCGCCACGCTCGTCGAGGTCACCGCCGACGGGCACACGGTTGCGGGTTGGTGGCGAGACAGCAAGTTCCTGCGGGCGGCGGTCGAACATCGCGACGGCTGGTATTTTCCGTCGGGCCGCGGCGACCTGATCGCCACGCGGGCCCGGCGCGAAGCGTTGAGCCGCGACCTGCTCGACGGCGAGCAGCCGCTGCTGTCGCTGGTGTCGAACATGCCGTTCGTCCGGATGGTGGCGGTGTCGGGCAGCCTGGCCCATCTCAACGCCGAAACGTCGGCGGATCTCGATTTGTTCGTGATCACGACGCCGCATCGCGTCTGGAGCGTGACGTTTGCCGTACTGCTGGTCGCGCGCCTGCGGGGATGGCGACGGCGGATGTGCCTCAATTACGTGATCTCCGAAGACGCACTCGCGATTGAGCCGGCCGATCTGTTTTCCGCCAATCAGATCATTCATCTCCGGCCAATCACCGGTCACGACGTCTTCGGCAGGTTCATCGATTCGAATCCGTTCGTGCGCGAGCTCTATCCGAACTTCGCGGTTCCCCCGGCCATCAGGCCATCAGGCCACCAGGCCATCAGGCCATCAGGCGATCAGGCCATCAGGTCGTCATTTGAGACTTTCTTGAACGCCGGCCTGGCGCCGCTGTTCGAGACATTATCGCGCTGGATCTACGGGCGGCATCTTTCGCGGAGATCCTCCACCTGGCGATCTCGTGACCAGGTGCGGCTCGAGCCTGAGTGCCTGAAGCTCCACACCACCAGCCACCGGGCCGATACGCTGGCGCGATTTGAGGCGTCGATGGCGCGCGCCGTGGAGGCGGCCGATCGGGAGCAGGTCGGGGCCGCAGCCGCCCTCTAACAGTTTCGTCCTGTGGGCGTGGGACACCTCCCCTATTCAGGACACCGGCGGCTACTCTTTTTGCGAAAGCAGGCGTAAAATCCGGTGTTCGGAGCCGTGCACCACGGCACAGCCCTTGCTTAATCGGCTGCCAGGAGTTTCAGGCCATGGAGTTCAACAAGCTGATCTTTGCGGGATTGACGGTTGGCTGCCTTGCCGCCGCTGGCGGGGGCGCCTACCTCGCGGTCCGGCAGAATCAGTCCTCGGCCTTCGCTCCCGTGTATACCGAGGAGCTCCGGCGAGACGCCGGCGCCGCCGAGAAAAAGACGCCGGCAGCCGTCACCGAGTCTGAAGGACTGATCACACCGGAGGCTCCGAAGCCGGAAGTTTCACAGCCTGCGGCACCGGCCGCGCCAGCCCGGCGTTCCCCTGCCGTCACGACCCCATCAACATCGCGCGCCGCGCGCGTCGTCCAGCGGCCGGCGCCAGTGGAGCGCACGCAACCGGCCGAGACACAGGTCGCGTCAACGCCTGCGCCGCCGCCCGCTGCCACGAACGGGGGGTCCATGTGGGAACCGCGGCCGAGCGTGCAGCCCTCGGCGCCTGAGTACCGGGAACCGGAGCCGCCGGCTCCGCCGCCTCCGCCCGCCCCTGAGTTCATCGATCTCACGGTCCCGTCCGACGCGGTGCTCGGCCTGCAGATCGAACGCACCGTGTCGAGCGAGATGGCGCGCGTGGAAGATCGCGTTGACGCGCGAGTGACGCGCGATGTGCGCGTCGGCGATCGCGTCGCGATCCCCGCGGGGTCAACGGCTCGCGGCTCGGTCAGCGAAGTGGATCGCGGCGGCCGCGTGAAGGGCAAGGCCCGGCTCGCGATCAAGTTCCACACCATCGTGCTCGCCGACGGCACGCAGCTGCCGTTGAAGACCGATGCGGTGGTCCGGGAAGGTCAGTCGCCGGGTGGTGAGAGCGCGGCCAAGGTGGGCGGCGCGGCGATTGGCGGCGCCATCCTCGGCGCCATTCTCGGCGGCGGCAAGGGCGCGGCCATCGGTGGCGCGGTTGGCGCCGGCGCGGGCACTGCGGCGGCCATGACCAACGATCGCAACTCGGCCACGCTGGCCGCGGGCACCACCGTCACGGTGCGCGTGCAGGCGCCGATCACCGTCACAGTGCAGAAAGAATAATCCGCCGTAAGGAAGGGCCAGCGGCCCGGTTGTTGTCGTCGCAACCGGGCCGTTCCCTTTTCTACTTCATGTGCTTTGCGATGTAATCCAGCGCGAACTTCTCGAGCGGTTCGCTGCGCAGCCCGATGAGCTTCGCCTCTTCCGTCGCCTTTTCGATCGTCCACCCGTCCTGCAGCACACGCTTGGCCAGCCACACCGATCCCACACGATTCGCCGATCCGCAATGGAGGTACGTCGGCTGATTCGATTTATCAGCGATCGCCGCCAGGGCCTGCTCGATCACCTTGGGGTCCGCTTGCGCGGTGTTGAACGGAATGTGGATGTACTTCATTCCGAGTTCCTTCGCACGCGTGGCGTTCAGTTCGATGTTGGCGTTCGGCTCGGTGGCAAGCCGCAGATTGATCACCGACTTGAAGCCATCCTTTGCGAGACCTTCGAGCGCGGTGGTTTCAGTCGCGCCGCCGCACGCGACGACGGCGTCGACTTTGGTGAAATTGACGATGCCGGCGCGTTCCTGTTTGGTCTGCGCGAACAGCGCCGCACTCAGGACCAGGATCGCCAGCGAACACGTGATGACACGCATCGATCAAACCTCCAGAAAGCCAATCCTACCGTAGGTTTGACAGGGTCCCGCTACGGAAGGGATACTGAAGGGTCCCGCGACTCGCGGCGGGCCTTTCCAGTGAGTGTGAATTGAGCAACCGATACATCTTTTCCTCCGAGTCGGTAGGCGAAGGCCATCCCGACAAAGTCGCCGATACGATTTCCGACGCCGTCCTCGACGCCTGCCTGGCGCAGGACAAGTACAGCCGCGTCGCCTGTGAAACCTACGTCAAGTCGAACGTGGTCATCGTCGGCGGCGAGATCACCACGCGAGCGCAGCTCGACATCGAAGACATCGCCCGCGAGTCGATTCGCGAGATCGGCTACGTCAACGACGACGACGTGTTTCATGCCGATCGCGTGTTTGTGCACCTGCTGCTGACGCAGCAGTCATCCGACATCGCGCAGGGCGTGGACGCGCGCAAAGCCAAGGGCAAGCGCACGTCGAAACAGGGGGCGGGCGATCAGGGTTTGATGTTCGGGTATGCGAGCAACGAGACGCGGGAACTGATGCCGGCGCCGATTATGTTCGCGCATCGCCTCGGCCGGCAGCTGACGAAGATTCGCAAGGCCGGCGGCGCGACGTGGCTGCGGCCGGACGCGAAGTCTCAGGTGTCGGTGGTCTACGAGAACGGCAGGCCGGTCGCCATTTCGAACGTCGTCATGTCCACGCAGCACGCCGCCGACGCCTCACACGACAAGATCGAAAGATTCTGCATCAACGAAGTGATCAGGAAAGTGCTTCCGTCGAAGCTGCTCAGCCGGGACACCGAGTTCCTGATCAATCCAACCGGACGGTTTGTGATCGGCGGGCCGCAGGGCGACACCGGACTGACGGGACGCAAGATCATCGTCGATTCATACGGCGGCATGGGCCGGCATGGCGGCGGCGCCTTCTCCGGCAAAGACCCGACGAAGGTCGATCGCAGCGCCGCTTACATGGGCCGCTGGGTGGCGAAGAACGTGGTGGCGGCGAAGCTGGCCGCCAAGTGTGAGGTGCAGTTCGCCTACGCGATCGGACATCCCGATCCGGTGAGCGTGCATGTGGAAACCTTCGGCACCAACACCGTGTCCGAGACGAAGATCACGCGCGCGATCAACCGCGTGTTCAATTTCCAGCCGGCGGCGATCATCGATCAGCTGAAGCTGCGCCGCCCGATCTACTCGAAGACGACCAACTACGGCCACTTCGGCAAGAACGATCGCGACCTCACCTGGGAGGCCACGAACAAAGTGAACGCGCTGCGGAGCGCGCTCTAGCGGGACCCGGCCGGCGCCGGCGTGATGTAGCCGACGCCGTTTCTCACCGTCACCGTCGCGCCGAATGGCTTCGAGCGCGAGACCATCATCTCGAGAATCCGCGCCGCGTCGGATCCGGAGGCGAGCTTCGGCCGGCCGCGATCCGCGCGTGAGGTCTTGTAGCCGAGCGTGATCGGGTGCAGCTGCACTTCGAGGAGGTTTCCGGCGTCCCACTTGGTAATGGCGGTCACCGAATCCCAATACTCGGCATCCGCCGGGAAGCTGCGGCGATCCTTGTCGTAGCGCGCGTCGAGGTAATCGGCCGTCTGCGCCACATCGTCGTCCAAGCCGTATTGTTCGTAGCTGTCCGACGGCATGCGCAGCAGGGTTTCGTTCTGGAAGATGAAATTCGAGAGGCTGTAGAAGATCGGCTTGCCCTTGTAGATCTCGATGCCGCGCAGCACGTGCGGGCCGTGGCCGACGAACACGTCGGCGCCGGCGTCCACCACCGCGCGCGCGAAGACGGGGATGAAGTCCGCGGGAACGGATCGATTGGCGCCGCTCTCGTGGCAGTGCAGCGACACGATCACGATGTCGGCCAGCGACGCGGCGCTGCGAACGACGCGCGCGATCGCCTCGACGTCTTCCTTGAGCGGTTCGGTGCGGGTGCCGGGCTGCGATCCGACCACGTAGCGGCGGCCGCCGAAATTCAGCGCGTCGCCGGCGCCGGGGGCGTTCCCCGACAGCTCGGCGGCCACGCGCCGCAGATCCGCCATCCGATCAGCGGTGATGACATAGGTGGTGCTGAAGCGCAGCGGGTTCAGGCCGGGCCGCGCCGGCATGTCGCCGCGGGTGTTGCCTGCGCGTGAATGCGGCGGGAACGTGGACGCCGCCGAGATCAGCGCAATGCGCGCTTTCGGCGTTTCAAGAAACTTGGCTTCGCGGGCCTCGGCCAGGCTGTTGCCGACGCCGGCTTCCACCAGGCCGGCTTCCCTGACGTACTTGCTCGTGATGGCCGATCCTTCAGGACCGAAATCACCAGCGTGGTTGTTGGCGCGCGACACGAGATCGAAACCGGCCCACACCAACTCCTTCAGGATTGGCGGTTCGGTCCGCATCCAGGTGCCGCCGCTTTCGTGGGCCGGCGGCATTTCGTAGTCGTGAAACAGCGTTTCGAGGTTGGTGAACGCCGCGTCGGTGCCGCGGATCAGATCGAAGAGCCGTGTAAATTCGGGCTCTTTGAACACCGACAGGCGCTGGTTGATGATGGAATCGCCGGTGAGCGCGAGCGTAAACGGTTCACGCGGCTGCGTGCCTTGGCCGCCAGCCTGTGCGGCCGTCAGCGTCGCCCCGATAAGCATCACGACACAGATTCGAAAAAACATAGGGCCGGCTCCCGGATGCGGAGTATAACGTGACGCGCTTCGGCACGAGGTGACAGGAACTGTCAGTATCACGGCCCCCAGGATTTGCGAATCTGAGCGCTTTGGCACAGTTCCTCACGGCGGCATTCTTGCTAGGGATGAGGGTTGTAATGCGAAGAAACCTGGACTCTGGCTTCACACTGATCGAACTGCTCATCGTGGTCGCGATCATCGGCATCATCGCGGCGATCGCGGTGCCCGGCCTGTTGCGGGCGCGCATGTCAGGCAACGAGGCGTCGGCGCTCGCCAGCCTGCGCGTGATCAATAGCGCACAAACGACATATCAATCGTCCTGCGGCAACGGTTACTACGCCTCGACTCTGATTATTCTGGGCGACGCGCCCCCGGGCAGCCAGCCCTTCGTCAGCCCCGACTTGTCGGGCGCCGCGAGCATCGACAAGAGCGGCTACCGGCTGGACATGGTGGAGGGAAGTGAAGCGACGGCCGCGCCCGCCAATGGCTGCAACGCTACGGGCGTCGCCGCCGCTTTGTTCACGTCGTACGTCGCCACCAACAATCCGCTCTCTCTGAACACCACCGGAACCCGTTTCTTCTACACCAACTCGCTCGGCACGGTGTACGAGGCCCCGACCAACGTCTTCGCCGGCGCCACCGCCGGCAATGCCAACCCGGGCGCCGGAATACCGATTCAATAACTACCGCCCGGCGGCACGCCGCATGCCGTCGGTGATGATGCCCACACGATCGACGCCGGCACCCTTGCCGGCGTCAATCACCGCCACAATTTCACCGTAGCGCAGCGAGCCGTGGCCCGAGATGTACAAGGTCCGGTTTCGGCGCTCGCGATAGATTTCGCGCAACGCTGATTCCAGATCGGCGAGCGTCACCGGCTGGTGATTGATCTCGAGCCGGCGGTCGGCGTGGAATTCGAGCACGATCTGATCGTCGCGCGGCGGCGCCGCCCCGGCGCGCGGCTCTGGAGGCAGATTGGCGTCGAGGCCTCGCTGCGAGAGGGGCAAGGCGGCCATGAAGATCACCAGCAGCACGAGCAGCACGTCGATCATCGGCGTGATGTTCATGTCGGCCGAGGGCTTCGGCAATGATGGTTTGACCATCGATCACCTCGTCAGCTTGAACTGCACGGTGACGGTCATGATCACGGGCACCGGTACGCCATTGAGCAGCGACGGCGTGAACTCCCATTGACGCACAGCGTCGAGCGCCGCCTGATCGAGCAGCGGCACGCTGCGCAGAACCCGCGCGTTGATCAGTTTCCCTTCGATACCGATGGTGGCCTCGATGATCACAACACCCTCGACGCGCGCGGCCTGGGCGAAAGCGGGATAGATCGGCTGCACATCGCGAGTCTTCACCGGCGTCTTCACGCCGGTACCGGCACGCACAGGCTCCTGAACAACGGGTTTCGGGGGCGGCGGCAGTGCGACAACGACACTGGGATCGGCTGAACCGACCACGATGTTCGGCGGCAACACGCCATCCTCCCAACGAGGCTCGATTGGTTTCTCCGGCACGATCCCTTCTGGCGGGTCGATTGGCGCGAGGTCCCGATCGGGAGGCGGGACTTGCCGAGTGTCTCGCTCGGGCAGTCGCGGCGGCGGCGGCGGCGGCGGAGTTAGAGGAATGATTACGCCGTCAATCTTCTCCCACGGCTGCGGCACCACGTCGGTCGCCAGCAGCGGAATCACGATCACCGCGGCCACGACCGCGGAATGCGAGATGAGTGACAGCGGCACCGTGTACCACTTGCGGTTGCCGATCGAAATGGATGGACGCGTGACATCGCCGAACAGTTCGCGAGGCATGAGTGTCTCCTTGTGCCTTTTCGCGTGCCCGGCCGGGTCAGCGCCTGTAAGAGCTTGGACCCCGGAAGTACGATTTAGTTCGCGAGCTTGATCGACTTGACGTTGATCGACTTCTGGCCGTCCTTTTCCGTGACCTCGCCGATCACGATAACGGTCCTGGCGACGAAGTCGAGCAGTTTCGCATTGTTGCCCGCGGCGTAGTCGCCCACTACCGTGTAAACCGCGTCGGGCGTCAGAATGCCGACGGGCTGGCCCTTCTTCGCGCACACCATTGCACAGTTGGCGTGGCCCGCGCCCTTTCCCGCTTCCTTCTTGGCTAGCGAGCAGGCGACGTCCACCACTTCGCCCTTCACCGTGATATCCGACGCCAACGCCGCAGGGACCAGGGATGACACGAACGCAGCGGTCGCGATCAGCGAGATCAGATTGCGCATGGCGAGACTCCTCGGGGGCCTATCGGGACTATACTTCAGCCCTCTGAAAGAAGGCCCCATGCCACGACTGATCGTGCTGCTCCTGATCGCAACGGCGGCGGCTTCCGCGCAGAGCCCGTCTGCGCCCTCGATCGACGACCTCATCAATGTGAAGCGCGCCGCGGCGCCGGCGATCTCGCCGAACGGCCAGCAAGTGGCGTTCACGGTCCGCGAAACCAACTGGGACGAGAACGCCTACGAGACCGAGATCTGGATCGGCGATGCGGCGACGGGACAGTCGCGCCAGGTGACCAACGCGCGGCGGTCGAGCCTGCAGCCGGCGTGGTCGCCCGACGGCCAGTGGATTGCCTGCGTCTCCGATCGCGACGGCAAGCGGCAGCTGTATCGCATCGCGCTGCGCGGCGGCGAAGCGGAGCGTCTCACCAGCACGGACGAGGGCGTGGCGTCGTTCGCGTTCTCGCCGTCAGGCAAACAAATCGCGTTCACCATGCAGGACCCGGTGACCGACGCCATGAAAGAGCGTGAGAAGCGGTGGGGCGACATCAAGATCGAAGATCAGGATCAGCGATACACCCATCTGCATGTCGTGGATCTGGATTCGCGGGCCGCGCGTCAATTGACGAAAGGCCACTTCGTCACCGGCAGCTTTGACTGGTCGCCCGACGGGCGCCGCATCGCGTTCGATCATCGCGTCACCAGCGACCCTGCTGACAGCGGCAGCGCCGACATTTCGGTGGTGGGTGTAGAAGACGGCAAGGTTCAGGTCGTGGTCGCGCTCGACGGGCCCGACACCAGCCCGCGCTGGTCGCCCGACGGCTCGCGGCTCGCGTTCGTCACGTCGATGAGCAATCCGTCGTACTTCTACATGAACAGCCGCATCGCCACCATCGTCCCGGGAGTGGCCAGCCCGCAGGTGTTGACCCAAGCCTTCGATGAAGATCCGAATCTGATCGACTGGACCGCCGCCGGCGTTCACTTCGCGGCCTCCCAGCGAATGTGGTCCTACCTGTTCACGATCAACCCGGCCACGCTGGCGATCTCGAAACACGCCGTCCGCGAAAACTGGATCGGCAGCGGATTCTCGCTCACGCCGGATGGCGCGACCGTGGCCTTCGTCGCTTCGTCGCCAACCGAGTTCCCCGACATCTATGTCGCACCCGTCGCGACGATGACCGCCAGAAAAGTCAGCGACACCGGCGCGCAAGTCGCGTCATGGCCCCGACATGCGCGCGAAGTGGTGCGGTGGAAGAGTCAGGACGGGGCGGAGATTGAAGGCGTGCTCCACCAGCCGGCGGACTTCCAGGCCGGGCGCCGCTATCCACTGCTCGTCGTCATTCACGGCGGGCCGACCGGCGTGTCGCGGCCGATTCCGTACGGCAGCGCCAGCTACTACCCAATCGATGCGTTCCTGGCCAAGGGCGCGCTCGTGCTCGAGCCGAACTATCGCGGCAGCGCCGGCTACGGTGAGAAGTTCCGTTCGCTGAACGTGCGCAACCTCGGTATTGGCGATGCCTGGGATGTGCTCTCGGGAATCGACGCGCTGGTGCAGCAGGGGATCGTCGATCGCGATCGCGTGGGCGGCATGGGCTGGAGCCAGGGCGGCTACATCTCGGCGTTCCTCACCACGCGTCACTCCGATCGCTTCAAGGCGATCTCGGTGGGCGCCGGCATCTCCGACTGGATGACCTACTACGTCAACACCGACATCCATCCCTTCACGCGGCAGTACCTCAAGGCCACGCCGTGGGACGACCCCAAGATTTATGCGGATACGTCGCCGATGACCTACATCAAGCAGGCGCGCACGCCGACGCTGATTCAACACGGCAAGGACGATGCCCGCGTGCCGATTCCGAATGCGTTCGAGCTGTATCAGGGTTTGCGGGATCAAAATGTCCCGGTGCAGCTTTCGATCTTCAACGGCTTCGGTCACGGGCTCACCAAGCCCACAGCGAATCGCGCCGCCATGCAGCAGAACTTAGACTGGTTTACGCGTTACATCTGGAATCAACCAACCGGGACTCAACAATGAAATACCTTCGTTTCGCTCCCATCCTCGCCCTGGTTCTGTCGGCCGCGACTTTTGCGCAAACGTCACGGCCATCGGTGGTCGCCATCCGCGGCGGCACGATCCTCACCGTCACGCGCGGCACGATCCAGAACGGCACGATCGTCCTTCGCGACGGCAGGATTGCCGCGATCGGCGGTTCCGGCGTCGACATTCCGTCGGGCGCCGACGTGGTGGAGGCGAAGGGGCGATTCGTCACGCCAGGCATCATCGACGCGCATTCGCACATCGCCGCCGACTCGATCAACGAGGGCGGCACGACGGTGAGCTCGATGACGGGAATCGAGGACGTGCTCGATTCCACCGACGTCTCGATCTACCGCGACCTGGCAGGCGGTCTCACCGTGGCCAATGTGCTCCACGGCAGCGCCAACCCGATCGGCGGCAAGAACCAGGTGATCAAGCTGCGCTGGGGCAAGAACGCGCGCGGGCTGATCTTCGAGGGCGCGCCGCCGGGAATCAAGTTCGCGCTCGGCGAGAACCCGAAGGACATGCGGCAGTTCGGCCAGACCGGGCCGCGCCGTTATCCGGTGACGCGCCCCGGCGTCGAGTTCGTGATTCGCGACGCGTTCAGCCGCGCCAAAGCCTATCAGCGCGAGTGGCAGGACTACGAGCGTCGGCGCAAAGCCGGTGAAGACGTCTCGATGCCCCGCCGCGACCTGCAGCTCGAACCGCTGGTGGAGATTCTCGAGGGCAAACGGCTGGTCCACTCGCATACGTATCGTGCCGACGAAACGTTGATGCTGATCCGCCTGGCCGAGGAGATGGGATTCAAGATCGCGACGTTCCAGCACATCCTCGAGGGCTACAAGGTGGCCGACGAGATGGCGACACACGGCGTGGGCGGCTCGACGTTCTCGGACTGGTGGGCCTACAAGGTGGAAGCCGAAGACGCGGTCCCCCACAACGCCGCGATCATGCACAAGCGCGGCGTGCTGGTGTCGATCAACTCCGACAGCGCCGAACACGCGCGGCGGCTCAACACCGAAGCCGCCAAGAGCATGCACTGGGGCGGCCTCACTGAAGATGAAGTGCTGGCGTTCGTCACCATCAATCCCGCCAAGCAGCTGAAGATCGACCAGCGGGTCGGTTCGCTCGAAGTGGGCAAGGATGCCGACGTGGTGATCTGGAACAAGCATCCGCTCAGCACCTACGCGATCGTCGATCGCGTCTACATCGACGGCGAGCCGTACTACGATCGCCTCGCAGAGGAGCGGCGTCTCACCGATGCCAATCGCGAAAAGACGACGCTCGCTGCATCAGAAGGGAGAACGGCTCCGAGCACGGCGCCGCAGACGCCGCAGCCGCGAACCGGATCCGATCAAGCCTCGGATCGTCAAGCCCGCGAGCCCTTAAGCCCTCAAGCCCTTGACGAGGTTCCCGGCCTCGGCGGGGTGCAGCAGCCGGCACTGACCGGCCCGGTCACGGCCATCACCAACGCGCGCATCTATCCGATCAGCGGCCAGGTGATCGACAAGGGCACCGTCGTGATTCGCGGCAACCGCATCGAAGCCGTGGGCGCCAACGTCGCCGTTCCAGCCGGCGCGACAGTGATCGACGCCAAGGGTGGCGAAGTCTATCCGGGCTTCATCGACGCGCGGACGGCGATTGGCTTGAACGAGCCCGGCCCGCGGGGATTCGAAGACACGAACGAGATGCTCGAGATCAACGCCTCGGTGAAGGCGCAAGTGGCGTATCAGAGCGACAGCGATGCCATTCCGGTGGCGCGCGTCAACGGCGTCACCACCGCGGCCGTGTTCCCGACCGGCGGGTTGATCGGCGGCCAGGTCGCAGTGATGAATCTCGACGGCTGGACGTGGGAAGAGGCGACGCTGCAACCGGTGGCCGGCGTCACCTTCCAGTTCCCGCCGCTCGTGCGTGGGGGCGGGTTCGGCGGCGGTGGCGGCAACAACGACGCCAATCGCAAGTACGAGGAGCTGAAGAAGGAGCGCGACGCCAAAGTGCAGCGAGTGGAGGAGCTGATCTCCCGTGCGCGCGCCTACGCGAGAATCCCCGCGGCCAATCGCGAGACCGACTGGAACCTGGCCGCGATGGTGCCGATCGCCGAACGGCGGCAGCCGCTGTTCGTCAGCGCCAGCAACGATGCCGACATCCGCGAAGCCGTGGCGTTCGCGGATCGCGCCAACGTTCGCATCGTGATTACGGGCGGTCTCGAGGCGCCGCTCGTGGCGCCGCTGCTCAAAGAGAAGAACATCCCGGTCATTCTCGGCTCGGTGTTGACGCTGCCGGCGCGCGAGGATGCCCATCACGCCGCCACCTACAAGGCGGCCGGCGAGCTGGCGCAGGCCGGTGTGACGTTCGCCTTCGGCGTCGGCGGCGCGTCGAACAATCGCCTGCTTCCCTACGAGGCCGCGATTTCAGTTGCCTGGGGGCTCGATCGCAACCGCGCGCTGCGCGCGATCACGCTCGACGCGGCCACCATCCTCGGCGTGTCCGACCGCGTCGGCTCGCTCGAGCCCGGCAAGATCGCGAACCTGTTCGTGGCCACGGGCGATCCGATGGAGATGAAGACGCAGTTCACGCACGTCTTCATCAACGGCCGGAACGTAGGACTGAAGAGCAAGCACACCGAGCTGTATGAACGCTTCATGTCGCGGCCGGGGGTGCAGCGATGACTCGGGGACGTGGGTCGTGGGTCCTGGGTCTTGGGACTTGGGTCTTGGGGCTGGCGGTTATCACCGCTCAGCAAGAAGCATCGTACTCATACGCCATCACGGGGGCGCGGATCGTGCCCGTGTCGTCGGCGCCGATCGAGAACGGCACCGTCGTCTTCAGCGGCGGTGTGATCACGGCGGTCGGCGCGAATGTGACGGTGCCCGCCGGCGCGATCGCGATTGCCGGCAAGGGCCTGACGGTGTATCCAGGGTTGATCGACATGGGCAGCTCGGCCGGGCTCGACGGTCCGGCCGTGGCGCGAGCCGATAATCCGCAAACCACCGAAGACACCGAGCGCGTCAAGCGCGACACGCTGCTGCGCCCGCACCTGCGCGCCGCCGATCACATGAACCCGGGCGCGGCCGCGCTCACGAAGGCGGCCGAAGCGGGAATCACCGCGATCCTGGCCACACCGGGCAGTGACGGCATTCGCGGCCAGAGCGCGCTGGTGCTGACGTCGATCGGCACCGATGTGCCGCAGATTGGCGCCCTCGCCGACGATCGCCGCGGGCCGCTCGTGGTCCGCACGCCGGTGGCGCTGCATGTCGGCGTCGCCGATCGCCCCGCCGGCGGCGACGCCTATCCGAACTCGCTGATGGGCATCATCGCGTTCAACCGCCAGGCTTTCCTTGATGCGCAGTGGTATCAGCAGGCGAAGAGCCGGCCGCATTCCGCGGCGCTCGAGGCCATGCAGCCCGCATTGGCGGGCCGTCTGCCGGTCGCCTTCCGAGCGTCCACTTCGCGCGAAGTGCTGCGCTCGCTCGACATGGCGAAGGCGTTCAAGCTCGATCCGATCATCACGTCGGCGCGACAGGTGGACGACGTGACCGCCGATCTGAAAGCCGCCAACGCGCGCGTCATCTACAGCCTGAACTTCCCGACCCGGCGTCCGTCGCTGGCGCCCGACGCGGATGAGTCGCTCAGCGTGCTGCGCGACCGCGCCAACGCGCCGAAAGGGCCGGGGGCGCTCGATAAAGCGAGCGTGTTGTTTGCGTTCGAGTCGAGCGGGCTTTCCGAGCCGAAGGACTTTCTCAAGAATGCTCAAAAGACCGTGGCCGGCGGTCTCTCGAAGGACGCCGCCATCAAGGCGCTGACGATCAACGCGGCTACGATTGCCGGCGCCGCGGATCGGCTCGGCTCGCTCGACAAAGGAAAGATCGCGAACGTCCTCGTGACCGAGGGTGATCTCTTCGAAGAAAAGACCACCATCAAGCACGTCTTCGTCAACGGCCGGCCGATCACCTTGCGCTGACGGGAAGGCACTTCTTGACGGGGCGACACTTCTTGACGGGGAGCGTGATTCTTGTCGGGATCACGTTAACGGTCGTTGCCGCGCAGGGTCCTCCGCCGAAGGATCCGGCGGCGACGCGAGCTCCCGATCTCGTCGAGCTGGTGAAACTCGATTCGACGATCAGGCTCGATATTCGTTACGCCGGCAGCAACAACTTCATCGGCAAGCCGGTCTACCCGGAAGGGCGCGCGTTTCTGCAGCGCCCGGCGGCCGAAGCGCTGCTGCGCGCGCATCGGGCGTTCCGGCCGCAGGGCTACGGACTCCTGATCCACGACGGCTACCGGCCGTGGTCGATTACCAAGCTGTTCTGGGACATGACATCGGGCAAGCAGCGCGAGTTCGTGGCCGATCCGGCACAGGGCTCGAAACACAACCGCGGCTGCGCCGTCGATCTCACGCTCTACGAGTTGGCCACTGGCGGAGCGGTTCAGATGCCCGGCGACTACGACGAGATGACCGAGCGCTCCTATCCCGACTACAAGGGCGGCACCGCCCAGCAGCGTGCCCGGCGCGACCTGCTGCGGAAGGTCATGGAAGCGGAAGGATTTAGCGTCGAACCCAACGAGTGGTGGCATTACAATTACCAGGACTGGCGCCTCTACCCCATCATCGACATTCCTTTCAGCGCAATCGGAAAGTAGTTCTCATCTCCGCATGGAATACGCACTCGATCTGTTTCTGAATCTCGACGTCCATCTGGCCGAGTTCGTCGCGCAATACGGCGTCTGGGTCTACGCGATGTTGTTCGCGATCATCTTCATCGAAACCGGGCTGGTGATCTGGCCGTTCCTGCCCGGCGACTCGCTGCTGTTTGCGGCCGGGGCGCTGGCGGCCACCGGCGTGCTCGACATTTATCTCGTCGCCGTGCTGCTGATCGCCGCCGCGGTGGCCGGCGACGCGTTGAACTATTCGATCGGCCGCTACGTCGGGCCCAAAGTATTTTCCGCGCACGACTACCGTGGTTTCATGCACAGGCTGCTCAATCGCGACCACCTCGACAAAGCGCATGCGTTCTTCGAGAAGCATGGCGGCATGGCGGTGGTCTCGGGCCGTTTCGTGCCGATCGTCCGCACGTTCGTGCCATTCGTGGCCGGGGCGGCGTCGATGAACGCGTCGCAATTCGTGTTCTACAACGTGATCGGCGGAATTGTCTGGGTCACGGTTTGCGCCGGCGCCGGGTATCTCTTCGGCAACGTCCCGATCATCAAGGACAACTTCTCGCTGGTCGCGATCGGGATCGTGTTCGTGTCGGTGCTGCCGATTGTGTTCGAGTACTTGAAGCACCGCCGCTCGGCGGCGCGCTCGTAATGGCCGAAGGCGCCGCATTGATCGAGGTGCACGTGTCGGACCTGAAAGAGTTGTTCAACTCTTTCGATCCGACGCCGTTCCACAAGCGCGACCTCGACCCCGAGGCCGAGGAGTTCATCACGTCGTGGGCGCGCGAGATGCCGCGGGGCGCGCCGCTCGGGCTGCTCGTCCATCTCGACGCCGACATCCCGGCGGATCCCGACGAGGCCGTGCAGGCGCCCGTACGCGATCACTTCGCCCGCAAAGCGACAGAGACACAACAGCGGCTGCGTCGGCTGTTCCGGGTCGGCCGCATCAGCCTGGTGATTGGGCTGGCCGTCGTCGCCGCCTCGGTGATCATCGGCGAACGCATCGAGACGATGATGCGGGAGAACCGCTTTGGCAACATCATTCGCGAAAGCTTCCTGATCGGCGGCTGGGTAGCCATGTGGCGTCCGCTCGAGATCTTCCTCTACGAATGGTGGCCGATTCGAGATGAGGCGCGGCTGTTCGTTCGCCTGAGCCGGATGACCGTCCGCGTCGGCAAGACGCGCGCGGCGTAGACGGAATCGCGCACGATCGAGGCGCGTCAGCGAAGCGTCACCCCCGCAGCAGATACATCAGCACCATCGTCAATCCGTATACCGCCGCTATGGCGCCGGTATCCCAGGCGATGACGAAGCGTTTGGTCATGACGCGGTAGGTGAGACCGATCAGAAACAGCGCGTTCATGACGACGATCGCCACGACCGCGACGTCGTGGCTGGCATCGGCCACAGCCAGCAGCGGTCCGTGCCGGTAGAACACATCGTCGAGCCCCAGGATGAAGAGGTTGAACAGGTTGCTGCCGAGGATGTTGCCGACACCGAGATCGATCGCCCCAATCCGCACGGCGGCAAGCGACACGACGATTTCAGGCAGTGACGTCGTGATCGCGATGAACAGGCTGCCGACGAACGCCTCTCCCAGTCCGGTTTGCCGCGCGAGTTCCGCGCCCAGTCGCGGCAGCCACAACGCCGCGCCGACCACGAACGCCGCGGCAACGGTGTAGTGCACGACGACCCTCCGCAACGGGACTTCCGCGTAGAGAAGTTCCGCCGCAACTTCCTGGGTCTCGCGTGTCCGCACCTTCTGTTCGTGCGTGAACAGGAGCCGCATGCTCACGACGTAGACCACCAGCAGCGCCGGGGTGTATGGACCTATCCAGAAGATCGCCGGCAGCCGCTCGCTGGTCAGCAGGCCGAGGCCGGCAATACCGGTTAGCAGCAGGCCCAATCCGATGGACAGGGCGTGACTCTGATGCGCGCGTGTGCTGAGCGGCTCCGGTTGCAGGGCATCCATGAACGACAGGATCAGCAGGTTGAACATGCAGCTGCCGAGAATGTCGCCGATGGCGATGTTCGGGAGGTTGGCCAGCGCCGTCGCGCCCAGGCCGGTAAACAGTTCGGGCAGGCTGGTTGTGGCCGCCAGGACGACCAGCCCGACCCAGCTGCGTCCGAGGCCGGTCTTTTCCCCGAGCATGTCTCCATAGCGAGCGAGACGCACGCCGGCGAACACAATGACGAGCGCTGTTGCCAGAAACTGGATCAGGATCATCGGTATGCCGTTCGGGCGTGTGGACGGCCGATGGAAAAGCGCTGCGGGTTGCCGGCGCCCGGCAAGCCTATCACGCGCGAACGGCGGGGCTGGCGGCAGAGACCGCGACGATACGCGGCGGCAAGACACGCCGCGGGCGCACCTGCTGCGGGTATCGCGTCCGAGGTAAAGTTCGCGACGGGAGGAATCGGCCATGATCCGTCGTTTCGCAATCACGTTGAGTCTGGTTATGGCCGCCGGCGCGTTTGCGGCGGCATTCTCGTCGCAGCCGGCGGGCAACCGCGCCGAGATCGACGCGTTTTACGGTGCGTGGATGGGCGGCGCGGCACAGAAAGGTCCGGCGGCGTATGCGTCGTTCTACGCCGAGGACGGCATCATGCTGCCGCCCAATGAGCGTCCGGCCGCGGGCCGTGGTCCGATTGAGGCGTTCCAGCGCGGCGCGCAGACGAACAGCCCATATACCGTAAAGCCGTCCGGTATCAACGTCGACGAAGTCCGTTTCCTCACGCCCGATTGGGCCGTCTATCGCAGCACGCTCAGCGGGTCGCGTGTCGCCAAGGCCGATGGCACGAGCAGTGCGTTCGAGACGAAATACTTCGATGTGCTGCGGCGCGGCACCGATGGCCGCTGGCAGGTGGCCTACCGGATGTGGAGCGACAATCTGAAATAGTGGGATACGATCGGGGCATGCGTAAACCGCACCTCGTCATTGGCGCCGCTGCACTCATGCTTTCCACTACCGGATTCGTTGCGGCACAACAGAAACCCGTCTCCTCGCGCACGCCCATCGTGGTCTACAAGACGCCCACGTGCGGCTGCTGCGGCATGTGGGTCGAGCACATGCGCCAGAACGGATTTCAACCGGAAGTTCACGATGTGTCGGCCGCGCAGGTGCGGGCGGTGAGCAAGGCGGCCGGCCTCCCCGAGGAAGGCACGTCCTGCCACACCACCAAGGTCGGCAACTACATCGTCGAAGGTCACGTGCCGGCGTCGGACGTGCAGCGGATGCTGAAGGAGAAGCCGGCGATCGCGGGTATTGCCGCACCGGGCATGCCGGTGGGTTCGCCGGGCATGGAAATGGGCGGCCGAACGGAACGCTACGACGTGGTCTCGTTCACCAAGGACGGCAAGGTGAAAGTGTTCGCGACGCACGGCAAGTAGCCGCGACTATTCCGCACGAAGAATCTCCAGGTACACCGCTTCGGTTTGCGGCGAGGGGCTGACACCGAGCTCCTCGCGCAACAGCTCACGGCATCTCGCAAACACGCGCAGCGCCTCGGCCCGATCGCCGGCTGCGGCGTGCATCTTTATCAACAGCTGATACGCCGTCTCGCGAAACGGCTCGAGCTGCACCATTTCCGACGCGTGCTGGATCGCCAGCAACGGCTCGTTGTTGTTCGCGCTCACCGTCACCAGGCACCTGCAAGCCGCGCATGTGAATGGCGCGCAGCGCTGCCCGCTGCGACTCGATCCACCCGGCTTCGGTGTTGGCCAGGAACGGCCGCTTGGTGATGGTCACCGCGGTATTGGCCAGGATCGTCCGGCCAGATTGCGGACAGCAGCTCGTCGCGGGCGACGGCACGATGCCGGTGCGCGGCGAGATAGACGAAGGCGATCCGGCCCTGGCGTCCTGGAAAGTCGCGCTCCCGGATGAGCTGCTCGCCGTGCTCGATAGCCACGCTGCCAGTGAGATAGATTCTCGGGGTCGCCAAGGTTTTGCCAAGGCCGGCGCAACCCGGCCGCAAGGTCCGGCGCTTATCTTAGCGGCGGAGGGACATCATGCAGAAAGTGATCAACTGCCCGTGCGGATTCGTGCTCAAGGGGAATTCGGACGATGAAGTCGTGCAGAAGGCCCAGGCGCACGCCAAGGAAGTCCATCAGATGGACCTGAGCCGCGAGCAGGCGCTGGCCATGGCTAAGCCCGCCTGACGACTTCGGATTCTAAGAGTTCTGTGCCGTCTGCGGCCCTGGCGAGCTCTGCGCCTTCCGCGGCCCAGGGAACAGCCAGGTCAGCATCGGTCCAACGCGCTCGGCCCATGACTCTTCGCGGTGAGTCGCGCCCTCATACTCGGCATAGCGCAGGTCGACGCCATCGATGAATCCCAGACCCACCAGCGCCGCCTTCAACAGCCGCGCATCGTCCAGGCCGCGCTTGCCTTCCGCCGTTCCCATGTCGACCCAGATCTTGAGCGGCGGCTTGGCGCGCGCCTGGCGCACCGTCTTGAGGATGGCGCGGGTGTTCCACCATACGCTTGGCGAGAGCGCTGCAACACGCTGGAACATCTGCGGATGTGTGAACGCCAGATACAGGCTGACCAACCCGCCGAGTGAAGAACCGCCGATGCCTGTTGCCGCCGGTTCCGTTCGCGTGCGGTAGGTGCGATCGATCAGCGGCTTCAGTTCCTCGACGATCATGCGGCCGTAGTCTCCAGCCCCACCGCCACCGAGTTTCGCGTCGCGCGTCGGCGTGTACTCGTCTTTGCGGGCTTCGCCGGTGTTGTAGATGCCGACGATGATCAATGGCTCGATGGCGCCGGCCTCGATTAACTGGCCGGCGGTCTCTCCGAGCCGCCAGTGCTCGCCTTTCTGAAAAGCCGTTTCAGGCTCGAACAGGTTTTGCCCGTCGTGCATGTAGAGGACGGGATATCGGTCGTTCGGACGCTCGTGCGAACGGCCGTAACCCGGTGGCAGCCACACGAGCACGTCGCGATCGTGTTCGAGAAAAGCGGAATGGAAACCTTCGTGACGGTGGAGCTGGCGTTCCGGCAGATGCATCAGCGGCGCAATCAGTATAGGCTTCCGGGTGCGCCATGATCCGTGATCACCACAAGTGGTTCTCGCGCTCGCTCAACCGCGACATGGAGTTGCTGGTCTTCGGACACGGCGGCCCGCCGGTGATTGTGTTTCCGACGTCGATGGGCGCGTTTTTCGAGTACGAGGACCGCGGCATGATCGGCGCGCTCGCCGAGAAGCTCGAACACGGACGCCTGCGGCTGTTCTGCGTGGCGTCGGTGGACGGCGAGAGCTGGTATGCGAAGAAGATCCATCCGCGCCACCGCGTCGAGCGTCACCTGCACTACGAGGACTACGTTCTCAACGAGGTGGTGCCGCTGGTGCGCCATCTGACGCGGCACGACGGCATCGGCGTCACCGGCTGCAGTTTCGGCGCCTACCATGCCATGACCCTGGCGCTGCGCCATCCGTACACCTTCACGTCGTGCGTCACGATGGGTGGCGCGTTCGACATCTCGCAGTTCCTGCACGGGTACTTCGACGAGGACTGCTATTTCCTGAACCCGCCGTCGTTTTTGCCGAACCTGACGGACGGCTATTACCTGGACCAGTTCCGGCGAAACAAATGGGTGCTGGTGACGGGGGATCACGACATCTGCCGCGTGCCGAATGAGCAGTTTTCCACGCTGCTCAACACCAAGGGCATTCCGCACAGCCTGCATGTCTGGAACAACTCCAAGCACGACTGGCCATTCTGGCGGCCGATGGCGTCGGCCTACGTCCCCTGAACTAATATGGCTCCCGTGAAAAAGATCGGCGTGCTCTTCGGCATGGAAAACACGTTCCCGGCCGCACTCGTCGAGCGCATCAACGGCATGAACGCCGCCGGCGTGAAGGCCGAGTTCGTCCAGATTGGCGACGTCCGCATGGCGGAGGGCTGCGGCTACGACGTGGTGGTCGACCGCATCTCGCACGACATTCCGTTCTACCGCGCCTGGCTGAAGAACTCGCTGCTGTGCGGCACCAAGGTGATCAACAACCCGTTCTGGTGGAGCGCCGACGACAAGTTCTTCAACTACGCGCTGGCCACCAAGCTCGGCGTGGCGATTCCACCGACCGTGCTGCTGCCGCACAAAGAGCATCCGACCGGCACCACCGAACGCTCGATGCGCAACCTGCACTACCCGCTCGACTGGGAGTCGGTGTTCACGTACGTCGGCTTCCCGGCGTTCCTGAAGCCGTTCGACGGCGGCGGCTGGCGCGACGTCTACAAGGTGAACAATCGCGACGAATTCTTCCGCGCCTACGATCAGACCCGCACCTTGTGCATGACGCTGCAGCGCGCGGTGAACTTCAAGGAGTACTTCCGCTGCTACGTGGTCGGCCAGGAGGAGGTCCACATCATGCCGTACGATCCGCGCGCGCCCTTCCACGAGCGGTACGTGCGGACGCCCCCGGACTATCCGAAGGAGCTGCTCGACCGCGTCAAACGCGACGCGCAGACCCTCTGCCGGGCTCTCGGCTACGATCTCAACACGGTGGAATTCGCTGTCGAAGACGGCATCCCGTATGCGATCGACTTCATGAACCCGGCCCCGGACGCGGATCTGCATTCGGTGGGTCAGACGAATTTCGACTGGATCGTCAATGCGGTCGCGGAGCTCGCGGTGAAGAAAGCGACCGAGCCCCCGACCTCCGCCACTTACCGCTGGGACGCGTTTTTGAGGGCGTAAGGGCTTGAGGGCGTAAGGGCTTGAAACCGTCATTCACCATCGGGATCGAGGAGGAATACCAGACGATCGATCCGGCCACGTTCGATCTCCGCTCGCACATCAACGCCGAGATCATCGCCAAGGGCAAGCGCCAGCTCGACGAGCGCATCAAAGCGGAAATGCACCAGTCGGTGGTGGAAGTCGGCACCGGCGTGTGCCGCAACATGCAGGAAGCCCGCGCCGACATCCTCAACCTGCGGCGCGCGATGGTGAAGCTGGCGAAAGAGAACGGCCTGCTGCTCTGCGCCGGGGCCACGCACCCCTTCGCCGACTGGCGCGCGCAGGACATTTATCCCGACGAGCGCTATCTGCAGGTGGTGGAAGACATGCAGCTGGTGGCGCGGTCGAATCTGATTTTCGGACTGCACGTGCACATCGGCATCGAGGATCGCGAGACCGCGATCCACCTGATGAACCAGATGCGCTATTTCCTGCCGCATCTGCTGGCGCTGTCGGCGAACTCGCCGTTCTGGATTGGCCTCAACACCGGCCTGAAGTCGTACCGCTGCAAAGTCTTCGACAAGTTCCCTCGCACCAACATCCCCGACACGTTCTCGAGCTGGGCCGACTACGATAACTTCGTCAACCTCCTGGTGCGAACCAACTGCATCGACAACGCCAAGAAGATCTGGTGGGACATCCGCCCGCACCCGTTCTTTTCCACCGTCGAAGTGCGCATCTGCGATCTCCCGATGCGCGCCGACGAATCGCTGGCCATCGCCGCGCTGATCCAGGCGACCATGGTCAAGCTGTACAGGCTGCATTCGCGCAACCAGGGCTTCCGCATGTACAGTCGCGCGTTGATCATGGAGAACAAGTGGCGCGCGTCGCGCTACGGCCTCGAGGGCAAGCTGATCGACTTCGGCCAGGAAAAGGAGGTGCCCGAGCGCGAGCTGATGCTCGAGTACCTCGACTTCGTGGACGATGTGGTCGACGAGCTCGGGAGCCGGAACGAGGTGGAGTACGTGAAGACCATTCTCAAAGAGGGCTGCGGCGCCGAGCGCCAGCTCAAAGTCTACGAACAGACGCAGGATCTGAAGCAGGTCGTTGAATACATGGTGTCGGAAACCGCAGCCGGCCTATAGAATTCAAGGAGATGCTGACGGCTTTCGACAAAGAGCTTGCCCCCGGCGCGCGCAATGCCATCCGCGTGTGCCTCAACGTGCAACCGCACGAGCGCGTGACGCTCGTGGCCGATCGCGAGTGCGAGGACATTGCCGCGAGCCTGGCGCATGAAATCGAGGCGGTGGGCGCGCCCTACAAAGCGTTCGTCCTCGAAGACGTGGCGGCACGGCCGCTCGTCGACTTGCCGCCGGCGATCGCCGCCGACATGGAACAGAGCCAGGTGAGCATCCTGGCCGTTCACGCGCAGCCGAACGAGCTCAAGTCGCGCATGCAGATGACCGACATCGTCAATCGCCGGAAGATGCGTCATGGGCACATGATCAACATCAACCGGCAGATGATGCTCGAGGGCATGCGCGCCGACTTCCACAAGGTCGATCGCCTCAGTCAGAAGGTGATCGATATCGTGCGGAACGCCGGGGAGGTGCGCGCCACCACCAAGGGCGGCAGCGACTTCACCGCCACGTTGAATCCCGCGTACAAGTGGATCAAAACCAGCGGATTGATCAGCCCCGACAAATGGGGCAACCTGCCCGGCGGCGAAGTCTTCACCACACCCGGCAATGTCGAGGGCACGCTGGTAATCGACGGCGTGGTCGGCGATTTTCTCTGCGAGAAGTTCGGCAGCCTCGCGGCCTATCCGCTGACGCTGCGCGTCAAGAACAACACGCTGGTCGAGGCGTACAGCGACAACAAAGAGCTCGAAAACGACTTTTGGAACTACACGCATACCGACGTCAATTCGAATCGCGTCGGCGAGTTCGCCATCGGCACCAACATCGAGCTGACCCAGGTGATCGGACACATTCTCCAGGACGAGAAATTTCCCGGCATTCACGTGGCGTTCGGCGACCCCTACGGCGCACACACCGGCGCCGATTGGACCTCGACGACGCACATCGACGTCGTCGCCACGCGCTTCGACATCTGGGTCGATGAGCGGCGAATCATGGCGGATGGAAAGTTCCTGATTGACTGAGTTGGCCTGTCGGCCCGTTGGCCCGTTGGCCTGACGATGATTCCTTCCCTTCGGGCGGCTTTCAACGAATCATGGACCGACTCGAAGTATCGCAATCTCGTCCAGCGCCTCGAGTCGCGCGCGGCCGCCACGCTCGACTTCCCGATCAGCGAAACACCGGGCTTTATGCCTCGCTCCCTGATGTCGACGCTGGCGTCGACAGGGCTGACCCTGCTCGATCAGATCCTGGGAAACCATGACGCGATGACGGAAGGGAACGCCATTGTGCCGGAGCGTTTCAGAGGCGCCGGCGCCGAGGCCCTGCCGACGTTCGCGCAAGTGGACTTCGGCCTGGTCCGCGACGCCGACGGTCAGATCGCGCCGAAACTCGTCGAGCTCCAGGCCTTTGCGTCGCTCTATGGCTTTCAGCTCGCCATGGCCGAGGCCTATCGCGACGCGTTCGAGCTGCCGCGCGGGTTGGAGGCGTATCTCGACGGCCTGAGCGCCGAGCGCTATCACCAGCTTCTCGCCACCGCCATCGTCGGCGACAACGATCCGGCCGAAGTGGTGCTGATGGAGATCGAGCCGAGGCGGCAGAAAACGTGGCCGGATTTCGTGGTCACCGAACAGATGTGGGGTGTCCGTGCCGTGGACACGTCCGAAGTGAAGCGCGAAGGCCGCCGACTCTACTACCGTCGCGACGGACGCGCGACGCAGATCAAGCGGATCTACAACCGCGTGATTCCCGACGAGCTGGAGCGGAAGCGCATTCAGCTGTCCTTCGGCTATGGCGACGACCTCGACGTGTCGTGGGCCGGGCATCCGTCGTGGTATTTCCTCGTCAGCAAGTTTTCGATCCCATTCCTGAGCCACGCGAGCGTTCCGGAGACGCGGTTCCTCGACGGCATTGATCAACTGCCGATCGATCGCGAGCGCTACCTGCTGAAGCCGCTGTTCTCATTCGCAGGGGGCGGCATCATCTTCGCCCCGACCGATGCGCAGATTGCCGCGATCCCGCGCGACCAGCGCAAGTACTACATCCTGCAAGAGCGGATCGCATTTGAGCCGGTGATCGACACGCCGGAAGGCCCGACGCAGGTGGAGATTCGGATCATGTACGTGCGCGACCCATCGCTCAGGGCAAGCGGCTCAGGGCTGCGTCCGGTGTTGCCGCTGCTCAGAATGGGCCGCGGCAAGATGATGGGCGTCGATCACAACAAGGGCCTGCGCTGGGTCGGCGCCTCGGCGGGATTCATCGCTACAGACTAGAACGGCCACAGAGACACCGAGACAGGGAGAATGCACCGATCACTCGGCCCGGGACTACTGGAGAAGGTCTATCAGAAGGCGTTGTGCGTCGAGTTCGAGTTCAATCAGCTCAAGTTCGAGTATCAACGACACATCCCGGTCTTTCACCGCGGCGACATCAGCGCATGAGCCCTTCTTCGATGCACAGACCCTGTCGTATCTCAGGCTCACCAAAGGCCAAGAAAGCCCTGTTGCTGAATTTCGGCCGGCCGGTCCTGAAAGACGGAATTAAACGTTTCATCCTCTAGGAGTCGCTCGCGGCGAGCCCAACCGAGTCCGATGTCTCTGCGTCTCTGCGTCTCTGTGTCTCTGTGGCCTAAGCCTGGACGCGGCCGGCATCAAGACGCAGAACGCGATCGGCGATCGCGCGCATCTCATCGACATCGTGCGTCACGTAAATGAGCGGCACGTGCATCTCACGCCTGATGCGGAGCACGTACGGCAAAATCCGCTCGCGCCGTTCGCGATCGACGGCGGCGAGCGGTTCGTCGAGTAGCAGGATCGCCGGGCGTGTCATCAGTGCGCGGGCGATCGCCACTCGCTGCTTTTCACCGCCTGACAATCGATCAACCCCGCGTTTGAGGAGTGCCTGGAGCTCGAGGATCTCCATCAGCGAGGCGAATGTCTCCTGCGACTCGCGAGCGCCGCGACCGTAGAGAATGTTCCCCTCCACACTCATGTTGGGAAACAGCAGCACGTCCTGCGGGACGTAGCCGATGCGCCTCCCCTGCGGCGGCACGTTGAGCCGCTGCGCCGACGAGAACAGCAGCCGGTCAGCCACGCGAATCTCTCCGGCGTCCGGCGTGCGAATGCCGGCAATGCTCTCCAGCAGCGTCGTCTTGCCGCTCCCCGACGGCCCGAACAGGCCGAGCACTTCCACCGACATCGATTCGCGCACCTGCAGCGTGAATTGCTGCTGGCTGAGCGTGACGTCGAGCGTCAGCGAAATCACGCCGGCGACCTTCGATCGACGAGGCGGTTCGACGCATAGATCGCGCCGAATGCGAGCACCGCGGCGATCAGGACCAATCCCCACGCCGCGTCTTCGCGGCCCGTCTCCACGTGGGTGTAGATGCCGACCGCGAGCGTCTGCGTCCGTCCGGGAATGGCACCGGCCACCATGATCGTGGCGCCGAACTCACCCAACGCGCGCGAGAAGCCGAGAATGGCGCCGGCAATGATGCCGCGCATCGCCAGCGGCAGCGTGATGGTGCCGACGATGCGGAGAGGACCGGCGCCCAGCGTGGCCGCAATCTGCTCGAAGCGGCGATCGACCTGCTCGATGCCGGCACGCACGCTGCGTGCGACGAGCGGAAAGCTGATCACCATCATCGCGATGACCACGGCTTTCCACGTGAAGATCACTTCGATCCCTATCGAATCGAGCAGTCGTCCAAGCGGGCTGCGACGTCCAAACAACCACAGGAGTAGGAGCCCGGATGCCACCGGCGGCAACACCAGCGGCAGTGAGACGATGGTTTCGAGCAGCGCCTTGCCGCGAAAATCGCGGCGCGCCAGCACCCAGCCGACGGCGATTGCCGGGGGCAACACCAGCGCCGTAGCCAGCAGCGCCATCAACACGGTGAACCGCGCGATCGCCCACGTCTCAGCGCTCATTTTGCCGGCCCGGCCCATCCGAACCCGTGCTTCGTGAAGACGGCTCGCCCCTGCGGGCCCTTGAGGAACTCCAGGAACCGCTTGCCCGCCGCTTCGTCCGGACCCGCAATCACCGCGGCCGGCTGGACGATGTCGAGATAGGGATGATCTTTCGCCGCGATGCTGGCGATGACGCGGACGTTCGATGTCAGTGCATCCGTGCGGTAGACGATCCCGGCGTCCACCCTGCCGGCTTCAACGGCCGCGAGCACCGCACGCACGGTCGGGAACGGCACCACCTTGGGCGAGAGGCGCTCCCACGCCTTCTGCGCTTCGAGCCAGCGCCGGCCGTACACTCCGGCAGGCACGGCCGACGGCTCGCCCATCGCGAGGCGCGCAACCCGAGCTTCGAGGACGTTCGCGACCGTGATGTCTGGCCGCGCGTCGCGAGCGACGATCACGGCCAGCTCATTCGTGAGCAGGCGCGTGCGAGTGCCGGGCACCACGCGCCCCGCTTTCTCGACCACATTCATCTGGATCTCGTCGGCGCTGATGAACACGCCGACTCGCGCGCCTTCGACAATCTGGCGCGCCAGAGTATTGGAGCCGCCGGTGTTGACGGCGACAGTCACGCCCGTCGAGGCACGATACAGGCCGGCGATCTCGGCGAGCGCGTCGTGCAGGCTCGCGGCGACCGAGACGACCAGACCGGGGGGCTGTGCGTCGACGGGCGTGCTGAACGCCGCGAGAACTGTAATGAAGCTCAAGAGTCGCTGCACAGGTTTTTTGAATGCGACACTTCGAGTCTTTCCTGATGACATCGGTAGTTAATTTAGTATGATTCAGTTTGATTTGATAGGCGATTTGAGGTGCTTCTGACATGATGCGCAGATTTGTACCCGCGTTGTTCGTGGCAGTCGTTTGCACACTAATTACGGCGCCGGCAGTACTGGCCCAGACCATCGACGTCATCGGCCTCGACGGAAAGACCATCGCCGTGTCACTGGCCGCCTTCGAGAGACGGACCGTAGTCACCCAGGACCGCGGACTGCGCACCGAGTTCGAAGGCGTTCCCTTGCGCGATGTGTTGGCAAAAGCGGGTGTCCCTCTTGGCGATGCTCTCAGAGGCCCGGCGATGGCCCGGGTCGTGATCGCCAGCGCGCGCGACGGGTATCGCGTGGCGTACGCGATCACCGAGCTCGACTCCGGATTTACCGATCAGATTGTCCTGCTCGCCGACCGTCGCGATGGCAAACCGCTCCTGCCCGACACGGGCCCATGGCAGATCATCGTGCCGAACGACAAGCGCGCCGCTCGGTGGATCCGGCAGGTCAACAAGATCGAAGTGAGAGAGTTGAAGTGAGAAGTCAGAAAGTGAGAGATCTGCTGACCGTTCGCGCTGCCGCTGACCGTCTCGGGGTGGCCTACTCCACTCTGAAGCAGTGGATCTACGACGGTTCGGTTCGAACCACCAGAACGCGCGGGGGACACCATCGAATCGCCGAGTCGGAGGTGACGCGTGTCTTGCTGGGTCGTGATCGAGAAAATGTCTCTGCGCCTTCTGCGGCCCTGGTGACCAAGTCGGCGGCCGGCGTGCTCGTCGCCCTCAGCGGCCGCAATCAGCTGCGCGGAATCGTCGTCGAGGTGAGAGGAGACGGGCTGCTGGCGCAGGTCCGCCTCAAAATTGGCGATCAGTATCTGACAGCCGTGATCACTCGCGACGCCGTCAACGAGCTCAAGCTGAAGCGTGGCGACGAGGCCGTGGCCATCATCAAGTCCACGGAAGTGATGATCGGCCGAAGCCGTTAAGTCGAAAGTTCACCAAATCACCCAGTCCCCGGTTCACCAGGTCACGAGATCACCGGATCACCGGATTCGGCGTAGAATCTAGCCCTTTGGAGGCCCCATGCGTCGCATCCTCGTTGCTCTCGCGCTCGCGTCGCTGCCCGCCGTGCTCGCCGCCCAGAACACCGTGGCCTCGGATCGACTGACCCTCGACCTGTATTGGGAGTATGAAACCGTGGCGGATCCGCAGCTGTCGCCCGACGGCGCGCAGATCATCTACACGCGCACGTGGATCGACAAGGTCAACGACAAGCGCGAGTCGTCGCTTTGGATCATGAACGCGGACGGCGGCAGGAACCGCGTGCTGGTCCGCGGCAGCAACGCCCGCTGGTCGCCGAGCGGCGACCGAATCCTCTACACCGCGCAGGGAGAGCCGAAAGGCTCACAGATCTTCGTCCGCTACATGGACGCGGAAGCCGCCACCTCGCAGATCACGCACGTGCTCGAAGCACCGGCCAACGTGACCTGGTCGCCCGACGGCCAGTCGATCGCGTTCGCGATGAAGGTTGAGAAAAAGAACACGTGGTCGATCAAGATGCCGGAACGCCCCGAAGGCGCGAAGTGGACCGAAACCCCGCGCATCGTCGAACGCCTCGACTACCGCCAGGATGGACAGGGGTTCAACGACGATGGCTTCCGGCACCTCTTCACGGTGCCGGCCACCGGCGGCACGCCCCGCCAGCTGACCACCGGCGACTGGGATCACAACGGTATCGAGTTCACCCCGGATGGCAGGCAGATCCTGTTCACGTCGCTGCGCGTCGCTGACGCTGAATACCAGTGGCGCGAATCGGAGATCTACTCGGTGACCGTCGACACCGGCGCCATCGCGCAGCTGACGCGGCGCAAGGGCCCCGACAACAATCCGCGCGTCTCTCCCGACGGCAAGCTGGTGGCCTACACCGGCCTCGATCATTCGCGCAACACCTGGACCGACACCAAGCTGTGGGTGATGAATATCGACGGCAGCAATCCCCGGCTCGTGTCGGGCGAGTGGGATCGCTCACCGCAGAACGTGCAATGGAAGGCCGACGGCACGGGCCTCTACTTCACCGCGCAGGATGCCGGCAGCCAGAACCTGTATGTGCTGCCGATGGCGGGCACCCGCACCGACGTGGTGCAGCCGGTGACGAAGGGGACCTACATGTTGACGACGGCGAGCGTGTCGAAGGCGGGCAAAGCCGTCGGCGTGCTGACCTCGATTCACCGGCCGCCCGATATCGTCACTTACGACGTCGCCAGGCCGGATCAGATCAGGCAGCTGACGGCCGTCAACGACGACATTCTCAAGGGCAAGAAGCTCGGCGACGTCAAAGAGATGTGGTACACCTCGCCGGACGGTCTCAAGGTCCAGGGCTGGTACATCACGCCGCCAGAATTCGACGCCACCAAGAAATATCCGATGCAGCTCCACATCCATGGCGGGCCGCACAGCATGTACGGCGTCGGCTTCAACTACGGATGGCAGGAGCAGGCGGCCAACGGCTACGTGGTCCTCTACACCAACCCGCGCGGCAGCACCGGCTACGGCAGCGCCTTCGGCAATCAGATCAACAACGCGTATCCGAGCAAGGACTACGACGACCTGATGGCCGGCGTCGACGAGCTGCTGAAGAAGGGCTTCGTCGACGAGCGCAACATGTTCGTCACCGGCTGCAGCGGCGGCGGTGTGCTGACGGCCTGGGTGGTGGGCAAGACCGATCGCTTCGCCGCGGCGTCGGCGAACTGCCCGGTGATCGACTGGGTGAGCTTCGTCGGCACCACCGACGGCGCGAGCTGGTACTACAACTTCGAGAAGCTGCCGTGGGAGGATCCGAGCGAGCACTTCCGCCGCTCGCCGCTCAGCTACGTCGGGAACGTCAAGACGCCGACGATGCTGATGACCGGCGTGCTGGACCTGCGCACGCCGATGCCGCAGACCGAGCAGTTCTACAGTGCGCTGAAGCTGCGCAAGGTGCCGGCGGCGATGATTCGCTTCAACGACGAATGGCACGGCACCACGTCGAAGCCATCGAACTTCGTTCGAACGCAGTTGTACCTGCGGTATTGGTTCGACAAGTACAAGCGCGGCGCCAACACGACCACGACGGCGGCGCCACAGCAATAGCGGTCACCTTTTGATTCGGAGGGCGGGGGCTTCACGCTCCCGCCATTTTTTTATGCGACGTCTTCTGTCTCTCGGTTTCATCTTCTTCGCCAGCCTGGCCGTCAGCGCGCAAACCCAGAATCCACTCGATACCGCGACCATCAACAAGATCCGCGGTGAAGCCGTCGTCAATTCGCAGGCGATGGAGCATCACTGGTGGCTGTCGGAGGTGGTCGGCCCGCGCGCGACCGGGACGCCCGGGTATCAGCAGGGCGCCGACTGGGTGATGAAGAAGTTTGCCGAATGGGGACTGAAGAACATCCACGTCGAACGATTCCCGTTCGGACAGGGCTGGACCATCGAGCGTTTTTCAGCGCACATGATTACGCCGTCGGCAGCGCCGCTGATCGGCATGCCGAGATGGTACTCGCCGTCGACGAGCGGGCCCGTCTCCGCTGACGTCGTGTACCTGCGAGCCACCACCGAGGCCGAGCTCGCGAAGTACAAAGGTCAGCTGAGGGGCAAGATTGTCGTTTCGCAGGAGCCGCGCGCGGTGCGCATGCTCGACGGCCGTCTCGTGCTCCGGATGAACGACGACGACTGGAAAGAGGCGATGACGCTGCCGGCGCCGGCGGCGAAGCCGGAGGGGCCTGGCGGCGGCCAGGGGGGCGCGCAGAAGTTCGCGCAGGCGATGCAGCGTTTTCTCGTCGACGAAGGGGTCGTGGCGGTGCTCGACCGGGGATCGAACAGCGATCTTTCCGCCGGCGGCAGCGATCTCTCGTGGCAGACCCAACGCGTGGATGGCGGCACCATTTTCCCGGGCAACGGCGGCAGCCGCGATCCCAAGGCGCCACAGCAGGTGCCTTCCGCCACGCTGGCGGTTGAACACTACAACCGCATCGTGCGCCTGCTCGAGCGCGGGCAGCCGGTGCGGATGGAAGTGAACATCCAGACCAGGTTTCATCCGGAAACGAATCCGGAAGGAAACGCCTTCAACATCATCGCGGACATTCCCGGCACGGACCTGGCGAAGGAGGTCGTCATCCTCGGCGCCCACTTCGATACCTATCCCTACGCGACCGGAGCGACGGACAACACCTCGGGTTCCGCGGCGATGATCGAAGCCGTGCGCGTGATTCAGGCGCTCGGGTTGCGGCCGCGCCGCACGATTCGCGTCGCGTTGTGGTCGGCGGAAGAACAGGGATTGCTGGGTTCGCGCGACTACGTGAACCGCCATTACTTCGACGCCGCCACGAAGACCCCGAAGTCTGAACATGCGAACCTGCAGGCGTATTTCAATCTCGATAACGGCACCGGGCGCATCCTCGGTATTTGGGGACAGAACAACACCGGCGCCATGAAGGCCTTCGATCAGTGGGGACAGGCGGTGAAGGATCTCGGCTGGAAGAACGTGAGTCCGCGATCGGTGAGCCAGACCGACCACGGATCGTTCGAGAACGCGGGCCTGCCCGGCTTCCAGTTCATCCAGGAGCGGCTCGAGTACAACTCGCGCACGCACCACTCGAACATGGACACGTTCGATCACGTGCAGAAGGATGACTTGATTCAACAGGGCGCCGTTGCCGCGGTGTTCGCCTGGTATGCGGCGAATACGCCGGAACGTCTGCCGCGCAAACCCCTCCCGACTGCGCAATAGCGCGCGTTTTTGCGCACCGACGATTCTGGCGCGGCGTGTGCCGCAACGGAACAAACGTTCGCAGGAAAGCTCAGCATTTCACTCAGGGAATGTCCGAAAATGGCCCGGAATTCCTAGAGGCTTGGTAGGGCCGGCCGGGGCATATTTCTTGCGGATGCGAGTCTCGGCGCTTAGCGGCTCTGAGCCCCATGGATTCCCGTTAAACCCAACCTCACATGACGCCGACACCGCTGCGTCTCTTGCAAGTCGAAGACTCAGAGCTCGACGCGACGGTCATCGTCGCCGCTCTTTCGCGGGCCGGATACGACGTGTTCGCCCGGCGCGTCGATAACGCGGTCGATCTGCGGCGCGAGCTCGAAGAGTCGGAATGGGATCTTGCCGTCTCCGATTTCACGATGCCGGCCTTCACCGGCGAAAAGGCGCTCGCGATGGTGCGCGAGCAACGGCCCGAGTTGCCATTCATCTTCGTCTCCGGAACCATTGGCGAAGACGTCGCCGTAGCGGCGATGAAGATCGGGGCGCAGGACTACATCACGAAGGGTAACCTGGCGCGGCTGGCGCCCGCCGTGGAGCGTGAATTGCGCGACGCCGCCGTCAGGCGCGAGCGTCAGCTCGCAAACCAGCGGCTGGCGTATCTGGCGTATCACGATTCGCTGACCGACCTGCCGAACCGCGCCCTGTTTCTCGATCGGCTGCAACAGGCGATCCTGCGCTCGCACCGCGACGATCGCGGCGTCACCGTGCTGCTGGTGGACCTCGACGGCTTCAAGGAAGTGAACGACGTGCTCGGCCACCACGCCGGCGACGAGGTGCTGCAGGAAGTGGCGACGCGCCTGCGCGGTTCACTGCGAGCATCGGATACGGTCGCGCGGCTCGGCGGCGATGAGTTCGCGATCCTGCTGCCGGCCACCGACGTGAATCGCGGCAAGCTGGCCGCGCGGAAGATTCTGCATGACTTCGAGCCGCCGTTCGTCGCCGACGGCCGGCCGGTGATTGTCAGCGCCAGCATCGGCATTGCCGGCGCGCCGTGGCACGCCTCGACGCTCGACGAGCTGATGCAGAAATCCGACTCGGCGATGTACGCCGCCAAGACCGACAAGTCCGGCTACGCGGTCTACGATCCGCAACGCGATCGTCGCGTCTACTCCCGGCTCAGCCTGGCCACGTCGCTGCGCGCAGCCATCGATGCGCGCCAGTTCTTCGTCGACTACCAGCCGATCGTGCATTTCAGCACCGGCGTCGTGACGGCGGTGGAAGCCCTGGTGCGATGGAATCATCCCGAGCTCGGCCGCCTGATGCCCGACGACTTCATCCGGGTCGCCGAGCACACCGGCCTGGTGAATCCGCTGACGTCGTTCGTGCTCGAGCGCGCCCTCGGCGACTGGCCCGCGTCGGCGCGTCCCGATACGTGCGGCATTGCCGTGAACGTCTCGCCGCGCAGCCTGCATTACTCGGCGTTCCCGGGCCGGATTCGGGGAACCTTGGAGGCGCACGGAATTCCGGCTTCGTCGCTCACGCTCGAGATCACCGAAAACCTGGTGATGTCGGATCCCAACGGGGCCGCGCGCTGCCTCGACGAGCTGCACGAGCTCGGCGTGCGGCTGGTGATCGACGACTTCGGCAAGGGCTACTCGTCGCTCAGCTATCTGCGCCGCCTTCCGGTGGACGAAGTCAAGATCGATCGCACGTTCGTGCTGGGCCTCGCCGACGGCGAAGACGACACGCTGGTGCGCTGCATGATCGACCTCGCCCACAACCTGGGCATGACCGCGGTTGCCGAGGGCGTGGAAACCGAATTCGTCCATCAGCAGCTCATCGACCTCGGCTGCGACGCGGCGCAGGGCTATTTCATCTGCCGCCCGTCCACGGCCCAGAACACCAGGGACTGGATCGAACGCCGATTTGCCTTGCCACGGTAAATCCACTAGGCTCTTGAGGTCCATGTTCGTCCACCACGCGCACCACGCCCATCACCGCCGTTCGCTGAACGGCCCGGCGGGAGTCTGCGCGTAGAACGAACGACACGTTTTGAGCAAAGGCCCGCTGGGAAACTGGCGGGCCTTTTTTATTTGGTGCCTCGTGCCTCGTGCCTCGTGCCTCGTGCCTCGTGCCTGGTGCCTCGTGCACGAGCACATGGAGATGAAATGGATTTTGCCAAACTCGGTGGGTTGATTCCCGCGGTCGTTCAAGACAACACCACCGACGAGGTGCTGATGGTCGGTTTCATGAATGACGACGCGTGGAAGATCACGCACGAGACCGGCTACGTCACGTTTTTCAGCCGCACGCGCAACAGGCTGTGGACGAAGGGCGAGACCTCTGGTAACCGGCTGAAAGTGCTCGAGGTCTTGATCGACTGCGACGAAGATACCGCGCTCTTCAAGGTGCAGCGCGAAGGCGATGGCAACGTGTGTCACTTGAATCGGGTGTCGTGCTTTGTGAGGGCGGAGCCTGTCTCGCCGGAGCTCCGGGCGACGAAGGGAGCGTAGGAGGATGAAACTCAGGCTTGGGATACCCAAGGGGTCGCTGCAGGACTCCACTGTCCAACTCTTCCAACGCGCCGGCTACGTGATCCGGATTGACCCGCGTTCGTATTTCCCGTCGATCGACGATCCGGAGATCGAGTGCATGCTGATCCGCGCGCAGGAGATGGCGCGCTACGTGGCCGACGGCGTCATCGACGCCGGACTGACGGGACAGGATTGGATCGCCGAGCACGAGCTCGGCCATCCCGAACAGCGACCGCTGGTCCGCATTTGCGATCTGATTTACGCCAAGCAGAGTTTGGGGAAGGTGCGCTGGGTGCTCGCCGCGCCGGAAGATTCGCCGTTCAAGGCGGCCGCCGATCTCAACGGCAAGCGCATTGCCACCGAGCTGGTCAGGGTCACGAAGCACTATTTCGCTTCGCAAGGGCTCGGGGTCGACGTCGAGTTTTCGTGGGGCGCCACCGAGGTGAAGCCGCCGGTGCTGGCCGACGCCATCGTTGAAGCCACTGAGACCGGATCCACACTGCGCGCCAATCGTCTGCGCATCATCGAAACCATCATGGAGTCCAACACGCAGCTGATCGCGCATCAGAACGCCGTGGCCGATTCGTGGAAGAAGACGAAGATCGACAACCTCGCGCTGTTGCTGAAGGCGGCGATCGAGGCGCAAGGGCGCGTGGGGCTGATGCTCAATGCCAGGCGGACCGACCTCGATCGACTGATCGCGCTGCTCCCGGCGCTGCAGCGGCCCACGGTATCGTCGCTTAGCGACCCGGACTGGGTGGCGATCAACACCATCCTCGAAGAAAAGACCGCGCGCGACCTGATTCCACGATTGAAGCTCGCCGGTGGTCAGGGGATCGTCGAGTATCCGTTAAACAAGATCGTGGTGTGATGCTGAGAATCGTTGCGTCGATCAACCGTCGTGCGGTGGCTACGCTCCTGTCGGCTACGCGGATTCGCGACCGTGCCACGACGGAACGTGCGGCCGCGATCATCGCTCGCGTGCGCCGCGGCGGTGATGCCACGCTGATGCGGCTGGCTCGCGAGCTCGACGGCAATTCCGGGCCGCTGGAGGTCTCACGCCACCAGTGGGAGCGCGCGGCATCCGTCCTGCCGCGCGATGTCCGGGCGGCAATCACCCGTGCCGCCGCGAACATTCGATCGGTGGCGAGGCGGCAAGTGCCGCGGGGCTGGCGTCACGCGGTGGCGCCTGGAATCAGCGTCGAGCAACGCGTGGTGCCGCTCGGCCGCGTTGGCTGTTACGTGCCGGCCGGCCGATACCCGCTGCCGTCTTCGCTCCTGATGACGGCAATCCCGGCGCGGGCCGCCGGCGTCGGCGAGGTGGTGGTGTGCTGCCCGCGTCCGGATGTCGCGGTGTTTGCGGCCGCAATCGCAGCGGGAGCGGATCGGTTCTTCAGGATTGGCGGAGCGCAGGCGATTGCCGCGATGGCCTTTGGCACGGCGACGGTGCCGCGCGTCGACAAAATCGTTGGTCCGGGCAATCGCTGGGTGTCGGCGGCGAAGTCGCTCATCTCGACCGATTGCGGGATCGATTTCTATGCCGGTCCGACTGAGATTCTGATCGTGACCTCCCGCGGGCCGGCACGTTGGATCGCGGCCGACCTGATCGCGCAGGCCGAACACGACCCCGACGCGCGCGCGGTCCTGATCACCACCAACACTCGGCTTGCCAAACGGGTCGCGGAGGAAGTCGAGAAGCAGATGCCGGCCACCGGTCCGGCACGGCAGTCGCTCGCCACCCACGGCGGAGTGATTGTGTGCCGCTCGCTCGATGAGGCCCTCGACCTGACGAATAATGCTGCGGCCGAGCACGTCGTTGCTGGAAGCGAAACCATCGCGCGGCGCGTGGTGACTGCCGGCGCGGTGTTCGTCGGCGCCTGGACGGCGCAGGTGGCCGGCGACTACGCCATCGGGTCGAATCACGTGCTGCCCACCGCCGGCGCGGCCAGGTTCCGGGGCGGCTTGAATGCCGCTGACTTTGTCAAGCTGGTCTCGGTGCAGCGCGTCACGAGACGAGGTCTCACCCGAATCGCGCGCACCGTCACCACGCTCGCGCGCGCGGAGGGCCTGGAAGCTCACGCGCGATCAATTGAGGTCCGTTCATGATTCAAGGCGTACCAGATCTCGGTCCCGGACTGCGGTTGCACCTGAACGAGAACACCGGCGGGTGCTCGCCGAAAGTCGTGGAAGCCGTCCGCGGTTTCGACGGCAAGCGGCTCGCCCTCTATCCGGATTTTCGCGATGCGGTGATGGAAACCGCTGCGTATCTCGGCGTTGACGCCGAACGCATCGTGCTGACCAACGGTCTCGATGAAGGCATCCTGCTCGCCTCGATTGCGTATCTGGCGAACCGGACGCCGACCGCGCTGGTGGAGCTCGGCGCACCCCTCACGGCGACGTCAGGAGCCGCGGAGATTCTCGTGCCTCTTCCGGCATTCGATCCGTATCTGCACGCGGCACAGGCATTGGGCGCGCGCATCGTCACTGTGCCCGCCGGTCCCGACTACACCTTCCCTCTCGACGGCGTGCTCCGGGCGCTGACACCCAACACCCGCATCGTCTACGTCAACAATCCGAACAACCCGAGCGGCCAGCCGATTCCCAAAGACGCGATTCATCGCATCGCTCGCGATGCCGGTCACGCGCTGGTGTTCGTCGACGAGGCCTATCACGACTTTCTGGGCGAGAACTTTCTGGCTGAAGCCGCGGAGTACCCGAACGTGCTCGTGGGCCGCACGTTCTCAAAGGCGTACGGTCTGGCCGGCATGCGCGTTGGCGTGATGACCGCGTCGCCGCAGATTCTCGCGCCGATCCGGAAGGCGATGCCGTTGTTCAATCTGAATGTCGTGGCCGTAGCCGCGCTGCGCGCTGCCCTGAAGGATCCGGAGTTCCGCACGTGGTACATCGCGCAGGCCAACGAGTCGAAGGCGCTTCTGTATGCGGCGTGCGAGCGGGCCGGCCTGCGCTGCTGGCAAAGCCGCACCAACTTCGTGCTGATCGACGGCGGCAGCCGCGTCCGCGCGATCGTCGACGGCCTGATTGCCAACGGCGTGCTGGTTCGAGACCGCAGCCACGATCCGTCCTGTCCGAATTGTTTTCGCGTCACTACCGGCGTGGTCGAACACACGCGCCACGCTGTAGCCACGCTGGAGGCCCTGTGCGCCCGCCTTCGCTAAAGCGACGGCGCGGCAGGCCCGCTTCGCCGAAGCTCGGGCGAGGCAGGCGCGCGGTCATCGATCGCCGCACCGCGGAAACGCAGATCTGGATTGCGTTGACGCTGGACGGAAGGGGTCGCTTTCGAAACGACACCGGGATCCGATTTCTCGATCACATGCTCGACCTGGTCGCACGCCATGGTGGTTTCGATCTGCAAGTCAAGGCCGCGGGCGACCTCGACGTCGATCAGCATCACACGGTCGAAGACGTCGGCATCGCGCTGGGCGAAGCCGTCTTGGAGGCCATCGGGAACAAACGCGGCATCAATCGCGCCGGCTACTTCGTGATGCCGATGGACGAAACGCTGGCCGTTGCCGCGATCGATCTGAGCGGCCGGCCGCATGCCGTGATCGACACCAAGGTCGCGGTGCGAGTGGTCGGCGACCTGCAATCCGAGCTCGTCCACGATTTCTTCGAGGGCTTTGCGAGCGCCGCCCGGGCGAACGTCCACCTCAAGGTGATGTACGGCCGATCGAATCACCACAAGATCGAAGCCTGCTTCAAGGCTTTCACGCGCGCGCTGCGGGTGGCGTGCTCGAAGGACAAACGGCTGGCGCGGACGCTGCCGAGCACCAAGGGGCTGCTGTGATCGCGCTCGTCGACTACGGCGCCGGCAACTTGACGTCGGTGCGGAAAGCGCTGTCGCACGTCGGCGCGAGCGTGTGGACACCGTCGGTCCCCGGCGAACTGGCTCGCGCTCGCGGCATCGTCGTCCCAGGCGTCGGACATTTCGATTCCACGCGCCGTTTGACCGACGACTGGCGCACCGCGATCAAGACAATGGCCGATGACGGCGTGCCCCTCCTCGGCATTTGTGTGGGCTTGCAGTGGTTGTTCGAGGGCAGCGAGGAGGCGCCGGAGGTATCGGGGCTTGGGTCGTTCGCGGGATCCTGCCTGCTCCTTGGCAGCTCCCCAAGCCCTCAAGCCCTCAAGCCGTCGAGCCCCCTCAAAGTTCCCCACGTCGGCTGGAATTCACTGCGTCTCCCGCGCTCGTCACGCCTGATGGCAGGAATCGAGGAGGCGACGCAGGTCTATTTCACGCATTCGTACGCGGCGCCGATCGTTGACGACACCGTTGCCATTTGTGAGTACGGCGTGCCGTTCAGCGCGGCGGTCGAGCGCGGCAACATTTCGGCCGTGCAGTTTCATCCAGAGAAGTCCGGTGATGCGGGAATCGGCATCTTGAGCAACTGGACGGATGCTCTCTAAGCGAATCATCGCCTGCCTCGACGTTCGTGACGGCAAGGTCGTCAAGGGCGTGAACTTCGAAGGTCTGCGCGACGCCGGCGATCCCGCGCTGCTGGCGCGCCGCTACAACCGCGACGGCATCGACGAGATCGTGATCCTCGACGTGACCGCGACCGTCGAAGGCCGTCAGGCCCGCGCCAACACGATTGCCGCTGTCGCGCGGGAGATCTTTCTGCCGCTGGCGGTGGGCGGCGGCATTCGCAGCGAGGGCGATGCGGCTGCGGCGATTGAGGCGGGCGCGGACAAGGTCAGCCTCAACACCGCGGCGCTGGAGCGACCCGAGCTGATCACCGCCCTCGCAAAAAAATACGGGAGCCAGGCGGTGATCGTGGCCATTGACGCAAGAGCAATCCGGCTCAAGCCGGACACCACGGAGTATCAAGTCTTCTCCCGAAGTGGCACCACGTCAACCAGTCGCGATGCAGTGGAGTGGGCACGTCAGGCCACGGCCATGGGCGCCGGTGAGATCCTCCTGACGTCGATCGATCGCGATGGGACGAAGGCCGGGTTCGATTGTGCATTGACGGCCGCCGTGTCCGACGCCGTCAACATTCCGGTGATTGCCTCGGGAGGTGCCGGGACGTTCGAGCATTTCGCCGAGGTGTTCACCACTGGACACGCTGACGCCGCACTCGCCGCCTCGATTTTTCATTTCAACGAGAAAAGTATTCTCGACCTCAAGCAACATCTGGCCAAGCATGGCATCCCCGTTAGAAAATAGTCTCTCCGTGTCATCCGTGTTCTCCGTGGTGGGCGTTTGTGTCGGGCCATGCTGATTCCGTCAATCGATCTTCAGGGTGGACGCGTCGTCCAACTCGTTCAAGGTGAGAAACTTGCGATCGCGTCGGACGATCTCGACGGCTGGATCGCGAAGTTCGCGAAGTTCCCCAAAGTACAGCTCATCGATCTCGACGCGGCGATGTCGCGCGGCCACAACGACGCCCTGGTGACGCGCATCGCCGCGCAACTGCCCTGCCGGGTCGGCGGCGGCGTGCGGAGCGTGAGACGCGCCGAGGAATTGATCGCCGCGGGCGCCAAGGCGGTGATCGCCGGCTCGGGGCTGTTCCGCCGGTCACCCGAAGGCGACCTCAGCCAGATGATCGATCACGACTTCGCGCGCGCGCTGGCCGACACCGTCGGCATGAACCGGCTGATCGCCGCGGTGGATTCGCGACAGGGCCGGGTCTGCATTCACGGCTGGAAGACGATGTTGCCGCTGAGCGCGGTGCAGGCGGTGCAGCTGCTCGAGGGCTACTGCGAGGAGTTTCTCTACACCCACGTCGATAAGGAAGGCCTGATGCAGGGCACCGACATGAACGCGATCCGCGCGGTGGCCAAGGCCACCGAGCGCAAGATCACCGCCGCCGGCGGCATCACGACGCGCGAAGAAATCGACGCGCTCGATGCCATGGGCATCGACGCCGTCGTCGGCATGGCTATCTACACCGGGTCGCTGTCGCTGGACTGAAGTCCGCAAGTGCGATTGCGCACCATCACCGTGGATGCACCGCGGTACGGCGCTTCTTGAAACTGTCGACGCCGATCGCAGCCAGCAACAGCAAGAGCACTACGACACCCGCCGTTTGTGGACCCATCCCCATGACCAGCGCGTGCACGAGGAGCGCGCCGCACATCGTGCCCACCAACAGGGCCGCGCCAACGTAGCGTGTTGCCGGAACCAGCAGCAGCACGGCCCCGGTGATTTCGACGACGCCCGTGAAGTATCGGAACCACTGGCCGAATCCGATTTGATCGAACATCCGCACCCAGAGCCTGCTCTCTGGAAACTTCGCTGCGCCTTCGGACAGAAAGACCAGGGAGAGCAGAATCGATGCGATCCATACAACGATCGTCCTGCCGCGGCTGGTCCCCTCACCCACGATCGATCCCCTGACGCCGCATCCCGACCGCGACGCACAACCACGCGAACGTGAGCGCGCCGAACGCGAGCGTCAGCGGCACCATGGCTTCGGCCGTGCCGACCGCGACGACTTTCCAATCTACGGGGTCGCGCATCCAGATGCCACGAAGCACGTTGATGAATCCGAGCAACAGACCGGCAAGCCCCGCAAACAGCCCGGCGAGCGAAATCGGCCGCAGGACTGCCAGCCTCTTCTCGGACGGCGATAGCAGGTAAGCAACCCCCGCCACGGCAGGAAACAACGTCACGAGCATGCTCAAGAGAGCGGCGATGCCCGCCTCTCGGAAGACACTAAATAGCTCCACTGTGGACCTCCCTGTTGCGGATAGAACGCGCCCCGGGGCAAAACGTGACCTGCTCGCCTTTGGCCAAGGGCCACGGCGAGGCAAGCTCTGGATGTCACAATCCGGTGTCCAAAGCGTTATGGAAGACATGGATCGGGAGTCTGAACTCGCGCTTGTGGCCCGGCTGAAAGGCGCGGATGCGGCGGCCTTCGACGAGGTCCATGCTGCGCTCAATACCCGGCTCTTCAACTTTCTCGCCAGGTTGTCGCGTCGTCGCGATGTCGCCGAGGACCTCCTCGAAGAGACGTGGCTGCGTTTTGTTGACGGTCTGCCGCGCCTCCGCGACGACACGCGGCTGGCGCCGCTGCTCTTCAAGATCGCGCGCAATTTGTATGTCAGCTACTGCCGCTCGCGCGCCATCGAAGACCAACATGCGCCGGGCTTGATGGGTTTGTGGCCGAGCGGGGCCGCCGCACCTTCCCCATTCGATGCGACCGTCGCCCGCGAGACGGGCGAACGTCTCGATGAAGCGCTGGCGGCGCTTCCCGCAATCTATCGAGAAGCCCTGTTGCTGGTCGGGGTGGATGACATGAAGCCCGCGGAGGCCGCGGCTGTCTGCGGCATCACGCCGGAAGCCATGCGGCAGCGAATCAGCCGCGCGCGCGCCATGGTCACCAGGCACTTCGACGAACGCGACGCTGCGCTACTTCCTTTCTTGAAAGCAGCAACCACATGATCGAACAACTGCCGTCGCTCGCGCCCGACCCCGCTCGAAACGCGCGCACCATCGCGCGCTGCCACGCCAAGCTCGATCGCCGCCGTGTGACGGCCGTTGCTCGATACACAATCGAGCGGAATGCGCTGTTGAGCTTCGGCGGCTTCTACCTGTTGTCGCTCGCAGTCGACGTGATAGGCACCCTGATGGTCAGATGATCGGGCCGCGATTCGATCACTGGCTGCAGGACCTCAGGTTCGGCGTGCGCATTCTCACGCACGCGCCCGGCTTGAGTGCCGCCGCGATCCTCCTCATCGCGCTCGTGATCGGCGGCAACGCCACCGTGTATTCGATGGTGAACAGCATCCTGGTCAGCCCGGCTTCAGGCGTGAGCCGTGATGATCTCGTCGTGATCCGGCATGTCGATCCAGCCGCCCGCCTCAACGATCCCTTCGTGAGCTTTCCGAATTTTGAAGACTACGCACGTCACACAACGGCGATTACCGGGCTGGCCGGATGGAACACCCTGAGACTGACGCTTGGTACTCCAACCGGCAACTTCGCGATCTTCGGAGGGGTCGTCACCACGAGCTATTTCGAGACCTTCGGCGTAGAGGTCGTGCGTGGGCGCGGGCTACTGGCAAGTGATGATGACACGGAGTATGGCCTCGCCGTGGTCATCAGTCACCGTCTCTGGCAGGACCGCTTCAAGCGATCCGAGGACGTCGTGGGCAGCCCGATCCAGATCAACCGCTCGCCAGCGACGATCGTTGGCGTTGCGGTCTCCGGCTTCGCCGGCGCAACGCTCACGCCGGGAGAAGATGCGTGGCTGCCGATTCGCGCGTATCACCGGGTTACGAACGGCGAAGCGAACCTCGCCAATCGCTCGCAGCCATCGGTTCTGGTCGCCGGCCGTCTCAATCCATCCGCAACGCTCACCGAGGCACGCGCCGAGCTCGCCACGCTGTTCGCGCGATTGCAAAACACTTATCCCGATGCATGGGCGACTTATTCGCCGAAAGGCGCGGTGACGCTGCACCACGCGCGGGCCGCCGTCGCCAGGTATTCGGCCACCACGCTGTTGCCGATCGGCGACATGGCACCGGTTTTCCTGGCGGTTTTCAGCGCCGTCACACTCCTCACGTTGATCGTCGTGTGCGCCAACGTCGCGAATCTGCTGCTGGGCCGCGCGGTCGAGCGGCAACGCGACACGGCCGTCCGCCTCTCGCTCGGAGCCTCACGGGCTCGCATCGTTCGGATGTTGCTTGCTGAAGGCGCAACGTTAGCCGTGCTGGCCTGGGTCGCTGCGTACGTGATTGCCTGGTGGACGTCGCAGGCGATGCTGCGCATCATCGAACCCAGGCCCGGATTGCTCGCCAACGCGAGGCCGGATTGGACTCTGGCGGCGTACGGATTGACGATGGCATTCCTCGCAACGCTGGTGTTTTCTCTTGCGCCGGCGTTGAGGTCATGGCGCGCTCCCGTTTCGCCGTTGCTCAAAGCCGGAGAGCTCGGCATCGCCACCGGCCGAACGCGGTGGGCCACGGGTCTTGTGGTGGTGCAGTTCGCGTTTTCCGTGCTTCTCGTCACCGCCGCGGGCCTGGCCTATCGATCGATCACGACCCTGACTGCGGTGGACCTTGGATTCAATCCGGACAGAATCCTGCTGGTCACTCTCCGGCTTGGCGACGAAGCGGGCCCGGAGGGGTTCGCTCTTCTCGAGCGGGTCCGCGAGCGGCTGGCCGCAATTCCGGCAGTCGAAGGGGCGTCGTATGCGCGCCGGATTCCGGGCGCAACGCTCATGGCATCCACTCGACTTCGCCGCGACGCCCAACATGCGACGACGGGCTTTGTCAGGCAAATCGGCCCTGACTACCTGCGTGTCCTTGGACTGCAAGTGATCGCCGGCCGCGAGCTGACGGCTAGTGAACGGCGCGGCGGCACGCGCGTCGCGATGATCAACCAAACGCTCGCCCATGACCTGTTCGGCAACCAACCACCGGTCGGGCACCCGCTGACGATCGGCGATCGTGAGCAGGTCGAAATCGTCGGCGTCGTGACCGACGCGCTGTTCGATGGCCCTAATCGCGACCCGCATCCTCGATTTGTGTTCCTGGCGGAACAGCAGATGCCTGGCGCTCCACCGGCGGATCTCCATTTCTTCATCCGCCATCGCGGCAGCCTCGACGCGATCACACCGCTTGTGACTCGCGCGATCGGGGAAGTCGACGCCGGCGTGCCGGTCGTGGCAATAGCGACCATGACCGCACGATTGGCGCTCGTCTTTGAACTCGAGGCGTTGATTGTGAGGCTGCTGGCAGGTTTCGCCATCATCTCGCTGATGATTGCCGCGTTCGGACATTATGCTGTCGCGATGTTCAACATGCGCCGCAGAGCGCGCGAGTTCGGCATCCGGATGGCGCTCGGTGCGTCGACCGGATGCATCCAAGCGACCGTGGTGCGTGAGTCCATCATGCATGCCATTGCCGGAATCGTGATTGGCTTGGCTTCGAGCGTGGCCCTCGCCATCGGTTTCAAAAGCATTCTCTACGGCGTCACGCCCGTCGACCCGGTTACCTACGTCAGCGTCGTCGCACTGCTCGCGGTGACGTCGGTTGTCGCGTCGTATCTGCCCGCGTTGCGTGCGTCACGCATCAACGTGGTCGATGCGCTTCGACAAGACTAGATAGCGTTGCGTTACTATTCAGCGCGAAGGAGGGAACCCCATGGTTCCTGTGCTGTCGTTGCTCATCCCGATCGCGCTCTCCGCGGTGTTCGTGTTCATCGCCAGCTCCATCATTCACATGGCGACCCCGTGGCATAAACACGACCTCAAGAAGTTCCCGAACGAAGAAGACGTCATGAAGGCCCTCCGCGGCCTGAACCTCCGGCCGGGTAACTACGGCTTGCCAAAGCCCGAGTCGATGAAGGAAATGCAGACGCCGGAGTTTCAAGCCAAGGCCAAGGCGGGCCCGGTGGCATTCATCACCGTGAAGGAATCCTGGAATTTCAGCATGGGCGGAACACTCGCACAGTGGTTCGTCTATTCACTGATCGTCTCGCTGTTCGCCGGCTACATCGCCGGGGTGGCATTCGGGCCCGGCACCGAGTATCTCGACATCATGCAGGTCGCCGGCACCGTGGCGTTCGTGGGCTATTCGATGGCCCAGATGCACGAGTCGATCTGGTGGGGACGCAACTGGGGCTGGACCGTACGCAACATGCTCGACGGTCTGCTCTACGGTCTGCTGACCGGCGGCACCTTCGGCTGGCTGTGGCCGAGATAAGGTGCCTCGTGCCTCGTGCCTGGTGCCTCGTGCCTGGTGCCTG
>Ga0187893_10001748_pt1 | contig 50344 bp, 36 predicted proteins | sample MA1701074metaG_FD_139574 | JGI IMG/M metagenome (GOLD analysis project Ga0187893, IMG submission 139574) | White microbial mat communities from a basaltic lava cave in the Kipuka Kanohina Cave System on the Island of Hawaii, USA - MA170107-4 metaG ... | reverse complement strand
GGAACCCAGGGCCATGGAACGGTCAGCCCCAGCGGGGGCGGAAGGATCCCGCCTGACGAACGTCATACGCACCGAACGATGCCATGGCCATCATCAAGTACGATCGCGACGGAGTTTCGGTACCCTGGGGTTTTCGGCGCTCGAGTTCTACCGCCCCGCCGATCTTGCCAAATGGCAACGGGATCGCCGGGGGCTTGCGCCCCCGTCTATTGACTTTCGCCCCGTCCGGGGCTGGGTTTCGGGGTGCCGCCTACTTTGGGGGCGCAAGCCTCCGGAAAAAGAATCTTTAAGGACGCATACGACCCGAACGGGGTGACGGTTCGAACGTGCGCGAAACACAATTCCGCAATTTTCGTTTCTTGCCGGTCATCGTGCCCCGGTGCGTTCCGGAGGTTAATACTGCGGAGTTATTCTTGCGCAGATTCTAAGGAAATCCACTGGCCGCAAGATGAATTTGCGGAATCGTTCCGAGCCACTACAAGGGCGTCTCGACGGAGCGCGGGACCGATGGACCGGTGCACGAACAGAGGCGCTCGGATCAACTCCAATCGCCGCCTCCCTCACCAGCAGGATTGGCTTCCCTATTTGACCGTCTGCAGCGCCTTCGGAAAACCCGGTTTCGGTAGAGTCATCATTGCAGAGGCCGCGTTGAATCGTGCGGATGCAACAATGCGAAAACTTCACGGTTTCCACCGTGTCCGATGAGTGGGCTTTCGAACGTGTCGACAATCTCCCAACCACCGGAGTCGAATGCGTCAAAGACCTGTTGTAGTACCGGTCCCAACCGATCCGCCGGAAGCCGGCCTTCGATGAGTAGATTGGGCGGAGCTTCGTAATGGGGTTTGATCAGCGTGACCACGCGGCCTTGTTTGGTGGGAGACCGATCCAACGAACCCTGAGCCTCGCCGCGGGCCCCGCGCGGCGAAACCGGGTGTCCGATCACGCCCAAGGCACGAGCGGCTGCGGGAAGTACGCGAACCTGCTTGGTCCAGCCTACGTCGATGGTGATGAGATCCACCTGTTCGGGTAACCGGACGTGCATGGCGTTCGAACGATCCATGACCACGACGCGCGGATCACGACGGAGCTTCCAGGCGAGGATTCCATAGGCGGTATCGATGGAATGGACGCGGGCGGCGTTTCGCTGCAAAAGGCAATCGACGAAACCACCGACATGGCTTCCGAAATCGGCGCAAACCAGACCCGCGACGTCGATTGCGAAGTGGTCCAGGGCGGCCGCGAGCTTGTCTCCGCCGCGGGAAACATAAGGGGACCGCGGCTGCACGGGGGTTCGGATCAGGCCTTCTTCGCGGACATGGCCGTGAGCCGTTTGGCCAAACGCGATTTCCGTCGGGCGACCGTGTTTTTGTGCAACGTGCCCTTCGCCGCCGTTTGGTCCAGGTTCTTGGTCAGCGTCCTGAAACGTTCCGCGGCGGCCTTGATGTCGTTGGCGTGAACGGCGTCAAGGAACTTTCGTGTTTCGGTCTTCAACTCGCTTTTTCGTGTACGGTTTCGAATGCGATTGCGTTCCTGTTGCCGTACTTTTTTGGCCGCCGATGCGGAATTGGGCATGTCTTCTACTCCAATGTCTGACGAATCCAGCTTTTCCAGCCTTGAAGGGGGCGCCACGCACCCAGCGGGATACACCCCTTCTTTCCCCATTCTAATGAGGAAGGGCGTCGAGTCTAGCACGAACGTCCTTGTAGTTGTAGTCCGACTGGAGGAGTCGTCCGTAGGTCTGCCGGGCGTCGTTGGTCCGTTCGGCGGCTTCCTGGGCCCGCCCCAGCCAGTACAGCAGCGATTTTCCCAATTCGTCTTCCGCGTTCGAGTATCCGGCAGTGGTCTCTTCCAGCGTCTGAATCGCCTGGGGATGATAGCCCTTGCGGAACAAACAGCGCCCCAAATAAAGCCCACAAGATGTGCGGTTCTTGGGATCGTTCCTGGCGGTTTGAAAGAGTGGAATGGCCTCGTCGAACCGGCCGGCCTTGAAATTGCGAACAGCGAGTTCGAATTTCATGCGGTTGTCGGTGGGATATCGCTCGACCCGCTCCTTGAATACGGTCAATTCAAATCGCAACTGGTTGACCTGGTGTTCCCGGATGGCGGCCTCGTCGCCGGGCTTGGCGACCTCCCTGCCTTTGCGGTCAAGCTGTTTGATTCGAATGTCGTCGGCAAGCTGCTTCCAGCGGTATTGGCTGGTACGCTTGAATTCGTTGACCAGGATGGCGATGGCGCGGAGTTCGTCCTCTTCTCGTTCGCGGCGGGTAAGCAAATCCACGAGGTTTTTTACGCGGGCGGCGTCGTCGGGAGCCTCGGCTTGTTCCTTTTCGGCCTTGCGAATCAAGTCGTCCACGCGCTGATCCGTCTGGACCGTGCGTTGTTCGTCGTGACGATCGATCTGCGATTCGGCGTCTACGATGCTCTCGCGGTACGAATCTCCATCTTTATACTTACCCTTGAGTATCGTGAGCTTGGTGGACATGGTGCGCAGGGCCTCGTCCACTCCTTGATCCTTCGGATTTCGTCGTTTGAGTCCGCTCAGGGCCTCGATTCCCAACTGATAGACGGCCATCCCGAACGCCTGTTCTCCCCGATGGCTGGCCCGATCCCCCAATTCCTCCGCAAGTTGGGCAAGCTGGGCATAGAGCTTGACGTTCGTTTTGGGGTTGGAGTCCAACGCTTTGAGGTAGACACCTCCGGCCCAGTAGGCCGCGTTTTCGACGCGAAGCCGGCTGGCGTTGCGCATGGCCGCCTCGATGTATGCGGCATTGTCTGGTTCGTGGCCGAATAGCCACATGGCGTTCAGAAACGCCTGGCGGGCGTTTTTGTCGGTAAGGGACCGCCGCATCGTGTCCTTGAGGCCCGGCTTCTTTCCTCCAAATTGCCTGCGGGCGACACCACACCCGTGGAGAGGCTTGCAAGCCTCCTCGACGGCATCAGGCCAGAACTCCAATCCGTTAACGAAATACTCGATGGCGTAGTCGAATTGGCGCTTGTCGCCGAGTTCCCGGGCGCGCAGGAACCACTTCTGGGCTTTGGCCTTGTCTTCGGGGGAGACAACCAGCCGGGCATTGTCGTCGACCGGCGCGCCGGACTCGCCAACCTGCTTTGTTTTCGCCATAGACTCTTTGAGAACCGTTTCGCTATCGAGTTGCCGCGTCCGAAACGCACCCATGCCGCCACCGGCTGCGGCGTCCATTGAACCCAAGTCCAGTCGGTCGATTGACGGTAGAGTCCCGATTCGCAAGGGAATCGGCCCACGATCTTTACAATCGACAAGCGGTTCATACTATCCCGGTGAAGGTCAGTGTCAACCGGGCGGCGCGAAGCGCGGGCGCCGCGCAGGCCGGCTTCAGTCCGATCGTTTATGGAAAGAAAAACCCCGGACTTGCGTGCCCTGCGGATCGTTCGATTCCCAGATCCGATCCTGAAAAAAGTTGCGAAACCCGTACAGGTTTTTGACGCGTCGGTACTGGAATTGACCGCCCGAATGCTCGAACTGATGCGCGAGCACGAAGGCGTCGGATTGGCCGGTCCCCAGGTCGGGCAATCCTTGCGCATTTTCGTCTGCAACGCCACCGGCGAGGCGGGCGACGACCTGATCTTTGTCAATCCACTCCTTTCGAACCTCACGGGAAATGATGAACAATCGGAAGGGTGCTTGTCCATACCCGGGGTCAGTGTGCAGATGCGAAGAGCCACGCAGGCCGCTCTTCAGGCGGTCGATGCGGCCGGCAACCCTGTGCAGGTGGAAGGGGCAGGGCTGCTGGCGCGAATCTGGCAGCACGAGATCGACCACTTGGATGGCCGGCTCATCATTGATTTCCAATCCACGGCGGACGAGATCGCCAACCGCAAAGCGATCAAGCAATTGCGCGAAGAATATCGTCGGAGCAGGAGAAAATCGTGAACAGTTTGCTCCGCGTCGCCCGAAGACGAAACAGTCGGTAAATTGTCGCCATGAAAGTTGTGCTCTTCGCCTCCGGAGAGTTTTCCCTGCCGACCTTCCAATGGTTGGTATACCAGGGGCACGAGATTCCCCTGGTCATCACCCAGCCTCCGCGGCCCGCGGGGCGTGGGAAGAAGCTGGCGGCGACGCCGATCAGCGTAGTAGCGCGTGCACGGGGGCTAATCGTGGAGGAGCCGGAAAACGTCAACGAAGCGGGCGTGATTGCGTTCCTTCGCCGCCAAGAGGCCCAACTGGGACTCGTGATCGCCTACGGACAGAAACTTGGTGCTGAGGTCCTTTCGACTTTTCCGGCGGGTTGCATCAACCTTCACGCTTCGTTGCTTCCCAAGTATCGCGGGGCGGCGCCGATCAACTGGGCCATTCTTCAGGGTGAAGAAAAGAGCGGATGCACCGTGTTTCGACTGGTCGAACGCATGGACGCCGGGCCCGTGTTGAGTTCGCGCTGGACCTGGATCAAACCGGAGGAAATCGCCGGGGAACTTCACGATCGGCTCGCGGCTATCGGGGTGGACGCCGTGGACGCCGCACTCAGCCAATTCGCCGACGGTCGGATTCCCGAAGGAACACCCCAGGACGAGTCGAACGCCACGCGCGCTCCGAAGCTCGACAAAAAGGCCGGTTACGTTCGCTTCGACCAACCCGCCGCCGCGGTGGCGCGGCACATCTGCGGGATGACACCCTGGCCGGGGGCGATGAGTCGGTTTCATAGTCTTGACGGTCGATGGGAGTTCGTGTCGCTGTCGCGGGCGCGTGCGGCGGAGCATCCACGAAAGGCGTCCGAGGCCCCCGGAACCCTGGACCCTCGCTTGTACGCGGCGACCTCGGAAGGATACCTCGAGTTGTTGGAGGTCAAGCCGGCATCCGGGCGATTGATGAGTTGGAGAGACTACGTCAACGGCCGACATGTCCACCCTGGCGACCGGTTCGCTCCCGTCGAGGAATAGACCAGGGATCGCCACCGAACGTCCTCGCATCCCATAAAAACCGCCCTTTTCCCCTTCGTTCAAAAGCGAAGTGCGCCCAATGAGCCTTGGCCTCAACGGACGCGGCCACACCACCGATAAGTTCGTGAAATCGCCATTCGCAACGACCAAACGCGACGGGCTCGGTCATGATTACAAAGCTCAGCATCCTGGTTCCGGTATTCAACGAACTCCCGACGTTGGAGCTTGTACTTACTCGAATTACCGGATTGTCCCTGCCGATCGATCACGAGGTGATCGTCGTGGACGACGGTTCGACCGACGGATCCGAAAAAGTTCTTTGTCGCTGGTCCGAATCCGGGCGCATCCGACTCCATTCCCACTTCACCAATCAAGGCAAAGGCTGCGCCATTCAATCGGCGCTTTGTATGGCGCACGGAGACGTGGCGGTTGTTCAAGACGCCGACTTGGAGCTCGATCCTGGAGATCTCGCCGGCCTGCTGCAACCGATCCTGCGGGACGAAGCCAAAATCTGTTTTGGGTCTCGCTTCGCCTTCCCTTCGACCCCGCCGCTTCGGTTCAGTCTCTGTTATTGGGCGAACAGAATCTTGAACGGGTTGAACAATCGCATGCACGGTTTGAGACTGACGGACTTCAACACGGGCTACAAGATGATGACCACCGAGCTGTGGAGGCGACTCGATTTGCGCGAACGCGGGTTCGCGATCGAGTGCGAAATTACCGGCAAGCTCGCCCGAATGGGATGCATCATTCACGAACGCCCCGTGCTGTATACACCACGCCGGGCGCGGGAAGGCAAAAAAATACGCGCGTTCGATTTCCTTCGATACCTCGCAGCCATTGCACGATACCGATTTCTTCGTACGCCCACAACCAGCGCCGGAGCTTCGAGTTCGGTGGAAGCAAGCAGTCATGTCGCTCGATCGGCGCGGCATCCGCTGGGCATCGAAGTCCCGCGCAACGAGACACGGCATCGCACCATCCCCGTCGTGGAACCCGCAACCGTGTAGGATTGACCTCGAGGGATGATGTTGAAGCCGAATGAAAGCGCTGCGGTGAATGTCGAACGGAGGGACACGAAAAAAGGGCCTATCGTCGCGCTCGTCCTTCTCGTTGCCGGCCTGGCCGCGTACCGCAGTTCGCTCGTTGGATCGGGCTACTTCTATTGGGCGGACGAACGATGCTACCTGCCGGCGCTCGACCTCGTGCAGGCATTAGGTCACGGCGAATTCCGTGAAGCCGTTGGTCACCTCTTTGAGGCCGATGGTGCGGTCCCGCCGGCCCGTCCGGGTTTCGTGCTCCTGGGCACGGTACCGGCACTCTTCCAACAAGTCGTGGGGCAGTCGATCGGTCTCGATCCAGGTTCGCCGTCCTATTATCATCCGGTATTCTGTCTGAATCTGCTTATTTCTCTGGCAATTACGCTCGTCGTCTACATGCTGGGCGTTCGATGGTCGGGGAACCGCTGGGCGGCCGTGGGGATTGCCGCGGTTCACGCGGGGATGTCCGGATCGAACATCTGGATCCGCCACTTGGGTCCCTACGAATGGTCGCAACTCCTCGGTTTGATCGGCCTTTGGCTCGTCTCTAGCCGGCCACAGATAGGACCTGCGCACGAACTGAATCTTCCGCGCGCGGGATTCGCCGGAATCCTCTCGGCCATGGCCTATGCCTGCTACCCAGGGCACTACATGTTCCTTCCCATCGCCGCGGTCGTCGCATGGGCAGGGAATCGTCGGTCCACGGCGCGGCTGATGACCTATTTGGGGGGCGCCTTCATCGTCTTCGTCACTTTCGAAGGGTTTTCACGCGTCGTGGGCAGATCGTACCTAACGGACCTGGCCCGATTGTCGCGTTCCGTCAGCATGGGGGCACGCGAGGAAGGATTCGTCTTTGTCGGTCGATATCTTCGTGACGCCGAATCCTGGGTAGGGACGCTCCTTTTGATCCTGTTCCTCGGATTGATTGTACGCGCGGGACTTCGACGCCGGATGGATGCGCCGCCGGAGGCCATGATTACAATTCCGGCCGCGGCCGCCTGTTACCTTTTCCACGCGGCCATGAGTGTGTTTTTCGGGGGCATGGTTTTTTATGGCCGCATCCTGCTGCCGCTCACGCCCATTCTGGTCGGGGGCGCCGTGGTCTTTGTTCGAACGATCCAACGACCGATGCTCCGCAGAATGGTCACGGCCGCGTTGGCGATCGCCTCCTCGGTTTCGTTTGTTCAGTTCGCCCGAAACTACTCCGCCGTCCAATACCCGGCGGACTTCCTGCAGGCGTCGATGCAGGAGCGAGGCCGTTCCATCCGCTATCCTCGCAACAGCCTGTGGGGGCGGCTCGACGGTTCGGGGCGAGACACGGCGGAATCCGTCGATCCCGAGCTGAACCTGGTCATCGACACGCACCCCGAGGGTTCGCGCCAGTACGTGGCGATCCGAACGCATGAGGAAGCGCATCGGAGCCAAAGCCGATACATTGGCGTAAACCTGCAATGCCTGGGGTATGTCCCGGAGACGCTGAATCGCTTTGTGGTGCGACCCGCGTACCGACTCATTTCGGAATGCCCACATCCCGAGAATTTTCCCCCCTATGGATACGAAGGCCGTCGCCCGTGGGAGCGGAGGCGGCTGAAGGAACGTGAGTACACCATGCGGGTGTACGAAAGGGTCACGAAGCTCGCCGATCGCCCATAATCCGACCCTGTACGCGTCACAAAGGCCGGCCGCATCTCATTGAGAAGAAGAGCCCGGTCCGGTACGCTTTCCGCGGCACTTGCGCCAACACGGAGTACCGAGCCTGTGATCGAACTGCCCCAACCCGCATTGATCGGCGTGGTCCACCTTGCGGCGTTGCCCGGAAGTCCAGCGCACCAGCTTGACATGGATGCAATCGTCGAGCGGGCACTTGCCGACGGCTGTGCCCTCCGCGATGCCGGGTTCCATGCGCTGGTCGTCGAAAACTACGGCGACCGGCCGTTTGTCCGTACCGGCTTGTCTTCGGCCAGTGTCGCGGCCATGGGGGTGGCGGCCAATGAAGTTCGACGCGAGACGGGTTTGCCCATCGGAATCAATGCGCTGCGAAACGACGCCGAAGCGGCGCTAGGAATCGCCGCGGCCGCCGGTGCGACGTTCATCCGCGTCAATGTCCACACCGGTGTCTACGTCACCGATCAGGGGATCATTGAAGGCCGAGCGGCGGAGACCCTTCAATACCGAAAGCAGCTTGAATGCCGCGTGGCGATCCTCGCCGATGTGCAGGTGAAACATGCGGTGCCGTTGGGTGAGACGGACATCGCCCGGCTGGCCAAGGACACGGCGTATCGTGGAATGGCCGACGGCCTGATTGTGACCGGCCCGGCCACGGGCGAATCCGCGGAACTCGAGGATATTCGGCGGGTTCGGGAAGCCGTCCCCGACCGAAGGTTGTTTGCGGGTAGCGGCGTAACCGTGCCAAACGTCGCGGAAATTTTGCGCATGACTGGGGGGATCATTGTCGGAACGGGGGTGAAACAAGGAGGAAAGACGGAGAATGCCGTGGATCCAGTCGCAGCGCGAGCGTTGGTAATCGCCGCGCGGGGGGATCGGCAAGCACCATAGCGCCTGAGTTGCCGTTTCCTTGAAATACCCACGTCTGCTTGTTTGCCGATGAACAATCCTACACGGCCTAGAGTTCATCTGATTGCCCCTGCGGGGTCGTGCGATCGATTCCTAACGCTCATGGGCTGCGCGTCGCCGGCCGCATTTATCGCCCGGGTACAAGGGACTTTCGGCGATCGGTTCACGGTGACCGCCTGCGAGACTTTGCTCGCGGCATTGGAGAATGAACAATCCGGTGGGCGAAGCGACGACGCACTGCGCGCCGCGGACATCGAGGTGGCGCTTTCCGACGACGAAGTGAAGGCGATCGTTGCCATACGGGGAGGCGCGTGGTTTACGCGAATCTTGCCGCGGATCAATTTCAACGTCCTCGATCATCGGCACAATCCGGTAATGGTCATCGGGTTCAGTGAACTCACCACCTTGGTCAACATTGTTGCTTCCCGAACACAAGGTCGCGGAATCCTCGACATGGGCCCCGCCTTTCTCACCTACGGGCTGAAGCGTTATGCGGAAATCATGCTCGGGCTGAATCCCGGCCCATCGTCGGAGGCGTGGATGCGGAATGAACTGCTCCTGCGTTTCGACGAGTACTTCGCCGATGTACTCTCGATGATCGAAGGAAGGGGCACAGTCCGCAAACTTGTCTGTCAGTCCGCTGCGATGAAACGCAACGGCTTCGGCCGCCTGCCCGATGAGTTCACGGCCACTTTCGTCGGCGGAAATCTTTGCGTTTTGAGCACGATGCTCGGTTCGCCCTATCGAGAGGCGGTTGACCCTTCCGGCCGTTGGATCGTCATCGAGGATCTGAACGAAAAACCCGAGCGCATCGATCGCTTTCTGGCGCACTTGACCCTGGCGGGATTCTGGGAGCGATGCGAAGGAATCCTCATCGGCGATTTCCACCGCAAGGAACAAGTCCTCACACCCGCCGTGGTGACGCTGCTCGCCTACCACCTTCCGCGATGTCGCAAGATTCCTGTACTGACCACGAACGCCGTTGGACACATTTGGCCGATGGCACCGCTGCGGTTGAACGAGCCGTCAATCGTCAAGCGGACTTCGGAGAACGTGTACGAAGTAACATGGAGCGCCTGATCATGATTGTACGGTTGCCTGCCGATGTCGGGCTTAATAGGGTTCCGATCTCCAACCGCGCTTCGGCGCATGTTTGGGCGGGCAAGGGTTTTTCTGCGTTCACCTGGTTTTCGACGACGTCACTTGAGGGGCCGCCTCTTGGGAGTCAGGCGGGGTCCCGCTCGAAGCGGTCGGGGGCAGGACGGCGGAAGGTTGTGCCGCGGGCTCAGACGGTTTTCCGGTCATGCTCGAACTCACGCTCTTCATGGCTTGTTTGGCACGCAGGAGCAGTTTCCTGGCCCAGAGAAACTCGGTAGCGAGAATGGCCAGGCCGATCGGTATGAAGAAAAACCCCGGAACCACAGGCAACAAAACCGCTGCAACGCCGAGCAGGACCACACTGACTCCGACCACAAGAATGACCAGCCGTTTGGCGTGTTTCCAGCCAAGTACGGCCAAGTCGCCCACGTCCGCGGGCATTTCCATGGGATTGGCGAAATACCTTTTGAGCTTTCTGAAGACGAATTTCATCGAGCTTTTCAACGAAGGGCAAACGCCCGCACCGAGCAGGAAAATTCACGGCCTGTTCGAAAAACTTCCGCTCCGGGGTTTCATGTCGCCCGCCAAATCGTTCCATCCGGGCGGTCTTCGATCGCAATCCGCCGTTCGGTCAGGAGATTGCGAATCAGATCGGCGGACTCGAAGTCTTTCCTTTTGCGAAGGTGCTGACGAACGGCGATGAGAACTTCCATGGCTTTTTGGGCGACGCCGTCGGTCGCGGCGGCATCGGCACTCCGCGGCTCAAGAAACAAGCCGATCACCCGGCCCATCGCCAGAAGTCTTGCCGTGGCGTTGAGGGTCTCGCGCATCGGTTCGGCGGAACCGCCGGATTCGATCTTTTCCTGATCGACAAATCGATTGATCGCCGAGGCGAATTCAAACATCACCGCGATCGCATCGGCGGTATTGAAATCGTCATCCATGGCCGTCTCGAAGCGGCTGCGCATGGAATCGGCCGTCTCACGAAGCGAAGCCGACGTGAGCGCCGCCGCGGCGTCGGCCATACCATACGGCGACTGTCCGCCGATCCGCTCAGCGCGTTCAAAGAGCCTGTAAAAACCGTCGAGACCCTTGCGCTTGCTCTCCAATTCCTCGTCGGAATACTCGATCGGGCGTCGGTAATGCGTGCTGAGCACGAAAAACCGAATAAGCTCCGGCGAATAGTTCTCCAAAAGGGTGTGCAAGGTCATTCTGGCGAGCGCCGCCAGCATTTCCGGCGAGGCGTCGGACTTCGAGATTTTCTTGGTGTTGACCCGAGTGAGGCCGTTGTGCAGCCAATATTTGGCGAAAGGGCGGTCATTGGCACTTTCCGATTGCGCGATCTCGTTTTCATGGTGCGGAAAGATCAGATCCATGCCGCCGCCGTGGATGTCGAACGTGTCGCCCAAATAGCGGGCGGCCATGGCGGAGCATTCGATGTGCCAGCCGGGACGCCCCGGTCCCCAGGGCGACGGGTACTTTACATCCGCGGGTTCTTCCGGCTTGGCGGCTTTCCATAGGGCAAAATCCCCCGGATTTCGTTTGTCGCCGCTCTGCAGATCGCGTTGGCCTTCCTGTTCGTCCGGGCGGCGGTTGGAGAGCTTGCCATAGTCGGAATCCTTGGCCACGTCGAAGTACACGTCGCCGCCGGAAACATAGGCCGAGTCCTTGGCAAGGAGCCGCCGAATAATCTTGACAATATCCTCGATGTGCTCCGAGGCCTTGGGCATCAGATCGATGCCGTCGACGTGGAGCTTTTTCATGGCCGACAGGTAGTCCTTGGTAATCCGCTCAGCCAACTCGATCGTCGAGGTATTCTGCCGTCCGGCTTCGACGATCAGCTTGTCGTCCACGTCGGTGATGTTGACCACCCAGGTGACCTTGAAGCTTCGATAGGTGAGGTAGCGTTTGATCGTATCAAAGATGATGGGGCCGACGGCGTGGCCGATATGGCTGGGCTTGTAGACTGTGGGCCCGCACAAATAGATGCCGACGTGGCCGGGCCGGACCGGCTCAAAAGGCTCTTTGCGGCGAGTCAACGTGTTGTAAACAACGATGGGCATAAGCCCCTTCAATCGGTCTTCGAACCGTCAGGGGTTCACGTACATCTTGGTGAAGTATTTCGCGGTCAGCGGCTCCCCGGTGGCGAAGCGGGTGAGGTCGTTCCAGGAGTAGAGGTTGCCCGGGGCGAAGACTTTGTCAATCAGAAACTGTCCCGCCTCCTTCCGGCCCAAAAACGAGGTCGTCCGCGGATCACTCAAGCCGAGCAGGCTCGTCCCAATGTAATCGTGAAGCTGGCAAGCAAACAGCTCCCCCATCAGGTAACTGTGATAGTACACCGGGGCCGTGACGATGTGGACCTTCGCGGCGTAATCGGGACGGCTCACCGTTTCCGGCGGGTTCAGCAGTTGATACTGCTTCTTTAGATCCCACCAAAGCTTGCCCAGGTCCTGATCGGGGTTCTCGTACATTCCCTTCTCGAACCGCATCATCACCTGCGACCAGCGGGCGAAGATCAGTTTCTCCGCCCGCAGCGTCCTTCGCACGGCGGCGCTGAGTTTGGCCGCCTGATCCGGAGCCACGTTGAGCCCTTTGGTGAGCCACTCCTCGTTCTTGGCCACCGAGCCCATCATCATGGCATAGCCCTCGGTGGTAATGCTGTGCGAGGGTTCGTGAATCAGGAACGGGACGTCCTTGCTGATGTATTGATCGTAGACCGCGTGGCCGAGTTCGTGCAGCAGTGTATCCGCCCAATAGAGATTGGGTTTCAGGTTGCACAACACGCGGATGTCGTCATTTCGATTGATGTTCGTGGAAAAGGCGTGCGGGCTCTTGCCCGGTTTTTCATACAGATCGCTGCGCGACAGGATGGCATCCACTTCCATGCCCAGGCTTTGGTAGTACGACTTCGCAAGGGCGAGCATGTCCTTGTCCTTGTACGAGTCGTCAAGGTTCACTTCTTCGAGATCGGGCGCCTCCTGGAAAAAGAGGTCCCCGAAGTGCCAGGGGCGAAGTGCGTCCGGCTTGATCGAAAAGCGCGTGGTCTGGCGGGCGTCGATTTCCGCCTTGAGCTGCGCGAAGGGCCCCAGGGTCAGGGCATCCAGCTCGTCGAACAGCTTGATAAGCTCTTTCTCGTCGATTTCCTGCAGCGCGAGCCGCAGCGCGAAGAAATCGCGAAACCCCAGACTTTTCGCGAGCTGGTTCCGCAGGGATACCAGTTCCTTGAGCTTCGGTTGGATTTTCGCGCCCACTTGCATGTAGGCCTTCCACGCCTTCTCGCATTGCGCGGAATCCTTGGAGTCGCCGACGATCTGGCGAATGTCGTTTTCGCTGAGCGGTTTGCCGTCCGCCTCTCCGCGGTGCGTGTTGAAGATCTGTTCGACGTCTACCTCGATCCCCACGATTTTCTTCTGGAGTCCTTTGTCGGCCTGGCCGGGCAGAAATGTCCGGTACATTACGTCGAGCTGCCGCTTGAGCTTGGCGTTTTGCACCTGTCCGCCGCCCTTAATCGCTTTGATCTGGGCAAACACGACCTTGTCGCTGTGCAGCTCGATCAGGGCCTCTTCCGCTTCCTTACGCTTCTGCTTGGCCTCATCCGACCCCGTGGTGTTCGAGTCCCACCAGGCCTGGGCCGAACGGATGAACAAGGGCCGGTACTGAGCTTCGTAGGCGTCGCGCAGCATGACAAAATCAGCCTCCGTGCTTCCCGCAGGATTGGTTTGAGCTGACGAAGTTGATGCCACAATCATGATCCCAACTGCCCACCCACGTATACCCGCTGCATTCATATCATTCCTCGACTTTCCATACGTCCTCGGGCCTCGCCGACAACCGACGCGAAGTACGACCATCAGCGGTTTGCGCTCCGTCGTCCTCGACCCACCCAATAGAGGTATAGGCACAACAGCCCAAACGGAATCAACGCCACGTAATCGCTTTCGACGATCCTCGGGCCCACGATGCTCATGCCGACGCCACCCATCGTACTCCAGCTAAGTCCGATCAACACGGCCACTACCCCGGCTATGGTTCCGCCGGCGATCAACCCGGAAGAGAGCAACACTCCTGGACTCATATCGGCGTCGTCTTCCGGTTTCTGCTTGCGTTCGACCATCCAACGGATCATGCCACCGAAAAAGATCGGCGTCGATGCGGAAAGTTGCAAGTACACTCCAACGGCAAAAGGCAACGACGGAATTCCCGAAAGCTCCAGAATGATGGCAATCGCAACCCCCAGCAGAACCAGCGACCAGGGCATTTTCTGCGTGAGAATCCCGTCGATAATGAACGACATCAAGGCCGCCTTGGGGGCGTCGTACTTGATAACCGGCGTTCCGTTGTCCTGCTTGGCCACCCGGCCGTTGATGGCCGGGTCCACCAAATACCGAATCGCGCCGCTTTCGTCCACCAGGTACTTGCCCGGCTCGACTCCCTGGACCTCGTTGCCGCGAACGTGAACCGCGAAGTATTCCTTCGTGTCCGCGGGGGTCACGATGTTCCCGGCCTCGTCCTTCTGATCCTTCGAGTACGGCCCGGCCACGCGCTCCTTCGGCTCGGTCCCCGTAAGTTTCAAGACGGCCTTTGGGGCTTCGGTTCTCGAATATACCGTTCCGCCGTCGTTGAGCAGCATGAGCACGCCACCGATTACCAGGGCCGAGGTCAATGCTCCGACAAGAATGCTTACCTGTTGATGCCGCGGTGTCCCGCCCACCAGGAATCCGGTCTTAAGGTCCTGCGAAGTCGTACCCCCGTTGGAGGCGGCGATGCACACAATCCCCGCCACGGAAAGCGCGGTCAATTTGTGATCCGCACTGGTCCAGCCGAGTACCAGAAAGATGAGACACGTCATCAGCAGCGTGGCCACGGTCATGCCCGAAATCGGATTGGACGACGAACCGATCTCACCCGTAAGCCGCGAAGACACCGTAACGAAAAGGAAGCCGAAGCAAAGGATGCACATAGCTCCCACGATATTCATCTTCAGGGCAGGAGCCAGCGCGATCGCGGCGACAAGCCCCAGGCAACCCAACAGCACGACCTTCATTGACATGTCCCGGTCGGTTCGCGGAAAGCCGCCGCGGACGAACCCCGCCCCCCCGGACGTCGAGTTTCGCCCGCCGAGGTCGCTTAGCCCCGACGCAATGGATGAAATGATTAGCGGGAGCACCCGACACATGCTGATGATGCCGGCCGCGGCCACGGCGCCTGCCCCGATATACAGCACGTAGGCGTTTCGGATCTCTGACCAGTTCATGTCCCGAATGAGTTTTCCTGCGGGATAAAGGGGTTGGTCCAAGCCATCGCCGAAAAACACGATCGCCGGCGTCAGCAACCAAGAAGCCATGACTCCGCCTCCGACCATGATGCACGAGATTCGCGTTCCGATGATGTATCCCACACCCAATAGGTGCGGCGCGACTTCGACGGATGCGATGGCCCCCTTGAAGAATCCGGTGAATCGCGTCGTCTCTTGCACGATGGCATCGAGAGTCTTCAGCGGGACAGTCTTGAAGAACCGAAACCCTTCGGCAAGAAACCAAAACACAAAACCGATTCCGAATCCGGAAAATACCGTCGCCGCGGAAGTGCCGCCCTTCTCGCCGACGATCAGTACGCCCGCGCAAGCCGTACCTTCAGGATAGGGGAGACGCCCATGTTGCTTTACGACGAACGCCCGCCGCAAAGGGATCATCATCAAGATGCCCAGCAACCCTCCTAGGACCGCCACGAGCATGACCCGCGTCAGTTCCAGGTTGTATCCCAGAATCATGATCGCCGGCATGGTGACGCCCACGCCGAACGCGATCGATTCCCCCGCCGATCCCGTCGTCTGGACGATGTTGTTCTCGAGAATGGTGGCATTTCGACCAAAAAGCGGCGTGAACACCCGAAACAGCGTGATGGATAACACCGCGATGGGGATCGAAGCCGACACGGTCATCCCCACCTTCAAAACGAGATAGAGCGATGACGCGCCAAAAATGATCCCCAGGATCACGCCCACAAGTACCGCGGGCCAGGTCAGCTCCGGTATAATTCGATCCGCCGGGACATAAGGTTGATGGGCAGGCGCATTGCCGGGCAAGCCGTGCGGGGACGCATCGTCCTTCATGGTTCTTCTCCACGCGACCGAAGTTTCGGACCCCGCTCCTTGCGCGGGGTATGCGCCGCCGAGTGTCCCGTACCGTCACACCAAACGCAAGGGCTGCAATTGCAAGGCGCGGGCCGGTTCCGCCGCACTTTGTCACGAAGTTTCGGTTTTCCAGCCCAACAACCCCTCCATTGACGGCGAGTTACGCGCTCTCTCGGGGAAGCAGGCGGCGTGGATGGCCATCTGGAAGCACGGCATACGGCCCAGCCGGCTCCAGCGCAAGGGGATGAGGGCGTTAACTTCCTTATAGGGTTAGCACCTGCGGATTCCTCCCCCCTTGACATTTCGTGTAATGGGCAGGCCGGCGCGGCCATGAATGCGCTTCGCAGGCGCTGCTCCGCAGCCTATCGGATACAATCCTCGGCAGCACGGGAAGACCCGACAGGAGCGAAACCAGCCGATGCCCCAGGACCGATTTGGCCGAACGATCGACTATCTGAGAATGTCGCTCATCGATCACTGCAATCTGCGATGCGTCTATTGCATGCCCTTGCGCGGGCTGAGTTTTGTGCCCTCCAACGAATTGCTGACGGCCGAGGAGCTAGCCAGGGTCGCCCAGGCGGCCGCCAACCTCGGTTTTCGCAAAATCCGATTCACCGGAGGTGAACCCACTTTGCGGAGCGATCTGGTCGAAATCGTTCGCCGTGTCCGGCACGTTGCGGAGAATTGCGATTTGGGCATGACCACCAACGGCGTGCTCCTTCCCGGGTTGGCCGCGGACCTTCGCGCGGCAGGTCTGCGACGGGTTAACATCCATCTCGACTCCCTGGATTCCGATCGCCTGAAGCGGGTCATGCGCTTCGGCTCGCGCGACGAAATCTGGGCAGGCATTGAAGCCGCCGAACTTGCGGGTTTCGCACCCATCAAGATTAACGCGGTGGTCGTCCGGGATTTCAACCACGAAGACGTTGTCGAACTGGCCCGGCTCACGATCGATCGCGATTGGCACGTGCGGTTCATCGAGCTGATGCCGCTGGGGACCGACGACTGTGCCCGGCTTTCGCTTTCCCAGTACGTTCCCAATCCGGAGACGAAAGCCCGCATCGAGCGCGAATTGGGGACCCTGGAAGCACTTCCGCCCCGCGACCTTTCCGACGAATCCCGGAATTTCAAGCTCCCCCACGGCCGCGGAATCGTGGGGTTCATCTCGCCGGTCAGCGATCCCTACTGCGGCCATTGCAATCGAATGCGGTTGACTGCCGACGGCAAGCTCCATCTTTGTCTGCTGCACGACGACGAGATCGATCTGCGCCCGGCGCTTCGCAACGGCCACGGAGAGGAGGGGATCGAACGAATCCTACGCCAGGCCATCACCGTAAAACCGACCGGGCATCAACTTGACCAAGGAATCTCCACGCGTAACCGAAACATGTTTCAGTTGGGCGGATGATTCCGCCCGCCTCAAGGGACCAAGCGCGTTCTTCGAATCGGGAAGACGTTCATGACCGAACCGGCAAACCGCGGACGAGGTTGGCTCCTGCCGATGTTGGTCGTGGTCGTCTCGTTGGGGTACGGCGTCGCGACTCGTCGCCTGGGTCAGCCGCCGATCACGGATTACTGGGAATACGCGGTAACGGCCTCGCGGCTGCTGAAGCACGGGACGGTGATCAGCGCGCTCATTCCCGGCGACGATGAAACGGCGCCGTCCAATTTGCAGCCGCCGGCCTACACGGCGCTCGTGGCCTGCGTGTACGCGGTACTTGGCGATCAAACGCCGGCCTCCACGCTCGCTTTGCAACTCATCAACGTACTGGCCGCTGCGGGAACCGTTTCCCTGGCCTCGTCGGCCGCGCGGCGGCTCTTCGGGATTCGCGCGGGCTGGTGTGCGGGGTTCGTCACCGCGATTCATCCCAACGTTTTTCGGTTCACGATGTTCATTTGGGATACGAGCGTGTTCACGTGCGCGGTCGCGCTCAGTGTTTGGATCGCGGCGTGTTGGCCGGCGGATTCGAAGTTGAATCGACGTTGGGTTGCCTACGGGTTGTTGCTTGGGGCGCTCGCGCATCTCAATCCCTCGTTGACGACTTCATATCCCTTGCTGATTTTGTGGCCGGCGAGCCGAGTATTCGGATGGCGGCCCGGTTCGTTGCTTCGCGCTTCGACACTCGCGCTTTTGGGATGGGCCGTCGCCATTGCCCCATGGTGTCTCCGTAACCACACCCATTTTGATCGGTGGAGCTACATCCGTGGCGGCTTGGGACTCGAATTCTGGCTCGGATTCTGCCCCGAGGCGGACGGGACCCCCGCGGAAGCGTTTCACGGCTGTTTCGCCTTGAAAAACGATGCGGAGCGACAGCGCGCGATCGCATTGGGAGAACAGGCGTATTACGACGACTGCATGAACCGCGCCCGTCTGGAAATGAACGCCGACCCAAGGCGAGTTGTCCGCCTGATCTCCACGCGGTTTGTCGACTACTGGACGGGAAATGCATGGACCGGGCGAGTGTGGGAGCGGTTTCATCGCTCCAAAGCACAGGTGCTGGGTGTTCTCTTTTTCACTCTCGAAACGGTCCTGTTGGGATGCGGCCTGCTCTTGTATGCACGACGACGGCGGGAACTTCTCTGGCTTGCGGCGATCCTGTTCACCTTTTCCGCCGTTTATTGGATCACGCACATTATGATTCGCTACCGGGCTCCTATGGAACCGGTGTTGGCCATTGCCCTGTCGCTTCCGTTGAGTTTGTGGGCCGAACGACTGTTGGGCCGCAAGCCGGGCACGTCGGCTACGGTGTGACGACTGCGGATAACGTTGCGCGGTCTGACGAACCAATCGTGCGACAACGGGTGTTCCAGCCCACTTCGGCGGGGATGCACAATGCGGCCTCACCGTCGGTGCAATAAGCGAACGAGGCCAGAACGGTCCACGCTTCGTCCGAACGAATTTCCGCGGCGGGAACGGTAATGCGCAACGGTAAGGAAGCGCACTTTCCGTTCTTCTGCGCCAGCGTTCTTCCATGGGATGTCACTCGCACGGACCAGGGCGCTTCCGGGTTGAGGTGGGCATAGTCGGGCAGACGCAAATCCAGGTCGAGGTGCACGTCTTTTCCGGCGGCCACCGCGAGCGCTTCGGTCTCCAGGATCGTCGGCGCGGCCGATTCCACTGAGCGCGGTGCCGACAGGCCCTCAAAAGAAACTTCGTGCCAGATTTTTGTTACCAGATTGATACGAAGAACGCGATGGTTGTTGGTGTCGGCGACGAACAATTCGTCCCCCGCGACGGACAATCCGCCCGGTTCAAAGAATTCGACTTTCCCTTCGGGGGACGCTGTGCCGGGTCGGCCGCTTCCGAACAACGAGACGGCCGTTCGAGAGGATGGATCCACCCGCTTGATCTTGTGATTGTAGGTGTCGGCGACCATCAGCGCCTTTTTGTAGGGAGCTACCCCAAGCGGATGTTGCAACTTCGCATGGGGATACGAACCGTCAACGTCGCCAAAGGAGAATAGCCCCTCGCCGATCACCGTGAACACCACTTCTCGGGCGAAGTCGATTCCGCGTATGGCGCTCACTTCGCTGTCGGCGAAATAGATCGTGCCGTCGAGGATGCAGATTCCGGACGGCTGAGCCAGAGCAGAAGTCTCCGTGGGTCCGTCGGCAATGTTCTCGCGACCGCTGCCCGCCAACGCCCGGGCGAACCCCACGGGAAGATCGATGCGCCAAATCTGATGCACGCCGGCCATGGCCACGTACAACGTCGAGCCCTCGATCGTCAGGTCCCAGGGTGAATTGAGCCCCTGTTGCGTACCCATCCCGCCGCCGGCACGGTCATTGTCCATGTGCCCGGTGCCGACCACGGTGGTCACCTCATATGAAGTTAGATCGATGGCGCGGATCAAATGATTCTCGGTGTCGGCGACGTACAGTTTTCCCCGTGACGCAGCGAGACCCTGAGGATGGTTGAACCGGGCACGCTGCGGCGGGGCGTCTTCCCGGCCGACCGCTCCGCAACCCACGACCTGGACAACCTTCGCGCGGCCCTGTGCGTCGGGCCATTCCGCGACCACCACGCGGTTGTGATTGGAATCCGCGACAAACAAACGCTTTGTCGCAAGGTCGGCCAGCACCTTGCCGGGAAAAGCCAACCCGGATGCGGCTCGAACGGCATCCTCGCGCCGCAGTGTCAAAGGGCTATTGGCCGCCGCCCCGGTCGCTCGCGCCTGTTGAAGGGCTTGATCGATCATTCCGTCAATCACGTCGCGATTTCCTTCCCCCGCGGCCGAGCCAACGATCGAGCCTTCGGGGTCCACCACGATCACCGTCGGCCAGCTCCGCACCGCGTAGCTCCGCCAAAGTGCCATGCGCTCGTCGATGACCACGGGGTGTTGTATATTGTATCGCAGGATCGCCGCGCGGATCGTTTCTCGGGAAGCCTCGTTTTCAAACTTGGCGCTGTGCACGCCGATGAACGTGACGGGATCTTCCGCGTATTTCTCTTCCAAGTATGCAAGATCGGGAAGGATATGAATGCAGTTGATGCAACAATAGGTCCAAAAATCCAACACTACGACCTGTCCGCGTAATTCACCGCCGAATTGCAGGGGCCGGTCGGTGTTCAACCAGCCCAGTGATGTATTCAACTCCGGCGCCCGCACTCGTCCTGCCATGGAATTCCCCAAGGTACCCGATAATACAACTTTCTTACGGCTCTGCCGCCACGAAGTTCGCTTCTTTTGGAACGGGCATTGTAATCGATTGGGATGCAACTCTGCCACACTTCTTCCAATTTGTAACAAGCTGTATCCGCGTTCTCTCAAAGGCGAGTTCGAGTACGATATGAATTAGATGTTTCGACCGCGCGTCTGGCTCATCATCGCCGCTCAGGTTCATTCCTGTATTTGTGCGCCCGTTTGCGTAGAGATTGACACCGGGGGCCTGTCGAGCTGCACTCCCGTTCGTTCCGGCGCGAATGAGTTCAATTCATGCACGCCAAAAGTGCGAACACCGCCGCTGCCCCGAATCGCGCGGCCAGCGGCCGTCCGGCTCGACGTCACCTCGATCTGTAACGGGTTGACCCGCTGAGTTTTTTGAGGCCGGGACTGCCCACCCCAGACGGTTCCGGCCCTTCTTCGATTGGATCGACCTGAATGATCAATGCTGCGTGGGATTGAAACGCGGTCACACCCCAACCCCAGTGTGACTCGACGAGCCTGTGCTTCGGGCCACTAATCGGGTTGCCTGCCCACGGCTTCGGCCAAAAGTCGCCGATCGTCCTGCCACCCCAGCGGAAACACGCTTGGAGCCAGCCGCGCCTTTTTGAATTCCTGACCCCGCAAAAGGCTGACCGCGGGCGAACGCTCGTCCATCAGCGCCGTAGGGTCGCCAACGTGCCGAAGCCCAAGCAAGTGTCCAATCTCGTGGGAGGCCACGTTTCCAATGGCCACGCCGATCAGCTCCGCACGGGGAACGAACCCAAACACGCCGGGCACAAACGATTCCGCGAATACCATTCCATCGTCGCACGGATCGGTGTTGTACGAATCCACGCCCTCGGAAACGCCGAAGGCGTCACGATTGTACGACCCGATCAGCAGCGTGGAAACCGACCTTCGATCGATCACGGTGGACTCATCGGACGTGACCACGAAAACTTGAAATCCGGCGAAGTTCTCCCGGACGGTTTCCACAATCGCTTGCTTGATGGTCTCCGTCTTGCCCGCATACAAAGCGGAAATCCGCCCGGCGTCGAACGCTTCCACATTGCGAACTCCCAATAAGGGCACTTCGGGCCGGCCTCCGTCGAAATCAAGATAAACGGTCTGCGGCCGCGGTGCGACTTTCGGCCCCGCCCGTTCCACGAGCACATCGAGCTGATACCCGCCCAGACCGCCTTCGTCGGGTCGTCGCGTTATCGCAAGGAGGTACGTGTGAGATGCATGATGGATCACCGTCGAAAGAAGACCAGGCAAACCGCCTTCGGCCGTACGCCCCACGGGCCAGGCAAGGTCCACCAGGACCTCCTCCGCGTCGAAGAGCGCAACCGCCGGGACAAGGGTACCTTCATCGCGGAGCAGATCGACCGTTACCGAATCCCCCGCCCGAAGCTCGCCGATGTGAAAGAGATCGACATCGGAAAACTGGTCGATCCGCCCGAGCAGGGTCAGTCGGGCGTTTCCCGCGGCGGACAAGGCAACGGCATCGTCCACCGAATTGTTCGGTTCAACGTCATTGCCGGAACTGATCGGCGTGGTAACACGGGATGGGGAATCCGTCACGGGGTCCTCGCCGTCGAGCCTGCCATCGCCGTCGCTGTCGGGGTGCAAGGGCGAGGTGAAACCCTCAAGTTCCGCACCATCGAAAAGCCCGTCGCCGTCCGTGTCCTGGTCATTCGGATCGGTTCCCAAGCGGCCTTCCAATCGGTCGGAAACGCCGTCGGAATCGCTATCCGAGAATGTGCTTGAGCAGCCCACCAAGGTAGCCAGAACCAAGCCGATCTCAACGAAGCGAATCCTGAGAAACGATCCGACGATACGCCGGGAACCGACTGATCGAATGAACCGCACGAAATCACCCTTTGTTCAAAACGCCGGTTTCCCGCTTCTGCAATTCGACCCACCGCGACGCCGAGCCCTCGCCGCGGTATCTTGCAAGAGTGAGAGCGTAATTGGGGAGCAAACTCAAATCAAATGGGAGCGATTTCATGCGCGTGGCCGTGACCGGCGCGACCGGGTTTCTTGGTCGCTACATCGTGCGTTATTTGATTCAATCCGGACACCGGTGCCGTGGTTGGCATCGCCCGGAATCCGACCGCGGCGGATTCGAAGGCGTGGAAGAAGCCCTGGAGTGGGTACCGGGTAATCTTTCCGAACCTCGATCGATGTGGGAGCTGATGAACGGTTGCGATGCCGTGGTGCACGCCGCGCTGGATCGCCCCGGTGCGGGGTTTCGTAACGCGGAAGGCGACGTCCTCGTTTTTGCGGAACGCAATGTGCTCGGCGCGCTGCGCTTGATCGAAGAGGCCCGCGCGGCGAACTGCCTCCGGTTCGTTTTCATTTCCACCTGCGCGGTTCACGAAGTCATTCTGGCGGATCGAGCGCTCGATGAGGCCCATCCGCTGTGGCCGACGTCTCATTACGGCGCCTACAAGGCGGCCATCGAGAAATTCATCCATAGCTACGGATTGGGTGCCCGGTACGACATTTGCGCTCTTCGACCCACAGGCATCTACGGCCTCGCCCGTCCCGCGAAACGAAGCAAATGGTTTGACCTGGTTCATTCGGTCGCGCGAGGCGAAAAAGTTTCTTCGTCCAAGGGAGGCAAGGAGGTCCACGCCGAAGACGTCGCCAAGGCCGTGGGAATTCTGTTGACGGCACGCGGAGTCGCCGGGCAGGCCTACAATTGTTTCGACCAGTACATCGCCGACCAGGACGTGGCCGCGATCGCCCGCCGCATGTCCGGCAGCACAAGCGTCATCGAACCGCTCAATCGCGGCCCCCAACACCAGATCGATACGTCGAAATTGCGCGCCCTGGGCATGACTTTCGGCGGCCGCGAGCAATTGGAGCGGACCGTGGCGGATCTTCTAGCACGTTGAAACTCGAACCCTTATACCACCGGGCACCCGTGCGGACTCCATCCATCTAAGGCTCCGCCGGGGCGTCATCGAACCCGTCCGATCAAATCGCGAACCGACGGAAGCCGCTTCTCTTGAAGATAGGCCGCGACCCCGTCGCGTATCAAAAGCGGCGTTCGCGGGTCGACGAACAGGGCCGTGCCGATGGCTACCGCCGTCGCTCCCGCAAGAAAGAACTCCACCGCGTCGCGCCACGTGCAGATGCCGCCCATCCCGATGATCGGCACGTTTCGCGGGCCGGCGAACTTGGTGAATACGCGATGCACCATGTACAGCGCCACGGGTTTGATCGCCGGGCCGGAAAATCCCCCGGTGCGGTTGGCCAGCATCGGCTTCCATGTATCCACGTGAATGGCCATTCCATAGAGAGTATTGATGACCGAGAGTACGTCGGCCCCGCCGTCAATGGCCGCCGCGGCCGTTTCCGTAATGTCCGTGACGTTGGGGGAGAGTTTGACGATGAGCTTCGCCCGCCCGACCACGGCACGCACCGCCGCCACCAATTTGCGAAGCCGCGCCGGATCGGTGCCGAATTCGAGTCCGTCCGCGACATTGGGGCAGGAGACGTTTAGTTCCAAAGCGGAAATGCAATCGATGGTGTCCAACCGCCGGCAAACCGTTTCGTATTCCTCCACACGGTGACCGACCACGTTGACGATGATCGGGATTCGCAGCGATCGTAGGTAGGGCACTTTTTCCTGAATGAACCGCTCCAACCCAACGTTGGCAAGTCCGATCGCGTTGAGCATTCCTCCGGCCGTCTCGACAATGCGCTCCGGAGGATTGCCTTTTCGCGGTTCGACCGACACGGCCTTGGTCACGAAGGCGCCGAGCTGGGTCAGGTCCATGATTCCCGAATACTCGGGTCCGAAGCCGCTCGTTCCCGAAGCGGTCATGAACGGGTTTTGCAGCCGAATCCCGGCCAAATCAACGGAAAGGTCGGGCGGGGGAGGTACTGACGCCGCGTTCATCGAAGCACGAGGGTAACGACAAACGCTTGGACCGTGAAGAGGTACGGCGGCCGGCGCGACAGGCCAATACATCGGGCCGAAGCGATCAGAAGCTTCGGCCCGATTTGCAATCCCTGCCGGGACGCCTCGGCTCCCGGTGAATACTACTCTTTTCCAGCATCCATCAACCGGCGACAATCGGCGTTCGACAGCCGAAACGGAGTTTCGCCAGGGCCGCAAGGGCCAGCGCGAGAACGATCAAACCCCATTCCGAAGTTGTCGGAATCGTGTCCACGCAATCCGGGTTGTTGTCGCCGTCGAGGTCAATTCGGTCATCTTCACCCGGGCATTGGTCGCACGGGTCACCCACTCCGTCACGATCCGCATCCACTTGACCGCCGTTGGGATCCTCCGGGCAATTGTCGCAATCGTCGCCAATGCCGTCGTTGTCGTCGTCGACTTGCGATGGATTCGCAATGTCTGGGCAATTGTCACAAGGATTGTCCAAGCCGTCGGCGTCAGGGTCGCCCGTACAGGTCGTCCCCGATCCTTCGGGTGTACCTCCCGCCGCCAGGCAACAGGCCCGATCAATGAATTGGCAACGACCGTTGGGTAAGCAGCAGGCCTGCGGTGCAACGCACGTGGCCGCCGGATTCACCGTGCCGCCGTCTTCGACACAGCACGCCGGGTCGACGACCGTGCAAGTGCCATTCGGAAGACAACAACCGGTGGCATTGGAGCAGGCCCCCGCCACGGGAGATCCGCCCGTGTCCGCGCAGCAGACTGCGTCGAGATTCACACAGGTACCATCCGCGCGGCAGCACGATTGCACCTGGGTGCACGATTCGCCGAGATTGACGCTTCCGTTTTGAATTGCACAGCACGCCGGATCGAGGTTGCGACACACTCCGTCCGGAACACAGCACGCCGTCGCCGCACTGCAAAGGCCGCCGCCCGGAATCCCGCCGCGATCGATGCAGCAGACTGCGTCGAGATTGACGCACGATCCATCGGGCAGACAACACGAATGAACCGCCGAGCAGACTTCACCGGCGTTAACGGCTCCGTTCTGGGCGGCGCAGCAGACCGGATCAATGTTGCTGCAATTCCCATTCGGCAAGCAGCAGGCCTCGTCCCTCGTGCACAGTCCGCCCGACGGCGTTCCCCCGCGATCTGTACAACAGACCGCGTCGAGATTCTGGCACGTTCCATCCGGCAGACAGCATCCTTGAAGCGCGGTGCAATCTTCGCCGGGGTTCACAGCTCCGTTCTGGGCGGCGCAACAGATCGGATCAATGTTCCGGCAATTTCCGTTGGGCAGGCAGCAGGCCTCGTCGCTCGTGCACAGGCCGCCCGACGGCGTTCCCCCGCGATCTGTACAACAGACCGCGTCGAGATTCTGGCACGTTCCATCGGGCAGGCAGCATCCCTGTGCCGCCGTGCAAACTTCGCCGGGATTCACTGCTCCGCCCGCGGCGACGCAACACGCCGGCGCGAGATCGCGGCACTCACCATTGGGTAGACAACACGCGGCGGGGGTTTCGCACGTCCCGGTCGTGGGACTGCCGTTGATGTCCCGGCAGCACACCGCATCAAGATCCAAACAACCTTGCGCTGCGCAACAGGCCTGGACCGTCGTGCAAACCTCTCCGGGGTTCACTACTCCGCTCTGGGCCAGGCAGCAGGCGGGATCAAGATTCCTGCACAAGCCGCCGGGCAGACAACAAGCCTCGTCGTCGGTGCATGTACCGCCGGAAGGAGCACCTCCTTGATCTACACAGCACACCGCATCGAGATTCACGCACGAGCCGTCGGGCCGGCAGCATGACTGGATCGCGGTACAGACTTCGCCCGCGTTGACCGCGCCGTTCTGAATTCCGCAACAAACCGGATCGATGTTGCGGCACTCGCCACTGGGCAGGCAGCAAGCGTCGTTCTGCGTGCACGGGCCCACTCCAGGCGTGCCACCCTGAGCGGTGCAACACCGAGGCTCAAGATTGGCACAGGTCCCGTCCGGAAGGCAGCAGGCGACCGGAGGCGCGCAGGCCCCATTCAGAACCGAACCGTTCTGATCCACGCAGCAGGATGGATCCAAGTCGCGGCAGGTTCCATCGGGCAAACAGCAGCCGGAGGGCTGTGTGCAAACTCCGCCGGCCGGCGTGCCGTTCAAGTCAAGGCAGCAAATCGGGTCGGCATTGATGCAGACGCCGGTTGCGTCAAAGCAGCAGGATTGCGAAACCGTGCAGGCCTCGCCGGGATTGCTCACGCCATTTCGTACTGCGCAACATACGGCACTGAGATTCTGGCACCCCGCGCTGCCCGGCAAACAGCAGGCATCGGGTGGCCCGCAAAGTCCGGGCTGCGGCGTACCGCCTTGGGCAACGCAACAAAGGGGATCAAGATCCAGGCAGGTATCGGCCAGGCAACATGTCTGTGGTGCCGTACAAATGGAGCCGATTCCCTGTGGCGAACCGCCTTGACTCAAACACTCCGCGGGTAGGAGGTTGGCGCAAGTCCCGTTTGGAAGGCAGCAAGCCTCCGGCTGCGCGGACTCGCAAAGGTCGTCCTTTAGGTTTCCGTTTCCATCCCCTAAACAGACTGAGCCGGCCCCTTTGGGTATTCCACCCCGTTGAAGGCAACAGGATACATCCAGATTCTCACACGTGTCTCCGGGAAAACAACAAGCTTCGATAATGCCCGAACAGGCCGCCGAAAGCGTGATTCCGTTCCGCTCCGCGCAGCAAAGCGGGTCGAGGTCCGTGCATGTTCCGTTCGGCAGACAGCAACCGGTCGGCTGGGTGCAAACGCTCCCGTTTCCTTGCGGAAACCCCTCCTGGTCGATGCATTCACTGGGCAGCAGAATGACGCAAGGGCCCGAATCCAAGCAACATGTCTGAGGGTTCTCTTCGCACGCGTCGTCGATTTGGTTCCCATTCCCATCGCCAAGGCAAAAGGAACCCACCCCCAGCGGCATCCCGTCCAAGCCGCCTTTGCCCGCACATTCAAAGGGAGCAACGTCAAAACAGGTCCCATCGGAAAGACAACACGCCTGCGGACGATCGCATAGGTCATCTCGTCCGTTGCCATTGCCGTCACCCAGGCAAACGGTGCCCGGTCCGCCCGGTTCGCCTCCCTGGTCCAAACAGCACAAGGGATCCAGAAACTCGCACTGTCCCAACGACAGGCAGCAACCTTCCGCGGTGGTGCAGACGCTTCCCGGCCCTTGTGGTGATCCTCCGCTATCTAGGCAATCACCCTCCGCCAACGAAACACACGAACTATCTGGGAGGCAACATGCTTCAACCATGGCCGCAGCCGATCCGCCGCCATATGAGCCCCCGATAGCACGGACCGGCTGCACGCCGGCTGGGATTGGCGATCGAACCAAAGGCCCTATGCCTTGAGCTCCCGGAGAAATCGCGACGAAAGCCGTCAAGAACGTCTGAGCAGATACCGCTCGAATTTTCAATCGTGGACAGAACATTGATGCACTACCCTCCCTAGTAAGCTACCGCGGAAGTCGGGAAGTTTGACCGCGTTCCTTCCCCGACCCAAGCCGCAACCCCATCGAAAGCGGCCGAAGTATACGGTCCGTTAGTTGTTACGGCAATGAAAATTTGGGTCAAAATGGTATTTCGGGATATAAATGGGAGACGGGAATTGTGGTTCGCCTTGAGGGGTGGGCGGTCCAAGAGATGCGGGGTGAGCAATGACCACGCAAGGAATACTTCGTGGAGTCTTTCGGAGATTGGCGATGAAACTCAGTTTTATTTCAAGTGTGCGTCGAATCGGCGTGGTTGCGATCTTCACTTTCGCGCCGATCGCTTGGGCCGAGGGCACGAAGGGCAGTGCAATTGAAATTGCCCAGCAATTTGTGAAACACCTATCCGCCGGAGAGTACGAGGAGGGCCACAAATTGCTTAATCCGTTGTTCGCAAACGCGATGATGCCTTCCGATTTGGACCTCAGTTGGCACACCCAGGAAGAGCAGTACGGCAAATTCCGTGCATTGGGGGCGCCGGTCGCGGAGATTGAAACAGAGCAAAGCTCCGTAGTGAGAATTCCCGTCATCTGGGAACGGGGCGAGCGCCCATTTCAGGTGTTTGTAAACGACCAAGGAAGAGTGGATGGGTTTTCTTGGGACTGGGTTGATCCGAACAAGAAGCCGACACCCTCCAAGCCGGATCCAAGCTCAAAGCGTGTGAGGCTCATTGTCGGCGACGATCCATGGAAACTGCAAGGGCTTTTGACGTTACCGGCAAGCGGTGCGGTTCGCGCCGGGGTCGTCCTGGTGCCCGACGCAGGTAGGAACGATGGCGACTGCACCTACGGGGCCCACCGGCCGTTTCACGATCTGGCCGAGGGGCTCGCGTTACAGGGGATCGCCACACTCCGATACAATCAACGAACGTATCAACATCTCGAATCACTGGATCCTCTGAAGGTCACGGTGCGCGATGAAATCATGGACGATGCGGTTGCCGCGTATCGGATCCTGGCCTCCCGAGAGGAGCTCAAGGGCGTGCCCGTTTATTTGCTCGGGCTTGGGCGGGGCGGAGTCGTACTTCCCGAAATCGCAACGTCCATCGGCGGCGTGTCCGGAATCATCTTGATGGGAGCGGTGGCGAGGCCGACCGAAGATGTTCTGGAAGCCCAATTCAAGTACTTCGCTTCGCTCAGTCAGGAAGAAGAAGGCCGCGCGATAAACGAGGCCGAATTGGAGAATCTCGCCCGACTGCGAAAACGCGAAATGGACAGCGATGAACTGCTATCCGGTATCCCAGTACATTATTGGTTGGACCTGTTTGATCGAGATGCCGAGGTCGCGGTCCGCCGGGCCGCAACCTTTCCCGGAAGAATTCTGGTTTTGCACGGGGCCCGCGATTTTGAGGCCGACCTGGACGACTTTCGGCTCTGGGAACGAGGCTTGAGCGGACATTCTGGAGCGACCTTCAAGCTGTTCGACGATTTGAACCACGTTTTTTCAAAGGGCCAGGGCCTATCGACGCCCGCCGAGTATCGGATTCCGAAGACGATGGATTCGCGGGTTGTCGATGCCATCGTCCAATGGTGTTCCAAGGGCAGTGAACCAGGCAAGGCGAAACCCTGAATCGACGATCTTGATTCGCGTCGTGATTATGGTTTCCGAAAAACATGGCCGTCGAGACGCCTCAAACCAAAACCCCGTCAATCGTCGTCTACGACGGCGCCTGCGGTTTCTGCCGTACTCAGGTGGAACGAATGCGCCGCAGAGACAAAGGCCGATGGTTCGAGTTTGTCCCGCGCCAAACCGAAGGGTTGACCGATCGATTCCCGCGGCTCGACGAAGGTGATTTCAACACGGGAATGAGATTCATCGCTCCCGACGGCGTTATCCGGGTGGGGGCGGATGCGGTGTACGAAATCTTTCGAAGACTCCCTCGATGGCGCTGGATCGCATGGGTCTACCGAGTTCCGGGAATTCATGCATTGGCACGCTGGACCTACGCTTGGATTGCCGCCAATCGCCGGAGGCTTTCCGGAACCTGCTCAGTCCCCGAATTGGATCTTCGCGAATCGCGTCCGCGTTGAGACGTAGGCGATCAACCTTCGGTCATTCGCCCTCACATTCCTACGTGCGCCACATTACCTAACACACTTTGACCAGTTCCGACTTGCAGGTTCTTGTGCCGTTCAGCAATGTAGAGCAATCCGCTCCATGGATCGGGGGCCAATGTGACCCACGATTCTCGATGGGCGCTCAACAAAGGGAATCACATGAGCATGGAAACCACGCGCAGACAGTTTGTGGCCGGCGCCTTGACCGGGACGATCGGCTTTGAATTGCTGGGTTCGAGCACATTTGCACAGACTCCGATTGTCGCTGAGTCCGCCGAATCTGGTGCCCCGTCTTCCTTTCCGCGTCAATCCGCGGACCTCGTGCAGGAGGTCGTCGGCGCCTCACACGGGCGGTTCGATCGAGTTCGCGAGTTGGTTACGGCGTACCCGGAGCTGGCGAAGTCTTCGGTCGATTGGAGTTTCGGAGACTGGGAATCTCCCATTGAGGCGGCATCGCACACCGGCCAGCGGGAGATTGCGGTTTTCCTGATGGAGCACGGGGCACGGCCGAATCTGTTTACCCATGCTATGTTCGGCGAATTGGACGTGGTCCGCGCGATCCTGACGGTTCGACCGGACCTTCGAAAAACGCCGGGGCCGCACGGCCTTTCCCTGATGCATCACGCCCGCGTCGGTGAGGAGCGGGCCGCGCCCGTCGTGGAATACCTTCAATCGCTTGGCGGGGCGGACGAAAAGACTCCGCCGGCTTCCAAGGGGCTGGCCGACGCCATCGTCGGAGATTACGCCGTCCCATCGCGGCCAGGGCTAAACCTAACCGTCGAAGATGCAAAGCAGGGCCTCGTGATCCGCGGAAAGAATGGCATTCCCCGGATTCTTTTTGAACTGCCTGACGGCTCCCTCCATCCCGCCGGCGCACCCAGCGTGCGTTTCCGGTTTCAAATTGCCGACGGAAAGGCGAAGACGGTCGAAGTTGCTATGGGAGCCGAGCGATTCACTGCGCAAAAAATGTGATAGGCGATTGTACCAATCCGCCCCAATACAAGGGTGTTTCCGGGCTGGGGAGGTTTGTAGTAAAGTTGGCTCCGGCATGGTCGGAGACGGCGTTCGAATTGTCTCCTCGGCGGCGGTAATTCACTGCGACACCCGGTGCGCCGAACGCCTGAAGCTTCAGGGGATGGGCAATGACTCCCGAAGAGATTCAACAAGGCCGAGAGTGGGTGGCCGCTTGGAAGCGAGCCGGTCCGGAACTGGAACGTATGCGCTTTGAAGACGTGCGGAACACGAACACGGCCTAAGCCATAGCATATCTTTCCGGTGCCTACGAGTGGGCGAAGCGCCAATACGGCCTTCGACCGTCCTCGGGATTGGTCGAGCAGCAAGCATGGTTCCGGAGGCTTCATCCCCAATGATCGACCTGATTCACGAGGCGTTCGATGTCCAATCGTTTTTCCGATCGCAAAACTGGAGATTCTGTTTCATCGGCGGACTCGCGGTTCAGGTCTGGGCCGAGGCGAGGGTCACGCGCTACATCGATGTGACCTTGTTCACCGGATTCGGCGGTGAGGAGAAGTTCGTCGAGACCCTTCTTGAACGCTTTCCATCCAGGCGACCCGATGCGGCGGCTTTTGCTCTGCGAAATCGAGTCTTGCTCCTGCAGAAATCGCGTGGAACGGGCATCGAAATCGCGCTGGCCGCGATGCCGTTCGAGGAATCCGTGGTCGGTCGGGCCATGGATGTTGAGGTATTGCCTGGGTATATCCTCCGGCTTTGCACTCCAGAGGATCTGATTGTTTTGAAGGCGTTTGCCTCGCGCTCGCAGGATTGGCACGACGTGAAAATGACCATTGTCCGCCAGGGCGACGACCGCTTGGATTGGAACCATATTCTTGGGCACCTTAAGCCTTTGGCCGAGTTGAAGGAGGAACCGGAGATTGTGCCGCAACTCGAAAGGCTGCGCGGTGACATACAAAAACAGCTCGACCAGCGCGAGTAACGAACCGTTCCTGAATCAACTCGATTCACACTCTTCCGCAAGAACTCGAAATTCTTGAAAACTCGGTCGACGCCACCGAGATTTCAAGGTTGCACTTTGGGACCCATTAAACATCGGGAGCTCCAGCAACCACACGTTTCCCCTCGAAGACCGAATCCGCGCTGTATCCAACGGACGGCGGGTGGACGACCTGCCTCGATTGAAATAGGCTTCTTCCGTGCACGAAACGGCTGATGTCATTCCCGCGGCCCCTCGGGCGAAGAAGTTCAACCTCAACCGCGCCCAGGTTATCGACGAGAATTTTCTCGAATTTGTTAGAGGATTCGGTCGGGTCCATGTGGACCGTGAGAAAAGCCAAGACCGAATGGGCGCGCCGTCGTTCAATCGAAAACCTGACGATCCCCTGATCGCCGACAAACGCCTTACTCGCCGTGACGCGTTAGAGCTCTTCGAATCTCAGATGGTCACCCGCCACCAAGACATCGCCTCTCGTGAAATGCGCGCCCGAAATGAGGGGTTTTACACGATCAACAGCGCCGGCCACGAAGGCAACGCGGTAGTCGGACGGCTCACCCGCCATACCGACATGGCCTTCCTGCATTACCGCTCCGGCGCCTTCATGGCCGAGCGGGCCAGGCAAGTTCCTGGGATGGATTTCACCCGCGACACGATGTTGAGCTACGCCGCAAGTCGCGAGGAGCCGATCTCCGGCGGGCGGCACAAAGTGCTGGGAAGCGTTGCGCTTTGTGTCCCCCCGCAAACCAGTACGATCGCGAGCCATCTACCCAAGGCCGTGGGCACTGCGCTGATGCTCGGCCGTGCGCGGCGGCTCAGGACCGGCAACCGTTCCGATCATCGCGGGTCCCGCGGCAATGGATCGATTCCGGATGATTCACTGATTGTTTGCACATTCGGCGACGCGACCGTGAATCACGCCGTCGCTCAAACCGCTTTCAACGTCGCGTCTTGGGCGAACCATCAGCACTTGCCCGTTCCAATCCTTTTCGTCTGCGAAGACAACGGCATCGGAATCAGCGTTGATACCCCGCCCGGCTGGGTGGAGGCCGCCTTTGGGGCCCGATACGGTTTCAAATACTTCGCGGCAGACGGGCTCGATCTGGTCGATGCGTTTGAGGTGACCGTCGCCGCGGAGGAAACCTGCCGCGAACGCCGCTGCCCTGTATTTTTGCACCTGAAAGTCGTGCGCCTCCTCGGCCACGCGGGCAGCGACGCGGAAACCGAGTATCACACGTGGGACCAAATCGAGGCCGCCGAAACCAAAGATCCTTTGCTTTCCTCCGCCAGGCTCATCATAAAACACGGCCTCATGTCGCCCGAGGCCGTGCTCGATCTCTACGAACGCATTCGTCTACGGGTACGCGAGGCGGCCGCATATGCCGCCAAGGCGCCGAAACTAACGTCGCCGGAAGAAATCATCGCCCCTTTAGCGCCGTATAGCCCCGATGCCGTCGAGGCCGAGGCGCGACGCACTTGCGATTCTGACGAACGAATTCGCATCTTCGGCGGCGAGAGCGGACTTCCGGAAAAGGGCCAACCCAAACACATGGCTGCTCTGATCAACCTGGGCCTCCACGACATTCTCATCAAGTATCCCGAATCTCTGCTCTTCGGAGAGGACATCGCCAAGAAAGGCGGCGTCTATCACGTCACGACCGGGCTGTCGGCGAAGTTCGGCCCCTCGCGCATCTTCAACACGCTGTTGGATGAAACCTCGATTCTTGGCTTGGCCATCGGCGCGGGGCACCTGGGACTCTTGCCCATTCCCGAAATCCAGTATCTTGCGTATTACCACAACGCCGAAGACCAGATTCGCGGCGAGGCGTGTTCACTCCAATTCTTTTCCAACGGCCAGTACCAAAACCCGATGGTCGTTCGAATTCAGGGATGGGCCTATCAAAAAGGATTCGGCGGCCACTTTCACAACGACAACAGCGTGGCCGCGCTTCGCGACGTGCCCGGCCTCATCCTCGCCACGCCGGCCCGCGGCGACGACGCGGTGAAGATGATGCGAACCTGCATGGCCTTGGCGAAAGTCGACGGCCGCGTGATTGCCTTCATTGAGCCGATCGCCCTTTACATGACCAAGGATCTCTAGGAACCCAAGGACGGCGGTTGGTCCTTTGCATATCCGGCACCGGGGGAGTTCATTCCGCTGGGCGAACCGGGCGTGTATTACGAAGACGCACGCGACCTCACCATCCTCACCTTTGCCAACGGCCTGTACATGTCGCTCCGTGCAGCCCGTACCCTCCGCGAGAAACACGGCATCAAGGCCCGCGTGGTGGACCTCCGTTGGCTGAATCCTCTCAATGAAAAGGCGATCATCGAACACGCGAGGGCCGCCGGAAAGGCGCTGGTCGTCGATGAAAGCCGCCGAACGGGCGGCCTCGGTGAGGCCATACTGGCCGTCCTTAACGAGAATTGCGGCTCATCCGTCCGGGCCGCGCGCTTGAATTCCCTCGACACCTACATCCCCCTTGGCCCCGCGGCCGACCGGGTCCTATTGCAGGAGAGCGAAATCGTCGACGGCGCGCTTGGTCTGGCTCGGTGATGAACGGCGTTTCACTCGCCCGGCTATAGCCTTTTCCTCCGAATTCATCGAATTCCCTCGAATTCTGATTGAAACGGAAGGTCCGAATCTGTGACAACGGTGGATACTCGGGGGAATCGCCGCTCCATCGTGAGGGCCGTTCGGTTCAGGCCGGCCCAGGAGAGCGCAAGGACCCGATGCGACGCCACGTCGGCCGAGCTAAGCTTGGATGGAATCGAATACGACAACGCCCCCGACAAATTATTAGTCGATTTTTATGCCGTTAGCTCGGAAGCCCTTTCGCGGCCATAAAAGATCACCCTGTGCAACGGGTGGAGACGAAAATAGGAAGATTCAAGACTTCTTAACGCCTCTTCTTGTCCCGTTTTACCTTATTCTCTCTTGACCGCCCGATATAATTTGGTAAATTCTATCATTGCGAGTGGAAATTTGGGACATTTCCCGTTTCGGGGAAATATCCCATGGAATGTTAGGTTTTTGTTTGTTTGGGGTGGGAAGGGACGTAGATTCATTATATGACGAAAAAATGCGTTTCCCCGAATCTGGGAACAGGTCTTATTTCAATCGTTTCACAAGCACATCTGGTTGATTCGATCAATCGAAAAGGACTTTGGGGGCAAACAATAGGGAGACAGCCTGTCCATCGGCACATTCTGTCGGCCGTTTGGATTGCATTGAGCATTTTCCTCTTTTCGGGCTCGGCCGGTGCCACCAATCGAGTTCCCGCTTCGGTCACTTTGGATCACGGAACCCCCTGGACGGCCACAACGCCCGGATGCACGAACAATTGCACCAGCAAGAACGGTGGCAAGGTTGCCGTTTGTGCCGGAGCCCAAATCGAGGTTTCCTTCACCGTCGAAGTTCTTGAGGGAAATTGGAAATCGACCAAATGGAACGTCGAATCCCAAACCGCCGGCTGCGACAAATTCGAGCCCGACCACATCGGCGCCGGCGTGTACACCGAGGTTTTCTCGATTACCGCTCCTACCAATCCGGGAACGTACGATGTGACCGTCCACGCCCGAACCGATGACGACTGCAGTAGCGGCAATTCCGGCATAATCACGTTGAAGGATGCGATTACGGTTCGCACCAAGAGCCCGGAAGTCTGCGATGGCATGGACAATGACTGCGACGGCGACACCGACGAAGGCTTGAACTGCTCGTTCTGCGGGGACCGCATCGACGCTTGCATTTACATCATGATGGACCGCACCGGCAGCACCTCCGAGTCGAGCCGCGACAAAGAAGCCGAAGCTGCCAAGGTTGTGCTCAATTTCTTCGGCACGGTGATGGGTCCGCCTCCGATCGCCATTGGTGTATTCGGCTGCAACGGCACGGGTTTTCCTGGCGGAGAGGCGTGTACGCGGCAGGCTCTCTCCAATTCTGAAACTCCCACGGCGCCATACGGCGACGATGACGGCAACTCCGACAACGATCATTATTACTTCCTGGATCAGGCCGCCGCCAATCCCAGCAGCGTCGGAACCCATTTCGTCAGCGCGCTCGACAAAGCGGAAGATGGCCTCGAAAACTGCACGAAGTCGAGGCGAATTCTCCTGTTCCTCTCCGACGGAGGGAACCAGGACAGTGTCGCCAACACGACCAACAAGGCCGCCGCGTTGAAAACCGGCGGCATAGAGATCTTCGCGATTCTCTTCCCCGGCACCGAACAGCCGACCGCGGCCGACGTGTCGATCATGCAGAGCGTTGCCAGCAGCCCGAGCCATTTTTTCAATTCCCCGACCTCGAACGGCCTGATTGCCATTTTCGAGGAAATCGTGGAGACCATCGGCTGCGACGACGGTGACCGTTGCACGGTCGACCGCTGCAACCCCGACTCCGTCTGCACCCACGAGCCGATCGCCTGCGGCGATCCCTGCCAATCCGGAACGTGCGAGTCGTGCGCTACCGCAGTGTCCGGCAACGGCGGGCGTGTTCAGATCAAGCTGACCGGTTCCAGCTTTGACGGCACCAAGACGACCTTCACCTATTCTCTTTGCCAGGATGCCGCGAGCCAGGACGTCAGCCACATCGTCTTTGGCCTGTCCCCAGAGTGCTGCAGCAAAGTTCTGCCGCCGAAAAAATGTGAGACCGACCCGACGACCGGCGTGCGCGGCATCAAATTCGAGACCAGCTCCGGCGCGCCCGACTGCGGCCATACCTGCGGAATGCCCGGAAATTCCTACTCCTTCCAGCTCTCCGGAAACGTGGCTACCGGCTGCATTGAGTTCGCCAGCAAGGTCAACGGCGGCGATTCCGTCGGCCTCGCATGTGTCAAGGGTCCGTCGTGTGACGTCTGCACGCCGAATTGCGTCGGGCGAAAGTGCGGCGACGACGGTTGCGGCGGCTCCTGCGGGTCCTGTGAAGACAACAACGTTTGCACGATCGACACCTGCAGTTCGGGGGGACGATGCGAGCGCACCAATGTCGATTGCAGCGATCAGATCGCCTGCACTCGAGATCAATGCGATCCGGTGACCGGATGCGAGCACTTGAATCTGTGCGTTTGCGGACCGGGAACGGCGAATTGCTGCGAGGGCCAAACCACCCCCGGATGCATGGACGAGCACTGCTGCCAGTGCGTCTGTTCCATGAATGAGGCGTGCTGCAACTCGGTCTGGACCGACGCCTGCGCCCTGCTGACGCAAACCGCGTGTCTTGCCAAATGCGCCTGCGCGGGAATGGAACCCTGCGGAAACGGCATTGTCGACGGCACGGAAGAATGCGACGACGGGGCCGGTAATTCCGATACCCTGCCCGATGCGTGCCGGACCGATTGCACCTTCGCCCGCTGCGGCGACGGGGTCACCGATACCGGCGAACAATGCGACGACGCCAACCTCGTGAACAACGATGGTTGCACCAATGTCTGCACGCTGCCGCGCTGCGGGGACGGAATCCTCCAGGCCGGGGAACAATGCGATGACGGCAACAACGCCGCGGGCGACGGCTGCTCTCCCACCTGCATGACCGAGCGGTGCGGCAACGCCATTGTCGATCCCGGCGAGCAGTGCGACGACGGCAACACCGTCAACAACGACGGCTGTACAAACGCTTGTACGCTGCCACGCTGCGGAGACGGCGTGGTTCAGACGACCGAACAATGCGACGACGGCAACAACGCCGCGGGGGACGGCTGCTCTCCCACCTGCATGACCGAGCGGTGCGGCAACGCCATTGTCGATCCCGGCGAACAGTGCGACGACGGCAACACCGTCAACAACGACGGCTGTACAAACGCCTGTACGCTGCCACGCTGCGGAGACGGCGTGGTTCAGACGACCGAACAATGCGACGACGGCAATACCGTCAACAACGACGGCTGCACGAACACGTGCACGCTGCCGCGCTGCGGCGATGGCATCGTGCAGGTCGGCGAACAATGCGATGACGGCAACAACATCAGCGGCGACGGCTGCCAGGCAGATTGCGTGAACCCACGTTGCGGAGACAACATCGTCGATCCGGGCGAGGCCTGTGACGACGGCAACAACATCAACAACGACGGCTGCTCCAATCAGTGCGGGCTTCCGTCCTGCGGCGACGGGATCGTGCAGATGCCGGAACAATGCGACGACGCAAACAACGTCAACAACGACGGGTGTTCCAATGCCTGCATGCTTCCGCGCTGCGGCGATGGGATTACCCAGACCGGCGAGGAATGCGACGACGGAAACACCATCCCCAATGACGCATGCACGAATTCGTGCACGCTGCCCGACTGCGGCGATGGCGTGATTCAGGCCGGCGAACAGTGCGACGATGGTAATACGCTCCCCGGAGATGGTTGCTCGCCGACCTGCCAGTCCGAAGTCTGCGGCAACGGCACGGTGGACCCCGGCGAGCAATGCGACGATGGGAATACGACGGCCGGCGACGGCTGCTCGCCGACGTGTCGGTTGGAAGCCTGCGGCAATGGAGTCGTGGATTCCGGTGAGCAATGCGACGACGGAAACACGATCAACAACGACGGCTGCACCAATGCCTGCACGCTCCCGGTTTGTGGCGATCGGATCGTCCAGGCCGGTGAGCAGTGCGATGACGGAAACACCGTCGCCGGTGACGGCTGCTCGGCGTTGTGTCAGCTCGAAGCCTGCGGCAATGGCACGCTCGATCCGGGCGAGCAATGCGACGACGGGAACACCGTCGAAGACGACGGCTGCACCAACGCCTGCACCCTGCCTGCCTGCGGCGACGGAATTCTACAGGCCGGTGAGCAGTGCGACGACGGAAACCGCGTGGACAACGACGCCTGCACCAATGCATGCACGCTTCCGCGATGCGGCGACGGTATCCTCCAGGGTCTTGAACAATGTGACGACGGCAACAGCGTCGACACGGATTCCTGCACCAATGGGTGTCGGGCCGCGGTCTGCGGCGACGGGATCGTGCGCGCCGGCGTGGAGCAATGCGACGACGGCAACACGAACAACAACGATGCCTGCACGAACGCGTGCACGACCGCCCGTTGCGGCGACGGGGTGGTCCGAACCGGCGTTGAGCAGTGCGACGATGGAAACGCGATCAACGACGATGGATGTTCGAATGTTTGCACGTTGCCGCGCTGCGGCGATGGGATCATCCAGGCCGGTGAGCAGTGCGACGACGGGAACACGGTTCCCAACGACGGCTGTTCCGCGACCTGCCGGCGTGAGGAATGCGGCAACGGGATCACCGATCCCGGCGAGCAGTGCGACGACGGAAACACAATCAACGACGATCTCTGCACAAATCTCTGTACGACGCCGCGTTGCGGAGACGGCGTGGTCCAGGCCGGAGAGCAATGCGATGACGGCAATGCGAACACCCACGACGCCTGTACGAACACGTGTACGTCGGCGCGCTGCGGCGACGGCATCGTTCAATCCGGCGTGGAGCAGTGCGACGACGGAAACACCATTAATAACGATGGTTGCACCAACGCCTGCCGCCTTCCATCGTGTGGGGACGGTGTCCTTCAGCCCGGCGAGCAATGTGACGACGGAAACGTAACCCCCGGCGATGGCTGCTCGCCCATGTGTACCGCGGAAATGTGCGGAAACGGGATTCCGGACCCCGGTGAACAGTGCGACGACGGCAACACAGTCGACAACGACGGATGCACCAACGCGTGCACGCTGCCACGTTGCGGCGATGGGGTCGTCCAGACGACGGAACAGTGCGACGACGGAAACACCGTCAACAACGACGGCTGCACAAACACGTGCACGTTGCCGCGCTGCGGCGATGGTATCACCCAGGCCGGTGAACAATGCGATGACGGCAACACGGTCAACAACGACTCCTGCAGCAACGCCTGCACCACGCCGCGCTGCGGGGACGGAATCCTTCAGGCGAGCGAGGAGTGCGACGACGGCAATTCCATCAACGGCGACGCCTGCACCAACGTGTGCACGACGGCGCGCTGCGGCGACGGCATCGTTCGCATCGGCACGGAAGAGTGCGACGACGGGAACATGAGCAACACTGACGGTTGCACCAACAACTGCACGGCGGCGCGCTGCGGCGACGGCATTGTTCAGGCCGGCGTCGAACAGTGCGACGACGGCAACACAGTCAACAACGATGCCTGCACCAATTCCTGCACGACGGCGCGCTGCGGCGATGGATTCGTGCAGTCCGGTGTCGAACAGTGCGACGATGGAAACACGAACAACAACGATTCCTGCACGAACGCGTGCACGACGGCGCGCTGCGGAGACGGCATCGTTCAAGCCGGCGTGGAGCAATGCGACGACGGCAACACGAACAACAACGATGCCTGCACGAACGCGTGCACGACGGCGCGCTGCGGAGACGGCATCGTTCAGGCCGGTGTGGAGCAATGCGACGACGGCAACACGAACAACAACGATGCCTGCACGAACACATGCACGACGGCGCGTTGCGGCGACGGCATCGTTCAGGCCGGCGTGGAGCAATGCGATGACGGAAACGCGAACAACAACGACGCCTGCACGAACACGTGTACCACGGCGCGCTGCGGCGACGGCATCGTTCAGGCCGGCGTGGAGCAATGCGATGACGGAAACGCAAACAACAACGACGCCTGTACGAACACGTGTACCACGGCGCGCTGCGGCGACGGCATCGTTCAGGCCGGCGTGGAGCAGTGTGACGACGGCAACACCAACACCAATGACGCCTGCACCAACCTTTGCACCACCGCGCGCTGCGGAGACGGAATCGTTCAGACCGGCGTGGAAGCGTGCGACGACGGCAACAGCGTCAACGGCGACGGCTGTCAGAATAACTGTACGGTATCTCCCTGCATCAATGGGAACCCGTGCAACGATGGAAACGCGTGCACGATCAACGACGTATGTGTGGGCGGTGCGTGCGTAGGCCCGGACCCGAGGGTGTGCAACGATGGCAACGCCTGTACCACGGATCGTTGTGACCCGGCCACCGGCTGCGTCGCCGACTGCACGGACAATGTGCGCCCGACGGCCAATTGCCCCGCGGCTTCGCAGACCGTGGAGTGCCCTGGCCCGATCCCGCCGTTTAATCCCACGTTCAACGACAACTGCGATACGGTGCTGGAATTCTTCCCCAGCAGTTCGATCCGCCTGGGAAATTGCCTCGGCGAACTGTTCATCGACCGGCGGGTAGTCGCCCGAGACGACTGCCGTAACGAAATCGCGTGCGATCAAACCATCGAAGTGGTGGACACGACCGGCCCGAGCGTGACCTGTCCCAGCCGCATCTCCGTCACCTGTACCCGCCCAGACGGCGTACTCGTCGGCGACGTGCAGATGGCGATCATGGCCGACGATGCGTGCAGCGACGTGACCATCACCGACAATCGTCCAGGAGTTCTCTTCCCCGCGACCTGCGGGCGCATTGCGCCGACCCCCGTAACCTTCACCGCGACCGACGCCTGCGGCAACGAGACCGTCTGCGTGACCGAGGTGGAAGTGGTCGGTGCCCTTTGCTGTCCCGGTTTCAACGACACCGAACTGGTCCTCTTGCCTGCCTCGGTGGACCTCCGCCAGGACAACGACGGACCCACGGTCACCAAGGCCAAGTTCGATATTTGGAATCAGAACGAAATCCGTTTCTCCGGCACCGACCGTTGCATCAGTTGTTGGGACCAGACGCTGCTCAGCCGATACAGCCCGCCCAACCATTTCCTGATTCGCAACATCCACACCCAGAAGGCCCGCGCCCGCATCGACGGCCTGGCCAGCCCTTCGGTGTGCGACTTCGGCGGCACCGTGAGCGTGGCGTCGCCGCTACTGGCCGTGTCGATCAAGGAGATTTCCTTTGCCTCGATGCCGCCGGTTCGAGTGCGCTCGGCGACCATGCCTCCGGGTCGAGGCCGCCAATCGGCCACCATCCTCTTTGATGTGTCCGGTGGGCTATTGAATCTGGTCGGGGCACCCACGGCGCAAGTCGAAGGGGCCGGCAACGTGCCGGGATCACTCGAAGTCGCTCAAACCGAATTGAGCCTTTCCACGGCCCTGACCACGGGGCAAACTAGACGAATGGTCCTGCGGCAGGGTGCCGTCATGCCTTTCTCCTCCGAACAGGAAATCCTGCCGGGTGCGGAGTTCGACACCGAGAATCAGGCCCTTCAAATCGCCAGCGATGTGGACGCTTCCGCCTCCGAAAAGGGAAGCATTCTGATTTTCCCCAGCGTGGAGATTAAGTTCAATGCCCTTGGCAACCTGATTCAGGACACGTTTGTCGAGTTGACCAACGACAACAACCTCCCGGTGCGCGTGCAGCTCTATTTCGTGCAGGGGGATCCGCCGGTGGGTCCGCTTTTCGTGGGGAATCCGCCGATGCAGATCGACCGCGCCCATGAAGGGTGGAACAACGTCGATGCCCAGGTTTATCTCACGGCCGATCAACCGACCTATTGGTCGGCGGCGCGCGGACTGCCGCTCGGCGTCCAGCCCTGGACCATCCTCGACCCCGGACCTCCTCCGGGACGGCTCGACCCCGACCCGCGGAACCGCGGCGGGAGAATGATCCGCGGGTTCATTCTGGCTTGGGCGGTCAATGCGTTCGGTGAGGAGATCAGTTGGAATCACCTTTCCGGCGCCGTCACGGTCATTCATTATGAAAGTACTTCGGCTTGGGATTACACACCCATGGCGTTCCAGTGTGTTTCCGGCGTGCCGACGGGAGCAAAATGCGATTCCACCTCGGGCGAACTAAGCCTGGACGGGGTCGAATACGATTCCGCACCGGAGAAACTGATCCTCGATTTCTACACCGTGGGATCGGATGCGTTGTCGCGGCCGGGACCGTGACGCTCAGCCGGTGCCGGCTGGTGGAGTGGTGACTTCAACCTTGACTGTCGGCGGTCCGTAACCGGCCGGCGATTCGATTGCAAAAGAGAACGGCCCGCCTGCGCTGGAATGTCGCGGGCGGGCCGTTTTGTTCTTTCTCGGTTGGAGCGGGCGACGATGCCTATTTTCGAGTGCACTCCATCTCCATGTTTTTCATCTCTTTCCCATCCGAGCCGATCATGAACATTTCAAACGTGTGCTTGTCATTGTTGACGATCTTCACCACGGTCTTCATTTTCATGCCGGAGAATGGATCGGGTCGATCGCTGGTCATGGTAAAGACTTTCCCGGAGGCATCCGCCTGCCCCGACATGGTCATGATCCCGGTCCCCATGGAATCGATCCATGTGGCGACGTACTTTTTTTCCATGTTGTCGTACCCCATGTGTCCGATCCCATTGAAGGGTTTGTCCATCATGGTTCCCGAGTATTCTTCATGCATGAAGCGTCCGCCCAGAATCACCTTGCGCTCCATGGTTCCTTGCGACACCATTGGGGGGGCGGACGGGTCCATCCACATCTTGTTGGCCGTCTTCCACGATCCCAACAAGGGCTTCATCGCTTCATGTTGCGGACCGAGCTTGGCCGCCTCTTCGTACATGGCCATCATCGCCGCCGTGTCCGGCGCGCCGGGCGCCGCGGGCTTGGCGTCGCCACCCTTCGGCGCTTCCGCGGGCTTCTTCTCCTCGGGTTTAGTCGGCTTTTTGTCATCCGCAAATACGGGAAGAGCCATCGCCAATCCCAACACCGAAATCCCCAGTAATCTCTTCAACATCGCATGTTCCTTTCCTCAAGTGCGATCCGCTCTTGGACCGCAAGTCTGACCGCGTGGACCGGCCACCAATGCCGATCGAAACCCTAACATCCAATCGCGTCGCGGCTTCAAAGTCAATAAGATCTCACAATGAATTACGATTTGCAGATGGACCGAGCCGGAATCGGATCTGGATTTACAAGGACTTGGCGCTACCCAGAATACCCATTTCTCCCATTCTCAAGAGCGGGATTACCTATCTTTTCCACCAACGACGCCTGGGAGGTTCACGAAGGATGCTCCGCATGGCGTCCAGACTAGGAAGTTTTTGTCGCAATTTGATCAGGCGCGTCTTGGAAAACAGCTCGGGGTGGTTTCGAAACGTTTGGCGAGAAACTTCATTGAATATCGCGTTCGGGGGCGGCAGGTCATTTTCCAGGTCGTCGTAGAATCGCAAGGCCTCCTCAAGGCACAGTGCTGCTTCGAGTCCCAAATGCCGAATCTCTTTCTTGTCCAATTGTTTCGAGGCGGCCTCGGTAATCATTTGGAAAAGGGTGATCCATTGACCCACATCCAAAATGCGCGACGGCTCATCGGTGGGATTGACCACCGCCCCAGCTTCGGGGTTCTGGGCGACGGGTGAAGCCGCAAGTTGAAAAACGGCGTTCCGGCTCGTGCCACAGACCACGCACTCCAACGGCATCGACAATAGAACCGGCACCGCCCCCGGTTCGGACAATCGCTTTGTTTCCGTGGCCCGAAACGATCCTTTCCCGCACGATGCGCAACGCGACACCATCGCATACAGGTGCGCTTCCGCGAGGCTATGCGCGGCAAGAGGAGATTCCGGCATGGTTCATCGAATCGTGTTCAGGTCGTGCCGTGCGAACGAGTTCGGGATGCGCGCTACTCGCCGGATGGTTTCTCCGGCTGTTTTTCCGCGGAGTCTCCGGGACTCGGCCCATTCGCCGAATGCGGCAGCAACATCGCAAAGGCGGCATCCAATTGCTTCACGACGGCGTCGACCGGTGCCGCCCCGGATTTCACTGCCGAAATCAGCGTGTCGAATTGCGCAACGGCCGTCTGCATCATCGGTAGAGCCGCGGCCGCGGCTTCGATTTGCTTGAGCTCGACCTGCCATTCCCTACCCACTTTTTTGAACAGCGCTTCCCGTTGTTCTTCCGGGACGGAGGCGCCCTCCGGAACGGAAAGGGTTCCCGTCGCTTCGGTGGGGCCGATGACGGTGAGCGATACGAGCGTCATTTCCAACGACCCGGCCGCTTCAACACCCTTCAGCTTGGCGCGAAGCGCCTGACCGGCTTCCGCTGATTTTTCCTCGATTGCGGCGACCAGCTCGGTAGTATTGGCAAGAAAGTCCTTACGAACTTTCAGCAGCTCCCGCAGCGGACCGCGCTGGCTTTTGACGAAATAGTCCGGCAGTTCGTCGTGAGCCTTCTCGGCGACGACCTCGTTAAACTCCTTAATAAACTCGCGAACGGCCTTCTCCGTTTCGTCCCCTTCCGCCGTGGCGAGACCCGCGGGAGGGGATTCTGATTCCGGTACGGCCGGTTTGGGTGTGGCGTTCGCGGGGGTGAAAGGACGCCATTCAGCCGTCCCCTCCCGAATGGACGAATCTTTCCATGTCGGCGCAGGCGGCGGCAACGGCTTGTTATCCGATCCAAGGTCAACGTAGTACGCAGGCGGCGGCTCCGAATCCCGGCACGCCGCCACAAATCCTGTCAGCACTGCGCAAACCCCGCACGCTCGTATTGCACCTGTACCTCGGTTTATCACGCCATTCCGTCTCCGTGTTGTCATCCGCCAAGGGAGTCTCCCCGTTTGGGGTTGCTCCGCATCGTCTCCTGAGGCCACTGGGCGGTCAAGCACCGCCTTGATTCAGGCGCAACGTCCGAATATCCGATAGGTCCCACGATGCAGGCTTCATCCTTGGAAAACTGCGCTCCCGCCCCATTCAAGCCTTCGGTCGGCCCGACAGCGGTATGCAAATTGTTGGCACGGAAAGGGGCCTGGTTGCTGCCGTATCTGGCGGCAGTAGGTCTCGCCTTGGAGGTAGCCGCTCGCGGGGTTTCGACGGCCGTGGGAAAAGAACGTATTCTTACCCACGACGCTACGACGGGATGGCGCTTGGTTCCCAGCACGCGCAAGCGTCACACCGATGAAGAGCGGCCTTATGTGATCCGAATCAATTCGCACGGATTTCGGGGACCCGAACGAGACCGGGTCAAGCCCGCCGGAATCCGCCGCGTGGTCGTGCTGGGCAATTCGTTCGTATTTGGCGCCGGCGGCGTGGAGGAGGAAGACACGTTCTGCCGCCGCCTGGAGTCCATGTGGCCGCGAACCGAAGTGCTCAACATGGGGCTGTTCGGATTCAGCACCGATCAGCAGTATCTGCTGCTGCGAGAAAAGGGCATTGCGTTTGAGCCCGACCTCGTCGTGCTTGGGCTCTCGGCCACGGATCTGGATCAGTGCTTCACGTCCTACGCGGACCGCATCGGAAGGCCGAAGGGGTTTCTGGCCGCCGAACCCAATGGCGTTCGCTTCCAATCGCCCCCCGTCCCTTTTGTGATCGACCGGTTGGCTGAACTCAGCTACGTGGTGGCGCTGATCGATAGGCGGATGCAGATTTCCTCGTCTTGGCATCGACGTCACCGCATCGACGTTGCGCTGTCCCATCCAGCCCGGCTAAAATCGCTTCGATGGCTGCTCGAAGCGTTCCGCGACCTGTGCGCCGTCCATCAGATCCGCCTGGCGGTCGTCGTTCTGCCCACCCGCGCTGGTTGTTTCTCCGACACCGAGAAGGAACTGGCCGCCCTGGCCGCGCAAGCCGGGATCCGCACGATCAATCTCGCACAGGGTCCGCCGTTCGACGAACCATCGCGTGGTTCGGCGCTTTTTTTTCTACGAGATATTCACCTCAATGAGGCCGGACACCGCGAAGTCGCGAATCAGCTTCGGGACTTTCTCGCACGGGATCCCGTCCTCGCTTTTCGGAACAATTGAGTGGACGCGACGATTCTCGAACCGTCGCCCGGCACCCAACCATCCGGGAATGGTCCGACGAAACCTATTGTCGAGGACCACTCATTTTCGCGTCCTACTGCCCTTCACGGAACAGGCCCTCGACGCCGGAACCAATGTTCCCCGGCAATCGTGGAGCTTGCTCATCCCGTTCTGGCCATTCTGGTCGTTACGTGTTCCCTGCTCATCGTGCGCCTGTTCCATCTTGCGCAGTATCCATATCCGGCCATGTCGGCCGAGGCCGTGGCGTTCGGACACGCCGAGGCCCCGTTTCATCTCCGCTTGCTGGCTCCGATGATGGCCCGCGGACTGTTCGAGCTCACCGGCCTCGGCCGTTTCGTTCATTGGTATTTCGTGGTTCAGTTTGCCTTCGTAACCAGCGCGTTCGCGGCGATCTACGTCTGGCTTCGGCTCTACTTTGAAGGGCCGCAGTCGCAGCTCGGCGTGGCGCTGGCGCCCATCATACTTCTGTGGTCCATGGACATGCCCGCGGCGGATGCCTTTCCGCAAGTGTTCTTTTTCACGTTGGCGTTCATTTTTCTTCATCAACGCCGCGGCGGCGCGTTCGTGCTGACCTTTCTTGTTGCCGTCACCAATCGCGAAACGATCGCGGCGCTGTTGCTTCCCTTTCTGATCCATCGTTGGCCGTCGGACGGGCCGCTAGGACAGCGCCACCTGCGCGTCGCGGCGTGTGTGGTAGTTATGGCGGGTTGGGTCGTCGCGTGGAAGCTATGGATTGGGCCGGCGTTCAGTCCGACTATAACCGAAAACAAGTTGGCCCTATTTCAGTTCAATGCGAATCTGGCGATGCTGACCGATTGGGATCACACCTTGAACCCCTTTGCGAAAAATCCGTTCACCATCCTGGGGTACACCTGGTTGCTGGTGCTCTTCGCGTGGAAGCGGCTGCCGGCCTTCGTTAGGATGCTTTGCCTTTGCTGGTTGCCGTACCTTGGGCTCATGCTCGTCGTGGCCAAGATCACCGAAACCCGTGTGCACATGGAATGGACGGCCGTGGCCCTGGCCGTCGCCGTGACGGCGCTGCAGGGGAAAAGCTTGAGCAAGGGGACCGAGCCGCCTACCGGGCCGCCCGAACACTCACATCAACTTTGACTTGCCTAATCTCAACGCGAAAGGGCTTCCGAGCCGACGGCATAAAAATCGACTAATAATTTGTCGGGGACGTAGTCGTATTCGATTCCATCCAAGCTTAGCTCGCCCGACGTGGCGTCGCATCGTGACCCTGTAGCAACGCCGGAAACGCATTCAAATGCCCAAGGAAGGTAGTCCCAAGCCGAGGTAAGGCCGTAATGGAGGACCGTCACCGCCCCGGACAGGTGGTTCCAGTTGATCTCTTGGCCGCTGGAGTTGACCGCCCAGGCCAGGATGAATCCGCGGAGGACCCGTCCGCCGACGTTGGCGGGATCCGGGTCCGGTCGGCCGGGGGGATTCACGGGATCAAGGACCGTCCACGGCTGGACGCCAAGCGGAAGGCCGCGAAGGGCCGACCAGTACGTCGGCTGATCGCCAGTGAGCAGCACCATCGCGTCCACCTTGTTCCATCCTTCGTGCGCCCGTTCGACGAGTACCGGCGGATTGCCGATCGTCATTCGTGGAAGCGGCGGGTCTCCCTGGACGAAGTAGAGCTGCACACGGACCGGCGTGCTTCGGTCGTTGGACATTTCGATGAACGAATCTTGAATGACCTGGCCGTTCGCGTTCCATTTGACCTCGATGCTGGGAAAAACGAGAAGACTTCCCTTTTCAGAAACCGAGGCCACTCTGTTGGCGGAGCTGGGGCCGGCTGGCGCGACCTCAGCGGGACTCGTGCCATCGAAGGCCGTTGGCTCCTGTCCAATATCAGCGGCCGGGACGAGCAGGTCGGGCGTTGCGACAACGGGCAGAGTCAGGGCGCCTGCAGCATCGTATCGAATCACCGCGGCTTCTCGGCCGGTGCCGGGCGGGGTTATGGCCGAGCGAAATACTTGAGGGGGCTGTCCGTCGAACGTGATTTGCTTGATGAGTACACCCAGCAGCGGAACGTTGACGCTGGGCATCAAATCGGGATGGGCGCACACCGCCGGGCTGGCGACGCCGTCGATGCGGGCCCGGCCCTTGTCGGTGTGCAAGTTTCGCAAAAGGAAATGATTCGAGAATGAATAGGTACTCAACAATTCCTGGTCCCAACATGCTACACACTTTTCGGTCCCCGAGAAGCGGACTTCGTTCTGGTTCCAGATGTCGAACTTGGCCTTGGTGAGCGTGGGGCCGTCGTTGTCTTGACGCAAATCGATCGACGCGGGGAGGAGTGCCAACTCTCCGGAACTGACGCCCGGACAGCACATGGCCCCGAAGACCTCCACTTCGACCTCGCACTCGCCCGTGTTGCCGCAGGCGTCGGTAGCGATGAAGGTCACAACGGTCGGACCCTCCCGGCCACAGGTCGGGGCGTAAAAATCGGCCGGGCGATCGTCGTCCACCGTTACGGTGCCGCAATTGTCGGCGGCAATGGCTCGGAGCATCACGGACGTTACCGGCACGCCTTCGGGCAGGGCACAGGTTAGTACGAGGTCGTCCGGGCAACGGATCATCGGCGGGGTGTTGTCAAACACTGTTACGGTCTGATCGCAGCGAGATTCATTGCCGCAATCGTCGCGGGCCACGACGCTACGATCCAGCAGAAAGCGGTTCGGGCAGGATTGCTCGGAAACGGTCGAGTCGGGCTGGAGGGTCAGATTGTCGTCGCAATCATCCATAAAAGTAGGCTCGAAGGGCGGAATGTCGTCCGCGCATTGGACGGAAACCATCGCAACAGGGCAAGTGGGTATCGGGTCATCGTCGTCGTCGCAGACGGCACGTTGATCGCAATCCAACTCCGTGTCGCATTCGGCCATCGTGCAGTCGTTGCCGTCGGTGTCCGTGCAGGATGTGCCGGGTGTCGCGTCTTGGTTGCATTGGCCCAGCCCGTTGCAACCAATCCCGGTGCAGGAGTTGCCGTCCCCATCGGTGCAGGGAAAGCCTGCCGGCCTCAAGAAAGATTGGTTGCAAACGCCGTTCGAGCAAAGCGCAAAAGTACATTCATTCAAGTTCGTGTCCGTGCAGGGTGTTCCGTTCGGCGCATCGACGCTCTGCAAACAGGCGCCCGCCCCATTGCAGCTTGCGATCGTGCATTCGTTACCGTCCGTATCTGGGCAGGGCGCGCCGGGCGGCGCGTGCTGATCGCATTGGCCCAGTCCGTCGCATCCCACGCCCGTACAAACGTTCCCGTCTCCATCGGTGCAGGGAAAGCCTGCCGGCCTCAAGAAAGACTGGTTGCAAACGCCGTTCGAGCAAAGCGCAAAAGAACATTCATTCGAGTTCGTGTCCGTGCAGGGTGTTCCGTTCGGCATGCCGTCACACTCGCCGCCGCCGGCGTAAACCGCTTGGGGTGCGTGCCCCCATGCAAGAAGTGCGAACGCCGCATGGATGCGGAACGGTTTGAACGCAGGATTCGCCGGCCGGTGGGCCCGCTTTTTCATGGCCTCAGTTCCCCCATGAGATTGCGCGCGGCTCGCAAGACTCCATCTTCGCCGCAGTTAATTTCGAAGTTAACAAGAAAAGCGCCCTGAATCAACAAAAAAAAAGGCATGTGAACGAGCCGGTTGCGTTGTTTGTAAATCAAGGGAATACCTGGGTTTGGGTGGGGTGCGGAATTCGTCTTATTCTAATTAGCTTTCAAGATGATACGAAATGTGATATGTTTGAGGCATGTCACGACCACGCGTATTCGATTCGGTTGGGGCCAGTTCGCACCGGTCCAAAGAGCTTGTCGTTCCCGACAACATGCG
>Ga0187893_10001747_pt1 | contig 50359 bp, 38 predicted proteins | sample MA1701074metaG_FD_139574 | JGI IMG/M metagenome (GOLD analysis project Ga0187893, IMG submission 139574) | White microbial mat communities from a basaltic lava cave in the Kipuka Kanohina Cave System on the Island of Hawaii, USA - MA170107-4 metaG ... | reverse complement strand
GCTTCTGGATCATTTAAGTCTTTTTGATCGCCGCCATAGTGCTCCATCGTATAGCGGCGTGCAGATTCAAAGAATCCATCGAAGATTCTAATCCTTGCATTAATCAAATCCGTATCATTGAAGACCATTGTCCAACCGAATCCGCGCTGGATTTCTGTTTTATGACCTTCAAAGAGTATCTGCTCTCCAAAGAATACAAGATTTGGACTTCCACCAGGTGTAACTACAAATTGACATCGATTAATACAGTCATCATTACGTTTGAGGAAGGAGATAACTCGCTCTATTCTAGTAATTCTTTCGTCCGGGGCTTCCTGTGCATCGATAGATATACGGTATGGAGAAAGAATAGCCTGAAGAACTGCCCCATTTTCAATAAGCCCAAGGAGTAACTCACGCTCCTTCTCGAGATACATACCGTAGCTTCTCATCTCTGGTGCTAAAGCGTCTAGTCTTGCCAAATTACCCAGAGAGGAGATACTAGCCTGAATACGAACAACTAAACCTTTACAACGTTCTGGACTATCAAGGTATTGTTCCATATAGTCCACGATTCTTTTCGTTCTTGTCAGCGCCCCTTCCAATGTCTTAGGGAGTCTTCTCGATAGAATCTCCTTTGCAGCACTATATACAGTCTCCGAAAGTGCTTTTAGATCAGCTTTTGACGTAACACGGTACTCATGGCAAAAGAGAGACCTGAGGTCGAACGGCACATCTTCAATCTTTCCGTTAGAAGTAAGACATCCTTCGTGCGCGCATGAGCCAAAGCGAGCTCGTAGAAAACGTTTGGATTTCGTCCAGTAAGATCAGCAATAATTAGTTCCGCGGTGGCAATCCCTCGTAATATTCGTTCAAGAATAGGTTTTCCCAGGCGGAGATCGTCAGCCCGAGTACACACCATTAGACCCTTGAGCGCGTCTTCGATGGTCTCATACACCAGGTCAAAGTCTTTTGCGAATGGCATCAAAACGAAGCAGGTCCCTGGCTCAGCAACCAGATGCTTCAATCTGAAGAAGTCGTGAGGATGACTCAAGATAACGTCGTCAAGATCCATGATTTCACCTCAACCGACCTGCGAATTAAGTGTTGCTAAAGAGTCTAACGCCCGCCAGAAGTCGCCGCGCAACACTAACATTCCAGATGCGCAAGCCGCATCTCAATTGGTACCTCGCTTGGTTCATCAGCCCACGAGAGACAGAACTCGGTTCATGGTGTGAGCCTTCGAGGTCATAGGTTTTTGAAACATTACGAGGATAGCTATGACTTATATCAGTTCGGTGCAACAGATTCAAAAGTGATACGGTCAGGTGAATACAGTGAGATCATTGAGGAGACTGCTGGTTTCTGAGAGATTCGTAATTAGGAGGTCGCCGGTTCAACTCCGGCAGCCGGCTTCAAACCCACTCTTCAAGCGAAATCATACACATCACCCTTCGAAGTTAGCATCGCTACTATAACCCGCGTCTCCGTTGTCTCTCGCTGTGACTCCCTGTCTCACCGCTCTCCCCATACACATCCCCGGCAACCCGTTGACACCGCTCTCTATCGGGTATATAAGCGGAGTGAACTGTTAGTCAGGCTGGACCCCTTACGAGAGTTTGCATCCGTCGGTAAACCTAACTCCGAGGTCAGATCTCCCGACTCCGACCTTCAGGGAATTTCAACCGAAAAACCTCGATTGAATCGGGGATTGAAATCCACGTCGCCGCCCCGGTATCTCGATCAAATACCGTCAAAGAGTGCGTTTGAATATCCAAGAGGTTTTCCCATGAAGAATTATCTAATACCTGCCCTTACTTCCTGTTCCCTGGCGCTCGCGTTTAGCCAATCCGCCTTTGCCCAAGACAAACCGATTACTACGCCCGTTTCCGTCGCCGTAGAAACCAGCGACAGGGAACTCGATGGTTTGCATGGGCCGGTGAGACGCGTCCGGGTCGAGACCGCCAAGATTACCGTCAAGGAAGGCACTTTCACCGAGGGACCCCGGGTTCTGCGTGAAACTTCCACGTACGATGCGAAGGGAAGAAAGATTGATTCTGTGGCGCACCCGGTCGAAGGCAGCGCCGTCCCCGGCAAAGAGGAATACCGCTACGACGACAACGGCAACATCGTAGAAATGACTCTGCGCGGGGACGATGGTTCAATCCTCAGCAAGGAAACCTACAAGTATGAGCTTGACGAGATGGGCAACTGGAAGAAAATGACCAGCTCCGTTGCGATCTACGAGAATGGCAAGGTGGTCTATGAACCCATCGAGGTTACCTACCGCACCATCGCCTACTATTATGGACAAGTCGTGGACCAACTTGTCTCGGGCAAATCAAACCCCGAGGCGCGGCTGGCGAAAACTTCTAGCGAAGTCACTCCCAAAGCACCGCCGGCTACCCTCGAGGAAAAAGCTCCCATCGCCTCAAAAGTTTCGACCACCAGTTCCAGCCTCGCCAAGTCAAGTGAAAACTCTATCGACAATACAAACTCGCTCCGGACAAATGATCGAGCGGCAAATACACCTGCCGACAGCCCGACAGCGAACCTTAACGACGGCGAGCGTCAAACCAAACCCGCTAGCGATGTTAAGTTATCAACTGATTCTGCTACGAATGCTGTCGGCGAACCAGCGGTTACGGACAAACCGGCAGCGGCGCCACCCGAGAAACTCAGCCTGAGTCACGCTCCCGAAAAAGAGATGCGCGGCGCCCCTGACACCGTTCCCGAGCCCGAACCGCCAGTCGCACGCACAGAGAGTAAGCTCGAGCTTCGAGCCACAACTCCCGACGGTTCTAAAAACAAGCCGGTTGAGGAATCAAGACTGGCAGCCCCCACCGCACCTTCGATGGCCGCAGCAAAAAGCGAAACCAGCGCCAACCTGCATCCGGCAGTCTCTCACTACGAAAAGGGCATGGCTCACCTGGCGGCAAACCGGCTGCCTGAGGCGGTTAAAGCCTTCAGTGAAAGTGTAAAATTCAATCCGAATAATGCGCAGGCTTATCTGAAGTTAGGCGTAGCTCACGAGGCGCAGGGTCAGCACAAAGAGGCCGTTGCCGTCCTGAAGATGGCGATTCAGATCCAGCGAGAGGTCGTTGACGCGCAAGGATATTACTACCTGGGTCGTGCCTATGGAGCGCTTGGGAAGCACTCGAACGCGCTGGAGTCATTCAACCAGGCGCTCTACATCATGAGGGCGGAAGCGATCGATCAGACGCAGGAGAAATCAAAAAATTCACCTCCACTGGCGCACGTGCATCATGGCATAGGCGCCATGTACTACAACATGCAGCGTCCCAAAGAAGCGATTAAAGAGTTGAAGCGCGCTATCGAGCTGAATCCGAAATTAGCGGATGCCTATTACGTACTCGGCCTGGCTTACCTCGAGGTCGGTAATCGAACCTCAGCGGAGGCCCAGCGCAATATTCTCCAAACGCTGGATTCCGCGCTAGCCAAAAAGATTGACCTCGCCATGTCCAATTTCAATCCCGGCCATTGCAAGACTGTCTTTGGGCCCTGCGACTAGCGTTGGATTGAAGCAACACGACTCGAAGTGATAGCCGAGGTTGACCCGACGCCACCGAGACTGTGTGAATAACTCGGCTGCCCGTGTCATGAGATAGAACCACCGCGCGGTAGCGGGTGGGTCATCTCCGGATCACAAGTGCCACTCAACCAGGGAACCGCTTATGGTAATCAGCGCTCATACTACTAACTTCGCCAGCACCACTCATTCAAAGGACCGCTTATCGTAATCCGCGCTCACCTGGTCATCCGTTAGCCAAATGACGCATTCCACAACAGTAAGCCGCGCTTATTAGGCTCAAGGTCGACTCTCATCATTTTCGACATTGAGTATTGTGAGCGCTGACTACGGTAAGCGGTTCCGTGGTTGAGTGGCACTTATTTGGGTTGCTTTATCGGAGATGACCCACCCGCTACCGCGCGGTGGTATTGACTCCCTCACCACCACGATCCGTGATACGCAGGCGGGCTCCACGCTACCGAGACTGTGTCAAAACTCAACCTTTCATTCACCCCAACCTTTAATTGGGGATCAGCAGCACCTCGGATGAACGCAACCATTCTAATGGTTTTCACAAACGAGCTGGTGGGGACACGCTCGATTCGAAACCGATGCTTGATGGAATGGAACGGATGGAAACCATTAAAATGGTTGCGCGCGCATAACCCGATGCTTGATTGGAATGGAGCAAGATGGAACCATTTAATGGTTGCGCGCCGCATAACCCGACCTGGTCCCCAACCTAAAAGATTGGGGAGAATAAGAGGTTTTTTTACACGGCCTCGGTAGCGTCGGGAGTCATTAAACTCTATGACAAGGTGCCGACTTCAGCTCGACACCGAATCTTGATCATCGATTAATCTGAGTAGCGCCTTCAGACGTGTGTTAATCTGCCCGGCAGATGAAGCTCAACTCACAGCAGAAGGCGGATTACGACAGTGCCGGCTTTTTGGTGCTTGAGAATTTCGTGGGACCAGCCCAATGCGACCGCCTGCGCAGTCAAGCCAATAAGTTAGTACAAGAGTTTGATCCCAGTGGCATTGTCTCGATCTTCTCAACGCGGGAACAGAACCGCCTGACTGACGACTACTTTCTGGAGTCCGGTGACAAGATCCGCTTCTTCTTCGAAGAGGACGCCTTTCATCCGGATGGAACCTTAAAGCAGAGCAAAGAGCGTTCGCTTAATAAGATTGGACACGCCCTTCACGACCTCGATCCAATCTTTAATCAGTTCTCGCGCACACCGGAAATCAAACAACTGGTAGCCGAGCTGGGTATTGAAGATCCGCTCCTTTTGCAGTCAATGTACATTTTCAAGCAGCCGAACATTGGCGCTGAGGTCAACTGTCATCAGGACAGCACGTTTCTCTACACGGAACCCAATCGGATCGTTGGACTTTGGTTTGCCCTGGAAAACGCGACCATCGAAAACGGTTGTCTGTGGGCCATTCCGGGCGGTCACAAGGCAGGCTTGAAATCGCGTTGGGTGCGGACGGCGCAAGGCGACATGCGCTTCGATATCTACGATGCAACCCCCTGGCCCGAAGATCAGCTCGTCCCGCTCGAAGTATCGAAAGGGACGTTGATTGTGTTAGACGGATTACTGCCGCATAAGAGCTTCGCGAACAAGTCAACTAAGTCGCGCCACGCATACACTCTTCACGCGATCAGCAGCCAGTGCCGCTACCCCGAAGACAACTGGCTGCAGCGCCCACCGGCAATGCCGCTTCGTGGTTTCGATTAGGATTAGTATCATCCACGTATGCCAACCCGATCCAAGACAGCTAAGAGAGTGTCGATCTGCGAAGGCGCACGCAAGGCCGCCATGCCGTCGATCATCAATCCCATGCTGGCGACCCTCGTCGATAAACCTTTTTCCAATCCTGATTGGCTTTTCGAGACCAAGTGGGATGGCGTGCGAGCCATCTGCTTCATCAGCAGGGGCACTGCCCGATTCGTATCTCGAAGCCAGATCGAGATGACCGCTCAATATCCCGAGCTCGCCAATCTTGCAAAATACATTTCGGGAGCGGAAGCAATTATCGACGGCGAGATTGTCGCCCTGGATGAACGCGGCGTGTCGAGGTTTCAGCTACTGCAACGGCGGCTGGGAAGAAAGAATGCCGGCGCAATCCGGCAGCTCGCAGCCACAATTCGCATCGCCTACTACGCGTTTGATCTGCTTTACCTCGATGGTTTTGATCTGACGAAATGTAAGTTGATCGATCGGAAGGGCACGCTTGAAAGAGTTCTTAAGCCGGCGAACAACGTTCGCTATTCCGATCACATAATTGCCGAGGGGGAAAGGCTGTATGCCGAGGTCGTCAAAGTTCCGCTCGAGGGGATGGTCGCCAAGCGTTTAGAAAGTTCCTATCTCCAGCGGCGCAGCGCCGATTGGCTCAAGATCAAGACCATTCAGCAGATTGAAGTGGTCATTGGGGGCTATACGCAACCGCGGAATTCTCGTGAGTATTTTGGCGCGTTGGTGGTTGGTCTCTACGAGCGGGACGAACTTCATTATGTCGCTCATACGGGTGGCGGTTTTAATCAGAAGACTCTCGAGCAAATTTACCAACTGATGCAGCCTTTGAGGAGTAAAGAGTGCCCCTTCGTCGAAGAACCGAAGACCAATGAGCCGGTTCAGTGGGTTAAGCCAAAGCTGGCGGTTCAGGTCAAGTTCACGGAATGGACGGCGGACAAACGCCTGCGCCAGCCTGTGTTTCTGGGTCTGCGTAATGATAAGAGACCCAGGGAATGCACCTTTGAGTGAGCGCCGGAGGTGGGCACAAATTGAACCGCTAAGACCTATCTGCCTATTGTTTTATTTCAGGTGGTGGGTCGCAGGAGGCCGCGAAATATGCCCTGTACTCTGACCTGGCTGGCCGGCACTTTCATCGATTCGAGCTGGGAATTGGCGGGACAGAGCTCGACTTCAGGGCCGCGCCGGTAAAGTCGCTTAAGAGTGGCGTAAGTCTCATCAACCAGCGCGACCACAATTTCACCGTCGCGGGCTTCTGCTCGATCCTCGATCAGCGCAATATCCCCATCGCAAATGTGCTCGTCGATCATCGAATCACCCTGCACCCGGACAGCGTAGACTTTCTCGGGCCTGACGCGGCCCAGCAAAAAGCGCGGCACCGCAATCATTTCGGCATCAGGCACCACTTCGATCGGGTGTCCGGCCGCGATTCTACCGGCGAGACGCACCTCACAAAGTGAATCTGATGGTGTCTCTGCTACTTTGATCGCGAGTGCGAACGAACCATCTTCGTGCTTGCGCGTCAACAGTCCGCGCTTCTCAAGTGCAGCCACATGCTTTGCAATCGTCGCACGAGATTTAACTCCGAAGTGTCTGGCTATCTGGGCGTACGACGGTTCGTGACCATGTCGCTCGAGGAAGCGAGTAAGATAATCGAGAATCTCCTTTTGTCGCTGAGTTCGGGGGAGCATAGTTCAATCAATTCCCGATTGGACGAATCCGCTTGAATAAGAGCTTGCCGTCTACCAAGAGGTGACGACGCATTCTAGGTCGCACAGGTCAATAGCGTCAAGTGTTTGTTGTTGTAAGACTGTTGTGAGTTCAAGTAGTTTTTGAGTTCAACCAGTTTTGTGTTCAAGCTTTCGTTTGTGCTTTTCGAAAACGCAACCTAAAGGTTGAACTCTAAACTGGTTGAACTCTAAACCTGGTTGAACTCTTCCACAAACGTTAACGAATCGAATAGCGCGCAAGTGTGCGAGGAAAGATTCGAACACTGGCTGGCATCTGGCCCACCGTCAAAGTCTTCCCCAATACAAGCTCACTCGCCTTTACCCCATAAACAGCCTCATTCAGATCATTGTCAGGTGAAATCACTGCTCCTTTGAGTGCCGCGCCGATGAACGCGCCCTTGCTGCGCGAATAAGAGAGAATGCCTGCGTCTAACGTCGGGTTCGTAGATGCCGCCGCTTCTCGCCCTACTGGGCCTGCTACAATTCCTACCTCGCCGCCCAGTTCGAATTTGTCTTCCAGCAGCCCTTTCAAGCCTTCCTCATTCATTATCAGGAACACGTAATCATTTTTTTGAGCGCCAATCTGAGCTCCAAAACTGCCGCCGCTGAGATTGAAGAATGCGGGAGCGCTCCATCCCCCTTTAACGCGCCTGCTGATCACTCCCTGGCCACCGCGACCACCAAATATGAATGCTGCCTTAATTACTCCAGGAAAAACGGCAATTGCCTCCGCGCCATCCAGCAATTCTTGTGGAATCGCCTTCTCGCGGACATTCATTATTTCCGTAAACGTTTTGGCGGCAGTACTTGCGTGCCGTGCCGCGTCCTGCGTTCTGGAGTTCTTCTGTGCCGGCGACTGAATCGCAGTCACAAGCAACATTACCACCAGGCTCGCTCCCAAAATTATTCTTACACCCATTGAAGCCTTCCTTACCTCCCGCAAAGAGTTTCCCATCAGATGTCAAAACGAACAGGCGAGTTCACACGAAAGTTTGGCGGCTGAACGTCGTTTCCTTGTCTGTCTGTGGCATAGACTTTAGTCTGTGAACGTTAAGCATTCAATCAAGGCGTCTGATTAAAAAATCTACACACAGGCTAAAGTCTGTGCCACACGCCCTACACACAGACTAAAGTCTGTGCCACACGCCCTACACACAGACTAAAGTCTGTGCCACACGCCCTACACACAGACTAAAGTCTGTGCCACAACTTAATAAACGAGTCTTAAAACGTGATGCTGTAACTCATGCCCGGATCGCGCCCTTTCACCATGATTAGCGAAAGTGTGTGTTGTCCATGCGTGAAGTTAAGCAGCGGATGCACGTTGACACCGTTGTAAGTGGCTAGAATTGAGAATCTCTTGTTCAAAAACATTGTTAGCCCGCCGATTGGCCGCAAGCGATGATCGAATGTTCCAAACGACGCGCCCACATAGGGAGAAAGGGGAAGTCCAGTTTCGCGGCGCAGGTTCTTGCTGACAGTTGCAAAAAACGCCTGTCCCGAAGGTGTGCCGATACGATCAGTACTGGTGCCGAGCATCACCGCGGGACGTCGTTTTGATTCCGTCAACACCAGGAGGTTGGCCAACGGCGCAAATTCGCCGACGCGTGGATTGTATTCAATGCCCATTTGGAGCCGCGAATGGAACCTGTACGTCAGCGTTGTGCGAACTGCGGCACGAGGAACCTGGTTCGTGAGCAGCCGAACGCCCAGCGTCCAACGATGTTGACTATCAATGCCTGCCCCGCTCACGGCGCGGCCCTCGCCGGGTCAAAGGGGTCAACTCGGAACTAAAGAAACCTCGTTCGCAGGGCTTTCTTCTGAAAGAGGTTCAGTTCCTTCGCTTTTTGGTTGGACGGTTATGCTTGGCGAGGGCGCCGCCAGCATTCCTTCAATCTGCTTTTTCAGTGCCGCGGCATCAATGACTCCGGAAATCACTTCGGCAATCCTGCCGTCCCGGTCGATGATCACCGTCCCCGGCAATGCCCCGCCGAGACCGAAGCGCATCATGTGAGTGGTAGTCGCGCCCATCCAGATCGGAAAATTGACCTTTGTCTCTTTGACGAACTGCAAAACTTCCGTTCGATCTTCCGCTTCGTGTGTCGCCGCACCAATGACTTGCACGCCGAAGGCGGCGTAGGCGCTTTGAATTGCCGCGAGGTCAGGCATTTCCTTGCGGCAGGGAATGCAGTACGTGGCCCAGAAATTCAGCACAATTATGCGTCCCTGCAACGCGCTCAGCCGTTGTTCGACCCCGGACAGATCTTTCAGTTTCAGCTCAATCTGCTGACCGCGAGCACTTGCAGCCTCGCGTGCGGCCCGGCTGGGGGCGGTGACTGCTAGAGAACCAACACGAATCACACTGGCGTCTTTCTTTGTCTGCACTGTGCCGGTTACGGTCACATGTTTGCCAACAAACTCGAGCCAATTCTTGCCTGGCAGTTTAAATCTCCCCGGCTCCAACTCGTAAAGCTTGAACTCATTGCCCTCACGTACGGCCAGCAGGGTTTGGTCGCCACTTTCGACGCACGATCTAGCTTTCAAAAGATCTTCCGCCGTACCGTATTCCACTGTGTTACGGTCTGCTTTAGTCCAACACTCTTCACAGCAGACCACCTGCCCTTCGAGCGTCACCGTGTTCTGCGCAAGAACGCGCCCGGCTGCCGAGGTAAGCATCAAAGCCACCACAATCGTAAGACTGAATCTTCGGACTGCCGTCGTGCTCATTCCCGGGTGCTCCCTTTGATCTTTAGAGTTAAACTGGCCCACTTCGTACGACCCTGATCAGTGCTGATGTTCCGCCGAATACTTCTCGATAATTCGGTCGCGCACCTGATCCGGAGTCATCTTTTCTTCGCGCTGCAACCGATACGCCAGCAGGGCCTCGTCAACACAGACCGCGCACTGTGCCGCGTGGTCATCGACAAAGCAGGTGTGGAGACTCTTGTGGCCAAACGACTGATCGCAGTGACAATAGCAGGGGAGCTGCGCGAGAGTCTGAGGAATCTCTTTCGCCACTCGGTAAGCTTCCTTCGCTTTACCGAAAAAATTCGCCGCCGGGAGCGTGGGAGGAAGGTCTAGCGCTTCGGAAGCCGATTGATACTTTGGAACTCGCTGAGATGTAACGGCGTGCGAGTGCGGCGGCTCTGTGCCGGATGCCGGTGGTTGAGAAAGTGTTTGTGGAATTCTGCTTGTCCCACTCTCAGACTGGATCATGATCAGCGCTCCTGCGCCAAGCACCAGCAAAATGATCGCTATTACCAGAATCTTATTGTTCATACTCTTTGACTCCCCTCTTTCTCAAAAAAACAATCTCGCAGGTTATTGATCTACAAGCTGACGCGCCGCAACCTGAGGGCGTTCGCAATAACGGAAACGGAACTAAAGCTCATCGCTGCGGCCGCAATCATCGGGCTTAAGAGGATACCAAAAACTGGATATCCGACTCCCGCGGCGATGGGAACACCGAGCGCATTGTAAACAAACGCGAAGAAAAGATTCTGTTGAATGTTCTTCATCGTTGCCCGGCTTAACCTTATTGCCCGGACGATGCCTCGCAGGTCTCCCTTTACGAGGGTTACATCGGCGGCCTCCATGGCGACGTCTGTTCCCGTTCCCATGGCAATGCCAACGTCCGCCTGCGCCAGTGCGGGAGCATCGTTGATGCCATCACCGGCCATGCCAACTTTCCAGCCTTCGTTCTGGTAACGCTTGACGATTTCGGCTTTCTGAGTTGGCAGTACTTCGGCAACGATTTCGTCGATGCCTAGTTTACCGGCAACAACCTCGGCGGTGGTGCGATTGTCGCCCGTGAGCATGACGATGCGAATATTGTTAGCGTGGAGTTGCCGGATCGCATTAGGCGTCGTCTCTTTTACGGGATCAGCGACGCCTAGCAAGCCCGCGATCTTTCCGCCGACAACTACGAACATCACTGTTTGCCCGTCGGTGCGCAGCTTTTCGGCGTTATTCGAGAGCTCGCCCGCGCCGATGTGCAGATCATTCAGCAAGCCGGAATTACCCAAACTCACCTCATGCCCTTCAACACGACCAGTCACTCCTTTGCCGGTTATTGATTGAAAATCTTCAGCCTTGACGAGTTCAACGCCGCGTTCCTGCGCGCCGGCAACAATCGCCGCCGCCAAAGGATGTTCACTGCCACGCTCCAGGCTGGCCGCAAGTCGCAACAGCTCGGTTTCCTCTATTCCTTCAACCGCAACAACGCTGACCAGACGGGGGTTTCCTTCGGTCAGAGTGCCCGTCTTGTCCACGACCAGAGTGTCAATATCGCGGAGAATCTCAATCGCTTCCGCATTCTTGAAAAGCACTCCCGTCTGCGCGCCTTTGCCGGTGGCCACCATAATAGACATGGGCGTCGCCAGGCCGAGCGCACAGGGGCATGCAATGATCAGGACGGCCACAGCATTAATCAGACCGTACGCCATCCGCGGCTCAGGTCCTACAGCGCTCCACAGAAAAAATGTGATGATAGCAATCAGGATCACGGAAGGAACAAAATAAGCCGCAACGACATCGGCAAGCCTTTGAATCGGCGCACGACTGCGCTGGGCCTCGGCAACCATCTGCACGATCTGAGACAGCAGGGTTTCCGCGCCTACGCGCTCGGCTTTGATAACAATTGTGCCACTATCATTCACGGTCGCCCCGATTACGCGATCACCGGATTGTTTCTCAACCGGAATCGGCTCGCCCGTGACCATCGATTCGTCCACCGCGCTGGCACCCTCGATCACCACGCCATCAACAGGAATTTTCTCACCCGGACGAACGCGCAGAGCGTCTCCCGGCTCGACCTGGTCGAGTGGTACATCTTCTTCGCCGCCGCCAGCCTTTACCCGCCGGGCAGTCTTGGGCGCTAAACCAAGCAGTGTTTTGATCGCGGCGCTGGTTTGGCTTCGAGCTTTAAGCTCCAGCACCTGGCCTAAGAGGACCAGCGTCGTGATGACCGCAGCCGCCTCGAAATACACGCCGACCCCGCCGCCGTGTTCGCGAAATGAATGAGGAAAAATGTCAGGAAGAACCGTGGCAATCACGCTGTAAACATATGCTACCGCGACACCCAGCCCAATCAATGTAAACATGTTCAGATTACGGTTTACTATTGACTGCCAGCCGCGCACAAAGAACGGCCAACCGCCCCACAACACCACCGGCGAAGCCAGCACGAGTTGAATCCAATTAAGAGCCGTCATCGAGACGAGACGCTGTAAAGGCTCGCCGGGAATCAGGTCGCTCATGCCGATAACCAGTACCGGGATCGCAAGAATCGCGCTTACCCAGAGTCGCCGCCGCATATCGCGCAGCTCATGGTTATCTTCTTCGGTGAGGGAAACAACCCGAGGCTCCAGCGCCATTCCACAGATCGGGCAGCTTCCCGGTTTATCCCGAACGATTTCGGGATGCATAGGACAGGTGTAGGTAGTCCTATCAGAATTCGTAGACTTAGCGACCGCGTCGCTCATCTCCGAAGCAGCGGATACTGCTGTGGCAGCCTGGTTTCTTTTTCCGATTGTCTGCACTGAGGGCGTATGAGCAGGATTCAAAAAACCTTCCGGATCGTTACTAAATTTGTGCCCGCAGTGAGCACTACAAAAGTGATATAGCCGTCCCTGATACTCGACCGACCTGGCGGCCTTCTCCGGGTCGACTGTCATACCACAAACCGGATCGATGACGGTTGGCCGAGTTACTGAAGAGTCGGATTTCATCTTCGTTTTGGTCATCATAACGGGCTCTGCTCAGACTTAATGCGTGCCGTCGTGAACGTGCCCGCCCATGCTCATCTTTCCGGGACGAAAACGCACAAAGAAACGATACGACGTTGGGTTGTTGCCGTAAATCGGGTCCAGCGTCGCAGGCTTCGAATAAAACGTGAAGTCGCCGCCGATGGACATCGAGATTTTTTCACTCGTCCAGACGTCGCGCGCGCCGCCAAATGTGTAGGCGCCGATGCGAAACGACGGATGATGGTCAGCTATTCCGAGGAGCTCAAGATCCGCGTCGCGCAAGAGTTGGTTCTTATCCGTTAGTTCAAGTCGCGTATAGAGGTAATTCTTGTCATGGAAGTTGACTGTCGATTCTGCCACGTAGCCGTTGAGTTTGAAGATATCATCGCCGTGATTCTCGTGGTTGCGTCCCCAGATCAGGCTGGTGGCCCAGTTACCTCGTTCGAATGACCGGTTGTAACTGATTGAAGCCGTGGTGCGGCGCACATCGCCTGGTTCCAACGCTTCGGGATTTCTCAGAAACGCATGACTGATTTGCATTGACCAATTGTCATTGGGCGCAAATGACAATCTGGCCGATCGCGAGTTCCAGGGATTTGCCTCGAAGTTATACCGGTTCTCTCCCGGCTCTCGACCGTTAAAAATCGAACCCTCGAGCTTGAACCAGCGGTAGGTGAAACCAGTCGTGAAGACTCCGAAGCTGATGTGCGACGAATCCTGAAGATGATGCGACAACGGGGCCGCGGGATTCTCAGAGGCTGAGGCGCGATGCATGAACGCGGTCGGACCGAGGGCCGGCTCGCCGGGATAGCCGAAGTAGGTGAACCACGTTCCGCGATCCCCAAGCGACATCGTGTAGGAAGCCGAAAGCTCCATGAAGAGGTCGTGTGGATGTTGGCGATCAATGATCGGTTGGCCCTGGTAAGTCTCACCAGTCTGAAACAGTAGCGGGGAGCCGCCCGGCGGAAATGTAAATGGCTCGAAACTGAACATCCCCCGTAGCTCGAGGGTGCCGTTTCCCAGTCGGCGTAGCGCCGCCGGCATGAACCAGTTTTGTGATTCAGCTTTTGTTACTCCACGCGGCCCGCCCTGCGCATTCAAACCGGTAATGACATTGTAATGAAACATCAAGAGCCAGTCGCCACGGATTTTGTGCAGCATGTTCATCTGCGTGGAAGCCGGCTGCCACGAAGTCCCGGATCCCATCTTGCCCATAGGGATCAGGTTGGCAGCATTGGATCCGATGCGGATTGCCATCTGATTGCCGTCCATCACCATCAGCGACTCGGAGCCGCTCGATGATTCGTGAGGCATGCTGCGATCCCTCTTGTTGGTCGTTTCGGTTGGGGATGGCTGTTCGGTTCCCAGTGGCTCGGTGGATTTTGGCGATGTGTGACTGCTGTGGTCCACCGGCTTCGCTTCTGGTGCGGGTGTAGACTCCGGCTGTGGCAGAACCTTATTTACGGGCGAGGAATCAGGAGAAGGCGCCGGCTTTGGGGCAGTAACGGTTGAAGCCGGTTTGGGGTTGGGCTTCGCTTTTGGCGCCGGTTTAGCCGGCATGGTGTGCCCCTCGTGTTGCGCGTAGCTGGTTGTCGAAATCGCCGGCAGAAGAAACAAGGCCAGAACCATGAGCACCACATTCAATTGCAAGCTATTTTTGGTCATCGCTTTCTCCTATTTGACCCGGGGCGCGGACGGATCTCTCGATACACTCGCGCCCCAGCTCTTCACCTTGCCCTACCCTTGTTTCTGTTTGTCCTTCATCTTGATGTTGCAAGAGTCGCCGCTACAACAGCAGCAGCATCCGCCTTTGGATGAATGGTCTTTCCCCTCATGCTTGGCATGATTCGCCATCGAGCACGAGTCACCCTTGCAGCAGGAATCACCGCTGCAGCAGGACGACTCCATGGCACAACACGACTCTGTCTTGGTGGATGGTTCGGATTGCTTGTTAGTTTGCGCAATCCCGACCGTGGAAAGTGTGGCGGCTATCCCCAGGGCAAGTCCCAGGGCAAATCCTCGAATGGTTTTCATCTTGTTCTCCTAATCTGAAAAATCATTGCCTGATATCAGCGAACACACTGATACCGTTAAGGAGGACAGACTGCGAGTGTCTGTCGGATCGCAGGCAGATCTCTAGATTAGGAAGACACAACAACGGAGGTAGGTATGGCCGCGATTCGGCATTCGAAGTGGAGGCGACAGCGGAGCGGGTTGCTCCAAAAAAATCTGAGCGGGCCGGCTTGTCTTGACCAACAACGCGGACACACTCTTGTCACCACCCTGAGCCTTCGTTACGACTGCGGTCCGGCTTACCGCGAACGGGCAGCTTGTCGGAACCGACGAAGATCGGCCAGAGGCGGTTAGCGCCGTGTTTAAAGAACTGCTCTGTGGGGCCTTGGGCCTGATTTCATCATGGCTCTTCTGGCAACAGTCGTGAGGTTTTTGCGAAGAGCAAGCGTGGCCTGAAGCAACAATTTTCGAACTTTGCTTTAAATGATGGGTTGAGTCAGTCTTCACCGTCGTGGCGGCCGCAACCATGCTCTCGCAGCCAAGCATGCAACCGGCGCCAGCTACCCAAATACTCAGCAACGGCGCCAGCACGAATCTAAGAAGCCTTGATGATGAGAAAGCCTTCATGCCGGTGAGCAGTTTAACCTTGTGGGGCATTTGATGTCGAATCTAATTTCAGGTTGCTGAAATGCGGTATCTGATTCCAAAACTCATGGGTTTCGCCTCACACAGTAACAAATCAACTAAATCGCCTTTCCGCGGAATGATAATAGCTCCTTTCTGATAATCCAAAGTATCAATAGAATGATGTATTTTCTGTGACGGTTCTCCATCGATTTCGTTCGCGAGTGGCTTCCCCAGAGTGTTCTTAGTTAGACTGATTTCGTTTTGAGCGATGAATCAAATTAGAACCAGAGGCTTATTATGGAAATTGATAAGACAAAAATTCGAACCCAGGACGAAGTAGATGAGCCCGCTCCAATCGATCAGATTGAAGTTCGCGTTGAAGCAGAGATGAAGGTGATTGAAGGTAAAGCGAAGGAGCAAGTCGCTCACGGACTGCAGGACGAGGAACTGGAACGTGAGGCGCAACGTCTCAAGAAAGAAGGAGAACGCGAGTTGGAAGCTGCGAACAATTCGGAGGCCGGAAAGCCGACCAGTTGAGCTACTGGACTAACCTTTCAGCGCCGCTTCAATTGCCAGTCTCAACTGTGGTGGGGTGCTTTGATAGTTAAACCCGACAAATCGCTTTAAGATGCGCCCGTCACGTGAGATCACGAAACTTTGAGGGATGGCGTCGCGTCCCTGCATGAGCTCAATCGAGACCGCCGGCGGCGACCAGCCCACTCGATAGTTCATGTCATACTCCTGCATAAATCGTTTTACCGTTTCCGCCGAGGCGTCCGGGTTCTCGGTTGACAGACCAATCACTTCCAGGCCTCTTTCCCGATATTCGTTGTAGACTTTCACCAACTCAGGAATCTCCATTCGACACGGCCCGCACCAGGTAGCCCAAAGGTTGAGAACTAAAACCTTCCCAGAGTAATCCGAAAGCTTGATGGGGCTGCCGGTCACAGCTCTCATTTCTGCGTCACGCACTGCAGGGGGCAACGTCGCCACCGCGGCAGAAACGGGTTTGGCAGGATTATTCGGAATCGTCACTGGCGCCGGCTCTTTGGCGCCGCCAATGTTCTCAGTCGAGTTACAGCTTGAAGCCCCGGTCATGGCAACGAGTGACAAAACCAACCCGGTGAGAGCCAAACGGGCTGGAGTAAAGAAATGCGGCGGTGTGCTAGTCGACCGTTCTTTGGATGACATATGTTTATTATTTTCCATTTAGTTGTTGCCAAATCTGAAGGACTCGAGAATCACCGCGGCCTCACCTTTATCACCGACATCTTCAACTCCGCCCAATTCCTGCGCCAACGAGGTGGCTAGCAGGGTAATCACTGCTCCGGTTTTTTCACCCTGTCCTCGGGGAATAAAAATCACGCGTCCCCAGTAAGGTAGATCCCCTCGGCCGGTATCCTTGAATATCCCTTTGAATCGAAACTCGTACGCCGGGAGTGAATTAACTCTGGTTTCACCTTCGGCAACCTTTTCATACCCGGGGTAACTGCCCGCGAACTGGTCCTCCCAGCTCTTAACTCGCTCGGGGAAAACAGGGATGTCTGATTCAAAGTCGCCGTTGCTTGAATACCAGTTGACGCTGGCCCTTTCCAGAAGATATTCGCCCGTCTGATCTTCTTCGCTCTTTCGAACTGTGGCAAAGCCGCCGGCGCCGGTACTCGGATTCAACTGCCACGCCTTCGGATAGTAGAAAGAAAAATCGACGTAGTGCTCGGCCAATATTCCGTCAAGTTTTTCTTTTGAGTTTTCAAATCTCACAAGGTCAGCCGAAGGGACAAAAGCTTCGGTCTCTGTTTCTGCAGGCGATGTATTTGTCTCTGGTAAAGCGGTTTTTGTGTTTGCTTCTTTCGGAGGCGTGTTTTCCTGCGCGATCTCGGCGGGACGGCCCTGAAATTCCGCCAGACGTGGTTTAATCACCACGAAGAAAACCACGGCAATTCCGCCAACTCCCAACACGAAGAGCACCGCCAGTATGCCCAGGATCAAAAGAAGTTTTGATTTCTTTTTCGGCTCCGGGCGAAAAGTTGTCGCCCCTAGTTCAGCTTCGGGTTGCTGCTGCGCTCCCGGCGCGGCCGCAACATTCGGCGCAGTCTGCCCTCGAGTCGGCCCGGTGTTGCGCGGGAAGACCGCGGTTGGTGCGTTTGGTGGAATGGCGACGGTTTCACCCAGATCCGGCAGTTCCCGGCTAGTAGTCCCTCCGTCATACGGAGTTTGAGGTCGTTGCCCTTGCAGTTCTTCGGAGGTTGCGCGCACAGTCAGGTTAGGATCGAAAGTCGTCTCCGTGATCAGAAGACCACCGTCAACGGTGCAAAACTTTTGGGTTTCGTCTGGAAATGCACGATTGCATTTTGGGCAACGCTTCATTGAAGGACCTCTCTATAAAGTAGTCGCGATCAGCGCGAACGCGCCCGCGAAAGCTTCTGCTCCAGCTCTTTGTTATTCGGATCCAGTTCCAAGGCTCGCTGATAAGCCCGAGCGGCGTTAGCTTTCTGGCCGGCTTTAAGATAGCCGTCACCAACGCCTCCGAACCCGTAAGACCCGGCAAGTTGCTTCAAATCACCAGCGGATGCCAACGTCGCCGCTCGTTCGTACGCAGTCTCCGCTTCCGAAAAACGCTCCAGAGCCAGATAAGTGCGGCCGAGAAGATTGAAAGGCTCAAACGCTCGGGAGCTGACTTCCGTAGCGCTTTTCAAGTACGGCTCAGCCTCTCCATACCTCTTTAACACGACCAGCATTCTTCCGAACAGCAGCAGCGACCTGGGATTTTGCGCTTCAAGGGCCAGTGCCTTCTTTAAAACCGGCGCCGACAATTCCCATTGTTGTTCGCCCTGAAGCGATTCGGCAATCAGATTAAGCGTGGCTGCGTCTTTCGCCAGAGTAACTGCCTGGTCATAGAGCGGAGCAGCTTCAGCGGGCCGCCCGATCCTCTTCAAAATGCGGCCGAGATGTACGTACGCCACTGCAAACTGAGGGTCAAGCTCAACGGCTCGGCGATAGGCGTGCTCGGTTTCGTTATTGATTGTTCCGCGCGCCTGAAGAGCCACACCCAGGCGGTCCCATGCCACTGCATTTTTGGGTTCCAGTTGGACCGCTCTTCGCGCAAAACCCTCGGCCTCGGCGAGTCGCTTCGCGTTACCGGCTCCACTCCGTGGCTGAACCAGCACCACACTCAAAGCCACCAGAGCATCGACATTAGTTGGAGCCCAGAGAACAGCATTACGATACGCCTCCTCGGCATTCTCCCACCGTTGCTGATCTGTATAAACGTTGCCCAGGCCGTAAGCAGCTCGAGCGTCGCGAGGCTTGATTTTAAGTACGCTTAGATACGCATCTTCGGCATCAGCGAACTTGCGCGCATCTCGAAGTTCGTTGCCTCTGTCCAGCAAGTCTTCCACTCTCTCAGCCGTGTTCCCACCTGGCCGGGGTCTGGTGCTCGAGCGGGTTGAGGATGCCGATGGTCGGGGTGCGGTTGTTGGGGGCTTGGCAGCGCGTTTCTTTGTCTCCGGATTCTTCGGACGAAAAATACCGGCGCCGCCCACATCAGAGCCTACATCCTGGGCAAACGCTCGCGGATCAGCCATCCATAAGGTCAAACAAAATGAAAGCAATATTAAAATTTGGCGCACCATCGCATAAGATTTCATCTTTCCTCCTAACTCTAACTACGGTGGAGATATATCCGGAATTAGATATGCCGAACTCGGGTAGTTTAGCCAACCTGGCGCTTGATGGAAAGTCGGGTTGTCAACAACCGTTGCAGGCGAACTGTAGAACCAACATTGTCGCAAAGTCGCAAAGTATAACCCGGATTAACTTTCAAACTGAGCATCGTTTGCGTCATTGGGCAGGGCGAACCAGACGAAAGCCAAAGTTTGGATGCCTCAAACCGGGATCAAACCAATCACGGTAGGTGGCAGATACTGGAATTTGCTTATCGTTGGGATCACTCGAATACGAACCGCCACGGGCTACGACCCATTCCTTTGTGGCCTCGCTGATTTGTCCAGCCCTGTTTCCCGGATACAGCGATGCTTTAGAAGAGGTCCATTCCCACACGTTTCCAATCAAATCCACTACGCCCCAACGATTCGCGCCATCGGGGGAAGAGCCGACCGGCTTGGTCTCGGCCTCTTTCGTAACGGCATTCTTATCTTCCCAACCGTCACCCCAGGGATAGAGCTTGTACTCGCCTCCACTGCGGGCGGCATATTCCCACTCCTCTTCAGTCGGCAAACGGTAAGCCACGCCGTCTCGTTTTGAGCGCCATTGCGCAAAGGCTTCAGCGTCACGCGGAGAAACATTAACCACCGGCCATTTCTCCTGAAGCGCGAGCGGTTTTCCTCTAAGCCAGTGGCTGGGCGCTTCGTAATTCATGTCTCGAACAAACTCTTCATACTGCTCATTGGTCACTTCGGTCCGGTCCATATAGAACGTTGGAACTGTTACCCGGTGCGCCGGACGTTCCTGTGGCGGTCCGTCGTTGCGTCCCATTTCAAACGTCCCGCCTGGAATCTCGATGAGTTCAGGTTTGAACTGTGTAGTTGGAGGTGCGGTCGGACTCTTGCCGGTTCCTGTAGTTCCAGTGGCAGGGGAGGGGGAAGGCCACAGAAGATAACCAACAATTACGCCCGTGGCGAGGAACACAACTACAACGGCCAGAGCCAGAAAAACCAGCGGCCTGATTCCTGTCTTGGTTATGACACCCGTGATTGGCTGTTGAGTCTGTGCCGTTACCCTGGACTCCATGGCCGGGCTGTGATCCCAAACGGGCTGAGGTTGCGTGAACTGTCTCACTTGCGTGGCTTCGGCATCAGCCATCGTCACCTGAGGGGGAACGCTGGTAGCAAGCCGCGCAAGGCGCTCCTCTAAATCGCTCGCCTGGCGTGAAACCCTTTCCAATTGTGCGCGTTGTTGTCGCTCGAGAGCTTCGCGCTCTTCCTTCTCCTTTTTAAGGCGCGCCTCTTCTTCGGTTTGTCTTCGCGCGGCTTCGGACTGAGCGATTCGTTCCTGTTCAAGGCGCCGGGCTTCGGCGGCGGCAGACTGCTGCTGAGCCCCTTCTTCCTGAGTCAGGGAGGTAATTGCGCCCACCTTGGGGTCGGTTGCTGCATGGGAATAGTTGAGTTGCTCACGTACTGGCTGGCCCGGGCCGGTTACCGCGACCGTTGAAGCAATTGTCTTACTGGGATCCAGCGTGCCGGTGTCACGACGGATTGGTGTGGTCGCCCCAGATGAATCCACGGCCGCCCGCAGCTCCTTCAAAAACTCCGCAACCGATGGGATGCGTGCATCTACTTCTTTCTCCAGCGCATATCGCACCACTGCCTCAATCTGCGGTGACACCTGAACCCCAACCGATTGGAAGCTGGGCGGCGGGAGCGTCAGGTGCTTTTTCATGATCGAGGGAATCGATGAGCCCTTAAAAGGAACATCCCCCGCAAGCATCTGATAAAGAATAATGCCGAGGCTGTAGATATCGGCGCGGCCATCGGGCTCTTCATCAGACCATTGCTCGGGCGCCATGTAAAAAGGTGAGCCCATCAACCCGCTGGTTTTGGCCTGAATGAATGAGCCCAGCAACTCGCCGGATTTGATTTTGGCCAGTCCGAAGTCCAGAATTTTCACGCCTTCCGCAACCGGCATATTGTTTTGAACCATGATGTTCAGCGGTTTCAGATCCCGATGAACAATATTCTGTTTGTGGGCTGCGGCCACGCCGGCGCCGATCGCGCTGATCAGATCCAGCGCTCGTTCAGGCGGCATTGCTCCTTCTCTCGTCAGAATGTCGTGTAGCGATTTTCCGTCAACAAACTCCATCACGAGAAAAGGCATCGTTCCACGCACGACTCCAAAGTCGGTTACGGAGATGATGTTTTGATGGCGAATTGCGGCCGCCGCAAGCGCCTCCTGGCGGAAGCGCGTAACCAGCATCGGATCGTTACCTACCAGGTCCGGCAAGATTATTTTGATGGCATGAGCCGTTTTAAGAAAAATATGCTTGGCCTGAAAGACGACGCCCATGCCGCCTTGCCCCAAACGCTTTTCCAGTTGGTACCGATCATCAAGGATCGGTTCTCCCAGAAGCGATGGCGTTGTGGCGTCGCCGTCTTGCGGACAATGGTTGATATCATCCGGAAAACAGCGCCTACAGGCTGGACATTCTTTCATTGAAACAGCTCGATCAGGTGTCCTTCGACTAGCTGGCGCAGCGGCTCGATCGGTGAAAATGGATGCGATGCTTTGGTGATTCTAACCAACTGCAAGCGCGGCTCGCAACCGGACGCGCCTGGCGAGATTCACTACCGCAGCACTACATTGACCAGTCGGCGCGGCACGACGATCACCTTCAAAACCTCGCGATCATCCGTCAGGTCACGCACTCTCTCGTCCGCCAGAGCAGCAGCGCGTAGATCCTCTTCGGTCACTTCAGGGGAAACCAAGATCCGAGACCGAAGTTTGCCGTTTATCTGGATAGGGATTTCCAGCTCTTCTTTGCGAGCCAGTTCCGCATCAGCCCGTGGCCATCTCGCTTCGTTTGCGGCCCATTCAAGCAGACCACCCGAGTGCCCCAGGCCTTCCCACATTTCCTCAGCCACATGGGGCGAGAAAGGCGCCACCATCACCGTCAACGCCTCCAGGGCTTCACGCACCGCAAGGAGATCTGTCGCTGAGGCAGTCGCCGGCTCAGCGTTGAAATCACTCAGCTCGTTGAAGAGCTCCATTAACGCCGCCACGCTTGTATTGAGGTGCAAATGCTCGAAGTCGTTTGTCACCCGGGCAATTGTTTGGTGCGTCTTACGCCGCAGCGCTCGTGCGCCGGCGCTAAACTCTTCATGGGCCAATGCGAGATCCGAATGCGCTTGCCTTTGGACCGGAGCCGAGAGCCGGTCGCGCCAGCGCCACACCATCGTGTAAAGTTTCCGCAAGAAGCGGACAGCGCCCTCGATTCCCGTCTCGCTCCAGCGCAATTCGTTCTCCACGGGCGCGGCAAAGAGAATAAAGAGCCGGGTGGCATCGGATCCGAACGCCGCAATCATCTCGTCCGGGTCAACCCCGTTGCCGAGACTCTTCGACATGGCCTTCCACTCATCCGTGCCCTCTACAAGATTGGTCACCATACCCTGGGTGAGCAATCTCTTCACCGGCTCGTTGAACGAAACCAGACCCATGTCACGCATGAACTTTGTCCAGAAGCGCGTATAGATGAGGTGCATCACCGCGTGCGAATCGCCGCCAATATACTGATCGATCGGAATCCACTGAGTGGCGATGTGACTGTCAAATGGCGCCGATTCGTTACGCGGATCACAGTAACGGAAGAAGTACCATGACGAGTCGACAAAGGTATCCATCGTGTCGGTTTCACGGCGGGCCGGCTGCCGGCAACGCGGACAAGCAGTGTTGACAAACTCAGGTACGCCCGCCAGCGGTGATTGGCCGCTGCCGGTGAACTCGGCTGATTCCGGCAGAACCACCGGCAGATCCTCATAAGGCACAGGCACCGTGCCGCATTGGTCACAGTAAATAATGGGAACGGGCGCCCCCCAGAATCGTTGGCGCGAGATTCCCCAGTCACGCAGACGATAGGTAACCCCACCGCCGCCGAATTCATTCTGTTCGGCATAGTGCGCCATCTCGCGCATGGCAACCTCGGATAGTTTTCCGCCCCACTCGCCGCTGTTGATCAGAACACCGTAATCGATGAAGGGCTGATGCATCTCGCTGGATTGGTCCTTACCAGTTTTGGAAACCGGTTCAATGGACGGTTGCGCGTGAGAAATCGGCGCAATCACCTGACGAATCGGAAGCGAATACTTCTGGGCAAACTCAAAGTCGCGCTGGTCGTGCGCCGGAACACTCATTACTGCTCCCGTGCCATAGTCCATCAACACATAGTTTGCGACCCAAACAGGAACACTCTCGCCACTGAAGGGGTTGATGGCCAGCACCCCGGTATTGAGCCCTTCCTTGATCTCCTCCTCGGCTGTATCCGAACGTTGGGCTCGCGCGGCCACGACCTGCTCAGTGAACCTCATCACATCGTTCTTCATTGCCGATCCCTCGAGCAACTCCGCAACCAACGGATGCTCGGCGGCCAACACAATTGCCGTAGCGCCGAAAACAGTGTCGATCCGCGTCGTAAAGACTCGGATTTTTTGGCTGCTGTTTTTGACGCCGAAGTCGATGTAAGCACCCTCGCTTTTGCCTACCCAATCGCGCTGGCGTTTTAATACCTTCTCAGGCCAGTCATTTTCGATCTCTTTCATTTGCTCGACGAGTTGTTCGGCGTAGTCGGTGATGCGCAAAAACCATTGCTCGAGCTTACGCTGCTCAACCGGAGTACCACAGCGCCAGCAGACGCCGCCGGAGGACTGCTCGTTAGAGAGCACGGTTTTTTCTTTGGGACACCAATTCACAGGAGACAGCTTTTTATAAGCCAGGCCCCGCTCAAACATTTTTAGAAAGAACCATTGATCCCACTTGTAAAAGTCTGGTCTGTGCGCGGCAATCTCGCGCGACCAATCATAGCTGATGCCCAGTCGCTTGAGCTGCCCTCGCATATGCTCGATGTTTTCTTCCGTCCAGGCGCGCGGATTCACGCCGCGTTTAATCGCGGCTTGTTCGGCCGGCTGTCCGAAGCTGTCCCAGCCAATCGGATGAAGCACGTTGAACCCCTGGAGGCGCTTGTACCAGGCGAGCGCGTCTCCTATCGAGTAATTGCGCACGTGGCCCATGTGAAGATAGCCCGAAGGATAAGGCAACATTTCCAGACAGTAGTATTTGGGGCGCGGATCGTCGTTATTCGCCGCAAATGCCCCGGTCTGGTTCCATCGCTGTTGCCATTTCTTTTCGATAGCTTCCGGAAAATATTTCTCGTCCATCAGTAAGTCTCCGCCGGTTAATTTACACCAATTACTGCGGTACGCCACGCAAGAAGCTTAAAGCTCGCTACGCCGTTCCGTTTGATTTCAAACTTGATATGGAGATACGCCGCTCCGCTCGAGACCGCGCTAACCAGCGCGGCGCGAAAGCGGCACCGTTAGGAGGAGTTTGGTAAGAGGTCTGGCTCTAGCCATCCAAATGCCCTTTTACGAAATAACTTTGAGGCCATAGTAACACAAGCATTCTGATTTAGCAGATCAGAAATCTTCGATCGAGGGTTAAATTGTTCCACGGTAACACCAATACATTGCGGCGATAGCGCTTTTGCTATATAAGCCCTGCGTATGAGAGGAAGCCTTAGGGGTGACAGATTTCTCACTGGGATTCTCAAAGTTTCTCAATGCTCGCTCTTTTAGGAGGGTTAAGTGTTTGCATCTTCAACAGACTAAGCGAGGAAGTAGAGATACGGGTGGTCCCCAATACTATTTCCACGATCTGACCGTTCCAGTCAAGGCATACCTGCGAAAGGAGGGGGCCGTTAGGGTAGCTCTGGTTACACCTTACGGTGCTACCAAGTCTGACTACTTTGCTGTTGGCCGGGATCACAAATTAGATTCAACCCGGCGGGTTGTTACTGGGAAGGTTGGGCACGACCGGATTCAACAAGGTCACGCTGCTGAGAGTATCGGGGAATCAATTCGAAAATGGTATAACCTCGCAAGAGGAGATTTTGAAAGAATTGATCTCGATATAGAGATTGTCGAGAACATTCTCTACTTAGCACCAATCAAATATAAATACGCTGACTCTCTGAGGACGCGGGAAATTACCCGAGTTGAACGGCCATTAACATTCACCAAAGACTATGTGAGCTCATTCTGGAAAGATCAAATTGCGAATGTCGAGAGAAAGAAATCAGGCACGATGGTCTGGTCCTTGGCCGAAATTTGCAGAATAGTTAAGGATCATGCTCGTGGGACAAGAGTTGCGCACATTCAAGAACCCGATATCCTTAGGGCTTCGGGGCCGCTAAAACACTTTGGAATGGCACTAGGAGCTTACGTGGGAAAGGGTTATGACTGTGTAACTGAGTTTTCGTTTTTAACGTACCCAACCTATCGCGTTCCCATAGAAATTAAGCGACAAAGCAAAAATTTCAGCTATCAGCAAAAGAAATATGGGAAGGATGAATTGTCACGTGCAGTCGTGCTTTGTGCTTTTCATGATCTCAAAAACGTGCCGAGAAACATTGATGTGGTTGAACTCCAAGCATTGTGTGATTATCTCCAACGAGTATGAATTTCTATTCGCAGGTTAAACCAATTGAAACTCGCATTCCAGCGGACCGTCAAAGGGCTAAGCGCCACTATGGCGTCCATCCCTATTTTACGAGACGACCTTATAACGTTGTGCGCGAGTATGTCTTACGATTTTCCAAGGAGGGCGACATTGTACTGGATCCGTTTGGCGGTTCCGGAGTTACCGCAATTGAAGCCCTCCTCGAAAACAGGTTAGGAATTCATAATGATATTAATCCACTCGCAAACTTTATCGCGACTGGGATCGCTGATTTGCGCTTTGGCAGTCTAGAGGAGTATGAAAGCGCGCTGCAGTTTTTAAAACAAGAGTGTGAGCATACCCTAAACAAGATGCATGGCATGAGCGAAGCGGAATTATTAGAATTTAAAACTATATCGCCTAATTTGTTCCAGTTTCCAGAGAATGTGCCGCTTCCTCGGACGTCAGATGTGAAGAGGTACTTTGACCTGTTCACTCTTAAGCAGCTTGGCTCACTCGCCTTACTTCGGAAAGCGATTGAAAGCATCGACAGCAAACTGGCTCGCCGTGCCATGTTGCTGGCCTGGTCAGCCACATTAGCTAAACTAAACAAAACCTTCTTGTCAGCCGAAGGTAGGGCAGAGTCTCGAGGGGGTTCGAGTGTCTTCAGCATTTACAGATATAAGGTCGCAAAAGAACCCGTAGAGTTGGCTCCGTGGGAGACTTTTTTCGATCGGGCAACAAATGTATTGAAGGCGAAGGCAGAGATAGACCAAACGATCCGGCTGAAGAAACAAACTGGCGGTTGGCATGGCGGTTTTCAATCCTATTCCGAGGACGTAGAGCAATTAGCTTGTCGCCTGGACAACTCGGTCGACTATATCTTCACTGATCCCCCCTACGGAGGACATATTTCGTATCTAGATCTGTCAACGATTTGGAATACCTGGCTTGGGTTGACGCCGAGCTTATCTCAACGACAGAGTGAACTCATTGTCGGGGGCGAGTTGAGTCTTCCGGAAAAGGAGTACGTAGAACGGCTTGGTAGAAGCGTAAAAGCCTGCATCAAAATGCTAAAAAGGGAGAGATGGTTATCTATTGTGTTTCAGCACTGGAACATCTCATATTTTGAAGCGATATTGAATTCGGCGGCTGAAGCCGGAGCTGAGCTGAAAGCAGCAATTTCACAAGTTGGAGATCCAGTTTGGTCAATGCATAAGAAAAAAAACAGCTCAGTCTTATCTGGTGAGATGATTCTGACGTTCCAGAAAAACGGCGTCGTCAGGAAAACCAGCCATCGTGGAAGGTTTGATATATCCGACGCATTAACACAAGTCCTTGGCGAATTTCGAGACGAAGAGGTTCTAGGAGAGTATCTTTTCAACCGAATTGTGATTGAGGCTTGGAAGAAATCCGCTATTCACACGCTAACCTTCTCAAGAGGGGAGTTTTTACAGTTGCTGTCAGACGCTGGGCTAAAATATGACCAACTTAGCCACAAGTGGGTCAGAGACGCGTCACAGAGTCAGCTCAGCCTATCGTTTTCAAAGTAATTCCCGCCACCTTCAAGGCGAAAGCACTTAAATTCAGCGCCGTTCGACGCTTTCGGGTTCACCTGTATAAGATTCTTCGTCGGCCTGTCCCGAAATTGCGCCATCGCCAACCTCAAGCTCCCTGCCCGATTCCGTAGTGGCTTCCGTTGCGGCGGCCGATGCGCGCCCATCGGGTGCAAACGGCGAATCGAAGCCATCAGGCAGGTTCACTTCTATGTTCAGCTCAGCCTTTTTCGGCCAGACGAGTGACGCCACAATGGAACTAAGCAATACGGTGGCGACAAAGATTAACGAGGCCCATATTGGAACATGAATCTCGAGCGCGACAACGATCATCTTGACCCCGATAAAAGTCAGCACGATCGCCAATCCCATTCTGAGGTAGTGAAACTTTTCCACCACGCCTGCCAACAGAAAATACATGGAACGCAGGCCAAGTATGGCAAAGACATTCGAGGTGTAAACAATGAACGTGTTCGTGGTGATGGCAAAGATCGCCGGAATCGAATCCACGGCAAAAACCAGATCCGTAAATTCCACAATCATCAGCACCAGCAATAACAGCGTGCCCGTCAGCCGGCCGTTGACTCGGGTGAAGAACTTCTGCTCATCGTAGTGGCGCGTGATGGGGATGTAGCGCGTCAGCAGTTGCACGACTGGATTATCCTCGGGCTGGATGTCCAGTTCCTGCTGTTTGAACATCTTGATACCGGTGTAAATCAGGAAAGCGCCGAAGATGTAGATGATCCAATGGAAGCGGTTGATGAGGGCGGCGCCGATGAAGATCATGGTCAGGCGCATTATCAGCGCGCCCAGCACGCCCCAGAAGAGGACCCGGTGCTGGTACTTTGCCGGCACTTTAAAGTAGGAAAAAATCAGCAGAAAGACGAATAGATTATCTACTGAAAGGGAGAGTTCAATAATGTAGCCGGTGAGAAACTCGAGCCCGCGAACAGAACCCTGGTACCAGAACACCAAGGCGGCAAAAATCATTGCCAGAGTAACCCAGACAGCACTCCAGGTGGCGGCCTCGCGGTATTTTATAATGTGAGCACGGCGGTTAAGGAGGCCAAGATCCAAGCTCATCATGAGCAGGATAAAAACCGAAAAGCCAATCCAAAGCCATGTTGAGCTGCCCATCGGGTCCATTGAGACACATAAAATAGCATTGTGCGCCCCCATGTGTCAGGTGCTGCGGAAGGATGAAGGGCGGAAGATGAAGGCGCAAGGATGAAGGCGGAAGGCTGCAGCCTGGCCTTTCGTGCGGGCTGGGCCTTGGCCGGCTGAGCTATTTCGGCATCGATTTGCCGGCCCCCTCATACTCGGACATCCCGGCTCCAGGTCGGCAAGCCGCCTTTGGTTGCAGGACGCAGGCCGGCTACTTTACAATCCGCCATTTGCTGGAAAGGTAAAGATAATGCTCAAACAATTTGGACGTCTCAGGCGTACCCGCAACCTGGTCATTATCGGATTTGCGGTGATCCTGGCTGTGAGCTTGATCGTTTTTTACGCACCAGGACGCTCGTCCCCATACCTGGATCCTACCAGGAATACCAAAGTCCTTGCCCGAGTGGGCAGCGATGAAATCACCGTCGCCGATCTGGCGCGCCTCCGGGAAAACTATTCGCAAATGCTGGGCGGCACGGCGAGTCTGGCCCAACTGGGGGGAAACAAACAATTTCTGAATGGACTGATCCGTGATCGCGTGATTGCCCAGGAAGCGAAGCGTCTCGAGTTGGCTGCCAGTGACGGTGAAGTGGCTGACAAAATTCGCAAGCAGTTTACCGATGGGTCGGGCCAGTTTGTGGGTCTTGAGAAGTACAAGGACACGGTTACTTCACGCTTTGGCGACGTGGAAACATACGAGCGCAACGTGCGCGACGCGATCGCTCAGGAAAAACTCAAAGCATTTATTACTTCCAGTGTCAGCGTGTCTGATGACGAAGTCCAGGATCTTTACCAGCGCGAAAAAACCACCGTCAGTCTAAATTATGTACTGTTATCCGCTGACAAGCTGGCGCCTAAGATCACGATATCGGACGACGAGTTGCGTAATTATTTCGAGCAGCACAAGACTGACTACCGCATTCTGGAGCCTCAAAAGAAGATTCGCTACCTTTATATCAACCAGGAAAAAACCGGGGCCAAACTGCAGATACCTGACAACGAGCTGCGCACCGAGTTCGAGAGGCTCGCTCCTGAAAACAAGCAGGCAGGGGTGAAGGTGCAACAGATTCTCTTGAAGGTCGCGCGCAAAGATCTCGACTCACAAGTAGAACAAAAAGCAAAGGAGTTGATCGCGAAAGTTCGAGGAGCAGATGGTAAGGCCAGCGAACAAGCCTTCGCTGATCTCGCTCGGGGCAATTCTGAAGACCTTGCTACCGCAAAGAGCGGTGGCTTTTTGACGCGGCTAATCAAGAAAAACCCTAACAAGGTTGATTCTTTGTACGATCGCGCGTTGGACATGCAGCCCGGGGACGTCTCGGATATTCCGATTAAGTATGCAGGTAACTATTACATCCTGCGTCGCGGCGACGCTGTGATGCAGACTTTTGAAGAGGCCAAGCCCGCACTCGTGGTGTCTGTACGCAACCGCCGTTCATATGCCGCGGCGGCGAAGTTGGCCCAACGAGCTGAAGCGCGTTTAAAGGAGACGAAAGATCCTGGGAAAGTGGCGCAGGAGCTGGCTAAGGAAGCCAACATGAGTCCTGCCGAAATGGTCAAAGAAACGCCCTACATTAAGCCGGGGGATGACGTGCCTGGCATCGGAAGCAATCAGCAGTTTGAGCAGGCAATAGCTCCCCTAAACAATAAGGACGAGGTTGGAGTCTATACGGGTGTGAAAGGCGGGTTTGCCATCCCAATGTTTGTGGATAAGAAAGAGCCGCGCATTCCTGAATTCGACGAGGTGAAGGATAAGATTGCTGACAAACTAAAACAAGAGCGAGCCAAAGAGCAACTAGAGCAGAAAGCTAAAGAAATCGCCGCCGGGGCAAGGACTGTTGACGATCTCAAAGCCGCCGGTGAGAGCTCCGGTTTTGAAGTGGGCACTGAGGAGGATTGGAAACTTGGCGGCGTGCTCGGGAAGGCTGGAGCCAGCGCGGTGTTGGACGAAGCGGTCTACGCATTAAAAGCCGGAGACATCACCAGGACGCCACTCAAACTCGGAGAGAATTGGGTCATCCTCGGAGCGAAGAATCGGGTTGAAGCAGATCTTGCCGCGTTCGCTTCGCAGCGAGACCAGTTAACACAGACACTCGTTTCTGAACGAAAGAACCAGATTTGGGACGACTATGTGACTGCGGTTCAACAACAGATGAAACAGCAGGGACGTATAAAGATCTACAACGACGTTCTTGCGACTCTGGAACAAGACGAGCCGGTTGCCGCGCCCCGGCAGTTTCCTCAATTCCCAATTCCACCACAGTGATTGCGAAAACTTCAGTAATTCAGTGGGCGAGAAAATGGGGCCGGTTCCTCTTGAGAGAACCGGCCCCCCAGTTTTTTCAGTTCGCGGTCTCGTTTAGGCTATTAACCTGCGAAGGTTGGCAAGCCAAAGCTTAAGCTCTGTACCACTTGAACTCTCAACTGATGGCTCCACAGACTGAAGTCTGTGCCACTTAAAAACCGCCCAATAGCGGCGCCACCTCTGCTTGCGAAACCGCAGTGCGTATCTGAAGTTCGTTACCTTGTGTCGTGATCTTCAGATTTCCCAGCGCAGCTCTTGCCAACGTCCCCTTGGCCGATGACATTTGCCGGCTAAAAACTGCTCCTAATTGCCTCAAGCCTTCAACGGTATCGCTGAGATTGCGTGCTGAATTAGGGTTGACCGTTCGTGCCGCAATCAACATCTCCAGGTTCTTATCATTCATCCCAACCGAGCCATAAACCTGGCGCACGGTGGCAAGGTCAGCGGCGATAGCCTCGTTTCCGATTTTAAGATTCTTCAGGACGGCGGGAGAAATGTTTCCTCCAAACGAAATAATTGCGTTGGCATCCTGACTGGCCAGAGCAATCAACTCAGCGTTGCCGCGGCGGGCTCCTCTCCGCGTCGCGACTGCGCCACGTACGCTTTCCAAGTGCCCCAGAACCAGAGTGTTGGCATCAAGAGGCGAAACCGCAAGTTCCCGAATCTTCATATCCCACAGACCAAAAAGCCTCAGTTGTTGATCCAGAGCAAAAACGTAGATGGTCTTACCCTGATAATTCTCCTCCCGGTAAGCGCCACTGGCCGCAGCTTTGCCCGCAGCTACCAAAGCGCCGGCAGAAAAGCTCCCTCGGGCAATCGCTACTGTATCGATCCTGGTGACTCCGGCGGACGGATAGCTGTAGCGCAGACCTAACGCCAACTCATCAAAAGAGCGCGGATCGAGTCCCGTGCGAAGTTTAAACTCCTCGACCTTTGAATTAACTTCAGCAAGCTTTGCCGGATGCTCCGAAAAAAGCCCAGGCAGTACCTCATCAAATACCCGCCTCACTTTGACCAAAGCGACCGCGTCTGATGCCGGCAGTGTTGCCATCAGGCTATTTGTTAATCTGGGCGTAGTGGCGGAACGGGTCTGCGCGAAGCCTGACCCTGAAAGCCCTGTGATTAGAATTAAAGCCGTGAAGGCCACGGAATGAAAAATATTCTTCATGAAAAACCTTTCCTGGGAACTTTCTTGTTACGAGCACCCTATATGATTGCAGTTTTAACTGGGGGATAAAGCCCACCGAGACGCGACAAGCGCTCGCTCAGCAAGCCTCTCTCCGATGCTCTCGATACATTTGTGGTTGGCTCATTGCTTCGCATGGTCCTACCCAGGTCTGCTATCTGACTGCGTGAATCTTATCCAGGATCAAGCGGGCCTCAACTTTTCGATAGCTCGCCGGCAAAGCAAAAAGCCGTTCGTCCACCTCCAGCTTAATGTCCTGCAACTCCATCGTCACCTTCGAAGAATGTTCGGCGGCGCTGGAGGTCGTCTCAGATCTGACCGGCATGCCAATGGATTCATCAATCCAGATCAGAGTTTCAACCTTGGTAGTGGAATTATTGTTTCCATCGGCCGGGGTGACGCGATACTTGGTTGTCATTCGACCGTCAAGCATGACCCCGCCAAGATTCTCATAGGTTGCGCGCGAATTCTCATTGAGGAGCAGGCCGGGTGAAACCACGGATGACTTCTCCTCGGATTCTGATTCATTTGGGGTTGCGGTGACGCCCGCGTCGGCATACAGACTGCTTGACGGTATGAGAACAAACTGGCCTGCGGGAAGTTCGAGGTAGACAAAGCGTTCGGCGACGCCATCGAGGTACTCTTCGCGCCGCCTCTCGCCATCACGCGCGATCAACACTCTGGTGATTCTCTCTTGCGCCGTTGGGCCGCCCGGAGACCGTTCACTGAATGTGACGATCCGGATTGCCTGGTAACGGTCAGGCTCTTTGGTTGAAAAGGGCGGAATTGACGAGGTTAAGGTTGGCCCGGCTCCTGACTCACTCAGAGCGTTTTCGGGAGGTTGTGTGCGTCGACAACCAGCGCCGCTGACTGCGCCTAAAAGGGAAATAAGTATGAAGAGCTGGGCGGCTGTGATCGGCCAGCGCTTTTCGAAATTATTCACACGCTTTCGACCAGCAGGGCGATCCCCATGCCGCCGCTGACACAGAGAGTTGCGAGGCCGCGCCGGGCCTGGCGCTTCCGCATTTCATGGAGCAGGGTTGTGGTTATCCGCACACCGGTGCAACCAATCGGATGACCGAGCGCAATGCCGCCTCCGTTTGGATTCAGTCGCTCTGAATCGAAATGAAGGTCGCGATCGCAAGCGATTACCTGCGCCGCAAAGGCTTCATTCAACTCGATCAGATCGACATCAGTGATAGTCAGCTTCTGCCGTTCGAGTAAAGCCCGCACAGCCGGCACTGGCCCAATACCCATGATCTCTGGAGCCACACCCACTATTTCGTAGTCAACAATCCTCGCCTGCGGCTCGGCGCCTGACTCTTTTAAAGCCTCTTCACTCATCACGACCACCGCCGCGGCGCCGTCGGTGATCCCCGAAGAGTTGCCGGCGGTGACACTGCCCTCTTTGGAAAATACCGGTGGGAGTTTTCTTAAATCCGCCAGGGTCGTGCCCGCCCGATAATGTTCGTCGCGCGCGAAAAGCTGTGTTTTGCCTTTTGGGCCCTTGATTTCAAGCGGCAGTACTTCTTCGTCAAACCGGCCTGACTCGATCGCGGCCTGGGCCCTCTGTTGCGAGCGCAAGGCATATTGATCCTGCTCGTCGCGAGAGATTCGATAATCGCGCGCCAGGTTTTCAGCCGTCTCGCCCATCACGAGGCCCGAAAGCGGATCATTAAACCCGTCCCGGTACATTCCATCCACCAATTCCATATTTCCAAGGCGCGCGCCCCAACGCGCCCCCTCAGCAAAGTACGGAACCCGAGACATACTCTCCGTACCACCTGCCAGCACGGCTTCTGCCCGGCCGACAATGATCTCCTGCGCGGCAAGTATGATCGCCTTCAAGCCCGACCCGCACGCCTGGTTGACCGTAAACGCAGGTGTTGTCTGCGGCACACTGGCCCGATAAGTAATCTGCCGCGCAACGTTTGGTCCGCCTCCGGCCTGGCGCGCGCAACCCCAAATGGATCGTTGGATCTGCTCCGGAGCAAGACCGGAGCGCAACAGACTCTCTTTCGCCACGGCTGCCCCCAGATCAGCGGCAGTCCAACCGGCGAGTGAGCCCCCAAATCGCCCGATTGGCGTGCGCACCGATCCCGCGAGATAAACATTTTTCATGACGGAACTGTTGAATTTGCTGAAATTTAATTGACCAGAGATGGTAGCACACGGTAGAACTAGCAACGAAAAGAGCTGATTCGCGGTAGTTTCCTAATTCGCGTGCTAAGGCGCTGCCTTTGACTTGGGCTAGGAAGCTGGCTTTGCTGCTTATTACGCCTCACGATGATGTTCGAACGCCTCACAAATTCCGTCCAGCTTTGCTCTGCGTGGCAGCGCCTTACCAACCTCCTCGACTCTCATGCTGAGTGGTTTTGCACATTGAGCGACGGAAATACTCTGGCGCTGCGAAGGCGAGAACTTGATTTCCGATTAGATCCGGGCCGCCTCATTCTTTCTTGCTGGACAGAGAAAGGAACACGCTCATGGAGGATCAGGGCGGTAAACTGGAATGATCAGAAACTCCAATTGCTGGCTTCGCGCCGTTCTGGCGCCGAGCGGCGAATCATCGAACTTGTTCCCCGGGCGTCGGCAAATGCGTTAGCCGCCACGATTCGAGCCGCTCGACAACTTCGCTGCCAACAACTGGCTCGGCTGGCCTGCTCCCTGCAACCCGGGGCAAAGATCGAACGCGCATCGCTTAGTCGAGGAATACGACGGGGACAGCCGGGACGTTATGCACGCATTCTTTTGCGACTCAAGCATCAGCGGATCGCCGTGACGGCCTCAGTCGTTTCCAGTCACACGAGCGAGGTTGATGCCTTTCTTTCGGCGGCTCTCTTGTGGTTCACGCGCACCGGGGAGCGAACTCGCCCACCTTTCATCCAAAGGCTTTGGTTAGTTGTCGAAAAGGAACTCGTAAAACCGCTGGTCCAGCGGATTACTTTACTGCGCGAAGGCTTACGCGAAGCAATCATCATTTATGAAATCGAGGAAGCCTGGGGAACGGTATCTGAAATCGCCTGTCCCGGGCGCGCCGAACTCTGGAAGAAGCGGCTCGGCCGCTTTCCGCCGGTAACTGATCCGGTAGTTTCTGAGCTGGCGGCGGCCATCATCGCCGAGGCTCCGGGAGCGATCGACGTCGTGCAGGCTCGCGGTGGCCAGACATTACGCTACTTTGGGTTGCCATTCGCGCGGATAAGACGTCTGTTGGACATCGAGCGGGTTTGGTTTGGCCTTGATGGCGCCGCCAGGCGTTTGCTGGACGACGATACCAGGCAGGAGTGGGCGGCGTTGTTGCGCGACCTGCGGCAGCATCGGTCAGCCGGAGCTTCTGATCACCGCCATGCTCTTTATCGCAACGCCCCTGAAGCGTGGCTCGAATCGCTGCTTCGGCGCGACATCACCAGGCTTGACCCGGGATTAATCATTGCGCCTTTGCATGCACAGTTCCGGACCACTCGTGGTGAACAAGGCGCGCGACCGATCGACTTGCTGGCGCTCAGACAGGATGGGCGCCTGGCCGTCATCGAATTGAAGGTGTCTGAAGATCGCGAGCACGTGCTACAGGGGGCAGACTACTGGCAACGAGTTGAAGCGCATCGACGCCAGGGACACATCTGGCGCGCCAAGCTCTTTGGCGAGCGGCCAATCAGAGACGAACCTCCGCTCGTGTATCTTGTTGCGCCCACGTTGAGAGTTCATCCCGCTTTTCAACTATTGGCGAGATCAATTGCTCCGGACATCGAGATCTATCGCTTCGACATTAACGAAGACTGGCGCGCCGGAGTCCGGGTAATGCGCCGGCGGCGGGTGCCCTGATTTCTGTCTAGTGCTTCACGATGAGATTTTCAATCTCGTCATTGGATGAAGGCGGCGGGGTAACACTCGTTGGGCTCATGCTATTCATCGCCTGCTCGGAAGAGAGTATCCCCGAGACGCGCATCTTAAACTCGTCCACATTGCTGGCATTGTGCAATGCTTCATTAAGCGATATCAGACCGGCCTGAAACAGGTGAAACAATGACTGGTCAAAAGTCTGCATGCCATATTGCGAAGTGCCCGCGGCGATCGCCTCGCGAATCAAATAGGTCTTCTCTTCGTTGACGATGTAGTCGCGAATCAATCCTGTCGAAACCATAACTTCGACGGCCGGGACCCGACCCGCTCCCTTAGCGGCGCGCACCAGACGCATCGAGATCACTCCTTTAAGAATTCCAGCCAGTTGAATCCGCACCGATTTTTGCTGGTGTGAAGGAAAAGATGTAACGATTCGGGTAATGGTTTCGGTGGCATCAAGGGTGTGGAGGGTCGACAACACCAGGTGACCAGTCTCCGCGGCTGTCAGCGCCGTACTAATGGTTTCAAGATCGCGCATTTCTCCCACGAGGATGACGTCTGGATCCTGGCGCAGGGCGCCACGCAGCGCTTCCGCAAATGAGCGCGTGTCGACGTCTACTTCGCGTTGCGTGACGAACGACAGCTTGTCGCGATGGAGAAACTCGATTGGATCTTCAATCGTAATGATATGACCGCTGCGGGTGGTATTGATGCGATCGATCATTGCGGCCAGTGTGGTTGACTTACCGGAACCCGTTGAGCCCGTTACCAGAATCAACCCGCGCCGTTCCTCAGCGATCGTTTCGATCACCGGAGGCAGACCCAGCTCAGTTGTGCTCTTTGTGACATCGGGAATAACGCGTAGAACCAGGCTTACTGTGCCTCGCTGCTGAAAGATGTTGGCCCGAAATCTGCCGACTCCGGCGAGGCCGTAACCGATATCGACTTCCGATGCCTCTTTAAAGCGTTGCTTTTGGCGGCTCGACATCATCGCGAACGCCATGTCCAGGGTGTCTTCAGGCTTGAGACGAGGGCAATCAGCAAGGGGACGAAGCTCGCCACCGATCCGCATCATGGGAAAGACGCCGACTTTCAGGTGGAGATCTGACGCACCGTGGCCGGCAGCAATTTTTAAAAGCTCATCAATTCTTACTGACATGAGGTTAACAACACCTTTCGAAGTCATTCAGAGGATTCAGACGAGAAACACTTGGGGCTTTCGGGAAACTGATTACTTATGGGAAGGTCTGGACAGGTTCTGTGAGATCTTCTGTGTCGCCGAAGGCTTCGCAAAAGATACCACGGGATAATAGCCTGCGCACGGCGTGAACGTCAACGTTTTTAAACAACAAAACAGCGAGCAAAAAATACATCTGCTCGCTGTTTCAGTATTCGCGAAACCGTCGAGTCTTAGTCGGAGGCTACCATCTGATACTTGACGGCAGTTTCAGGCTCACCTACCGGAGAAGTACCCTTTATCTTCTGTTTTTTGTGACCGTTGTTCTCGGGCTGACCGGCAACATACGTCAGCCATTCGCCGGGTGCTTTTCGCTCGCCCTTGGTGATCTCAAAAAACGCATTTTGAATCCGGGTGGTGATTTCTCCGCGAGCGCCATTGCCCACCGTAATCCGGTCAACTGAACGTATTGGGGTAATCTCGGCGGCGGTACCTGAGAAAAAGACCTCATCCGCAATGTAGAGCGCCGCTCGCTGAATGGTTCGTTCCTTGATGGTTATTCCAAGTTCGTGGCAGATCTGAATGACGCTGTCTCGGGTAATTCCCGCCAGTATCGAAGACGACAAGGGCGGTGTCAGCACGACGTCCCCTGTCACGACAAAAATGTTCTCACCAGATCCTTCCGAGACGTAGCCACGATCATCGAGGGCTATGCCTTCGGCAAACCCATTCAGCAGGGCCTCCATCTTGATGAGTTGCGAGTTCATGTAATTGGCGCCGCTCTTGGCCATTGCCGGCATTGAGTTCGGCGTCAAACGATTCCAGGTAGAGACACAGACATCCACGCCTTTCTCGATGGCCTCGTCACCCAGATACTTACCCCAATCCCAGGCGCCGATATAACAAGCCAGCGGGTTAGGAAAGGGATTTACGCCGAAGGCCGGCCGATCTTCATCGAGGCTGCGGAAGAGAATGGGACGAATGTAACACTGTTCCAAACCGCTGCGCCTCACCAGCTCGACCGAGGCATCGCATAGTTGGTCGAGCGTCCAGGCATGGTCCATGCGGTAGATCTTCGCCGAGTTTAGAAAGCGTTGCATATGTTCCTTTAAGCGAAACACGGCCGGACCGCGCTTGGTAGCGTAACAACGAATGCCTTCAAAAATGCTGGAGCCGTAGTGAAGAACGTGCGACATCACATGCACGCGGGCGTCGTTCCAACTGATAAACTCACCATCGTGCCAAACGACGTCGCAAATTCGTGGGGTTACTACGTCTTTCGCTTTGCCATCTTTGGAGAACATTGTGTTTTTACTCCTTTGGGAAATCAGTTTTGGAAAGGCGAGAGGATCCTTGCCTTTAGCCGCAGAGTGTAAAAGTGCGACCAGCGCGACCTACGCAATTAGTTCCGGTTCCACAAAAAAGCTTGCAGGAAATATGACCATTCACAATACAGGAAACCTGTCGTGGATTGCAAGACGCTTCGATCTACCAAGAGCATCGCTTTGCACGTTCTCTCCCCAAAAAACTACCTGTAGATTCATGGAGAGAAAGGTAATTTTTCAGTAATGTTGGTTAGTTTAATAAGAAGACTCTTGTCTCAACAAAGCCGAGAACGTACCATTCAATGATTTTCCATATTCGTAAGACCGCAAGAAGCGGAATCGCCGCTAAAGGCCGTGTGAATTTCCGACGCTCGAGCCTCGTGGCGAGCATCTTACTTTCGATCATTTGTATTGACTGCCGTATGACCCAAAATACCGAACAGGCATCCTTGCCCGAACCACAAGTTGCCAAGGGCACCATCGATCCGGTCCTGATCCATCGACAAGCAATAATCATCGACATGCATACCGACACTACGCAGCGCCTCGTCGATGAAAGCCTCGATATCGCAGGCCGCTTAACCGACGGCCACTTCGACAGTGTGCGCGCCAGGGAAGGCGGCCTGGACGCTCAGTTTTTTTCAATCTGGGTTGAGCCGCAATTATTCGGCGGCGGTGGTCCCGGTGCCATCAAGCGCGCCGATGATCAGATCGCCGCCGTCCACGCTCTCACTAAGCAACATCCGGAAACGTGGGCCCTGGCAACCTCTGCGGCGGACATTCGGCGGATAGTCTCGGAAGGAAAACTGGCGGCGCTAATCGGGCTTGAGGGCGGTTACGCCATTGATGAGCGACTCGAGAATGTCGAGCGCTATTACAATTTGGGCGTACGCTACATGTCACCCGCCTGGAGCGTCAGCACAAGTTGGGCCGGCTCTTCAAACGACGAAGCGGGACAAACAAGAGGCTTGAACGAATTCGGCACGAGTGTGATCCGGGAAATGAATCGGCTGGGAATGATGGTCGATGTTTCGCACGTCTCGGACAAAACGTTTTGGGACATTATCAATACGTCCACGAAACCGATTATCGCTACCCACTCCGGATGTCGGGCGATTGCCAATGTGCCTCGGAACCTGGATGACGAGATGATTAGGGCAATTGCTAAAGGAGGCGGGGTTGTTTGTGTTCTCTATTACCCGGCATTCCTCGAGCCGGGCTGGGAGGAAAAAAAGAAGAGCGTCGACTCGGAAATTGCGTCACTCGTGCAAAAGGCTTCCGAAGACGAACCGGGAGATGTGGCTCAAAAGAAGATGGCCCGCGATCGAGTCCGCCGCGAGGAGTACGCCAGGCGCTTGCCGCAAGTCAGCGTTTCGCGGCTCGTCGATCACATTGACCATATCGTGAAACTCGTCGGGATCGATTACGTCGGAATTGGCTCTGACTTTGATGGCGTCCAAGCCACCCTCAGCGATCTCGCGACCGTGGCTGATTTGGGAAATCTGACTGGTGAGCTCATGCGCCGCGGTTATTCCCAGTCTGACATTGAAAAGATTCTGGGCGGCAATGTATTGCGTCTGATGGAAACTGTGCAGAAGTGAAACGAGACGGAGTAACCAGCGCTCAACCCGAGGTAGGGAAAAAACGGCCGCCAAAGCTACCCCGGATCGGTTTTCATGCGCCGATCAAAGGCGGCTTGCACAACGCCTTACTTCGATCAAAAGAGCTCGATTGCCAAACCGTACAAATCTTCTCGCGCAATCCTCGAGGCTGGAAAGCCAAGCCGTTAAGCGACGAAGAGGTCGAGATGTTCCAGCGGGTTCGACGCCGCACAAAGATCTCGCCGGTGGTTATTCACGCCAACTATCTGATCAACCTGGCCGCAGCCGATCAGGACATGTTGCAGAAATCTCGCGAGTCGTTTCGAGAAGAGCTGGAACGTGGAATACGGCTCAAGGCTGACTTCCTGGTTGTCCATCCGGGGAGCGCGCGCGGCGCATGCGAGGCAGACGGCATCAGCACCTGCGCCGAGAGTCTGAAGTTTGCCTCGGATGGTTTGGAGCTGAGCTCCCTGCGGATTCTTCTTGAGAACACCGCCGGTCAGGGAGAATGTATCGGCCATCGGTTTGAGCACTTGCGCAAAATCATGAACGCGTGCCGGGGCCTCCCACTCGGAGTCTGCTTTGATACGGCCCACGCTTTCACCGCCGGTTACGATTTCCGCGAAGAAGAAGGACTGGAAAAAACGATTGAGGCGCTTGATCGCGAGGTGGGCACAAAACAAGTCCGCGCAATCCACTTCAACGATTCGCGGGCGGCATACTATTCGCGGGTTGATCGCCATTGGCACATCGGTCAGGGTTATATTGGTCGCGACGCTCTGAGACGCGTAGCGCGCCACCCGAAACTTGCTCATGGAGCGTATATCCTTGAAACCCCTTACCACCTGCCCGAGGATAACCGGCCGAATATCGAGGCACTGCGGTCATTCCTGTTCACTGCGGGTTGATGGTGGGCTTGCAGTAGACGAGTGGACGTACTGGACGAGATCCAGTTGTTGGACGAAGAGCCAGCCGATTAAACGTGCTTGAACATGACTCTCGTCGTGTGTTAGATTTTTCGAGGCTGCTGGTTGCTGTTGAAACACCGATCCAGGCGACTCAACATCCACCGCTACGATACGGACCCCACGTTATAGACACGGGTCGGCCATTGCCGCCCGGATAAGGCGGCTCGGCCCCGAAAGCTTGAGCCTTCTCTCTAAGTTAACTTGCCCCTCAGCATAAAAGCCGATTTGATTACCGATGATCACTAAAACCAGTCGTTATGTTTTTGATTGGTGGGTAGTTCAGAAGCGATCTATCTACCTCCTCGCGGCGTTGCTGATCCTCTGTCTGGTCGCCGGAGGTACAGCAGCTTACGTCTGGAAATACGGCAACCCACTTAGAAACGTCGGCGCCGGTCTCAAAACCCCAGCAGGCGCCAGATTTATTTCTTTCGAAGGCGATGTCCGCGTGATTCGCGCGGCCACCCGCGAAACAATAACCGCAAGCAGTGACACTGAGCTTTATCCGGGCGACACCGTCCAAACTCAGGCGAGCGGCAGGGCTCGAATTGGGATGGCCGACGGTTCAACGCTGGTGGTGCGCCCTAACAGCATAATTACCGTACGCGACAATGCCAGCGCAGACGACGGTAAGAAGACCAACGTTCACGTGGTAGTTGACAGCGGTCAGATGTACGTGCGAACTGAGCAACTCCCCGAAGGAACAAACAGCGTCGTCGAGACACCCAAAACCAGGAACCAGCTTGGCGACCAGACTGCGGCTAGCTTTGGAGTCAATCCTGAGGGTACGGAAGAGATCCGGGTCAATAGCGGCGCCGTCGAAACCACGAACCGAGCCGGCGAGAAGACGATACTGAGTGGGGGGCAATACGTTGCTATCAACCCTGCCGGCACGATTTCAAAACCGCAACGCCTCCTTGAAGTACCTCTGCCTTCTGAGCCGCCCGATCTCGAAAAAGTTGTAGTGGGCCAAAACGGGTCGGCTAGTGTTTCACTAAAATGGTTGCGGCCGCCGTCGGAATCTACCGCTTACTATCGGGTCGAGGTCGCGACTTCTCCTTTTTTCGTCGCTGACGGCAAGGTGATCGAGCGCGATCAGTTGATTGCCACAGAGTTCAACGCTACCGATCTCCGTCCCGGCGTTTACTTCTGGCGCATCAGGGCGACGGCTTCCACAGGACAAGTAAGTGATTGGAGTGAGCCCAAGAAGTTTGTCGTGGCTCCCCGCGGCACAGGCTCACAAGTTGTGGTTTCGAATCTGACAGTGGAGTTACTTGGCGGAAACATTTATCTGGTGCGCGGCCAGGCCGAGCCAGGCACGACAATTCGAGTTGGTGGACGGGAGGCGCTGGTACCTTCGAGCAAATCTTTCCAGGTCCAGATCACGGCCGCAGCCCGCGAGGTTACCGTAGAAGCGCTGGATCCCCAGGGAAACAGCAGCAGTTATAAGTTGACGCTTTCCAGTCGTGGACGCAGAGGCTGAGGCGCTCGGAATCATTCAATGTCTCGATACGTAGTTCTCCTGACAGATGCACACGAAGCTCCTGCCTATGAGCTGATCGAGGCGCTGCGCGCCGCGGGTGTGAAGACTTTGATTGAAGGATTGCGGGAGGTCGAGGCGGAAATGGCTGTCCTGGCAAAGGGATGGGAGGGTGAAGGTTTGAGTGTGAATCAGACCCCACCGCCGCTCGCCGTCTTATACGAAGTTGTTCCCGGCGCGGACATGATCGAACTTCAGGCGGCCACGGAACACGCCAGAGCTTTGTGGCCGGGGACGCCCCTGGTTGCCTGTCGGCGACATGAAAACGGCTACCAACGATTAAATCTACGCAGCCTCGATGGAGCTACTCTCAAGAAGATTGGATTTCGCGCCATTGCCGATAAGGCAGCTCAATTGCCGGCACTGCTACGCGAGATCGAGGGTCACGGAACCACGGGTGAACTCAAGTTGCCCGAGATCGTACGGAAACCGGCGGAACCGAACTCATTTTCACTTCCAGAAAAACTAAATGCGAAGAGCTTGCGAGCCGCGTTTGACCTGGTTTCGTCTCTTCATTTCATCGGCGATCAGATTAGCGCTGCTCACGCAGCTATTGCCGGTTTAGCGCGGCTGGTGCAAGCCGACCGTTGGACCATTTATCTCATCTCCGACGAAAAGGGATTGGAACCTTCACGGCTGGAACCGATTGCCACGCGGAATTGGGATTACCAGCACAGTCAGGATGAGGAGGGTGACTGGCGAAGGATCTTATTGGAGGAACCGGGGCTTCCGCCAAATACCGAGTCGAAGGCAGCGAAACTTGTGGCAGTTGAGATGGGCACCATCAAGAGAAAGGAGCGAGGCAAGTTTGTCGTTGCAGTTCCGTTTATCTGTGGTGAACGAATCCTGGGAGTGCTTGAGGGAGTTCGCGAAGGTAATGAGGCGCATTCATTCCGCAAGTCAGAACTTGCGCTCCTCGATGCTCTTGCCCATCCACTCGCTTCGGCTTTGGCAAACGCAGTGCGCATTGGCGAGGCTGAACGGCTTTCTCAAACAGACGACCTAACAAAGCTCCACAATGCTCGCTACCTGCGCCAATTTCTGCTCAACGAAATTCGCAGGGCGCGTCGGTATGGTTCAAGTGTTTCGGCTTTGTTCCTCGATCTCGATGACTTTAAGAGAGTGAATGACCTTCACGGTCACCTGGTGGGTTCTCATGTTCTCATGGAAATGGCCGGAGTGATATTAGGATCGGTACGCGACACCGATGCTCTGGCTCGCTACGGGGGGGACGAGTTTGTAATTGTGTTGCCAGACACGGGAATTGATCTCGCCACGGTGGTTGCCGAACGCATCCGAGAGAAGATCTCGCAGCATGAATTCACGGGCGGCCGGCGCCTAAAGCTTTTACTCACGGCCAGTTTCGGAGTCGCCACTTTCCCACATCACGCTGCGTCGCCACAGCAGCTCATTGCCTGCGCCGACACTGCGATGTACGAAGCTAAGGCAGCAAACAAGAACTGTGTGCGGGTTTCAAGCGGACCTGCTCACAATCCCCGCGTCGAACGCACCGGCCTGGTAACCAGCCCGGCTCCGCAAGTCTGACTGAGCAGCAAGACTTTCTCCAACTTCCTTTCGTGAACTTGCTTTCTTGATAGCGCAAATCTTGTAATCGGGTGTATCTTAAGAGGTTCGGACTTTGCCGAACAGTTTTTGAGGGCGAGTCCTAAATCTTGAATGGTGAATAGGTGCGGGTTATTGCCATTTGCAATTTGCTTATCGAAAGGCAGTATCGGCCAACCGCGACCACCCACCCCACTGAAGTTCTCATTCTACACGCACGGGAAGTGATCAAACTTAATGGCTTTCAAATCCATCTTTAGTCTGTTTTCCAGCGACTTGGCTATCGATCTAGGAACGGCGAACACCCTCGTTTACGCGAAAGGCCGGGGTATCGTGGTTTCCGAACCATCTATAGTTGCGATTAACAAAGTAACCAATCAGGTGGAAGCCGTTGGCCGCGACGCCAAAGACATGCTGGGGCGCACTCCAGGAAATATCGTCGCCATCCGTCCCATGAAGGACGGGGTGATCGCCAACTTTGAAGTTACTGAGAAGATGCTCCAGCACTTCATCCGCAAAGCTCACAATGGCAAAACCTGGGTCAGCCCACGCGTGGTCATCGGCATCCCTTCCGAGATCACGCAGGTGGAACGCCGGGCTGTCGAAGACTCTGCCTATCGCGCTAAGGCTTCCGAAGTTTATCTGGTGGAAGAAGCCATGGCGGCCGCGATCGGCGCTGGTCTTCCGATCACCGAACCGCATGGCAACATGGTAGTGGACATTGGCGGCGGCACGACCGATATCGCAGTGATCAGCTTGAGCGGCATCGTGTACTCGCGCGCCGTCCGGGTGGCCGGCAACGAGATGGACGAAGCAATCATCTCCTACATCAAGAGAAAATATAACCTTCTGATTGGGGAAAGAACCGCGGAAGCCATCAAGATCGAACTAGGCTCGGCGTATCCGCTTGACGAGTCGTTATCTTATGAAGTGCGCGGGCGAAATCTGATCGAGGGCATTCCAAAGACGATAACTATTTCCGATGAAGAGGTGCGCGAGGCCTTGGCGGATTCGGTGTCAACGATTATCAATGCGGTGCGGGTCGCCCTCGAACGAACTCCCCCGGAGCTTTCAGCTGATATCGTGGAGCGTGGCATCGTGCTGACCGGGGGCGGCGCACTGTTAAAGAATCTTGATAAGCGGCTGTCGATAGAGACCGGCCTGCCGGTCTCTATCGCCGACGACCCGCTGGCGTCAGTAGTGCTCGGCACGGGAAAGATGCTTTCGGACTTTGATCTGTTGAAGCGAGTGAAGTGGGAAAACACGATGACCAGCGGCATGTGAGAAAAATGGTAAATAGTAAATAGTAAGACAAGGTGGGTGTCACTGTTCAATTGCCATTAACCACTAACCATTCACCATTCACCATTCACCATTTCACCATTAACCATTAACCATTTACTATTTACCATTTACTATTTACCTACGATTTACTATTGACCAACGATGGCAAGTGTTCGCACGCAAAAAGAAATTCGCCAACGCGCCCCGATCTGGCTGGTCATGCTGCTCTTTGCGAATTTGGTCATCATGGCAGTAGATGCCCGCGAAAACTTTGCGCGGGAAAGCGCTCTCAAAGGCGGAGCCCAGGCTGTGGCCTCACCGTTTCAGAGCGCCGCTTCCTGGATTAGCGGAACTGTGGGAGGTTTTTTCCGGCAACTTGCCAACCTCAGCAGCACAACGAGTGAGAATGAGCAGCTAGCTCAGCAACTGGCCGAGACAGAACTCGAGCTCCGCAAAGCTCGGGAAGCTGCCGCCCAGAACGAGCGCCTCAGAAGTCTCCTGAATCTTAAAGAACGAATCGGTTACGAGCGAGTAGTGGCGCTGGTGATTGCTCGCGATGCTTCCGTTTGGTTCAACACTATCATCATCAATCGCGGCAGCGCCGCCGGCATTGCTCTTAATATGCCGGTAGTGACCGCCGAAGGAATCGTAGGTCGAGTGGTGGCCGTAAGTCCGTGGACTTCACAAGTGATGCTAATCACCGACGAGAAAGCTGCCGCCGGCGCAATCATTGGACAGCTCGGAGAATCCGGAGCCCTGGGCTCAGTACGAGGGCTGGGAACCTCGGGACTCGTCGAGATGCGTTATGTGTCTGGGCTGCAAAAGGTCGAGGTTGGCGACTACGTGTTGACCACCGGCCAGGACGGCATTTATCCACCGTCACTAAACGTCGGCACGATCGTCGAGGTGAAGCACGGCACGGCGACTCAGCCGCATCGGATCTTAATCAAGCCAGGCGCGCGCCTGGATCAACTATCTGAAGTTGCCGTACTGCTCTATCACCCGCCGCAGCGGCCTGAGCCCGAACAGACCCTGCCCAACCTGGACAAGAACAAAGCGATGAGTGATAAGTGATGAGTGATGAGAAGAAGGATTTTCCTGGTTATCACTCATCACTCATCACTCATTACTCATCACTTATTCTTTTATCACGGATCATTTGAGTAATGCCTCAGTTTAAGATTGCTGCGGTTCTCGCGTGCGCCATCATTCTCCAGCTTTCGCTTCGAGCCGTATGGCTTCCGCTCTCGTACATTGATGTTCCGCTGATAGTTGTTGTCTATATTGCCTTGCAGCGCGACGCCTGGAAGGCCTTGATTGTCGGAACCATTGCTGGTCTGGCCATTGATTTCCCCAGTGGCGGTTTAATAGGCGCCGGCGGTTTTTCCAAAACGCTAACTGCCTATCTTGTTTACTTTGCCGCCAGCCGCGTTAATCTGGAAAACGCCCTTCTGAGAATTCCGGTGCTTGCTGCTGCGACGCTGATCGACGGCAGTATTTACTTTTTTTGGCAGCGTTTGCTTGGGAACCCCCCTGCGGTCCCCTTTGTGCAGACAATCTCCTATGCGCTGATCGGAACAACAATTGCCGGGTCTTTCATCCTGTACATGCTCGACTCTCTCTTTTCCGAGCGCCTCAGCCAGCGCCGGCAGTTCGCTTCGCGGCGTCGAGTCGCGCGGCGCACCACGGGTTCCCTCAGGAGACGCTGAACTGCGGCGCTGCCCGTTGGCCGGCTGGAAGGTTACTTGGGGCGGCTAATGATAGAATGTACAACGCCAGTGGCATAGCCATGTCGGCTGGCACTCTTTACCTCGGAATGATTACCGGTTTTAGCCATGAAGTTCGTTGACACATCTCAAAATCTTCGCGGCAGGATCATGGCCGTCCAGGTGGTCGTTGTTCTTCTTCTGACCATGTTGGCCGTGAGGCTGTATCTCTTGCAGGTGGTGAGGGGCAATTACTACGCAGAGATTGCTCAAAATCAACGCATTAGATTGCTGCCTATCAACGCGCCCCGAGGAATCATTTTCGATCGCAATGGACATCCGCTGGTCGATTCTCGCCCAATCTATAACGTGATCCTCTCGCGCGAAGACGTCAAGGGTAAAGACCTGAACTCGCTGGTCAAGCCGCTGTCCGAGGGTTTAGCGGTCGACGCGGATATACTGCGCGATCGTTTTGAACAAATAAAATCGCAGCCTGCCTTCGAATCCATACCAGTCAAACTGGATGCCACCCCCGGCGATATTGCCTGGGTGGAAGCCCGCGAGTTGGAGTTCCCCGAGTTACGGGTCGAGCAGCAGCCGCAGCGTCGTTATCCGCCCAACGGTTTGCTGGCCCACGTTGTCGGTTATGTGGGAGAAATTAGTCCCGAGCAATTGAAACAGACCTCATATAAAGAGAAAGGGTTTAAGCCAGGAGACATCATCGGGCAAAGCGGGATCGAGCAGACCTACGACGACTACCTGCGCGGGCGCGATGGCTATCGCAAGGTTATTGTGGATAGCCGCGGCCGGATTCAGGATGAAATTGAAACGGTGCTGCCACAACCGGGCCAGGACCTCGTCACCACTATTGATCTCGATCTGCAACTGATGGCCGAAGAGCAACTGGCAAATTCAGCTACTAAACGCGGCGTTATTGCTGCCATGGATCCGAACACCGGCGAGGTCCTGGCGCTGGCCTCGGCGCCCACATTCGATCCCAATCTTTTTTCCCAGCGAATTGCGACCAAAGAAGGTCGAGAAGAGTATGCCGGTTTGTTAAATCATCCCGACAAACCTTTAATTAACCGCGCGATTCAGAGCCGTTATCCGCCCGGGTCAACGTGGAAGATTCCCATGGCGGTTGCGGGTCTGAAGCAGGGAGCGATCACACTTGATCACTCGAACCTCGTTTGCGGCGGCGGTATCACCATCGGAAATAAATTTACCCGTTGCATGGGCAATCACGGCCTGCCCGATGTCAAGTATGCGATTACTAAATCCTGCGATGGTTATTTCTATCGGCTCGGACTGAAAATGGGACTCGATGGAATTATCGCCATGGTTGATGAATTTGATCTGAACCGGCGTACCGGAATCGATCTGCCGAACGAAGTAACCAGCCGCACCCCCTCGGAATTCAAGGCCATTCTTGAGCGCCGCAACCAGCCCTGGAAGGACATTGACACGGTGTTTGCATCCTTTGGGCAGGTTTACGAGGAAATGACGCCACTAAGTATGCTGCGAGCGGTCTCAAGCGTAGGTCTTGGAGGCAAGCTTTACGTGCCGCATCTTCTTAAAGAGTTGAAGCCGGTAGGCGAACCTGGCGAACCTGAGTATCGTCCCGGACGCACCTTTGAGCCGCTGGACCCGTCGCGACCCAACCCGAAGGTCGTTGCCATTCCGGAAGATATTAATCATGAAGTTGTGGAAGGCATGTGGGGCGTGGTGAACAACTTTGGCACCGGCGCTGGTATCAAAATGGCGGGCTTTGACATTGCCGGTAAAACAGGCACGGCTCAGGTGGTGGCACTCGGCAAAGACGTTGGGAAAAACAAGGACCACTCCTGGTTTGTTTCCTACGCGCCGGCGTACCATCCTGAGATTTCAGTCATCGCGCTGATTGAGAATTCAGGCTTTGGTAATCGGCACGCTGCTCCCGCAGTGCGCAGCGTCTATGATGTTTATTACCGCAAGACGCGAAAAGAAGAACCGCCCGGCGCGCTTCCGGTAGCCAGAACACCAAAGCCGCCGGAAAAAACACCGAAGAAAGCGGCTGACACGGCAATAGCTCAGAGAGGCTAGGTGATAGTCGATTTTTGATTGCCGATTCCTAACATTGCCGATTGCCAATTGCTGATTGACAATTTGGTTATGATCAGCAAAGTGGAGTAGAGGTTCAGGGATGGAGTGATTAAGGGGGGATTCTGGCGAGTTTAATTGCTCAGTGCCAGAGTGAGGTTTCAATGTCAGGCGCCAATTGGCAATTGGCAATCGGCAATGTTAGTAATTGGCAATCGACATTCGGCAATGTGTTATGTCGGCACTTTTAGAAAAACGATCGTTCAGAGACTTTGACTGGCTGCTGGCGCTAATGGCCATCGGCATCGTCTGTTTCGGCGCGGTCCAGATTCGCTATGCTCAACCAATGGAAACCTATTGGGTCAAGCAGCTCATCGGGCTGGGCATTGCCCTGGTCGCGATGCTTCTGGTCGCTTTCACGGATTATCGCCGGCTGCTGAACATTGCCCCTGCCTTCTACATTTTTGGACTGTTACTTCTGGTAGTGGTGCTGATTCCGGGTATTGGTTTGAAAATCAACGGCCAGCGAGCCTGGATCAGAGTTCCCGGCATCGGACAATTTCAACCTTCGGAATTTGTCAAAGTAACCACGGCGATGATGCTGGCGTGGTATTTCGGAAAACATCGGATTCAAGCGCTGCGGGTGAAAGAGATGGCCATTGGGGGGTTGATTCTCGCTCTGCCAATCGTCCTGATTCTTTTGGAGCCGGACGTGGGGTCAGTTCTTACCTACTTCCCCATTTTGTTTGTGGTTCTGTTTCTCTCGTCAATCCGGATCCGTCTGGTAGTTGGAGGACTGCTTTTGGCCGTGGTGATGTTGCCCTTTGCTTACTGGGTGGGGGTGGAGACCGGATTTGTAAAGCCGTATCAACAAGAGCGCATCAATGTAATTCTCGAGCCTGAGAAAGCGGATCGCCGAGGCTTTGGCTACAACACCTGGCAATCGATTCTCACGATCGGGGAGGGCGGGATAACGGGGGCCGTAACTACGACGGCACACTCTCAAAGTAGCTTGAAGTTTCTACCTGAGCCGCACACGGATTTCATTTTTGCCGTCACCGCCGGCAACACTGGTTTCATTGGCTGCATTCTGCTCCTGCTCGCTTACGCGGTCTTGCTCTTTCGTCTGATCACAGGTGCAAGGCGGGCGCCCGATCGTCCGGGGATGCTCGTGATCATGGCGATCGTGGGTGGATTGATGTTTCAGATCTTCATCAATATCGGCATGGAGCTCGGGTTGTTACCGGTTATCGGCGTGCCCTTGCCACTGATGAGCGCAGGCCTCGCGTCACTCATTGCGACTTTCATTGCCATTGGGTTTGCCATTAGCGTCCAGATGCGCCGGTTCGTCAACTAAGGCTGCCCGACTTCGGGGGCAATTAAAAGTGCGAGTCGAATCTCCCCGGCGGAAGAAGCTATGGAAAGTCAGACACTAGCCACAGATTAACGCGGATGACACGGATCAAAAACGAATAAATCGTTAAGAAGCTCCTTGTAGTTTTGTTTTTGATCCGTGTCATCCG
>Ga0187893_10001745_pt1 | contig 50395 bp, 44 predicted proteins | sample MA1701074metaG_FD_139574 | JGI IMG/M metagenome (GOLD analysis project Ga0187893, IMG submission 139574) | White microbial mat communities from a basaltic lava cave in the Kipuka Kanohina Cave System on the Island of Hawaii, USA - MA170107-4 metaG ... | reverse complement strand
CGTGGTTCGCAAACCGAAGCTGAGAAGCTGGCCTGGGTTCCCTCAGCGCTGCTAACTGTGATACCCTTTTGTGCAAATCGACACCAACAAACGATTCCATACATGGTCTCCTCCTCGATTATTTGACTGACTCATACTACCACGGACCAGTCGGAGACCATCCCGTTTATGAGATCATTCAAGTTTTCGGATGTTCACGACTTGAGCTGCCGGTCGAAGTCGCAGGCTGAATAAAAGGCGAGGCTCAATAAGCGAAACCTATCCATCATCCACGAAATCGACCGGCTGCTGGACGCGCGCTACGGTTTCGCGGAGAAAGAGTTGGATTTCACTTTGACAAGACTCAGAGCAGACACACCTTGTTCACTGGACACCGAGGCGTTCGCGGATTTTTCTCACATAGCCTATGAATTTCGCATCGTCACGCAGGGCGGTGGTGCGGGGGCGGGGCAAGTCGATGGGCAAAATTTCAGCGACTCTGCCAGGGCGCGGAGTCATCACCACCACGCGGTCGCCAAGAAAGACGGCTTCGGCAATGCTGTGGGTGAGGAAGAGCACGGTCTTTTTTGCTTCACGCCAGATCCTCAGCAATTCCAGGTTCATCTCATCGCGAGTGATGGCGTCGAGGGCGCCGAAGGGCTCGTCCATCAAAAGCAGTGGTGGATCATGAATGAGTGCGCGGCTGATAGAGACTCGCTGCTGCATGCCGCCGGAAAGCTCATTGGGATACTTATTTTCAAAACCGCGGAGTCCGGTAAGCTCCAAGAGCTCAAACGCTCTCTTCCTGTACGCTTCGACGTTCAATCCCCGCGCTTCGATCTGCAGCAAGATGTTGTCCAGCGCCTTGCGCCAGGCCAGGAGAACCGGCGCTTGAAAGACGAAGCCGATGTTGGTTAGCGGACCCTTGACGGCATCTCCGGCAACGCGAACCGCTCCCCCCGTGGCGGGGAGCAGTCCGGCAGTGATTTTTAGCAGAGTGCTTTTACCGCAGCCGCTGCGCCCGACCACGGTGACGAATTCCCCCGGGTCGACGCTAAATGATACTTCTTCAAGCGCGATCACCTCATCGTTGCCTGAGTTGTAGATTTTACGCAGCCGCTCGTATTCGATGAGGTTTGACAATCGGGTCCTCTACATGCCAGGGTTCTTGTGGATGAATTGATTAGTGAAGACCGTTTTGAAATCAACCGCGGGGGACAGCTCAAAGTACTTATTTGCAATATCTACGGACCGTTTCATCATCGCCTCTGTCATATAGCCGAGCCCGCGCTCTTTGCTCGCCGCATCGACGACGTCATCGAGTCCCGCTTCCATCTGGGCCAAGCTGATATCCCGGTCATTTTGCGGGTTGGCCTTCATGAAAATCTCAAAGGCTTCCTTGGGATTTTTGAGCGACCATGCCCAGGCGTCGAAAACCGCCGTTACGAACCTTTTTACCTGATCCGGATTGTTTTTTATCCGGTCCTCCCTCGCCTGCAGCACATGGCCATAGGTTTCCAGCCCCAGGTCTCTAAAGAACAGGTTCTTGATTTGCTTTCCCTGCTTCTTTCCCAGAATCGCCATTCTTTGGATACTCGATCCATTGGTCCCCGACATAAAATCTATTCTTCCTTCGAACAATGCGGGCGTGCGCACAGCGGGCTCCATGGTCTTGATGACGACTTTACTGTGATCAAATTTCGAGGCGGCGGCAATGGCCGGGAGCAAGACATAAGCAAAGTCCCCCGGGTTGGTGCCAAAACTCTTGCCTTCGAGATCTCTGGCGGCCTTGATTCCCGCGTTTTCCAAGAATATAAAGCCGCCGCCGTTGAATGCCATGCCGATGCCCAGCGCGCGATTTCTACCGCCTTTGGATATAACCTGGACGGCTGTAAGAAGGTCGCCGTAGCTATACTCGGCCTGACCCACGTCAACAAAAGTAGCCGAATTGGCTGAACCCTTGCCCTCAAGGAGAGTCACCTCAAGATTATTTTTTTTAAAAAAGCCTCTGTCCCGTGCCACAAAAAACGGCACATGTTTTCCTTCGATGATCCAGTCCAATTGAAACTTTATTTTGTCCTGCGCGACGGCACTGGAACAAATTGCGAAAAAAATACTCCAGCCGAGCAAAAGCACCGCGCCGATGATTTTTGTTTTCATGATTTTTCTCCTTTGGTTACAATCTCGATTTTATTTATGCGTACGCCGCTCAAAGTTCTGTAGGGTAAATGCCGCGACGCCACGGCATGAGCCACTTTTCTAGAGCTACGATGATGCCAAAGAGACCCAGCGACATGACAGATAGGATCGTAATCGCTGCAAAAATGAGCGCAGCATTGAGATTGTTGTTGCCGATGATGATCACATAGCCGAGACCCCTTTGTCCGGAGACGAACTCCGCGACCACGGCGCCGATAACGGCGAGAGCAATGGAGGCTTTGAAGCCGGCAAATAGATAGGGAATCGAGTTGGGGAGGCGGATCTTTCTGAATTCGGTCCACGGTTTCATGCCCATGGTCTTGGCCAGGTCAAGCATTTCTCCTTCGATTTGGGAAAACCCCACGACAGAATTGACCACCATCGGAAAAAAGGCCACGAGAAAAGCAATGGTCACCTTGGACCAGATGGAGTCTATGCCCAGCCAGATCAAAATGAGGGGAGCGATGGCGATACGGGGCACGGACCCAAGCACGACAAGCGACGGATATATCGTTACCCAAAGAATTCTTGAGTAAACGATCCCCAGGCCGGAGCCGACTCCGATCACCGCGCCGATTAAAAACCCTAGCATGGTCTCATAAAACGTCGGCAGGAAATTGGCGAAAATGAACCCTCCACGCTTGTGAAATTCACCGGCGATTTCCAGGGGTGTCGGAAGTAGATAAGAAGGAATGTCGAGAACCGGGAGTATTAACTGCCAGAGAGCCACAACGCAGAGAAAAAATAGGGCCGACCATTTGAGTGAGGGATTATTCTCCATTTCAACCTCTGAGCAACCTCAACAGCGCACTAAACACTATGCGGAGAAACAGTTTTCCCGTTACTGGATACGGGACCCGGAGAGCGGTCTCGGCTTAGTCGGACCCCTTAAATCGGTTTCTGATTATCCAAAGGGAGTCCTCGTGTCAAGGATAAAAAGGAAGCACCAGCAAAGTAGTCACGGGTTTGAGATTTTGCGTCATCGTTCCGCTATCGCTAATGTTCGTGATATCCTTTGCCGGCGCCGAAAAGGCAGTTACGTTCTGTTCCCGTCAGTCATGATGATGACACGCGGTTGCGATACGAATAAAGTAGAGAGGAGTAAATGGCACCATCGAGCATGTTGCGACTGATTCAGTTTCGCGCCGGATACAACTTGCCGATTCACGCTGCTGTCGAGCACGGCATCTTCGAGGAGCATGGCCTCGCAGTTGAAGTCGCCTATACTCCAGGTTCCGATTATATGATTGACGCGCTAATAGCCGGCAAGTACGAAATCGCTCATCCGGCCGCCGACGACGTGGTGGCGGCCGTTGAACGCGAACAGCCTGAAAAAAAAGGGAATGGCGATCTTTTTTTATTTATGGGTCTGCATAGCGGTCTTTTAAGCCTGATTTCCGCTCCGGAGTATGCCGATGTGGAGTCTCTCCGCGGGCAATGGCTCGGTGTCGACTCCCGCCACACGGGGTTTGTTTTTTTATTGGAAAAGTTTCTCAGGTCCAACGGGTTGACGCCCCACGATTATAGCCTGGTGGAGGTAGGCGGGTGGGAGTTTCGCTACCGGGCTTTGCTGGAAAGCAAAATCGCCGCGACTTTGCTGACTTCCCCTTTTGTGACCGAGGCATTGGCCCGCGGCTGTCATCTTTTAGTTCGGGGTGACGGAATTCTACCCGTCTATCAGGCCACCTGCGGCGCCGCGCGGCACACTTGGGCGGAAAACCATCGAGGTCTCCTGATCCGCTATATCCGCGCTTACATTGAAGCTACCCAGTGGTGTCTCGATTACAAAAACCGCGCAAGGTGCCTCACTCTTTTGGGCAAACACAACGAAATTTATGGGCAGTTAGCCGAAGATACCCTGGAGGCGCTCCTCGACCCGACTTATGGAGTCTATCCTAAGGCAGAGCTGAATCTTGCCGGGGTAGCTGCGGTGCTTGAACTTCGCGCACAGATGGGCTATCTCAAACGCCCCGTGCCGCCGCTCGAGAAGTATATAGACCTGTCATTTTACCGCCAGGCCACGGTCACCGATACGTAATCCGGCCCCTTTTTACCCCAGGCCGTAGAGCCGCGCCGGGTTTTTCTCCAGGATATTGACTTTCGCCGTTTCGCTGATGTCCTTGCGTTCGAGGAGCATCCTAGCGGCGCAGCGTTCGCGATCACCGTGAGGCATGTCACTGCCAAAAATCACCTGGGTGTCCCCTACGAGGTCCAAAACATGTGGCAGGATTTCGTCTTCCACTTCGGTGCTGAAATAAATATTGCCCCGCTTGATATAATCCATCACGGGCAGCTTTTGAATCGGCGCCGTCTGCGGCAGGAATTGCTTCAAAGACGATCCTTGATTCTTATAGCGATGATGCATGCGTTCGATGATGAAGGGCACCCACTGGCAACCCGCTTCGAGGAACACCACTTTGAGATTAGGAAAACGATCCAGCACCCCGCCGCTGATGAGGGCAGTGAAGGCCATGAGGAGAGGCATATGAAATGCTATGACGCCGGAGGGGTAAATATGGGAATAGAGATTATTGACCGCGGGGCAGGACCAGCCAACGTGGACTCCCAGGGCGAGATTTTCTTCCGCCAGCGCTTGGTAAAAAGGAAAAAGCCGAGGATGATCGAGCATATCATTTCCCGCCGTGCCCAGGACCATGACGGAGACCGCGCCGAGTTTTTTAGCCTGGTGCACCTCGCGAACCGCGCCGGGTATGTCGTCCAGGTTCACGATCGCGGACCATTTGATCCTCTGGTGCCCCGTGAGGCGGTCACCCATCCAGCGGTTGTAAGAAGAATACAGCGCGGAGGCCAGTGGCACATTGGTGGTTAATGGATAGGCGAGAAAAAGGGTGGTGTAGATGACTTGGACCGCGATGTCTTCATCATCCAATGCCTTCACGCGGGCACCCAAGTCCGCCAACTCCATGCTCTCGATGCTATCGGGCTTGCCCTTGGCGTGCGCCGCGACTTGCCCATTGTAGCGGGTCGGCGTTCCCAGATTGTGGCAGCCCGGTCCGACGCGACGCGGATAGAGCTGTTCGTCGATGACCCAATAGGCCAGGCCCTCGATGCCGGTTACCCGAGGACGCATGGCACGAAAGGCGGGATCGAGATATTGATCGTTGAATGTCTCTAGGCTTTCTTCGACATGGCCGTCGGCATCGATCACTTTCATGAAAGCACCTCCACGCTTTGATTCTAAACGCCTATAACTCTCGGCGGCTGCTTGTCAAGCTGTAAAGTCGTCACTGCAGCAAGACACTGTCCGGCAGCTCGCTACTTTGATTGCCGGGTCAGCGCGGATCGAACGATCTTTCCAACGGCGTTCTTTGGCAGGCGGTCGACGAATTCGATGGAGTGGGGAACTTTGAAAGGCGCCACCTGGGAACGCAGTGAATCTTTAAGGGATTGGGCCAGGTGGTCCGAAACCGTCTGGCTCTCACGCAAAACGAGCACCGCACGTATGCGATTCCCGATCTCGGGATCGGGTTGTGCCACCACGGCCGCCTCCAGGATCGCCGGATGTCGCTGCAAGGCGTTTTCGATTTCCGCCGGCGAGATGAACATTCCGCGGCTTTTGAAGCAGTCGTCGCGCCGCCCGGCAATGAAAAAGTAACCGTCTTCATCTTGGTAGGCGAGATCGCCGGTGAAATACCAGCCGCTCCGCATCGCGGCTTCAGTGCGCTCCCGATCTTTGTAGTAACCGAGAAAGAGGCCTGGATCTTCGGTGGATATCGCCAATTGGCCGAGTTCCCCGACGGGGAGGGATTTGCAGTCGTCATCCAAGATCCCTACCTCCACGCCCGGCAAGGGTTTACCGACGGAGCCCGGCTTCACTGGATATTGCGGCCCATGGCCGATGACCAGCTGGTATTCGGAAACCCCATAGTGTTCGTAGAGCTCGCAGCCGACGCGAGACTTCCATTCGTGATAGGTGACCTCCCGCAGGGCTTCGCCCGTGGAGTGGGCGCAGCGGAGGCTTCCAAGGTCAACTCGTTTTTCGAATCCGGGCATGGCCAGCAAGCGGCGATAAACCGTGGCAACGGAGTAAAGAACGGTAACGCGGCGCGTCGCGACGGCGGCGAGAACATTCTCGGCCGTCGCCCGCTCGTTAAGAATCGCGCCCGTGACTCCGTTACGCAGCGGAAAAAGGAGGTTGTGACCAAGGGCGCTGATAAAACTCCACTCGCCGGTGGCCATGACCACGTCGTTTTCCAGTGTCGCGAGCCGCAATCGATTCAAATCTCCCAGCGCCACGATCCAGCGGTGCGCATGGACGATCCCTTTGGGTTTTCCGGTTGTTCCGGAGGTATATACGATAAACGCCGGGTCATCGGACCGGGTGTCGGCCGTCGGCACATCGGCTTTTTGCTTTGCGACCAGCGACTCGAAGGCGATTTCATTATTTTTTGTGCCCCGGGCCGAGATGATTGTTTTAAGAGAACTCACGGGGCGCACTTCTCGGATGGCCGCGGCGCGCGACGATTCCGTGATGACGACCGTCGGCCTGGCCTGATCCAGCACAGGCTTTAATTCCTCGGCCGCCAAAAGGGAGTTGACCAAAACGGGAACGGCGCCGAGTTTGGCGAGCGCCAAAAAGGAAACGGCAAACTCCGGGGAATTTGGCATGCAGATAAGCGCCAAATCGCCGCGACTAACGCCGAGGGAGTCCAAACTCGAGGCAAGGCGGTTGGTCCAATCAGAGAGTGTCTCGTAGCTCACCGATCCTTCCTCCGAAACCAGAGCAGACCGCGGTCCAAGGCCGCGCTGGATTTGGCGGTCCAAGACCTCGGCGCTGAGGTTCAGATAGTCGGGGACTTCGCGGTAGGTCGACCAAGGGATGGAAATTGAGGTGCCGGGAGGCATCGGATCTAGCCCTTTTTCTTCGTGTTACCGGATTTGAAAGACCGGCCGGCGTTATGGGGAGAGCCGTACCGTGGCTGGCGTTTTTCTTTGAAAGCTCGCATTCCTTCTTGGCAGTCCTTGGTGCGGGTAATCTCCAAGACAGCGTCGAGTTCCTGGCGGTATCCTTCGTCGGTGCGATTCCAGTTCCAATACATTTTTACAAGCCGCTTGGCGTGACGCACGGAGAGATAAGGATTAGCGGCGATCTTACCGGCCAGAACAAGTGCCGTGTTGAGTAGCTTTCCATGGGGCACCACTTCGTCCACTAAACCAATGCGCATTGCTTCCTTAGCGCCGATGAGTTCGCCGGTGAGAATCAAGCGCATGGCGCGCCCAATGCCGACGAGTTTGGGAAGATTGCGCGCGCCGCCGCTTTCGGGGACGAATCCGGCGGGCACGGCAACTTCTCCCAACCGCGCCCGGTCGGAGGCGATGCGCATGTCGCAAAGCGCCGCCATTTCGAGCCCGACGCCGACGGCGGGGCCGTTGATCGCGGCGATCGTCACTTGAGGCAAATCCTCAAGCTTGCGCATGGCGCTTTGCAATACCCGATGTCTCAAATCGTTGAAAAAATATTCCGCCATTTCCTTATAGGGTCCCGTGATCCCCATGGATCCCTCGAAGGCGCCGAGGACCTCGCCTTCGGAATTAAGATCGCCTCCGGCACAAAAACCGCGTCCCTCGCCGGTAAGAATGACGACTCTGACGAGAGAATTTCGCGCGATCTCGTCGCACAAGGCGTCGAGCTCCAATCGCATGAGCGGGTCGACGGCGTTGAGAGAGTCGGGGCGGTTTAGGGTAATTTGGCCGATACAGGAATTGCCGGGTCGAATGGGGTTATCGTGCAGCGACCATTTGAGGGCTTTATATTCCATGCATTACTCCTTTTAATTATGCGGCGGCTTGAGATTTGAACCGTCAAGAGCAAATCGTCTCCGCGCCGAGCGACCATCGATCGTCTCGAGGCTCTATTTATGCTTTTGATGGCCGTAGTAAGATGTGTTCACGGCGATATCATCCGCGCGGCGGCGCTGTTTGGCAATTTTGGCGCCAGTTTTCCAAAATTCACCCGCCGTCGCCAACTTCGCTTCCTCGTCCAGTTCGCTGTTCCAGTCGCCCAGCGAATAGCCGTACCAGGGCGATTCGGGATCGAGCTTCGGCAATTTGAGTTTTTCCCAAAGCTGGCGCGCTCGCTCCATGTAGTCTTTTGTCGGCAGTGAAATGGGCGGAAAAGTCTGTTTGAGTGTCGCATCCCAAAGCAGGCAGGAATCATCCGCCGAGCCGCGCGCGTCGTGACGCGGCGCGTGGCCGACATCGGTGCCTTGAATGATTTGCACATCTCGGTGGGGTTGGGAGCGATATCCCAGCGCCCAGAAGACCGCGTCCAAATTTTCCGGGTCGATATCTTCGTCCACCGCAATGACGATCTTCGACATGGACGGCCGGAAAGCCACCGCGCCCATCAACGCGCGCCAAACTTCCGCCCGACTGGCATTCCGCAGCTGAATGATCGTGAACTTCTGAGTGGCCGTCAACGGCTCGTGAAGCATGACGCGGCGCACGCTCTTGACCCCTAGAACATTTTTCAGATGGTCGAGATAAAGCGGTTCGTAGGCCATTTTTTTCATTACACTGGACTCCGATGGGGTCACTTGGCTAATGATCGAGCAGAGGATCGCGTTCTTACGCCGCGTGATGCAGGTGACATCCATGAACGGATTGTATTCTTTGGGATTCACGTGGCCATGGGACTCTCCAAACGGAGCTTCCGGCTCCAGCCACTCGGTTGAGACCCAACCTTCCACGATGATCTCAGCATCCGCCGGAACCATGAGCGGGACAGTTTTAGCTCTAACGACGCGGATGGGCGCTTTCACCAGGCCGCCGGCGACGGCGAATTCATCGACGTCGTAAGCAAGCTTCTGGGCCGCCACATAGGAAATGGCAGGCACGCCGCCGATGCACAGTGCGGCGGGCATCTTCTCACCCTTGGCACGGTATTTTTCCCAGTGCAGGTAGATTCCTTGTCCCAATTCCAGCGACGGATTACAGCCCACGCGATCCGGCGCTTTTATCATGGCGCGATAAGTTCCAATGTTTTGCGTGCCGCTGTCCGGATCTTTGGTGATAAAATGGGCGGCGCTGACATAAGGCGCGTTATCCCAGCCGGGGGTCGAGATCGGCACCGGCAAGCCATCGAGCCCTTGGCCGGCCAGCTTCAGCTCTTTGCCGGCGCAGCTGATTTCGTGTACCGGCGCGGTCTCTGACGGAATCTCCACCGGCGCAATCGGGTGGTTCTTTGCATCGGCCCAAAGCTCATTGACTTTCGTCGGGTCGCTGCCCAGGCCTGTGCCGTAAATCTGGCGGTTTGCGGCAAGGATCCCGATGGCCACCGGGATATCGTAAATTTTACCTTTGGCATCAACCGGCTTTTCAAAAAGAAATGCCTTGCGATCCTTTTCTTTAATGCCGCCGCGGAACTGCCAGCGCACCAATGGATGCATCTCTTGATCTTTGTCCACGGGTTCTGTCACGCGGATCAAGAGCCCTTCGCGTTCGAGCCGCTCCAAGTGCTCGTGAAGGTCAGGATAGCGTCGCGGCGAAACGGGTTGGGGTTTCAAAGCTCGCACTGTTCTTTTTTCTGCCATGAAGATCCCTCCAGCGCAAAAATAGCGGTGCTTTGCGCGTCCGCCAACTTATAATAATCGATTTGAAGGGTAAAGCCGCGCGGCAATAGCTCTTCATCCGATTGCCTCGCTTGTGAATCTCAGGACCGTCTGTTAAACAAAAGTTTCGTCTTTTGTCATGCGTTTTGTTCCTACTCCCAGGTTCGTCGCCGCGCTCGCTTTCCTGATCCTTGGGCTCACTCGCGCACTTCATTCCTCCTTCGGGGTTTTCTACGTCGCCCTGCCCCGGATAATTTTGCTTGGAGCCGGGGCGCCACGCCGGAGTATTTTCCATGGTGTTGACGCTAGACGCAGTGCTTGCGCCCGTCGTCGGTCATCTCTTGGATCGCTTCGGCAGGCTGATTTTCGGATATATCGCGGACCATTTAACGCGCCAGGCCGCCTATACGCTCAACGTCGCCATGACCATGGTGGGGGTCGGTGCTCTGATGGTGCTCAGTGACCCAAGCCAGACCTGGCCGCTCTACGTTTAAGTGATTTTTTTCGGTATCGGCTTCGGCTCGCTTGGACGGGCGGCTATCTGATCTCGTTTGCGATTTCGGCCCTGCTGCTGGCCGGCTCCGATGTTTGCATCTGGGTGGTTGCGGTTGCCGCCGTGGCCCACTACGACCAGCGTCTGTAGGAGCGCCGGCAGCCATAATGGGAGGCATCATGGTTTCAATGGACGATCATTGTCTTGAGGCGCTTGCGGGAAGCTGGTAGCTTAAATCGTTAATCGCTCTTATGGATGCTCGGCTGCGAGAGGGCATAAGTTTGTTCAACGAGGGTCGTTTCTTCGAATCCCACGAGGCGTGGGAGCAATTTTATCAAGCGACCGAAGCGGCCAACAAACCTTTCCTCGAGGGACTGATCCAGCTCGCCGCCGCATTTAGAATTTTTAGCGAATTTGGTGAAACGCGAGGACCCGTACGCATGATCCGCCAGGCCCTCATCCGCTTTGAACCTTACCAGCCGCTTTTTCTTGAGGTGCGAGTGAAAGAACTCTGCGGGGCGGTGGAGGCCTGGGCGAAACAAGCGGAGTCCGCAGGCGACAAGGCCTCGGTCTCCACTGTTCCGATGATTCGGACTCAGCGCTTCGGCTTTCTTTCATGAATAACCGTACCCTAAGCGAAAAACTCGGACAATTCTTTGAGGGGACTTGGACGGGAATCAAGCGGGTACAAGGCCTTCAGGGAGGGGCGCAAGCTTACCTTCTTTCCCTGTTGGCGCGGCAGAGCCGCCGGCCGCTTCTCGTTATTTCCCCCAACGCGCGCCAGGCGGAAGCGCTCCACGACGATCTGGCTTTCTTCTTGGGCGACGAGCGCTCACAGGCGCCCGTGCACAAGCGCTTGCATCTGTTTTCGTCCTGGGAAGTTCTTCCCTTCGAAAAACTATCGCCTCATCCCGACAACCTGGCGGGTCGCCTGGAAGGGCTCTACAAACTTGTCGAAGAATCCGCACCCATTCTCATCGCGACTCCGGCCGCTTTGATGCAAAAAGTTATTCCCAGGGATGCGCTCAAGCAGTCCTATCTCTATTTGGTTACCGGACAAGAATTGACACGGGAACGACTGACGGAACATTTGGTCCAATGGGGCTATCAAAACGTGCCTTTGGTGGAGGAGCGGGGCGATTTCAGCGTCCGGGGCGGCATCGTGGATATTTATTGCCCGGGCTATGCACGCCCGTTACGACTGGAGTTCGACGGCGACCGCCTGGAGTCGCTTCGACAGTTTAACGCCGCGAGCCAACGCTCGGAGCAACCCGAGGAGGAAATGCTCCTTTTGCCGATGAAGGAATTTTCGCTCAAGGGCGACGGGATCGACGGGGTGCGCCGCGCGTTGGATGAGAGAGCCCGCGAGGTGGAAATGGACCGGCGGGAAAAAAATTATTTGCTGGAAGCCTTACACGAGGGGGTGCCGTTTCCAGGCATAGAGTTCTTGGTGCCGTACTTCTACCCCGGCCTCGCTTCGGTTTTTTCCTACCTGCCACCGCAGACGCTGATCTGGCTGGACGCGGGGGATGGCGTTGCCGCCGAAGCGGAACGCTTCGGCCAGCTCGCCTGGGAGCGCCATGCCCAAGCCATAGCCGAGCACCGATTGGTGCCGCCGGTGGACACCCTCTATATGAACGAACATGAGTGGCGGGAGACGCTCGGACCCTTCGCCCAGGCCTGTGGCGAATCGCTGATTATCATGGCGTCGTCGGAGCGAGCCGTTGCGTCCACTCTCACCGTGGAATCTTTTCTCACAGGGGATCTGCGCCATGAGACCGCGAGACATGGCAAAGAGGCCACATTGCGGCCGTTGGTCGAACGGATCAAGTCCTGGAGCAGCGAAAACGTCTTGCTGGTGGCGCCAACGCGGGGCGATGCCGGTCGATTGAGAGATCTTCTCGGCGACTATGAACTTCATTTGCCGTTGCTGGAAATGTTTGTGCCGCCGCCGCTCGGCAGCCCGCAACTGACACGCGCTGTCGTGCGGGGTCACTTGAGCCAGGGCTTTCGCCTCCCGGAAGACCGAATCGTGGTGCTCACCTTCGATGAAATATTCGGTACGCGAAAAAGACAACCCGCCGCTTTGCCCGCGAAGAGCCATCCAAGCCATTTTCTGACGAGTCTCAGCGAGCTCAAGCAAGACGACTACGTCGTCCACTTGGATCACGGAATCGGCGTTTATCGCGGGCTCAAATTTCTCAGTGTGGCGGGCGTGGCGGGAGAATTCCTCCACCTGGAATACGAAGGCGGCGATCGGCTTTATCTGCCGGTAGATCGCATTAACATGGTGCAAAAGTATATTGGCGGCGACGGGGCGCAGCCGGCGCTCGACAGGTTGGGCGGAACTTCATGGGAGAAGGTCAAGGCCAAGGCGCGCAAATCCATTTTCGCTATGGCGGAAGAACTGATTGAGCTCTACGCAGTTAGACATGCCCGCGAGGGCAATGCTTTCGCGCCGCCGGACGCCTTATACAAGGAATTTGAAACAGCCTTCGAGTTCGAAGAGACCCCCGATCAACAGCGCGCCATCGACGAAAGCCTCGCCGATATGCAGCGGATGAAGCCGATGGACCGCCTGGTCTGCGGTGATGTGGGTTATGGCAAAACCGAGGTGGCCATGAGAGCGGCTTTCCTGGCGGTGGAGGGCGGCAAACAGGTGGCGCTGCTTGCACCGACGACGATCCTGACGCAACAGCATTTGCAAACTTTCCGCCACCGTTTTCGCAACCATCCCGTGCGTATTGAGATGGTCAGCCGCTTTCTTGTGGTCAAGGAAATTCAGCAGGTGCTGGCGGCGCTGGCCAAAGGCGCCGTGGATATCGTCATCGGCACGCACCGACTCTTGCAGAAAGATGTCGCGTTTAAGGATTTGGGATTGGTCATCATCGATGAGGAGCACCGTTTCGGAGTCGCTCATAAAGAGCGGCTTAAAAAGATGCGTCAAATGGTGGACGTCATGAGCCTTACGGCAACGCCCATTCCCAGAACTCTGCATATGTCGCTTGTCGGAATACGCGATCTAAGCATCATCGAGACCCCACCTCTGGATCGTCTCGCCATTCAAACCTACGTCACGCGTTACGACGAGCAGGTGATTCGCGATGCGATTCTACGCGAGCTGGAGCGCGGCGGTCAGGTCTTTTTTCTCCATAATCGCGTCGAAAGCATCGACCGTTTAGCCTTTAAGCTAGCCGATCTCGTTCCCGAGGCACGCATCGCGGTGGCGCACGGCCAGATGCGCCCGAAGGAGCTGGAGAAGGTCATGCTCGATTTCCTCGAGAACAAGACCCAGGTTCTAGTCTGTTCGGCCATCATCGAATCCGGTCTCGATTTTCCCAACGCCAATACCATCGTCATTAATCGAGCCGACCAATTCGGATTGGCGCAGCTCTATCAGCTGCGGGGCCGTGTCGGTCGTTCACACCGACATGCCTATGCGTATTTGCTCATTCCCGGTGAACACGCGATCACCCCGGACGCGACGCGCCGCTTGAGGGCGCTGCAGGAGCTGGACGGTCTCGGCGGGGGTTTCAAGTTGGCAATGCACGACCTGGAGATTCGCGGCGCGGGCAATCTCTTGGGCGAACAGCAGTCGGGGGAAATTACCGCCGTCGGGTTTGAACTTTACACCGAGATGATGGAAAAGGCGGTGCGCGAGCTTAAGGGGCAAAGCGTGGCGCCCGAAGTCGAGCCGGAGATTCGTCTCGGCATTCCCGCTTACTTCCCTGAAGCTTATATTCCTGACGCGAATCAGCGTCTGTTGTTTTACAAGCGGCTGGCGAGCGTGCGTCGTCGAGAGGAGCTGGACGAAATTAAAGCGGAAATACGAGATCGCTTCGGCCCACCCACTGCGGCGGTGGATAACCTTTTCATGGTCATGGAGCTGCGTCGTGTGCTCAAAGATGTTCTAGTACAACAGGTGAGCTTGTCCGAGGGCAGAGTGTATTTGCTTTTCCATCCGCAATCGCCCGTAAAAGTGGAAAAACTCCTAGGGCTCATCAGAAAGAAAAAAACCCGCTTTCGCCTAGCACCGGACGGTCGTCTTTCCTTTACGCCCCAGCATGATGGCTGGCAGGCCGTGGTTGAGGAAGTCATTGAGTTGCTGCACAGCCTTTACGAAACAGAATCCCAGAGCGGCATCGTGCCACGCTCGCTAGATGCGAAAAACCAAGAGTTGTCTATCCAACCGATGTCGGGATCGTTGGCGGGGCAGGCGGAAAAGTGAAAGGACGGCAATCCGCTCTCTCTCCGCTTTCGGCGGGCGCCGTTTGGCTTTAAGAATCAATTGTGATAGCTCTTAAGCGGATTCGAACACCGATTCGGTTGATCATTCCCATGCTGAGGCAAGCCATTCAATTCTTCCTCACGATCCTGCTTCTTCTTTTTCTTCCCGAGTCGGGGTCGGCAAAAATCATCGAGCAGTTAATCGCCGTTGTCGATGGCGAGCCTTATACATTGTCGGAGATCAGCAACTATGCCAAAAACAAGATGGGGCGTTCGTTTCCCAGCGGCGACCTCAATCAGATCAATGCCGACGATCGCGAGGTCCTAGAGCAATTCCTCACCGAGAAGCTCTTGGAAGCCGAGACTCGGGAGCAAGGCATAAAAATCACCGATGAGGGTATCGATCAATACATCGAACAAGTCAAAAAAACCAATCGTTTGTCGGATGAAGACTTCAAAACGATCCTGGGCCGCGAAGGACAAACCTTCGCCAGTTACCGTGCGGCCGTTAAGACGGAGATGGAAAAAAGTGAATTGATAAATCGCCAAGTGCGGAAAAAGATCAATATCACCGATGAAGATGTAGAGCGCTATTATAAAATTAACATGAAGAAATACCGCTCCGAAGCGCGCGCCCGATTGCGTCATATCCTATTGGCGTTGTCCGAAAGAGCGTCGGCCGATCATGTTCAAGCCGTCATGGCCAAGGCGGGCGAACTTTACAAACGGATCATGGAAGGCGAAGATTTCGCAATATTGGCGAAGGAATTTTCCGCGGGCGCCGGGCAAGCCAGTGGCGGCGACATTGGCTGGGTTCGGCGCGGCACGTTGATTCAAGGGCTCGAAGATGTGGCCTTCAAGAAGCTGGCCGTTGGTGAGGTGAGCGAGCCCTTTCGCACCAGCATGGGCATGCACATCGTTAAGTTGGAAGCCTATGACCCCGGGAGGGATCTGCCGCTGGCAACTGTGGCGCCGAAAATTAGAGAGGAGCTGCAGACTAAATCCCTGGACGAAAGGTTTCAAAGGTGGCTCAAGACCGATCTTAGAAGGAAACATAGCGTCGACTTAAAAATCGCCGGCGTGGTGTTCAAACCTGAGGATGCCAAGGAGGGTACGGTTGATTCCCTAATCGGCAGAGCGGCACGGTCCCGGCAAAACGAGCGGACCCTTCTGAGTTATCTCAATCCCTTCTCCTACGTTGTCAAAGAGACTCCCTTTGAAGAAGATGACCCAAAGAGTCCGTTGGCCGGCAAAAGCGTTGTCAGCCTGTTCGGTATTCCTCTTTTTACCACCGACACTCAAGAAAATGTTCCTGATGTTTTGTCGGCGCCGGTGGAAGAGTCGAGGCAAGACAGATCGGACTCCGGCAAGTCTGGTGGATTTTTCTCCTCTATTGTCGACTCTTTGAATCCGTTCAAACGCTGATTCCCCTTGCTTGGCAATCCTTTAACGGAAAAACGCGAATTTACCCCGATTGATGTCATTCTATGGCGCGTAAACCCATCGTCGCTATCACCATGGGCGATCCCGCTGGCATCGGCCCCGAGGTGGTTCTCAAGGCCCTTAGCGATCCGTCCATTAAAAGAAATTGCAAACCTCTGATCTTGGGGGATTGGAGAGTGCTCCAGCAAACCCGTCGCACCCGGGGACGTTTGCCCGGGCTAATTTGTTGGCAACCGGGTCAACCTTTGATACCGCTATTAAATCGTGAGGACGCCTTTGTTGTTTGCCCCTTGTCATCGCTCAGCGCGAAAGAATCACAACCGGCCTCGCCCTCGAAAGCCGGAGGACACGCGGCTTACCGTTACATCTGTGTGGCAGCGAAATTAGCGCTATCCAAAGTCGCCGAGGCCATCGCCACGGCCCCCATCAGTAAAAGCCTGCTGATCCGAGCTGGATACAACTACCCCGGCCACACAGAATTGCTTGCGGAAATGAGCCGCACCGCGGAGTGCCGGATGATGCTGATAGGCAAAAAACTTCGGGTCGTGCCGGTGACGGGCCATGTGGCGTTCACGAAAGTCGCTCGCGGGCTCACCCGGGACAGCATCCAAGCGACCCTAACTCTAACTTATAGCAGCTTGCGCGATTTTTTTGGACTGCGACATCCGCGCATCGCGGTTGCCGCTTTGAATCCCCACGGGGGAGAAGAGGGCATCTTCGGCGGCGAAGAAAAAACATTTATTCTTCCCGCCATCCGGTGGGCGATCAAAAGGGGCATCCAAGCCGAAGGCCCCTATCCGGCCGACAGCCTGTTTCACCGCGCTGCCCGGGGCGATTACGATGCAGTGATTTGCATGTATCACGATCAGGGACTGATCCCGCTAAAGCTCCATCACTTTTTTGGCGCAGTTGCCCTCACGTTGGGTCCGCCTTTCATTCGGACTTCGGTGGATCACGGCACGGCCTATGATATCGCCGGAACGGGGCGGGCGGACGCATCAAGCATGAAGGAGGCAATCCTCTTAGCGGCACGGTTAGCGCGGCGGCGGAGGAAGAGGGGAAGGAAATGAATCCATCGATATTTCGTGAATACGACATTCGCGGCTTGGCGGAGAAAGACTTTGACGGAGAATTCGCTCAGCTTCTGGGCAAGGTCCATGGAACTCTGGTAACCGAACAGGGCGGGCGGCGCGTCACTGTGGGTCGAGATTGTCGCACGACGTCGGACGCCTATGCCGACGCCGTCATCGCCGGCCTGGCGTCCACGGGGTTGCAAGTCTACGATATCGGAATTTGTCCGACTCCGCTTCTCTATTTTTCGTTGTTCCATCTCGATGTGGACGGCGGTATCCAGGTCACGGCGAGCCACAACCCTGCCGCATACAACGGCTTCAAGATTTGCGTCGGCAAGGACACCCTCTACGGGAGGCAAATTATCGACATTCGAGACAGGATGGTTCGGCAAGAGTTTCGAGAAAAGCCGGGAGGCCGGGTGGAACGCTATGAGATCGTTTCGCCTTATCATGATCACCTGCTCCGTGATGTTCCCTGTTTGGCGCGGCCGTTAAAAGTCGTCGTGGATGCCGGTAGCGGCGTTGGGGGGCCGGTGGCCCCGCCCATTTTCCGCCAGTTGGGTTGTACCGTTTGGGAGATCGCCTGTACACCGGACGCAAGTTTTCCGATCCATCATCCCGATCCGACGGTGCCGGAGAATCTGGAATTGTTGATTGATAAAGTCAAGCAAGAGAAAGCGGATCTCGGAGTGGCTTACGATGGCGATGCGGATCGCCTCGGAGCCGTGGACGAGAAAGGCAACATTCTCTGGGGGGATGAGCTGTTGGTTCTCTTTGCCCGCGATGTGCTGCAACGCCATCCCAAAGCCGTCATTATCTCCGAGGTCAAGTGCTCGCAACGACTTTACGATGACATCGAGAAACAGGGGGGTACCGCGATTATGTGGAAGGCGGGCCATTCTTTGCTCAAGGCCAAGATGAAAGAAACCCGGGCCCTGTTGGCCGGCGAGATGAGCGGCCATATGTTTTTTGCCGAGCGCTACTTCGGTTATGATGACGCCATTTACGCGTCCCTCAGATTGCTTGAGATCTTGGCGCGCTCGGGACAGCCCTTGTCCACTTTGTTGGCGGATTTACCCAAAAGTGTCTCGACTCCGGAAATTCGCGTAGACTTTGCGGACGAAAAAAAGTTTGCCATAGCCGAAAAAGCCAAAGAGTATTTCCGTCAATACTACGACATTATCGACGTTGATGGCGTCCGCGTCCAGTTTCCCGAGGGGTGGGGCCTCATTCGCGCCTCCAACACGCAGCCCGCTCTGGTGCTTCGATTCGAGGCGCGCTCCGCCGAGCGGCTCAAGGAATACCGCGCTATCATCGAGGACAAACTCAAAGAGCTCGAAAGCCAATAGGGCGGTGCATGCCGGGCGCGGTCGTCATCAAAGGGGCGCGGGTTCACAATCTCAAGAACGTTAATCTGGAAATTCCACGCGACCGCCTCGTCGTCATTACCGGGGTTTCCGGGTCGGGCAAATCCTCGCTGGCCTTCGATACCCTCTATGCCGAAGGGCAACGCCGTTATTTAGAATCTCTCGCCGCCGAAGCCAGATCGTTGGTCCAACAGATGGAAAGGCCCGATGTGGACTCCATCGAGGGACTTTCTCCCGCCGTCGCCATCCAACAGAAAACCGCCATCGATACGCCGCGTTCGACGGTGGGAACGGCAACGGAAATCTACGACTATATACGGCTGCTGTACGCGCGGGTCGGGCAACCGAGCTGTATTCAATGCGGCCGAGAAGTCAACTCGCAGAGCGTCGAACAGGTGGTCGATCAATTGCATTTGCTGCCGGCTCAGACTCGTATCGTCGTATTGGCACCCTTGGCGAAGGGCAGCATGGCCGATACTCGGGAACAGTTGCAAGCATGGGTGCGGCAGGGTTTTACCCGGGCGAAAATTGACGGTGAGCCGTATGAACTTTCAGAAGGGATAAATCTCAAAAGCAAAGCATTGCACCCCATCGATCTCATCATCGACCGTCTCGCACTGCGAGACGGTATAGAGAAACGGCTGGCCGATTCCTTGGAGGTCGCTTCCCGGGTCGGTGATGGAGTCATCAAGGTCGAAATTTTGGCGGACGATACTGGACAGACGCCACGGGTGATGATCTTTAGTCAAAAACTAGCGTGTGTGCCCTGCGGGATTTCTCTGTTTGAGATGACGCCCCAACTTTTTTCCTTCAACAGTCCGCAGGGCGCCTGCGCCGCATGCGATGGCTTGGGATGGATTTCCCTGGGGCGCGGGCGTTCGCAGCGGGCCGCCAAAGACGCGGGAAGGGCGCCATGCGAGGGGTGCGGCGGCGCCAGGCTGAAGAAAGAAAGCCTTGCAGTCACGGTGGGCGGCAAAAATATCGCCGAGGTGACCTCGTTGCCGGTAGCTGAAGCCCTCGGTTTTTTCACGGAACTCAAACTGGGCGAGCCGTTTCAGGCGGTGGGTCAGAAAGTTTTAAGCGAAATCACGGTTCGACTTGAATTTTTGCTTCGAGTCGGATTGGACTACTTGACCTTGAGCCGGTCGTCGACGACGCTCTCGGCGGGGGAGGCGCAACGCGTGCGCCTTGCCACACAGCTCGGATCGAGCTTGGCCGGCGTACTCTATATTCTCGACGAGCCGAGCGTCGGCCTGCACCAGCAAGACAACGCTCGGCTCCTGGCGCTGCTCCATCAGCTGCGCGATCGCGGCAACAGCGTCATCGTCGTCGAGCATGACCCCGAAACGATAATAAACTCCGATCATGTGATCGACATGGGGCCGGGCGCGGGGGTTCGTGGCGGAGAGGTGGTGGCCCAGGGCACGGCGAGGGAATTGATGCACCAGGGCCAATCGCTTACGGGTCAGTATTTATGCGGTACGTTGGAGATTCCCATTCCCCGTGTGAGACGCAAGGGCAGTGGAGCCCTGCTGACGATTAAAGGCGCTCGGGAGAACAATTTGAAAAATATCACCACGGCAATTCCCATGGGCGCGTTGAGCTGCGTTACGGGAGTGTCCGGCGCCGGCAAAAGCAGTTTGGTCATGGACATTCTCCATAACGCACTGGCCCACAGGCTTAGTCGATCCCACGCCAGGGTTGGAGTCTGCGACGAAATTATCGGCTGGCAGCATTTCGACCGGGTCATCGGCGTTGATCAGTCTCCCATCGGCCGTACGCCGCGGTCGAATCCCGCCACTTACACCGGACTCTTCGATCCGCTGCGCGATTTGTTCGCGCGATTGCCGGAAGCCAGAGTTCGCGGTTACCAAGCCGATCGCTTTACCTTCAATGCCCCTGGCGGACGGTGTGAAAGTTGCGCGGGGGATGGGGTGCGAAGAGTGAACATGTATTTTCTTCCGGAGGTTTTCGTAACCTGCGATGTCTGCAAGGGCAAGCGCTATAACCGTGAAACGTTGGAAATAAAATACAAAGGGTTGAGCATCGCGGACATCTTTGCCTTGACCATCAATCAGGCGTCAGAGCTACTGATCAATATCCCCGCCATATACGAGCGTCTTCGTACTCTCGGTGAGGTGGGCCTCGGCTATCTGCGCCTGGGACAGGCGGCTTCGACGCTTTCTGGCGGCGAAGCGCAGCGCGTCAAACTCGCGCGCGAACTCGCGCGGCGTTCCACCGGTAAATCGATTTATATTCTGGACGAGCCCACCACCGGCCTCCATTTCGATGATGTGAGGAAACTTTTGGAACTGCTCAATCGTCTAACAGATACGGGCAACACCGTCATCGTCATCGAGCATAATCTTGACGTCATCAAAACTGCCGACTATATCGTCGATCTCGGACCGGGGGGTGGTCCTCAAGGTGGTTATCTCGTTGCCCAAGGAACCCCCGAAGAGATCGTCACAGTCGGCGAATCTGCGACTGGGAGATATCTTGCGGGACTCATGGAGAGGCATTGATAAGGCGGTAGGCCAACGGCTTAAAAAACATTAATTGTTTTGTTATTTTAATAACTTAGGTCACTCTATAAACTACTTGACTCAGCTAAAGGTTTTCGCTAGTCTAATATCAGACTAATTTAGTCTGATATATTTTCATCAGCGATTTAAGCACTTTGGCTGAGAGAGTTTTTTGACAATGCGAATAAAAACGCCGATCTATATGGATAACCATGCGACCACTCCGATGGATCCGCGAGTGTTGGACGCTATGCTGCCTTATTTCACCGAAAAATTCGGCAACGCCGCTAGCCGCAACCATGTGTTTGGTTGGGAAGGCGAAGCCGCCGTCGATTTGGCACGGGAGCAGGTGGCCAAGCTTATCGGCGCTTCGTCGCCTCGTGAAATTGTTTTTACCAGCGGCGCCACCGAATCCGACAATCTCGCCATCAAAGGAGTCGCGGAGGCCTACGGCCAAAAAGGGAATCACATCGTTACCTGTGCGACTGAACATAAGGCGGTTTTGGACAGCTGCCGAGTTTTGGAAAAAAGGGGTTTTGAGGTGACCTATCTGTCGGTCAACGGGGATGGTTTTATCGACTTTGGGCAGCTACGTAAAGCGATCAAGAAGGAAACGATTCTCATCTCCATCATGGCGGCGAACAACGAGATCGGTACGCTGCAGCGGGTAGCAGAGATCGGCGCATTGGCGAAGGAGAGAGGCATATTGTTTCATACCGATGCGACGCAGGCGGTGGGCAAGGTGACAGTGGATGTCGAGGCAACGGGTGTCGATCTGTTGTCTCTGACGGCACACAAGTTGTACGGACCAAAGGGTGTCGGAGCTCTTTATGTCCGCGGTGCCAGGCCGCGAGTTAAGCTCGCGCCGATCATTGACGGAGGGGGGCATGAGCAGGGTATGCGATCCGGCACGCTCAATGTCCCGGGGATTGTGGGCTTCGGTATGGCCTGCGAAATCGCGCAAAAAGAAATGGCGGCAGAAAGTGCACGGCTCACCGCCTTACGGGAGCGGCTGAAGCAAGGAATTCTGAGTCAACTCGATGAAGTTTATCTCAACGGTCACCCGGTGGAACGGCTCTGTGGCAACATGAACTTAAGCTTCGCCTATGTCGAGGGAGAATCGCTTTTGATGGCGCTTAAAGAGATCGCGGTCTCGACGGGTTCTGCCTGTACCTCCGCTAGCCTGGAACCGTCGTATGTGTTGCGCGCCATCGGTGTTGCAGAGGAGCTGGCCCACACGTCGATCCGATTTGGCTTGGGTCGTTTTAATACCGCTGCGGAGGTTGATTATACGATCGGCCGCGTGGTTGAAGAAGTGCGCCGATTGAGAGAGATGTCTCCGCGGTACAAAGCTAAAAACTCAAAGGCTCACCGGCGATCCCAGTGGGAAAAAAAACTACAGGGGAGAGTTTCCTAATTGTAGAACCAGGAAAAGGACTGTACGTATGGCAACTGCAATAAGTTTGACCGACCGCGCGGCCGCAAGAATCAACGAGCTCGTTGCCGCCGATCATCGGCAGGGTCAAGGTTTAAGAGTCAAGGTTGTGGGCGGGGGCTGTTCCGGCCTGCAGTACAAGGTGGATTTCGATCTGCCCAAAGGAACCGATAAAATTTTTGAAAAAGACGGGGCCAAAGTTCTGGTCGATATGAAGAGTCTGCTTTATCTAAGCGGCACTGAACTCGACTACAAAGAAGAGCTGATGCAATCCGGCTTTGTATTCCAAAACCCTAACGTCAAGCGCTCCTGTGGTTGCGGTGTTTCGTTTGCGGTTTAACAGAGAAGAGGAATTGACGGTCATGAAAAACGTGGCAAATAGCGTCGAAGATTTAACCCAACGGGACTACAAGTATGGTTTTGTTACCGACATTGAAGCGGACACCGTACCCCCCGGGTTGAATGAGGAGATCATTGGCTTGATCTCGGCAAAGAAAAACGAGCCGGAGTTTATGCTCCAATGGCGGTTAAAAGCTTACCGCTATTGGGCGAAGCTGGAGCGCTCCGAAGGTGCGCCCAAGTGGGCCAATATCCACTATCCGCCTATTGACTACCAGGCCATCAGTTATTATTCGGCGCCGAAGGCTAAGGGCGACGGTCCCAAGAGCTTGGAGGAAGTGGATCCGGAGCTTTTGAAGACCTACGAGAAGCTCGGCATTCCTTTGATCGAGCAGGAGCGACTAGCGGGTGTGGCAGTGGACGCGGTTTTTGACAGCGTCTCAGTCGCCACGACGTTTAAAGGAAAATTGGCCGAGATGGGCGTTGTTTTTTGCTCGTTTTCCGATGCCGTGCGGGACCATCCGGATTTGGTGCAAAAGTATTTGGGATCCGTGGTACCCTACACCGACAACTTTTTTGCGGCATTGAACGCCGCGGTCTTCAGCGACGGATCGTTTTGTTATATTCCCAAGGGTGTGCGCTGTCCCATGGAGCTCTCCACCTATTTTCGCATCAACGCGGCGGAAACAGGGCAGTTTGAGCGCACGCTGATCGTGGCGGAAGCGGGCAGTTACGTGAGCTATTTGGAAGGGTGCACCGCGCCCATGCGAGACAAAAATCAGCTGCACGCTGCGGTTGTCGAACTGGTGGCACACGACGATGCGCAGATCAAATATTCGACGGTACAGAACTGGTATCCCGGAGACGCTCAGGGCAAGGGCGGCATTTACAATTTTGTCACCAAACGCGGCAAGTGTCTGGGCCGTCGCTCCAAGATCTCGTGGACTCAGGTGGAAACCGGCTCGGCGATTACCTGGAAATATCCGAGCTGTCTCCTGCAGGGCGAGGACTCGGTAGGGGAGTTTTATTCCGTGGCGCTGACGAACAATTACCAGCAGGCCGATACCGGAACCAAAATGATTCATATCGGGAAAAATTCCAAAAGCACCATCATCTCCAAGGGCATCTCAGCGGGCCATGGCCAGAATACCTACCGGGGATTGGTCAAGATCATGAAGGGTGCAAGCGGCGCGCGGAACTATTCACAATGCGACTCGTTATTACTCGGTGACCAGTGTGGCGCTCATACGTTCCCCTACCTGGAAGTCTTGAATAACGTCTCTCAGGTGGAGCATGAGGCCTCGACCTCAAAGATCGGCGAGGATCAGCTGTTTTACTGCCGCCAACGCGGCATCTCGACGGAAGACGCCGTCAACCTGATTGTCAGCGGTTTTTGCAAGCAGGTATTTCGCGAGTTGCCGATGGAGTTTGCCGTGGAGGCGCAAAAGCTTTTGGGTGTTAGCCTGGAAGGCAGTGTGGGATAGGCATAGTGCTCAGCGTTCAGCCGTCAGCAATCGTCTATGGGAGAATTGCCGAGAGCGGACTGCCGGCGGCTTGAGGATATGGCGATGGGAGCGGAAATCTACTTCGATAATAACGCGACGACGCGGGTATTGCCCGAAGTGTTCGAAGCCATGCGACCCTTTCTCACCGAGCGCTATGGAAACCCTTCGAGCATCCATCGCTTCGGCAGCCAGATAGCCCAATGTATCGGGGCGGCAAGGGAACAGGTCGCATCGCTGATAGGCGCGGCCGATCCGGTGGAAGTCATATTTACCAGCTGTGGCACTGAAGGGGATAACGCCGCAATTCGCGGCTTGCTGGAAGCTCGATCTGAAAAGCGTCATATCGTAACCACCCAAGTGGAACACCCTGCAGTGCTCGGACTGATTCAGCACCTGGAGAAAAGGGGTTACCGTGTGACATGGCTCGGCGTCGATCCTGACGGCATGCTCGACCTAGAGGAGCTGCGCGTGTCACTGAGCGATGATACGGCGCTAGTATCGATCATGCTTGCCAACAACGAAACCGGCGTGATTTTTCCCATTGAAAAAATCGGCGAGATCGTGAAGGATCGCGGCATACCGCTCCATGTCGACGCGGTTCAGGCAGCGGGTAAGATTCCCCTGCAATTGACCACGCTGCCGGTGGACCTGATGACTATTTCGGCTCACAAGTTCCATGGCCCCAAGGGCGTCGGGGCGCTCTACGTTAGGCGGGGCTTATCGTTTCCTCCCTTCATGATCGGCGGGCACCAAGAGCGCAACCGCAGGGCCGGAACGGAAAATGTCGCCGGTATTGTGGGCATGGGCGAGGCGGCACAAGCGGCGCTAAAACACCTTGTGGCAGGCTTGGAACCTGTAAAGGCACTGCGCGATCAGCTCGAAGCGTCGTTGCTTCAATCTTGTCCCGACTGTCGCATCAATGGTCAGCGCCAGCATCGCTTACCCAACACGTCGAACGTGAGTTTTAGATACCTGGAGGGGGAATCGATCCTGGTTCTCTTGGATCAACACGGCATCTGCGCCTCGACGGGCTCGGCTTGTACTGCCGGCTCCTCGGAGCCGTCCCATGTGCTCAAAGCGATGGGGGTGCCGCCGGACTGGCTCCAGGGGGCGGTGCGTTTTAGTCTAAGCAGACTCAGTACCGGCGAAGAAGTGCGCGCCCTGAACGAAAAGCTGCCGTCCATCGTCCAACGTTTACAGGGGCTTTCCGCCTTGGGTAAATTGGGCAATCAACAACAAGCGACGATTAAACAGGGACGGCCGGCCAATACTATCGGAGCAAGGGGGTAAAGTATGGGTCTCATGCAGATTCCTCGAAGGGTCGATTACGGCCTGCGTGCCGTGATCTATCTTTCAAATCAGGCCCCCGAGAAGTGCTGTTCCATTGGCGAGATCGCCAAGCAGCAAGGGATTCCAAGAAAATTCTTGGAAAAAATCATTCAGGATTTGTTGCGTAGCGGATTAATAAGATCGAAAAGGGGCTCATGCGGCGGCTACGCCTTGGCGCGCCCGGCCGATGCGATTTCATTTTACGAAGTCATCGAGGCCATCGAGGGTCCTGTGGCGGTTAACGCCTGTATGGATGAGCATCTGGGCTGCGATCATTTACCTCGCTGCACTATGGTGGGGGTCTGGGTGGAGGTCCAACAGCGGGTGACCGAGGTGTTGGGCAAAACGATGATTGGCGACCTGAGGCGAACCCCGTGCGGGAATTTCAATGGCGCCTCTTCTCTTTCGAGTGCGGCATGATCCGGATGAGCCATCGCATCACCGAAGTCGAATGCAGGCCGTACCCCACAGGGAGGTGGTTATTATGAATTACGAAACTGGATTGAGCATGGAAGAGCGAGTCACCTCGTTGTTTCAGCCTGACTCTCTTCTCCCGGACCAGTACCTCGATACGTTCCGCCGCAAGCTCTATCTGGAACCGGAGAAAAAGCTCATGCTGGCGGTTTTAGAAGACGCCATTGCCTGCTTCCAGAAATATGTCTTGGCGCGGGACGGCAAGGGCCGGGCGCTATTTCGAGAAGCCGAGGATTGGGTCCAGGAGAAAAACGGTGATTGGCTTTTTTCCTTCGCTAACATTTGCGAGACCCTGGGCTTCGACCCTTCATATCTGAGAGAGGGGATATCGCGGTGGAAAGAATCCAGGTTGTTGGAGCAAACCCACGCGAAAATTTACCAGCTTGCACCACGGCGCAAGAGGGGCAAGCGAGGTGTCTCCATGGCTAGCCGGTCGAGGCGCCGCATGCGCAGAGCCGCGGGTCGCTAAGCTTTTATTCCATAGGAAAACCACATCCACCGGCGGTGGGGACTTACGTCCCCACCGCTTTTTTGTGTCAACCGCCGGTGCTCTTGAAAAGCGTGCGAAACGACTTCATAAGTTGTGTATGGCCTGGAATTGGAAACGGTCGAGCCTCGGACAATTTATCTACCGTTGGAGGTATCGAATCGGCGAGTATGCGCTGCGTGGTTTTACCGGTGTGTTGCCACGGATACCGCATCGCCTGCTCGTGCTCCTTGCGTCCGTCGTGGCACGGATGACTTACGCTTTTTTGTGGAAATATCGCACTCGGATGGAAGAGAACGTCGCACTGGCGATGGAGCGTGAAATACCCCGAGCCAGCGATCGCAAGGCGCTGGTGTGGCGCGCCTGGAGGAATTTCGCCGCGGCTTTTCTCGAGACCACGATGGTGATGCACTGGTCCAGAGCAAAGATTATTTCCAGCATCAAGGTCGAGGGTGAGGAGCATCTCCAGGAGGCGCTCAGCAGAGGAAAAGGAGTTATCGCCCTGAGCGCCCATCTGGGAAGTTTTACGATGATTGGCGCGCGCTTGGCGGCGGGCGGCTATCCGTTCAGCGTTGTGGTCAAACAGCCGCGCAACGAGAGATTCGCCCGTCTCATTGACGACTTTCGCGCGCGCGTCGGATTAAAAACCATTTCCGCCAAACCTCGCAAGGACGCGGTGCGCGGCATCCTCAAGGCGCTACGGGATAATCACGTGGTGCTCGTGATCGCCGATGAATTTAAGTCCGGCGGAGTCATGGTTAGTTTTATGGGGCGAAATTCGCCGGCTCCGCGCGGCCCGGCGACGTTGGCTTTGCGCACCGGCGCCCTGACCTTGCCCATGTTCGCGTTACGGCAGGGCGATGGCTCGCTGCGTCTTTCCATCGGCGCAGCCATCGAGCCGATCGCCGGCGGTGATTTGGAGCAAAGCGTTAAAGCGACGACCGCGCTTTTCACCGACCACCTCGAGCAAGCGATTCGGCGGTATCCTGATCAGTGGAATTGGTTAGGCTTTCCCCGCTCTAAAAGGATACCCCGATCCGAAATCGGGATGTCCCATTCCGCCGTAGCTAAAAACTCAACGGTACCTAGGGTTTCGAGTCAAAGCCCGGATTGAGAATATTTTTCTTCTCGGTTTCTTCGAGATACCGCATAAAGCGGTATTTGTTCTCCAGTTCATCGCCACTCAGAGGGGGAAGTTGTTGCGGTTGTCCAGGCGCCACTTTGGCGGCGATGAGCGTGAGTTCGTTAAGCTGCCAGGCCTGGTTGAACGCGGCGCGAAATTCTTCCAGCGTTTGGACCCAGCAAGCGTGTTTATAACCTGCCCCTTTGGCCAGAGCCACGGCGTCTGCCACGCGTGAGGCCGTGGGGATGGCTCCCGAGGCCTCGTAGCATTCGTTATCAAAGAGCAAGTGGATAAAATTCCCGGGACTCTGGAGCGCAATAGTGGGCAAACCGCAGAGATTCATGAGAAAGGCGCCGTCACCGTCGATGGCGATGACCTTGCGGTGGGGGAGAGCCAACGCCAGACCGGCGGCGATGGAAGAGACCAGACCCAGGGTCCGGGTTTTGAGATTGCCTTCGCCGGGTCTCACGGCCCACCATTCCCGGGCTCCCCAACCCGTAGCGACTACCAATGCGTCGCCCGTATCCTGTGCGATGGTTTTTAAGAAGTCGTAACGCTGCATCATCGGACTCCCAGCACGCTCTTGGTCAACAGTACCGCTACGGGCTTCTTAGAGTCCTCCGCCAAAATTTGCGCGCCGTTGAACGTTTCATCGATTTCCTCGGGCTTGCGTAGAATATACGACCTTATGCCCATCGCCCGAAGCACCGGCTCGGTAACAGCTCCGAGCGTGGTAAAGCCGCGGTCGCCAATGTCCCCTGCATAGTAAATCAACAGCAACGTCGGTATTTGAAATTGCAGCGATGTCGTGGTGAGGGCGTTGCAACTGTTTAGGAAACCCGCGTTTTGCATTATAAGGGCAGTTTTTTTGCCGGCAATATAAGCTCCCGCGCAGATTCCAATGCCCTCTTCCTCGCGACAAAGGGCAATATGTTTAAATTCCTTATCCCCTGCGACCAGACGGATGACCTCCACTATTTTCTCGTCCGGCAGTGTGGCAATGAAATTAATTCCCGCCTTCTTAAGCCCCGACACGATGGCCGTGGCGCACTTTTTTGCTTCTTTAGGGTCCATTTACGACTCTATCGCAAAGTCCGGCAGCAGTGTATCACGTTTTTACCTACTTGCCGATGAAGAATGGGGCAATGGACTCATTGGCCGATGGGATATAGCGAAATCGCGAAGCTTGTCAAGTCGGCGTTATCTCCGGCCGCTCACGAAGCTGATATTCCTCTTGACACGGTGACACCAGCCCCTATGATAATTGGGTAATACGGGTCATGGAAAAGAAAGTCAAAGTCAGCGATCAGCATGTATGGGTCGGGTTGGAGGATTGGCATGTCTACCTCGGGCTCACCAATTTCATTCAAGGCGAGCTCGGCACGGTTATTTCCGTAGAGCTGCCGGAGGTCGGGGACAAGGTCGAGCGCGGAGAGATTTTCGCTGAACTCGAGTCGGTCTCCACGGTTCACGAGATCATCGCGCCGCTTTCGGGCACGGTTCTCGCCGTCAATTCGCAAATAGAGGAGCATCCGTCGATCATTAACGAAGACCCCTATAACGACGGGTGGCTGGTCGAAGTTCGGGTGAATGATGAGTCGGAGGTCGACTCTCTCATGGACATGGATGAATACTATCATTTTGTCTTCAAGGACAAACCATAAGCCCGGCTTTGCGGTCTGCTGCTTCATTCTTATGATTTTAAGTTTTTTCCTGCGCGGCGCGTTTCCTGTGGACTCGCCCTCACGAGAAACTAAAGACCCGTATATTCGCGCGCGCCATTTGATGATAGAGCGCCAATTGCGCAAACGGGGTATCAAGGATGTCCGCGTGCTCGCGGCCATGGAGTCCGTTGCGCGCCATTTGTTCGTACCGGAGAAATTGCAGTCTTCCGCTTACCAGGATCGGCCCCTGCCCATCGGGGAAGGGCAGACGATCTCTCAGCCTTATATCGTGGCCTTCATGACCGAGCTCTTGGAGCTCAAAGAAAGTGAGACGGTGCTGGAGATCGGCACGGGATCGGGATACCAAACCGCAGTGCTGGCACGGCTCGCCTCTCAGGTGCTCTCTATTGAAATTATTCCGCCGTTGGCGCAGCGGGCCAAAAAACTGTTGGAAGGGATGGGATACACCAACGTCCAATTCCGAGTCGGCGATGGTTACTTCGGCTGGGAGGAGAAAAGCCCCTTCGATGCGATACTGGTGACGGCAGCGGCGGCAAAAATTCCTCAGGCGCTGTGGGAGCAGTTGCGAGAGCGGGGACGGCTGGTCATGCCATTAGGCGGCAAGGATCAAATGCAGCGTCTGGTTCGTGTCAGGAAAATTGCCGGCAGGATGGTCGTGGAGGATCTCACCGGCGTGCTTTTCGTTCCTCTGACGGGCGCGGTTCAGAAGGAGGATCGCTAAACGCACGGGCTCGACCCTTGCGGCGTTCAGACGGGGGGAACCGATAAATCACCTCTCCGGGGCGCACCAGGTTCAATTCTTCGCGGGCCAATTTCTCCAAATAGAAATTGTCGTTCCGCAATCGCGAAATGCGTTGTCTCAAAAATTCATTGTCCTTTTGCAGTCGATAATTTTGGTCGTCCAATTTTGCTTTTTCTCCCCTGAGACGCCAGAGATGGAGCGCACCCCTTTCTCCGACTATCGTATAAACGAGCAGCACGAGGATCAGGGATAGGAGTAAATAAAGCTTCCAACGGAACGAAATTTTCACGCGCAGTGCCATGCTACATCGAGAGCGGATGGCAATATAACATATTTTGTGCTTTTGTGCTGGTATTAGCTTTTGTGGAGGCCGTGGATGAAAATACAAAGGTTGCATGCGCGGGAAGTTCTCGATTCGCGGGGCCAGCCTACGGTAGAAGTGGAGGTGACGCTTGACAAAAAAGTGACCGGACGCGCCACCGTGCCGTCCGGCGCATCCACCGGCGAGCATGAAGCGGTGGAATTGCGCGATGGGGGTAAGCGTTTCCTTGGCAAAGGCGTCTCCCGAGCGGTAGAAAACGTCAATCTCCGGCTCGGTCCGCGGCTGCGCGGCAAAGATGCACGAAACCAGTCGGCCCTCGACCGCCTGATGATCGACCTGGACGGTACGCGCGATAAAGGAAAACTCGGGGCCAATGCCATTTTGGGTGTTTCGCTGGCGATTGCCCACGCTGCAGCGCGGGCACAGGGCGTCTCCCTTTTCCGCTACCTCGGCGGTTCCACTGCTAGGATGTTACCCGTCCCCATGTTCAATGTGCTCAACGGCGGCGTTCACGCCGACAACAATGTCGACGTGCAGGAATTCATGATCGTGCCCTATGGCATGAGGAGCTTTAAGGAGGCTCTGAGAGCGGCGGTGGAGATCTTTCAAACTCTAAAAAAGGTGTTGCACGACCGATCGTACTCCACCAGCGTCGGCGATGAGGGCGGCTTCGCCCCTCGATTAAAGAGCAACGCCGAAGCGATAGATCTACTCCTGGAGGCCATCCACCAAGCGGGTTACAGGGCGGCATCCCAAGTCGGATTGGCGTTGGACGTGGCCTCTAGCGGCTTTTTTGAAGAAGGCCAATATGTTTTCAAAAAATCGGACGGCCGGAAACGAGGCCGTGATGACATGGTTCGTCTCTACGAAGATTGGGTGAGGCAGTATCCCCTGATCTCCATCGAGGACGCGTTCGCCGAAGACGATTGGGACGGCTGGCGCATGGTGACCGAGGCGCTGGGAAGCAAGGTTCAGTTGGTGGGCGACGATCTGTTCGTGACAAATGCGCGACGGCTCAAACAGGGCATCGAGTCGGGAGTGGCCAACTCCGTCCTTATCAAGGTCAATCAGATCGGGACACTGACCGAGACGCTCGAGACCATGGAGCTGGCCAAGCAATGCAACTATACGACCGTCATGTCCCACCGTTCCGGCGAAACCGAGGACGTGACCATTGCCGACCTTGCGGTGGCGACCAATGCGGGGCAAATCAAGACCGGCGCACCCTGTCGCGGCGAGCGCACGGCGAAATATAATCAGCTTTTGCGTATCGAAGAGGAGTTGGGCAAACGGGCCGTCTATGCCGGAAAAAAAGCATTTAAGGTCCGGGGCGCGAGCTAATAAGGAGTTTGTTGGTTAGTAAACATTTGACACCCAAGGGACGGAGCCTGGAAAGCGTGGGTACGCCAACGTGGAGGAAGTGTTCAGGCCCAGGCCGTTGGCATGGCCGCCCTTGGAGTGGATCGGGTGGTGGTCGATAAGGCAGTGACCCAATGCCCATGCTTGGAAGGGCTTGGCCCTTGGGCTTTGCACAACGAAAACTGTCAAGATACTTATGAACTCCTTAATAGATTATCCCCAGTTCTCTCTATGGCCGTGACGGCGCGGCGCGGGAAAAGAGAGAGGTTGAGCGAAAAAATCCGGCGCGCCAGGGCGATTGCCGGCCGACTTGCCAAGGCTTATCCTGAAATCCGCGTTCTGCTCCGCCATCGCAACACGTTCGAACTTCTGATCGCGACGATTCTTTCCGCCCAGTCAACCGACGAAGCCGTTAATCGCGTCAGCCCGGGACTCTTCCGCCGCTATCCTGACGCCGCGCGGCTCGCTCAAGCCGAGATGACGGATCTCGAAGAGCGGATACGAACACTGGGGCTATTTCGCGCTAAGGCTAAATCGCTTAAGAGCTGCGCCCGGCAGTTGGTGGAACAGTTCGGCGGCGCGGTCCCGGGCACGATGGAAGAGCTCACTTGCTTGAGCGGGGTCGGGAGAAAAACCGCAAACGTAGTTTTAGGTCAGGCTTTCGCGACTCCGGGCATCGCAGTGGATACCCATTGCAAGCGGCTGGCGCAGCGTCTTGGCCTTAGCCGTGAGCAGAACCCGGAAAAAATTGAAGCCGACTTAACCCGCCTGTTACCTCAAGAAGAGTGGACCGGTATTTCTCACCGGCTGATTATCCATGGCCGCAGGGTCTGCCACGCGCGCCGACCGGCGTGCGAAGGTTGTGTGCTGAGCGAGTTGTGCCCGTCGCGAATTTCGCGCACCGGGTGACAAGGATTCAATCCCGAAAAAAATGCGGGGGCGCTGGCGTTCAGATCAGCCAAATATCCTTCAAATTTCATCTTGAGCAGGCCGCACCACGGCGCATTGGGCAGTCAGCTAATGCGTCAATTTCGCTGCAATCCTCCGCGTCGCCCTAACGCGGCGGTAGCGGCTGATTGCCGGCGATGAGGTTGAACGTCTTAAGCGTCTCGGGATCTCTCGGAAGCTCTCTCAAGGCCTCTTCTTGGGCCTCGGCAAAGATCGGAGTCGGATCGTCCCCAGTGAGCTTCTTGTATTCCCGATGGAACGCCGGGTCCTTGAGAGTTTTAGTGACGGCGTCTTTGATGATAGCCACCGCCTCCTTCGGCGTGCCCGGCGGGAGAATGTAGGGGGAGCCCGCCAAGCGAATGGCGCGTTGCATCGACAGGACTTTTTTCTCCATATCCGTCTTGGCAAAAGTACCCAACTCGGGCAGTTTGTTAAAGATTGGATGGAGGTGCTTGTCCCCACGAGGAATCTCCAGGATCGCGTGAAAATTCATGACGCGTTTCTCGATAAACTCGGGTGTCCGGGTGATGATCGTATCGGCAAGGTTCACCCGGGCATCGAGCTCGCCCCGCGTCATCGCCACGTCCAATTCCGTGCCGGAGAAACCGGTGATAAATTTTGGCTCCTTCAAACCGATGAGCCACGCAAAGATGCGTCCGTTGATATAGATGTCGTGGCCGACGGTCTGCGCGCCGATTCTGAGGCCGGAATGGAAGCGGAGTTTTTCAATATTGTCCAAGCCGAGTTTGGCGACGGACTTGAAAACATAATGGGCCGAGCCGTTGGCCGCTCCCAGGAGGATCAGCCTGTCGACATTGTACTCGACGCCCGTACTCCCGAGCACCGCATTCGCGATTAATCCGGCGCCCACGTTGCCCAGGGTCAAGCCGTCCGGCCTTACGCTGTTATAAATGTGATTCGCGGCTTTGCGCCCGCCGCCGCCGGGCATGAATTGCGCCACGATGGTGGGCTGGCCGGGAATATATTTTCGCAGAAAGGGAATGGCCGCCTGCACCCGCATGGCACCCGTGCCGCCGGGCTCACGGCCTTCGACGATGGTAATGGTTTTACCCTGGTAAAAATTTGTGGGTTGGGAAACCGCCGTGGCTACGGGTGTAAGGTAGTAGGCCCCGGCTACGCCCAGAAAAATTAAAATTTTTTTCCCCCTCATGTGCAGCCTCCAAACGAAATTCTGAGTTATCGCTTATCCGCTGTCTTGGTTCGTGTCAAGACGATTGGTACCTGCGGTGACGCAACACCGAGGTGGACAGAGATGACGCTCGCGAGCGGGGTTACCACCCCTTACCAGTAAATCTCGACAGGCGACGCCGCTCTTTTTTGGATGGCCGGCCACCGCTGTCAAAACCCGGCGGCCGTTGGAGTTTGAGCTGGGCGGCGGTGGCTTCGCGTTTGATTCTGCTGGCCTCGGTTTCTTCGTATAAGCCCTGGGCTAAGGAAGCGGGCCCACGAAGTTTTGCCACGCCTCTGACGATCACGGTCCATTCGTAGGGACCCTGTCGAATCCCCAATCGATCGCCCGGGCGAACGGTTCGGCTGGGTTTGGCGCGCTCTCCGTTCACGTCAACCTTACCGCCGGTTAATGCCTCGGCCGCAAGAGATCGAGTTTTAAAAAAGCGTGCCGCCCAAAGCCATTTATCGATTCTAAGGCCTTGCTCGCTGCGCTCTGCTTCTTGATGCATCATCGATCGTTGCCGGTCTGTCAATTTTGGGATTCCCCTGAACGCTTGTCGCTCAGGGGCAACCCCCCGCCCGTAGCCGATGGCCCGGCGCCTTGAAGGCCACCGCCGCCAACCCCGTCGAGTGCTTACTCCCCAGGCTAGGGCCTGACGGAACCAATGCGTTCCCGCGTCTGCGGTCTCCGGCCTTGTCCCCTCGCTCCAGGCACATACTACGCTCCGAACAATGATTTATATAATCGAGGCTGAATTTATTATAATAAAAATTACGGCCAATCAAATTGGGGCACGCGGTTCCCTTGCAACATTTTGTGATTAGTGAGATCGACCTGGAGCGGCGTAACGGAAATATAACCCTCATCCACCGCGACGCAGTCGGTGCCCTCCTCGTGGTCAAACCCCAAATGATCACCGCCGATCCAGTAATATTTTTTCCCTCGGGGATCGATGCGCTCGACGATGGTCTCACTGTAGTGCCTTTTACCCTGCCGCGTCAGCCGCCATCCCTTGATCATTTCTTTCGGCCGGGGAGGCACATTGACGTTTAACAGGGTCTCGGCAGGCATTCCGTTGGCGCCGATGCGTGATACCAGTGTGGCGGTGAACTCCGCTGCCGCCCGGAACGCGAAATTGGCAAAGCTCACGAGAGAGACCGCAATGGCGGGAACTCCCATCAGTGCCCCTTCAATGGCGGCAGAGACGGTGCCGGAATAGATAATATCATCGCCGAGATTAGGCCCCTTGTTGATTCCCGAAACCACAAGATCGGGTCGCACCGGCAATAGACCCGTCAACGCCAGCTTGACACAATCTGTTGGCGTACCATCCACCGCGAGTCGTCTGGGTGTGAGCTCATGTACGCGCAGCGGCCGGTGCAGCGTCAATGCGTGGCTCATGGAATTCTGTTCCCGGTCGGGCGCCACGGTGTAGACCTCACCGACGCTTTGTAAACTCTCTTCGAGCGCGATGATGCCCTCGGAATGAATACCGTCGTCATTGGAGAGTAAAACGATCATGGCTGTATTCTGGCAAAGAAGCGTTGAGCGAACAAGAGCGATCAAAAATGCAAGGCGGGATGGGTCGTGCGAGAATATTCGTGAGAGAAAAGTCGCGCGGCCGACCTATCCTACTCAATGATCCTTCATGGTCCGCCGCTCGATTTGCAGAAGACGCTCCAGACCGCTGGTTGCCTGCGCAGCTTGCATTTCCCTGTCGGCGCCGCCCGGACCCAGAAAGGAGTCCATTTTCCCCTGCGCCAAACACTCGTAGGACTGGCGCACGGCTTTGACCATGGCGGCGAACGCCGTGCCCGAGGAGGCGGCAAGGCGGTAGCCGAGGCCGGCAAGATCGCGCGGCGAGTAGAGGAACTCGGAAAAACCATCGGGCGGCGCGAAGGTCATGAGCGGCGCCGGCAAGCGCTCACCGACGATGCGCATCTCCTCGGCATTGCGCGTGTGCACGAACAGCATGTCGGCGCCCGCTCTGTGAAAGGCTTCCCCACGGCGCAAAGCCTCGTCGAGGTCGCAAACCCGCCTGGCATTTGTCCGGGCGATGATGACAAAGTCGGGATCGGTGCGGGCCACGATTGCCTCGGCTATTTTTTTCAGCATCAGGTCTGTCGGAATTAGATGGTCGATACCGACATGGTGCTCGACGCGGCGAGGCAGTAGCTGATCCTCAAGCTCGATGGCGGCGAAGCCTGCCGCTTCAGCGAGGGCAATGGTGCGATGCACGTGCACAGGATCGCCCCAGCCGCCGCCCGCGTCCAGGACGATGGGCAATTGGCACACCGTGCGCATGTCGAGCGCCACCGCGGCAAGCTCTGGAAGCGTCAGATTGGCCTCGGTGACGCATTTTAGCCAGCCGAGCGATCCGCCACTGAGATAGACTGCTTTGAACCCGGCCTCTTCGGCCATCCGCGCCATGATGGGATTGAGCGCCACCGGAGCGACGATGAGTTCGTTCCCCTGCATGAGCTCGCTGAATTTTTGCATGTTGTGCTCCTTGACTCGATCGCCGCTTTACGCTGGACCCTGGACTAGGGGAATCGGGGAAATGACGCCTGACGCGTTCTAACGGCTTGCCTTCCTGGTGGAAATCGAGCGTGTCTCAAGGTTGCTCTGTTGCTAAAATCCGAGGGCTTTCCTCCCCGAGAGATTAAAGATTAAAAAGCCTCTTGGCGTTTTTGTAGAGGAGTTTTTCCTTGACCTCTGCCGACAGCGCCGAGTGATTGCGCAGATGTTGCAGGTTGCCCGGAAACTCGCAGTCCCAGTGCGGAATATCCGAAGCAAACAAGAAATGATCCGCGCCCACATATTCGACGGTCTGGGCCAGCTGCGACTCGCCCGGCTCGACGCTGAAATAAACCTGCGATTTCCTCACCATCTCGCTGGGTTTTTCTTTGAGCAGCGGCATTTCGAACTCCGCGCGCTTCTCCCAGTGCTCGTCGAGACGGTCCAGATAATAGGGCAACCAGGTTGCCCCGATCTCTAAGAACGCAAAGCGGAGCCTGGGAAATCGCACTGCCACGCCCTGGCAAATCATGCTAGTGAATTGAAGCAAAATACCGGCTGTAAAGGCATAAGCATGGACTTCGGCGAAAGTGTTCAAGCCGGCGGCGCCAAGCTCGCGGGACCAGCTGCGGGTGCCGTGGATGCCTAACACTGCACCGTACTTTTCCGCTGCGGCGTAAACCGGATCGTAAAAAGAGTCGCCGAGGGCCACGGGCAGGCCCACCGGCAGGATCTCAAAACCGATGAGTCCTTGTTCTTTCACCGCGCGCTCCAGTTCCTCAGCGGCGGCCTGGGGCGAGCGCATCGGCAACACGCCGACGCATTTCACCCGCTTGGAAAGGGCGTTGTATTCCGCGGCGAAATGGTCGTTACACGCACGGGCGACAGCGATCTGAAAGGGCAGCTCCTGGAGCCGCACGACGCTGCCGGAGCCGGTGGGAAAACAGACCGCCGTGTCGATCTGATGCTCGTCTAAGATATCATGCCAGCGGGCGACCTGCTCGCGTGCCGAAAGCTTGCTCCAGGTCCGCTCCGTGATGAAATGGTCGAACATATAATTGTCCCAAGGTTGGTCGCCCGGACGAAGCGCCGTCGAACGCTTATTCCAGGGCTCTCTCAAATACTTGCGGATCTCGTTCTCGTTTTCGATGACATGACCGTCGGCATCGATGGCTGCGAGTTCGCTCATGACATTCCTCCTCCTGACGCTGCGCTGGAGTTGTATCAATCCTGTGACTATTTGCCGGCCGACCTTTTGTATCATGTCTTTATTGTGCTTCACCAGAGGAAAGCGGTGCCTTCTGGCGTGACCGGAGATAAAAAGCGACCGGGGGAATAGGAGATGCCGGAACTTGTGAAATACATGGGCCGTGGGGTATAGATTTAAGTCGTTTCTAGGAGAAAGTCTCATGGCCAATGCAGAAATCGTGGCTATCGGATCCGAGTTGCTCCTGGGCCAGATAATCGACACCAATTCGGCTTGGATGGCACAGCGGCTCACGGCGCTCGGAGTCAATCTTTTTTTCAAGTCGGTGGTGGGGGATAATCCCGGGCGGATGAAAGAGGTCATTCAGAGAGCTTTGGAGCGGTCGGACATCGTAATCACGAGCGGCGGGCTTGGACCGACGCAGGACGACCTGACGCGGGAAATCGTCGCCGCAGTCACGGGGCGAAGACTCATCTTGGATGACATCTTGTTGGAGTGGGTGGAAGGAAATTTTCGACGTCGTGGCCGTACCATGACGCCGAATAACCGACGACAGGCCTACATGCCGGAAGGAGCGTTGCGGGTCAATAATCCCAATGGGACGGCCCCCTGTTTTATCGTCGAGGATGCGCGCGGCATCGTCTATTGTCTTCCCGGTGTTCCTGTGGAGCTCAAATGGTTATTCGAGAACGAAGTGGAGCCCTATCTGCGAAAGAAATTTAATCTTGCGGAAATCATTCACTACCGTGTCTTGAAGATCGTTGGGGTGGGTGAGAGTGGGGTCGACGATAAAGTGGGTCATCTTATCGCCAATTCTAGCAATCCAACTGTGGGTGTGCTCGCTCTGCCCGGCCAAGTGGACGTGCGCATTGCGGCGAAAGCGCCTAACAAGGATGAAGCAATGAAGATGATCGCGCCGATGGAGGCGGAAGTGCGAAATCTGTTAGGCAGTAGCGTCTTTGCGGCGGATGACGAGACAATGGAAAGCGTGACGGCTAATTTGTTGGCGAAAAAAAACAAAACCGTTGCTGTTTTTGAGGACATCACATGTGGCAACCTGGCTGAGCGCCTGCAAAGCGCTACCTCAAGCCACTTTGTTGGAGGAGTGATCTGTAACGGCGAGTCTTCGTTGCGCGGGCTTCTGAAGCATGAGGGTGATCCAAGGGGGCTGGATCAAGTATTGCAAGATCCGATTGCGCTGACGGATGAGCTGGCAAGGTGCGTGCGCGCGCAAACAGGAAGCGATTTCGGGCTGGCCTTGCACGCCATCGTAGATCCCACGAGCAAACTGCAAAATATGGCCAAGGGAGAAACCTATATCTCCGTCACCGACGGTAAAAACTTCAAGCGGCTGAGCAACACGATGGCAGGCCGCGGCCAATATGACCGCACGCGCATGTCTCTTAACGCCATGGATCTGTTACGGACAGCACTGATTGAAGGGATGGACTGAGTCAGGTTTAGGGTGTCGCCGAAAACGCGAAGCTAGAAACCACGCCGGAAAGTATCTCCGAGAGGTGGTCCCTCCGTCGGTCTGAAATAATCCTGGTTAGCCAACCTTCTTTCGAAGAACCTTCGGAAGCAGCGTCTCCAATCGTTGCAACGGCTCTTGCAGACTTTGAATCGCCTCGCTCCAAAATTCCGGACTGTCGAGATCGCGACCCAATGCCCGGCGCGCGACATTTTCCGCCGTGTCGCTGCCGGCCAGTCTCAAGAACTCTTCGTAGCGCGGTAAAAAATCGGTGCCCTCGGTTTTGAACATGGCGTAGATAGCGCGGCTTAACAGGAAGCCAAAGATGTAGGGGAAGTTATAAAAGGTCAACCCCGTGATGTAAAAATGGAGTTTGGAGGCCCAGAAATAGGGATCCTCTCCGCCTAATTCGAGCGTGTCGCCAAGTATGCGGCGCTGGGTGTCGACCATCAGTTCCTTGAGTCGGCTGACACTCAATTCCCCATCGGCTCGCTCTTGGTAAAAGGCTTTCTCGAATTCATAGCGCACGGGAATGTCCAAAAGATAGATTGCCCCATGACCGATCTCCATATCCAGCGTCAACGCTTTTTGGACATCGCTTATGGACGGATCGTCGAGCAAGCCATTCATTAGAACCTGCTCGCCAAAGGTCGAAGCGGTCTCTGCCAACGTCATCGGGTAACCCCGCCCGTAGGGACGGATCTCGCGCATGAGATGGCCATGAAAAGCATGACCCGACTCGTGGGCGAGGGTCAGCACATCGCCCAGGGATTCATTGTAGGTCATAAAAATGCGCGATTCCTTGGAGAGCATGGAGCTAGTACAAAACCCTCCGGGCCGTTTGCCAGGGCGGGGTTCCCAATCAACCCAGTTCTTGGCCATCACCTGTTGCTCGAAAAAGTCTCCGAGGGCGGGATAGGCGCGAAAAAACGAGTTGGCGACCATGGATTTCGCCTGGTCCCAGGAAAGCTTTTCCTGATCCGGCAGATTCAGCGGCGAGCCGAGGTCAAACCAAGAGATAGCCGGCCGTCCCATGAGATCGGCTTTCAGTCCAATAATCCGGCGGGGGATTTCTCGATGCGCCATCAACGCCTCGAAAAGCGAGCCCAGAGTTTTAGCGGAAATGGCCGCCTGAAATAGCGCGATGGTAAGAAAATGATCGACCCCGCGGTGACGATTGAGTGAGAGGCGGGTGCCGGCGATGGCGTTGAGCGCGGCGGCCGCGGTGTCTTCAACGCTTTGCCAGGCGACGTTGCCGCCGTCAAACGCCGCCTGTCGTATACGACGATCGGGATGCTCCATCAGCGAGCGGCGCTGCGACATGGGCAGACGCCGGCGCTGCCCGTCGGGATAGAACATATCGAACTCGAGCTTCGAGGATAGTGTGTCGTAGAGACGTCCCCAGGCTTGAATCCCGTCGATACCCAGGTCGGTGGCCAAAATTTCTTTTTCCGGCGTCATGGCGCGGCCGGCTTCTTCCCGCAGTCGCCTTAAATAGTTCTGCGCCCCGGCCAGGGCCGGGCGTGCGATAAACAACGTGAAGACGTTTTCCGTACAGTCTATCAGAGCACGCAGCAACTCGATTCTGAACTTAGCCAGCTCCGCGCGCAGTCGGGCCAGCGCCGCTTCTTCGGCGAGGTAGCTCTCGTTTCTGGCATCGGCCGAGGCGAGGCAGCTCACATAGGAGCTCAGGTGGGAAAATCGCCGGGTGAGATCCTCGTGGCGCAATAGGATCTCTTCCCACAGGGCGTCATCATGCCCTAACGGCGGCAGAGCGGCTGCCTCATTTTTTAGCGCGGCGATATCATTGACAAGCGCTTGCTTGAACTCGCGCATTTCGGGTCCATCGAAATCGGGAAAATAGCTTGTGAGGTCCCAGGTCATTGCGTGCTCGCGCAGTCACGGGTTTGTGGTCCCGAGTTTCGAGCCAACCGGAATCCTAAGACACGAGATTCAAAAAGATGTGCATTGCGGTGCCTAAATTTCCACATGAGAATATTCGATAACACAAAGGGCCAGAGAAATGGTAGTCCCTTATCCGGTGAGGATCTTTGGTTCTAATAATGCTACGATAGTCAGCAAAGACAAACGTTTGCTGCCTCGCGAGCTAGATCACGTCGGCAGGGGAAATTTTCGATGCACGGCCGGATCTGGGTCCCCCCAGCCGAGCGGCTTTCTAAAGAGAAGAACTTGAACGATCGAAGGGGCACCGCGGGCGATCGGATTCAGCTATGCGAAATTAACGCCTAACCGTCTCCGGTACTGCTATGCGGCGTGTTTCCGTCATGTAGAAAAAGTAGCTTGGAAGTTTGACTGTCGGCTGACCGCATCAAAATAAAGACGAACACCGACTGCGTTGCTGTGACCACCACAAAAAGCGCCGGCACCGTTGGTCCCGATTCGCGTGAAGATTTGGAGGCTAAGTACGTCTGTTGTGCCATCAAAGGTCGAGGGTGAGAGTGGATCGAACGCGACGGCGACTTCTTTTGCTTTATCAGGATTTCGGGTCACATCGGTTATGCAGTTTGTTTCACCAGTTGCCACCAGCTCGACGTTATTTTTCCATAGCTCAGCCGCCAGGTCGAGCCTCGTGCCTTGATCATCGCTATTTTTCAACCCTAACCACACCCGAAGGTCACTAAAGGCCGTGGGGGTTCCAGAGAAGAGCGTTGGGTCGGCTGTCCAAGTACCAATTTCTTTCCAGAGGTTCCCGCCGGCGAACTTTAGGGCCGCTGAATCTCTATACTTTGGCGTGACGGCGGTAGGGGCAGTGCTGTCTAAGAAAAGGGTAGGTGGGTTGGCGTTGGGGCCAGTCCCGTGCAGATAAGCGATAAAGCTTGAAGGGCAAACAATTCAGCAGAAGCTACAGCGGTAAAAGAAGCGTCAACTCCTCCCGCAACCAGGACCTCCCCAGAGTCCAGCAAGGTGGCGGTATGAGCGTACCGCGCAACGTTCAGCGACTCTGTGGCTGTCCAGCTCTCTGTCAAGGGTTCATAAATTTCCGCTGACGAGGAAACCGGTCGACCGGTCTCTCCGCTTCGACCGCCAGCTACGAGAATCTTGCCGTCGGAAAGCAACGTGGCAGTATGGATGTATCTGGCCGATCCCATTGACCCTGTAAAGCTGAAGCTTCCCGTCGGCGGCGGATTATAAAGTTCAGCGGTCGCAGTGGGGACGTCACCAGACACAGGAAGCAAACCTCCAACCACCAAAACCCGCCCATCCAACAGCATCGTAGCCGCTGGGTCGGGCCCCCTGTTCTGCTGTATCGAACCCGTGAACGACCAAGTCCCTGGGGTTGGATCGTAGAGTTCTGCCGAGGAAAAAGGACCACTGCTCTGCCCTCCATCAACGACAAGGACCTTACCATCTAGTAGTAGCGCGGCCTGGTGACCTCTTCTACCCTGGTTCATGCTTCCCGTTAGGGTAAATGTACCGGCCGTGGGATCATAGAGTTCAGCCGAAGCAGTATTGAGATCTCCCGCTACGGCAGTTCCCCCAGCAACAAGCACCTTGCCTGACGATAGCAAGGTGGCGGTATGGCCGCGGCGTGGAATAGACGTCGAACCCGTCAGGGACCAGGTCCCAGTTATTGGATCGTAAAGTTCAGCCGATGCGAGAGGATTGTTCCCGAAATCGGTTCCGCCAACAATTAGTACCTTTCCGTTGTTCAGCAGAGTCGCTTTATGTTCCTTTCTGGGAGTATTCATCGAGCCCGTAAAAGTCCAAGCGCCTGTGCTGGGATCGTAGAGTTCTGCGGATTCTAATGTATTAGAACCCTGCGTGCCCCCAGCCACAAGAACCTTCCCTGATGGCAAGAGGGTTATAGTGTTTCCGAAACGGGCGACGTTCATGCTTCCGGTGAGTCGGAATGTATGCGACTGAGGATGTGAGAATGAAACAGTTAAGAGTAGAGTAAACAGCAGAGAGAAGAAAGACGCCAGGATAGTTAACGCAGACATGGCAACCTCCTTTTGTCGTCTCAGTTGGGGGGGGTGATAAAGCGCTTTTCTATAACCAATGGACTTAGTCATCAAGTCAGATTAGAAGTAACAAATTATTCTGATTCAGTCTCCGTCTGGTCCATACTCCCGTAGGTGCAGGGGATCTATGGACAAGAAAGCGATGCTGGGCACAAGGATTAGGGAGATAAGAAAGAGGCGCAAACTATCTCAGGAAATGTTGGCCGAGCGGGCGGGTATTAGTGCCCAGTATGTGAGCAATATCGAAAGAGGAAAGGAAAATCCCACCCTTGATCTCTTATTGCGAGTTGCGGAGGCATTAAAAGTTTCTCTGCGGGAGATGTGCGATTTTGAGGCTGAAGAATTGGACGTCAAAAAAATAAGGAGTTCTATTCGGGAGATTCTGAAGACGAGAGATCCAGAAACTTTGCGTGTTGCTCTTAAGCTGTTAAAGACCGTTGCTCCGTAGTGGGTCAGATGGGTTCTCCTCACATCACGCAAAGTGAAATTGGGCGCAAAACAATAAGGCCAGGCCGGCCAGATACGGGAATAGATGACAATGGCATTGTCCGGCTAACCTCAGAGCCACAAGCACGCAAACTTAAGTACTTCGACCCGCCTGGAGTTCTTTTTTCAGCAGGGGATGATTGGGGAACTTCTTAAGGCCAAATTGAAGGGTCTTGGTTGCTAGTTCACGGGAGGCTTTCGAGAGAAGCAGACAAGCGTTAAGGAGATTAGAAGAATCCTTTGCGTACATTCCTTTGCGATACTCTTTCTCGGCAACGGTTAGAGCATGCGCGAGGTACTTACCGGCTTTTTCCAGGTCACCCTGATCCAAGTAAGCAGTTCCCAGCGTGAGGAGAGACGAAGAACAGTCGGGCCAAACGTCACAAGCCCTGGCAAATTCCCTTAATGCCCGTCGTCCCTGGCCTTTCTCCTGATAGCAGAATCCTATCTCGGAATGGATAAGTGACTGAGCCCGTTTGTCTCTGTGCTCCTTGGCGACGGATATTCCTCTGCGTAGTAGGATCAACGCTTCGTCAATATCGCCATCTACTGCCAACTTCTGTCCCTTGTGCAATATTGCCAACGGATCTTGCTTCCGCCCCCTATGCTTTAGCTTACTATTCTTACGCAACCGGTATCCCTCCAGGAAAGATTACTGAAGAGCCCTGTTTACATCGCCGAAGCGCATATCTGGCTCGGCGCCGCAGCTCCGCAGCCTCGTATGGATCGATAGCGTTTCCATCTATCCACTCCATACTTTTGTCGAAGGCCTCATCACATCTTGTGGCTCGTTGCGGCGGCGCCGTCAAACAAAGCTCCGTCTGACACTTTTAAAATAGCATAACAACGGAGAAGAAAACCATAAAACAGATATGGAGGCCCGTGATGAGACCCCACAAACATGTAGCTCACTTGACGGAGGTTCTACGGTCGCAGGGCTTACCGCTGGGCGCGCGCTTTGCGAGAGCCGGGCTATGATTTAAAAGCACGACGGGCAATGTCTTTACGATAGTGCATGCCGTCCCAGGATATTTGATCGACGGCGCGATAGACTTCTTTTACAGCCGACGGAATATCGCTGCCCCGTGCCGTTACCCCTAACACGCGACCTCCTGAGGTCAACCAGCGGCCCTCGTTCTTGACCGTACCCGCGTGAAAGACAAAGCCCTGGTTCCAGTTTTTTAGCTTCTCCAGGCCGTAAATCTCTTTACCCTTGTCGTAAGCTCCCGGATAACCGCCGGCGCACAACACCACGCAAACCGACGCATCGTCGTACCATTCGGGCTCCACCTGATGCAGCCGTCCTTCGACAGTCGCTTGCAGCAGGGGGAGAAGATCACTCTTTAACCGCATCATGATGGGCTGGCATTCGGGATCGCCGAAGCGGGCGTTAAACTCCAGAACCTTTGGGCCGTCTTTAGTCATCATCAAGCCCGCATAGAGTAGGCCGCGATAGAGAATATTTCTTTTTTTCAAACCACTAAGCAGCGGCTTAAGTATCTCCTCTTCGATGCGGCGCTTTAGCGCCGATGTCACCACGGGGGCGGGGGAGTAGGCGCCCATGCCGCCGGTATTGGGGCCTTCGTCGTTGTCGAAAACGCGCTTGTGGTCCTGGGACGCCGCCAAGGGCAAAATATGCTCGCCATCGGTCAAGACCATGAAGGAAGCTTCCTCCCCGTCGAGAAATTCCTCGATGACGAGTCGATTGCCAGCCTCGCCGAAAACTTTGCGCACCAGGATTGCATCGACGGCGGCGCGGGCTTCTTGGCGCGTGGCGCAAATCAGTACCCCTTTGCCGCCGGCGAGGCCGTCGGCTTTAACCACGATGGGGGTTTTTTGCTCGGCAATGAATTGCTTTGCCGTCGCGGCGTCCCCAAAGGTGCCGGAGGCGGCGGTGGGAATCCCGTTATGCCGCAGAATTTGTTTCGCGAAAGCCTTGCTGGCTTCAAGTTGCGCGGCGCTTTGATTTGGTCCAAAGATTCGCAGGCCGCGCGATTCGTACAAATCCACGATACCCAGAGTCAATGGCAGCTCCGGTCCGACGACCGTAAGATCTATTTTTTCTTTTTCCGCGAAATCGGCTAGCTTTTCAACCTGCTCCGGTCCCGCAGCCACGGGTTCCGTGATCTCGCCGATGGCTGCGCTGCCCGGCGCGCAGTAGATCTTTTCGACCTTCGGGCTCTGGCTGATCTTCCACACCAGCGCATGCTCGCGTCCGCCACTACCGATGACAAGAACTTTCATAACGAATAGGCATCTGGCGTCAGTTATCAGTGGGGAGATGGTCGGGCTGAGAACTGATGACTGTCAGCTGACGACTGCTTTAGTGCCGGAAATGTCTCATCCCGGTGAAGACCATTGCCATGCCATGCTCGTCGGCGGCGGCAATGACTTCCTCGTCTTTGATGGAACCGCCGGGTTGTATGACCGCCTTGGCGCCGGCCTTCGCCGCTTCGTCAACGCCGTCGCGGAAAGGATAAAAAGCGTCTGAAGCGACCACCGAGCCTCGGAGATCCAGGCCATGGGCGGCGGCCCGCAGCACGGCGATCTTAGCGGAATCCACGCGGCTCATCTGCCCGGCGCCGACCCCCAGTAACCGGTCCGGAGAAGCGAAGACAATGGTATTGGATTTGACATGGCGGCAGACGCGCCAGGCGAAATCCAGCGCTTGATACTCTTCCTCGGTCGGTTTTTTTTGGGTTGCGATGCGGCAGGTTCGCACATCCACCGAGCCGGTGTCCCAGTCTTGGAGCAAGATCCCGCCGCGGACCCGGCGCAAATCGTAGCCCCCATTCTGAGGTTTTGACATATCGAGTTCGAGCAGACGGATGTTGAGCAACCGCTTGGCGGAAGAAAGCACCGCTTTGGCCTCAGGGGTATAACTTGGGGCGATAACAATCTCGAGAAAAATCTCTTTGAGTTCCGTTGCCGTCTCTTCGTCCACTTCCCGGTTAAAGGCGATGACCCCGCCGAAGATCGACACCGGATCACAGGCCTTCGCTTTGCGAAAGGCGTCGGCGAGGGATTTTTTCGATAGCGCAACACCGCAGGGGTTGTTATGCTTAATCGCCACGGCGGCGATGTCGGAAAATTCCAACACGGTGGCGAGCGCGGCATCGGCATCCAAGATGTTATTGAACGAGAGTTCCTTGCCCTGGAACTGTTTCGCGCGCGCGATGGCAGGCCCCGTTTCTCCCCGGGTGGCGTAAAAGGCAGCGCTCTGGTGGGGATTTTCGCCGTAACGCATATCCTGAATCTTGGAGATCTGAATGTTAACGGTTTGACCCCATAGCCCTGGTTTTTTGTTTTCATCCAGGGATGCGAAGTAGTTCGAGATGACGCTGTCGTAATAAGCGGTGTGCTGGAAGGCTTTGCGGAATAATTGGAAGCGCGTCTCGGGAGAGAGCGACCCGCCACCTTCCTGGAGTTCGGCTAAAATGGAATCGTAGTCGTTAGGATCGACCACTACGCCGACATGGGCGTGGTTTTTCGCCGCCGCCCGCACCATGCTAGGACCCCCGATGTCGATGTTCTCGACGATTTCGTCGAAGGAAGCGCCCCGCGCCACGGTCGCTTCGAAGGGGTATAAATTCACCACGACCAGATCAATGGGAGCGATGCCATGGTCTTTCATCTTGGCGACGTGCTCGGGATTGTCTCTTAGCGCTAGGATGCCGCCGTGCACTTTCGGATGGAGGGACTTCACGCGGCCATCCATCATTTCCGGAAAGCCGGTGATTTCCGAAACATCCTTCACTGCAACCTTGTTGTCGCGCAGCAGCGAAGCCGTGCCGCCAGTGGAAATGATTTCGACCCCGAGCTTCGCCAAGCCACGGGAGAACTCTAAGATGCCATTTTTATCCGATACGCTGATGAGGGCCCTTTCGATTCTGCCCACTACTCAGAACCTCCTAGAAATGATGATGAATGCGGGGCACTCGGGCCCCGATGGAAGTGAGAATCTCGTATGAAATGGTGTTCGCCCAGGCGGCCATCTCGTCGGCTGAGATTTCAGCATCGCCTTGTCGGCCGAGCAGTACAACCTCATCTCCCAGCTGCACTTTTCCTATATCGGTAACATCGACCGTAGTCAAATCCATACTAACCCTTCCGACCACCGGAGCTCGCTCGCTTCGCACGAGTACAGCTGCGCGATTGGAAAAAAGTCGCTTGTACCCATCCGCATAACCCACGGGCAATGTCGCGATCAGACTAGTTTTTTTTGTGGTGAAAGTGCGGCCGTAGCCGATGGCGGAACCGCGCGGCAATCGCTGCAACTGGAGGATACGGGTTTTCCAGCTGAGAACAGGTTTGAGGCGAATCGCCTTAGTCAGCTCGGGCGATGGATAGATTCCATAAAGGATTAAACCGGGCCGTACCATTTCCAGATGCGATTCAGGTACGTTAATGATCGCCCCGCTTTTGGCCATGTGGATTAACGAAGGCGCAAAAGTGGCGCGACGAAGGTGCCCTATTACGACCCGGAAACTCTTGAGCTGTTTTTCTGTGTAGTTTTCGTTGGCGGTCTCAGCGTCGGAAAAATGCGAAAAAACCCCTTCGAGTTTGAGAGCTTTGAGTTGGCTCAGCTCAGGCAACCAATCGTCGATTTGTGCATCGCGAAAGCCGAGTCGGGCCATGCCCGTATCGATCTCCAGGTGGATCGGCCACGTCATGCCTCGAGCCCCTACGGCCTTTTCCAAGGCTTTTAGAGTCTCCAGCTCATGGAGGACTGGAATCAACTCATGCTGCAAGAGCAGATCGAGCTGCTCTAAATACAAGCCCGCCAGGACGACAATAGACTGGCGAATTCCGGCCTGGCGCAGATCGATTCCTTCCTCGACAGTGGCCACACCGAAAGCATCGCTGCCTTCGGCGGCCAGTGCAGCAGCGACGGCCCGTGCGCCGTGACCATAGGCGTCTGCTTTCACCATCGAGAGAATCTTAACTCCGCGGCCGACTCTGGCTCGAACCTGTTGGAAGTTCCATCGCAACGCCTCAAGGTCAATGAAGCAAAAGGTGGGGCGTCCGTTAAGAACAGACGATTTCACAACGAATCCTATCTATTGACGAAGCCGTACATCAGGAGATTTTCGCGCCGGGTTCTACCCTTTTCTCCGGTGTGAGAATCACGACTCGGCCCTCATCGGAGGCGGCGAGTAGCATGCCTTGGCTTTCAAGGCCGCGAAGTTTGGCGCTCTCCAGGTTGGCAACCACGACGATCTGCCGACCCATGAGGTCTTCGGGTGTATAGTGACCCCTTATGCCGGCGACGATCTGCCGCTCTTCGGAACCCAGATCGATCCGTAGCACCATGAGTTTATCCGCGTTGGGATGCGGCTCGGCCGATTTGATGGTTGCCACTTTTAGTTCCACGCTTCTAAATTGCTCGATGGAGATCATGCCGGTCACTTCCCTCTTCTTCGGTTGCTGCTGGATTAGAACCATAGCAAAAGCAGATGGCCGAAGAAAGAACAGGGTTATCTTGACAACGGCAGGTCATTTTATTACGAACAAGAAATATTATCGGTATAGGAGGAGTTTATGGCGAAATCTTTAAAAGGCACCAAGAGTCACGACAACTTGAAGAGCGCGTTTGCCGCGGAATCCCAGGCAAACCGGCGCTACCTGTATTTTGCCCGCGTCGCGGATATCGAAGGCTATCCCGATATGGGTGGTCTTTTCAGAGATACCTCGGAGGCGGAAACCGGGCATGCCTTCGGGCATCTCGATTTTCTGAAAGAAGTGGGCGATCCCTGTACCGGAGTCCCCATCGGCAGTACCGACAAAAATCTCAAGTCCGCCGTTGAAGGCGAGACCTATGAATATACCGAGATGTATCCGGGCTTCGCGAAAACCGCGCGGGACGAAGGGCTGTCCGAACTCGGCGAGTGGTTCGAGACGCTTGCGAAAGCGGAAAAATCCCACGCCGGACGCTTCACCAAGGGATTGGAAAAAATTGCCGGGAAGGAACCCGCGGACGCCGCCAGCTAAACTGATCCTGTGGAGTTGGGGCTGGGTATTTCCAGCCTCGACCCCAGAGCTCTCTTGGCGCTACAGGTCAAAGAGCTTGGGTATCGGCCCCTCGGCTCAAGCCAAGCGGTTATCATGAAAAAAGTTGATTTGAATGACATTATGGGTATCGCCGGCTACGCAAAGCTGCGCGAAAGCTTGCGTCAGCGCATTATCGCGCTAAAGAAATACCGGCGAGTCGCGGTGGGAAATCAGGTTTCCTTGGTTTTTGAAAATCGTGATACGGTCATATTTCAGATTCACGAAATGCTTCGCGCCGAGCATATCACCGATCTCGACAAGATTCGGGAAGAGTTAGAGGTTTATAACGGTCTTATTCCTGAAGCGGGAGAACTGAGCGCAACCCTGTTCCTGGAAATCGAGGATCAAACCCATTTACGCGAAGAATTGCTTAAGTTTTTAGGAATCGACGAGGCGGTGTCGTTACGGGTCGGATCCCATAAGATCCGCGCTCGTTTCGAGGAAGGCCGCAGTAAAGAAGACAAAATCAGCGCCGTGCAGTATGTAAAATTTCCCTTTACCCCGGCCGCGCTTTCCAGTTTCGTTGGCGCAGAAGAGGCCGAGTTGCAGATCGATCATCCCGGCTATCAAGCCCGTATCGTCCTTGCCCCCGAAACCAGAAAATCATTGATCGCCGATCTCACCGCGCTGCACTGATTGAGGTGAGGGAAGCTGGCGCAGACCAAGGCGCGCGAGGCCATTGGGGCATAACCGACGATTCATCCGCGCGGCCCAGCCGCAACCAATTGAGGAAAGATTTATCTCACCACGAAGCACCCAGCGCGGCTGAGCCGCAACCAAAAATGACAGAATCAATTAGTTGGTGTAAAGAGTGGGTATGAGTACAACCCACTCGACAGTGAAAAATGAGGTAGCCGGTGCGT